>Ga0224512_10005079_pt1 | contig 10938 bp, 7 predicted proteins | sample SF_May12_sed_USG_4_FD_169103 | JGI IMG/M metagenome (GOLD analysis project Ga0224512, IMG submission 169103) | Sediment microbial communities from San Francisco Bay, California, United States - SF_May12_sed_USGS_13 | ecosystem: Environmental > Aquatic > Marine > Sediment | place: USA: California...
CGACATCCAACGTGTCGGTGGTGGACCTGACCGTCGAACTACAAAAGCCGGCCAGCTACGAAGATATCTGCGGCGCCATGAAAGCGGCCTCCGAGGGCCCCATGAAAGGCGTGCTCGCCTACACCGAGGACAAGGTCGTATCGACCGATTTTCGCGGCGAGTCCTGCACTTCGACCTTCGACGCCGAAGCCGGGATCCAGATGGACGATACTTTCGTCAAGCTGATCGCCTGGTACGACAACGAGTGGGGGTATTCCTGCAAGGTTGTCGAGATGGCGCGCGTCATCTCGGCCTGAGCTGGGTTATGCCAGTAGTTGAGATGACCGGCCTCGACCTGGCCGGCAAACGGGTATTGATCCGCCAGGACCTGAACGTTCCAGTCAAGAACGGCGTTGTCACCAGCGATCAGCGTATCAAGGCGTCGCTGCCGGCTATTCGGCACTGCATCGAGGCCGGGGCGCGGCTGATGATCATGTCCCACCTCGGCCGGCCGGAGGAGGGTCATCCCGACGCGCAGTTTTCGCTGCAGCCGGTTGCCGATTACCTGGGCGACGCGCTGGGGCAGGCGGTGCCGCTGGTAACCGATTACCTCGAGCGGACGCCGGCTATGGCCGATGGCGACGTGCTGCTGCTCGAGAACGTCCGCTTCAACCGCGGCGAAGGCGCCGACGACGAGGGCTTGTCGCGGCAGTATGCCGCGCTGTGCGATGTTTACGTCATGGATGCCTTTGGCACCGCGCACCGGGCGCAGGCTTCGACCCATGGCGTGGGCCGGTTTGCGTCGATCGCCTGCGCCGGGCCGTTGCTGGCGGCCGAACTCGATGCGCTCGGCAAGGCCCTGCAGCAGCCGGAGCATCCGGTGGTCGCCATCGTCGGCGGCTCCAAGGTGTCGACCAAGCTGACCGTGCTCGAAACGCTGTCCGGCATCGTCGACCAGCTGATTCCGGGAGGCGGCATCGCCAACACGTTTATCGCCGCCGCCGGATACAATGTCGGCAAGTCTCTGTACGAGCCGGACCTGGTTGCGCAAGCGCAGCGACTGGTAGAGCAGGCGCAAGCGCGCGGCGGCGAGATCCCGATACCGACCGACGTGGTTTGCAGCGAGGAGTTTTCGGAGCAGGCCGCGGCGGTGGTGAAGCCGGTCGCCGAGGTCGCCGACGACGATATGATACTCGATATCGGGCCGCAAACCGCGGCGCGCTACGCCGACATCCTGCAGCAGGCGGCGACCATCGTCTGGAACGGCCCACTCGGCGTGTTCGAATTCGATCAGTTCGGTGAGGGCACCCGCGTTGTAGCGCAGGCGATAGCCGCTTCCCCGGCCTTTTCGATTGCCGGTGGCGGCGATACGCTGGCCGCGGTCGACAAGTACGGGATAGGAAAGCAGGTATCCTATATATCCACCGGCGGCGGCGCTTTTCTCGAATTCCTGGAAGGAAAGAAATTACCGGCGGTGGCCATGCTGGAACAGAGGTATTCAGACCATGCGGGCAGTTCCACGTAGAACCAAGATAGTTGCGACCCTCGGGCCTGCGACCGAATCCGACGAGGCGGTCGACAGCCTGATCAAGGCCGGGGTCGATGTCGTGCGCCTGAACTTTTCCCACGGCGTCCCCGAGGAGCACAAGGCGCGCGCCGAAAAGATCCGGCGCATCGGCCTCGAAAACAACCGCCACCTGGCGATACTGGCCGATCTCCAGGGGCCCAAGATACGTCTCGAAAAGTTCAGGGACGGCATGATCGAACTCGCGGTCGGCGACAGGTTTTGCCTCGATACCGAGTGTCCGGACGGGACCGGCGACGGCACACGGGTGGGCATCACTTACAAGAAACTGCCGCAGGATGTCCAGCCTGACAATATTCTGATGCTCGACGACGGGCGCATCGTGTTGCGAGTCGATAGCGTCGATGGTGCGCGCATCAACTGCACGGTCGAGGTCGGCGGCGAACTTTCCGACAACAAGGGTATCAACCTGAAGGGCGGTGGATTGACTGCCGAGGTCCTGACCGAGAAGGACAAGGCCGATTTGAAAACCGCGGCCCTGATCGACGCCGACTACGTCGCGGTTTCGTTTCCGCGCAACGCCGCCGACATGTTGCAGGCGCGCAGGCTGCTCGACGCGGAGGGATGCGCGGCCGGGCTGGTTGCCAAGATCGAACGCGCCGAGGCGCTCGACAATCTCGAGGAAATCATCGCCGTATCCGAGGCGATCATGATCGCGCGCGGCGATCTCGGCGTCGAGATAGGCGACGCCAAGTTGCCCGCGGTGCAGAAGGAGATTATTCGTAGCGCGCGCGATCTCAACTGTGTTGTGATCACCGCGACGCAGATGATGGAATCGATGCGCGACAACCCGATTCCGACCCGCGCCGAGGTATTCGATGTCGCCAACGCGGTACTCGACGGCACCGATGCGGTCATGCTGTCCGCGGAAACCGCGACCGGCCGCTACCCGTCGTTGACGGTTTTAGCGATGTCCGATATCTGCCTGAATGCCGAGCAGCACAGCCGCGCGATCAAGTCGAGGCATCGGCTGGACGACACTTTCGAGCGCGTCGACGAGGCCATCGCGATGGCGACAATGTATACCGCCAACCATTTGGACGTGCGCGCGATCGCGTCGCTGACCGAGTCCGGGTCGACGGCCCTGTGGATGTCGCGCATCAGCTCGGGCATACCGATTTACGCGCTGTCGCGGCACCAATCGACCAACCGCAAGGTCAACCTGTACCGGGGCGTGTTCCCGGTTTACTTTCCGACGATCCACACCAACCACGCCGAGGCCAACCGGGAAGCGGTCGACCTGATGAAAAAGCGCGGCACCATCGCCGACGGCGACCTGGTCATCATCACCAAGGGTGATTTGATGGGAACCGGCGGCGGCACCAACGCGATGAAAATCGTCGAGGTCGGCAACATGCCGGACTTCATCGCCTAGCCTGTTGCACGAAGGGAACAACGGTCTCTGCAGAGGCGCCGCCTTCGTGCAACAGGCAGGCTAGGTAACGGCTGCGGGGCGGGAGTTCCTGGCGGCCAGCAGGCCGTAGCTGAATATCGCGAGTCCGATCCAGATACCGGCGAAACCGACCAGCTTGTCGAAGGTGAAGGCTTCCCCGAGCAGAATTATCCCGCAAAAGAACTGCAGCGACGGCGTCACGTAAAACAGTATCCCGACGGTAGTCATCGGCAGCATGCGCGTGCCCGCGGTGAAGAACGCCAGCGGCAGGATGGTAACCGGTCCGCCCAGGATCAGCAGCAAATCGGTATTCAGATCGAAATTCATGAACGTCGCCTGACCGCTGAAATGGAGCCAGATTATGAAACCCAGCGTAAACGGCAACAGCAGCAGTATCTCCACCAGCAGCCCGGGCACCGCGTTGGTCGCCATTTGCTTGCGCAGCAGGCCGTACCCGGCAAAGCTTATGCCGACCGCGAGGCCAATCCACGGAATCGCCGCGGTGGTAAAGACATAGTAGGCGACGCCGGCCGCGGCAAACAGGATCGCGACGACGTTGGTCCGGCTCAGTTTTTCGTGGAACACGAACACCCCGGCCATGACGTTCAGCAGGGGCGTCAGGAAATATCCCATGCTGGCCTCGACCACGCGCTGGTTGGCGACGGCCCAGATATAAATACCCCAGTTCAGGCAGATCACCAGGCTCGACAGGGCCAGCCATTTCAGTTCCCGCCACGAACCGAAGGCGGCCCCGACCTGGCGTCGGCGGCGCTCGCTCGACAGCACCAGCAGCAGTAGCACCGGTACCGACCACAGCATGCGATGCAGCAACACCTCGTGCGCGGGCACGTGTGTCAGTAGCGCCCAGAAGAGCGGAAACAGCCCCCAGCCGACGTAGCCGGCGAGGATAACCGCGTAGCCTTTGCGCATGCGCCGTTAGCGCCTGCGTAAATCGCGCGCCAGTACCAGGATCAGACCGGTGACCTGCAGGAAAATGGCGATACTGAACAGCCGCGAATTGTCGGCCTCGAGGGGCATTTTTGCGTCGCGCAATTCCAGGGATTCGAAGTAGGTGTTGTTGATCGATGCGATAATCGATTCCTGCGCCGCGCTGCTCAGGTCGAGGAGCAGTTCGAGATCGGTAGGATCGTGCTGCTGCATGCGCGTCTCGAAATCCTGCAAGCCGTAGTTGCCCAGCACTTGCCGCAGGTAGTCGTGATAAAAGGTTTCCGCAAGCGAGGGATTATCCGGCTTCGACGACAGCAACAGGACGAAAAATTCCTTCTTGCGTTCGACCTCGGTTTTCGACTGCCACAGGCTGTCGATCAGCACCTGTTTTTTTCCGATTTCGCGATCCAGCAGGCTGATCTGGTCGTTATTGAGCCCGATGAAATAATGCGTGATGACCGCCGACAGGATATTGAACAGGATCCCGGTCAGCACGAATACCCACGGGGCGAGCAAGCGGTCGAGACGGGATTTCAGCATCGGCTAGTCGAATAGCGGCGGCAGCTTCTCGCCATAACCGCAGCGCAACAGCGGATGGCTGCAATGGGGTAACAGGTCGGCGGCATTATCCATCGCGTCATCGTTGCCAGGCGCTAGCTGGTTCAGCACGATCGCCGCGACGCGCAAATGCCTGCTCTCTACCGCCTGCAGCGCCATCAGCGCCTGGTTTACCGCGCCGATGCGATCGTTGACGACGATGATCACCGCCAGTTGCAGGGCGCCGGCGAGGTCGGCGTTGAGAGCGTCTTCGGCCAGCGGCGAGTAAAACCCGCCGGCGCCCTCGACGATCAGGCCATGGTCCGGGTCATCGCGGCTACAGGCGTCGACCAGATCGCGCAGGTACAGCTGCCGGTGTTCGAGGCGCGCGGCCCGCGGCGGCGCGAGCGCGGCGCGGTAGCGGAAGGGCGCGATTCGATCGATGGTTTCGCACTCGCCGTTGGCGCGCCGTAGCGCGGCCGCGTCGTGGGTCAGCAGCTTACCGTCCGCGGATAATTCGCAGCCCGATTCCGCCGGCTTGCGGGTTTCGATCTCGAAACCGCGCTCGCGCAGCTGGGTGACGACCTGGCAGGCGATGTAAGTCTTGCCGACTTCGGTATCGGAACCGGTGACGAAGTAGCCGCTGGGGTCGGGTGAAATCATATTTGCATTCTGTGCAACTTGCCGACCGACTGCAAGCGCCGCGGTGGCGAACGATGCTGGGAAACCCGGGCTCGCCTGTTATAATCACGCGCGTTTTACAAAGCGGCGACGTCATGCAGGAATTTGTCATCGGCCAGCGCTGGATCAGCGCCGCCGAACTCCACCTGGGGCTCGGCATGGTGATCGAGATCGAGCACCGTACCGTCAGCATCGTATTCCCCGCCACCGGGGAAACCCGGATTTATGCGCGTGCCGATGCCCCGTTGACGCGGGTGCGCTTTCGCGAGGGCGACTGGGTGGAAAGGCAGGACGGCGATAACCTCAGGATCATCGAGCTGAGCGAGGCGTCAGGTTTGATCGTCTACCACTGTGAAGACGAGCATGGCAATGCCGTCGACCTGCCCGAGGGCCGTCTCAGCAATTTCCTGCAGCTGAATCAACCCGCGGAGAGGTTGCTGAATGCGCAGGTCGATCGTAACAAATGGTTCGGATTGCGCTGCCAGACCCGCGAAATTGCCAACCGGCTGCAGCAGTCCGCCGTGTTCGGCCTCGCGGGTTGTCGCACCAGCCTGATCGCGCACCAACTTTATATCGCCCACGAGGTATCGCGTCGTTACGCGCCGCGCGTGCTGCTCGCCGACGAGGTCGGTCTCGGCAAGACCATCGAGGCGGGCCTGATTCTACACCAGCAGCTCCTGCTCGAGCGGGCGCGGCGAGTATTGATCGTCGTTCCGGAATCGCTGGTGCACCAGTGGCTGGTCGAAATGCTGCGCCGTTTCAACCTGATGTTCAGCATATTCGACGCGGCGCGCGTTGCCGCTCCGGAACACGAGCCGGAATACGTCGATGACGGCGATAACCCGTTTCATTCTGAGCAACTGGTTTTATGCAGTCTCGAATTCCTGCTCGGACACGCCGAACAGGCACAACAGGCGCGCGCCGGGGAATGGGATTTGCTCGTGGTCGACGAAGCGCACCACCTGTCGTGGACACCGCAATCGGTCAGCGCCGAATACCAGCTGGTCGAGACGCTGGCCGAAAACACCGCGGGCCTGCTGTTGTTGACCGCAACGCCGGAACAGCTCGGCAAGGAGAGCCATTTCGCGCGCCTGCGCCTGCTCGATCCCGATCGCTTCAGCGACCTCAACCGCTTTCTCGACGAAGAGCGGGGCTATCGGCAGCTCGCGGCGCAAGCGCAGGACCTGCTCGACGACTCCGAACGCGGCCAGGAACTCGACGATTTGCTCGACCGGCATGGCACCGGCCGTGTGCTGTTCCGCAATACCCGGCACGTGGTGCAGGGATTTCCCGAACGCGAGGTGCACCCGCAGGTGCTGCAACCCGCCGACGGTGGCGATCCTTACCTCGAGTGGCTCGGGAATTTTTTACGCGATAACAAGGCTCGCAAGATACTGGTGATAGCCGCCGCGTCGGCCACCGCGCAGCGGCTGGTCAACGCCCTGAAACAGGAGTACGGGCTGCGCGCGGCGCTGTTTCACGAGGGTATGACGCTGATCGAGCGAGACCGCGCCGCGGCGTGGTTCGCCGATAACGAGGATGGCGCCCAGGTGCTGGTCTGTTCGGAAATCGGCAGCGAGGGGCGCAATTTCCAGTTTGCGCATCACCTGGTTTTGTACGACTTGCCGCAAAACCCCGACCTGCTCGAGCAGCGTATCGGCCGCCTCGACCGCATCGGGCAGAACGCGGTGATCAAGATACATGTCCCCTACCTGGCGGGCAGCGACCGGCAGGTGCTGTTTCGCTGGTATCACGAGGGGCTGGGAGCGTTTCAACATATCTGCCCGGCCGGTCACCAGGTCTGGGTCAATACCCGGCACGAGTTGCAGCAGTACCTGGACGATCCCGCGCTGCCGGTCGATGACTTTATCGAACGCACCCGGCAGTTGCGCGAATCGCTCGACGAGGCGCTGCAACAGGGGCGGGATCGCCTGCTCGAAATCAACTCCTGCCGTCCCGGTATCGCCGACGCGTTGATCGACGAGGCGATGCGACGCGCACTGGAATTCGATCTGTTCGGCTACATGGAGCGGATTTACGATTGCTACGGGGTCAACAGCGAAATCCGCGGCCAGGACAGGTGGGTGATCACCCCGGGCGACAACATGCTCACGCAAATGCCGGGCCTGCCCGAGGACGGTATGACCGTGACCTACGAGCGCAGCGCCGCGCTGGCCAACGAGGACCTGCATTACCTGACCTGGGAGCATCCCTTCGTACGCAACTCGATGGACATGATTCTGAGCAGTGAATTCGGCAATACCGCGCTGATCGCGCTGCAGTATCCCGGCGTCAAGGCGGGTACGCTGCTCGCGGAATGCCATTTCCTGATGGATTTCAGCGACGATCATCGCAGCCACAACGAACGTTATTTTCCGAACGCCAGCGTCAAGGTCGTGGTCGATGAGAACGGGCGGGATCATGCCACGGGTATGGATCCGGAGTCGGGCATGCGCCAGCTGCAACGCGTCGACCGGGATACCGCGATCAAGATCGTCAAGGCGCGGCAGACCGAGTTGACGCGGATGCTGGAATTTGCCGAACTCGTCGCTGACACGCGGGTGCCGGCGCTGATCGAGAACGCGCGCGGCAGGGGTCGCGAACTGCTCGGTCACGAAATCGAGCGCCTGGTCGCGCTGCAAAAAGTAAATCCCGGCGTGCGCCGCGACGAAATCGAATTTTTCCGTGCACAGCTCGACCTCTTCGAGGCCGCGCTGGAACATGCACGGCTGCGTCTCGACGCGGTGCGGGTCATCGTCGCGCTGTAAGCGGGGCGGCGGTCAAATCGGGGCATTCCCGGCGGCGTGCCGGTGCCAGATTTCAAGCGGCGCCATGACGCCGGATCGACGCGCGCCGCTTCGTCATCACGGCGCCACGCGTCGGCGTTGCGCGGCGTCGCATGCCCGGACCCCGATCCTCGCCGAAAGTGTCGACCGGCGCAGGGTCTTGCGACGGTAAAAGTCCTGCAATAATTGACACACAAACCGGTCGGTATATAAAGCATACCAACTGGTATGTGTGATTTCCCATGAATAATCTGACCGATAACGATGTCTATTGGTGGCGACCGCTCGATGACGCCAAATCGGACACGCGCGCCGAAATTCTGTTTGCCGCCTACAAGGAAATCCATGTCAACGGTTTCCAGTCGGCCAGCCTGAGGCATATACTCGCCCGCACCGGCGTCACCAAGGGCGCCCTGTACCATCACTTTCCCAACAAGACCGAGCTCGGATACGCGGTGCTCGACGAAGTCATCGCGCGCCGTATCTATCTCGGTTTCATTCAGCCGCTCGAGGATATCGATGATCCCATCGAGGGGCTTATCGACCTGATTCGCCGTGCCGGCGAAACCTTTTCGATGACCGACATCGAGTTGGGTTGTCCGTTGAGCGTGCTGGCGCAGGAAATGGCGCCGATCGACGAGGGCTTCCGCCTGCGGCTGAACGCCATTTACGATGAATGGCACGGCTCGATCACGCGATTGTTGACGCGCGCCAGGGACGCCGGGCTGATCATCGATGAAGTCGAACCGCGCACGCTCGCGGTGATGATTGCGGCGACCCTGGAAGGCAGCCTGAGCGCCGCCAAGGTGGCGCAAAGCCTCGATGTGCTGCATCAATGCGGGCATGGATTGAACCAGTTTTTGCAGCTGATCCGTAACTAGACCGGAACACTCGATATGACCAAAAAATACGCCGAATTTATCCTGCGTCACAAGGGAATCACGATTATTCTGGCTGCGCTGTGGATCGCTGGAATGGGTTTCGGTGCCCGGTACCTGACCTTTACCAACGACTATCGCGTGTTTTTCGGTGATGACAATCCACAGCTGGCCGCCTTTGAAAACCTGCAGGATACCTATGCCAGGAACGATAACGTGCTGTTCTTGCTGGTGCCGCAGGATGGCCGGGTGTTCACGCGCGAAACCCTCGGCGCGGTAGCCTGGCTGACCGCGCGCGCGTGGGAAACGCCTTATTCGACCCGGGTCGAATCGCTGACCAATTACCAGCATACCTCCGCCGAGGGGGACGACCTGGTCGTTGACGATCTTGCCTACCAGCCGGAAAACCTGGGCGACGAAGATCTGCGGCGCATCGGGGGAATCGCGCTGAACGAGCCGGTGCTGGTCAATCGACTGGTTTCGCCCGAGGCGCATGTCACCGGCGTCAATATCACGATCGAGCTCCCCGGTCTGGATCCGATCGCCGAAAATCCCGAAGTGGTCAACTTCGTGCGCGAGTTGCGCGACGAATTCAGGCAAATCTATCCCGCTATCGAGGTCAGGCTGACCGGCATCATCGTCATGAACCAGGCCTTTCCCGAGGCGAGCCGGTACGATATGACGACGCTGTTTCCGTTGATGCTGCTGCTGTTCGTCGTCGTGCTGTATTTCTGGGTCAAGGGACTGGCCGGCACCATTACCACCTTCATTATCATCATTTTTTCCATTGTCGGCGCGATGGGCATGGCCGGCTGGCTCGGCATCGCGCTAACCCCGCCGTCGTTCTCGGCCATCATGATAATCCCGACCATGGCGATCGCCGACAGCGTGCACGTGCTGATGAATTATCTGTTGATGATGCAGAAAGGCGAGACCCGTGAGGAAGCCATGGTCGACAGTATTCGCATCAATTTCCAGCCGGTATTTCTGACCAGTGTCACCACCGCGATCGGTTTCCTGAGCATGAACTTTTCGGACGCGCCGCCGTTCCACGATCTCGGCAATATCGTCGCGATGGGGGTCATGATCGCGTTCGTACTGAGCGTGACTTTTTTGCCGGCTCTGATGATGCTGTTGCCGGGCAAGCAGCGTGTCGGGGAAACCGCGTCGATCCGCGCGATACAGCGCTTCGCCGAATTCGTCATCGCCAGGCGCCGTCAACTTCTGACCGGCATGGGGCTCGCCAGCCTGGTGCTGATATCCTTCGTGCCGCAAAACGAGCTCAACGATGACTTCGTCAAGTATTTCAGCGAAAAGATCGAGTTCCGGCGCGACGCGGACTTTGCCTCGCAAAATCTCAGCGGGCTCTACCTGGTCGACTACTCGCTGGAGTCCGGGCAGGATGGCGGCGTCAGCGATCCCGGTTTTCAGCAGCATATCGAAAATTTCGCCAACTGGTACCGAGAGCAGCCGGAAGTCATGCACGTCAACGTGATCTCGGATACTTTCAAGCGCCTCAACAGGAGCATGCACGGAGACGATCCCGCGTGGTACCGATTGCCCGACGCGCGCGAACTGGCGGCGCAATACCTGCTACTATACGAAATGTCCCTGCCTTACGGGCTCGATTTGAACAACCAGATCAATATCGACAAGTCGGCGACGCGGATGACCGTCATGCTGCACAACATGACCACGAAGACCGTGCTCGCGCTCGAACAGCGCGCGCAGCGGTGGCTGCGCGACAACGCGCCGCCGAGCATGCACAACGACGGCGCAAGCCCGACCATCATGTTCAGCAACATCGGCGAGCGTAATATCAGGAGTATGCTGCTCGGCACCACGGTGGCGCTGATCCTGATTTCCATCATTCTGGTGTTCGCGCTGCGCTCGCTCAAGATCGGGCTGCTCAGCCTGATTCCAAACCTGATACCGGCGGCGCTCGCCTTCGGCGCCTGGGGCATCGCGGTCGGACAGGTCGGCCTCGCATTGTCGGTAGTCACCGGCATGACGCTCGGGATCGTGGTCGACGATACCGTGCACTTTCTGAGCAAGTACCTGCGCGCGCGCCGCGAAAAAGGTCTCGACGCGGTGGATGCGGTGCGTTATGCGTTCAGCACCGTCGGCCTGGCGCTGGTGGTACGTCGATCG
>Ga0224512_10005080_pt1 | contig 10937 bp, 9 predicted proteins | sample SF_May12_sed_USG_4_FD_169103 | JGI IMG/M metagenome (GOLD analysis project Ga0224512, IMG submission 169103) | Sediment microbial communities from San Francisco Bay, California, United States - SF_May12_sed_USGS_13 | ecosystem: Environmental > Aquatic > Marine > Sediment | place: USA: California...
CGCACTGGAATCCTGTAATTTCTCAGTCTGATTGTGAGCTCTGGCAATGATTCTGTTTCCGCACACCACCACTGCTCCCACCGGCACTTCATCCGAGTGAAATGCCTTTTGGGCTTCCTTTAGAGCCTCTTGCATGAAGAAAGAATCACTCAGTACCGATAGCATCGTAAAAGGACGTATACATGGGTTGGAAAATTAGGCTTTTTAATTGTGACTTTTCCAGAAAAGACTATTTTTGCGCATGGAAACTAACCACTCATCTTCCACTAAATTTCTTGAGACGGCACTGACCTTTGATGACGTAAGTTTAGTACCCGCCTTTTCACAAGTTCTCCCACGCGAAGTAGAAATCACTTCGAGTTTAACTAGAGATTTACGATTACGTACGCCGATTGTATCCGCAGCAATGGATACCGTCACTGAGAGGGCTCTTGCAATTGCAGTGGCGAGAGAAGGAGGCATCGGAATCATTCACAAGAACATGAGTATTGCGGATCAGGCAGAGCAGGTGCGCAGTGTGAAGAGGTCAGAAAGTGGTATGATCCTCGATCCCGTGACTTTGCAAGCCGATGCTTCGGTAGGTGATGCCATGGAGTTGATGAGTAAGTACAAGATTGGAGGTATCCCCATAACCACCCGGGAAAATGTGCTGGTGGGAATTCTGACAAATCGTGATCTCCGGTTTGAGACTGATCCCGGTAAATCTGTCATCGATTTAATGACAAAAGATAATCTTATTACCGCTCCTGCTGGCACTACTCTTGACGAGGCGCAGCGCATTCTCAGGGTACATAAGATCGAAAAACTGCCGGTAGTAGATGATCAAAAACATGTGATCGGTCTGATCACATATAAAGACATAATGCAATTGCAGAATTTCCCGGATGCCTGTAAAGATGGCTACGGCCGTTTGGTGGTCGGAGCTGCAGTTGGTGTAACTACAGATACCATGGAGCGTGTATCAGCCTTGAGAGATGTGGCAGTAGATGTCGTATGTGTCGATACTGCTCATGGGCATTCCGTAGGGGTATTGGATACCATCAGAGAATTGAAAGCTGCATTTCCCGAGCTACAATTGATTGGTGGGAATGTAGCTACCGCTGAGGGCTCAAGGGCGTTGGCAGATGCGGGCGTTGATGGGGTGAAAGTGGGAGTAGGGCCGGGTAGTATTTGTACCACACGGGTAGTGGCAGGGGTAGGAATACCCCAGTTGTCAGCGATCTATAATGCCTCCCAGGGATTGAAGGGCACTGGCATTCCTATTGTCGCAGACGGAGGGGTGCGGTACACCGGAGACATTGTGAAAGCCCTGGCGGCAGGTGCCAGCACAATCATGGCCGGATCGTTGTTCGCCGGAGTGGAAGAGGCCCCGGGAGAAACCATCATCTATGAAGGTAGAAAGTTTAAGATCTACCGGGGAATGGGATCGCTGGGTGCAATGCAGAGAGGTTCCAAAGACCGCTACTTCCAGGATGTAGAAGATGACATTAAAAAGCTGGTTCCCGAAGGGATTGAAGGAAGAGTGCCATATAAAGGAACGGTGGCCGAGGTGATGGTGCAGTACAAGGGAGGCCTCAGGGCAGGAATGGGCTACTGCGGAGCTGCAACAATCGAGGAGCTGCAGCAAGCCCGGTTTGTGCAGATCACCAACGCCGGTGTTCAGGAGAGTCATCCGCATAATATTATGATCACGAAGGAATCGCCAAACTACTCTAGCAGGCGATTCTAAATAAAATGACGAGTCTGAAATTGCCACTTGAATTTTACCTTTCGGAAGATGTAGTCACACTTGCTGAAAAGTTACTTGGCAAGGTACTTTGTACCACGATAAATGGCAAACTGACCAGTGGGATCATTGTGGAAACCGAGGCGTACAAGGCCCCTGAAGACAAAGCCAGCCACGCCTATCAAAACAAATTCACAGATCGGACAAAGGTCATGTTCAGAACGGGGGGCATCGCATATATTTACCTGTGCTATGGCATTCATCACCTATTTAATGTGGTAACCGGACCGGGAGAAAAAGCACACGCTGTCCTCGTACGAGCTCTGGAGCCATTAGATGGTATTCAGGTGATGCTGAATAGGCGGAAAATGCAGAAAGTGCAGCCTCGATTGACAGCAGGACCAGGTAGTCTTAGTAAAGCCCTGGGTATTACAACCGCCTTGTGTGGAGAGCCGTTGACTGAGAAATCTTCCAAGATTTGGCTGGAAGATCGTGGAATCACAGTCCAAAGGGTAATAAGAAGCCCCCGGGTTGGCGTTGACTATGCTGAAGAATGCGCTGCATGGAACTGGCGCTTGCGAATCAAAGACAATGACTGGACCAGTAAAGCAAAATAGAGTGAAGATTCTCAATCACATGATCCATTTAAGTCCATATTTTCCTCTTTCCTTTTGCTTTGTAGTATGCCTGACAATCTTCAGTACTATGGCCGTTGGTCAGGATCTGGTTAACGAAGATCACATCTACGTGGAAACTGTAAAGTCAGTGCAACTGAATATTCCCGGGCTGCAAACATCCTACCCGATTATTGATATTACCGGTCGGCTGGATTTGCACTTTGACGAAATCGGCAACAATCCCCGTTATCTGCGTTACAAGATTCAGCATTGCAATAAAGACTGGCAACCCTCGGAACTGGAAGAACTTGAGTATTTGAGGGGATTCAACGACGAACAACTCAGGGATTATGCATTTTCTGTGAATACCCGCGTACCATACGTTCATTACCGTCTGGCGATTCCCAATGCTGATTTGGGATGGACCAAATCAGGAAACTATCTGATCCATGTGTATGATGAGGATACCAATGATCCATTGTTGACAAAGCGGTTTATGGTTTCTGAGAATACCATGCAGGTCTTTGGTAATCTGGGTAAGTCGGCTGATGTAAGCTTGATCCGAACCCATCACGAAATTGATTTTGTGGTGAAGCACAAGGACATTAAGATTTCAAATCCTCATCAGGAGGTGACCGCAACCGTCCTTCAAAATGGGAGATGGGACAATGCGATATATGATATCCCGCCATTTTTTGTTCAGCAGGAAGAGCTGATTTTTGACTATCAGGGCAAGGTGGTTTTTCCGGCAGGTAAGGAATTTCGCACAGTTGACTTCAGAAGTCTGGAGTATACCTCAAGGAACATCGCAGAAATTGAGGAGTACAGCGATGCTTTCGAGGTAAAAATGATTCCAGATGAGAAGCGGACTTATCATAATTACCATACCGATAAGGACTTCAACGGTCAGTTTGCCATTCAATCGCATGATGATCCGGAGTTTGATGTAGAAGGAGAATATGCATATGTCCTCTTTTTATTGCGGTCTGCACAGCCCCTTTACGACAAGGAGGTTTATCTGGCAGGAGGTTTTACCGGATGGAAGAAGGATCCCGTATTTCGAATGGATTATAATGAACGCTATGGAGCATATATGCAGGAGGCCCTGCTGAAACAGGGCGTTTACGACTATGCCTATGCGTTAGAAGGCGAGAATGGCGAAATGGACCTTAGCCCGTTAGAAGGAGATTGGCACGAGACGGAGAACTATTACACTATTCTAGTCTACTACAGACCTTTCGGAGAGCGGTACGACCGCCTGGTGGCTGTGACTACGTTGGGTGAGAAATAACTCCTTTGATCCACGATAGCAACCGGTTTATAGAATTATTTGTTGATGTGTAGTCAAGTGTCCTATTATTGTGGCCGAAAATGCACAATTACGGTATGATGAGCTCTAAATCATTCTCCATTTTGGTCATACTGAACGTTTGCCTGTCGATAAACCTTTTTGGGCAGGAGATTTGGTCCTTACAAAGATGTGTACAGCATGCGCTGGATAACAGTCTTTCACTTCAGCAATCAAGACTGGACCTGAAACAGTCGGAGATAGATTTAAACACAGCCAAACTGGAAAGGATTCCATCGGTCAGTGCCAGCAGTGGTTATACTTTCAGTTTTGGTAAAAGAATCGATCCCACCACCAACGATTTTATCAATCAACAGTTTAACAACCAAAACATGTCGCTCAATGCAGGAGTGGTGGTCTACAATGGAGGACGGATACGTAATCAGATCAGGCAAGCCCAATTGGATCGTAGAGCGGCTCGTTTCGAAAGCGAACAGATGGAAAACGACATTGCCCTGGAAGTAGCCCAGGCGTATCTCGCTATTCTCTTTGCTATCGAAAATTCGTCTAATGCCAGAAGGAGCCTCGAAGAATCGAGAGCTCAGCTTGATCAGATAGAGAAAATGATTCAAGCTGGAAGTCGACCGAAGAATGCCCGCCTGGATCTAATTGCTCAGGAAGCCCAAAATGAGCAACTACTGATCGCTGCCGAAAACGAGATAGAACTTTCCTACCTCACTCTAAAACACTTGTTGCAGCTGGACGACACCTATGATTTGCAGATCGAAGCTCCGGACGTAAATGTACCTGCGGATTATAATGCAGAAGCGCTCGACGCTCAGCAAATATATGAGCAAGCCCTGGAGTGGCAACCAAGGGTCAGGGCAGGTGATCTCCGGAGAGAAAATGCAGAAATTGGTGTCCTATTAGCCAAGACTACCATGTTACCCAATATCAGTATTGGAGGCTCATTGCTTTCCAACTATTCCTCACTGGCACGCAGGCAGGGTGACCTAATCGGATCACGGCTTCTCTCGCAGCCAGGCATCTTTATTAATGGCGAGCCGGTAAGCTTTGAAGTACAGAGTCCAACTTTTGATTTCAATAAGGTTAGTTACCTGGATCAACTTGATGAGAATTTTGGCTATGGATTCGGCGTGAGTCTGAATATTCCGATTTTCAGCCAAGGGCAAGGCAATGCCGGTCTAGAGTCGGCCGAACTCAATGTGGTCCGCACAGAGATAACGAACAAGCAAGTCAAAAATGAGCTTAAAACGGAAATCCAGAGGTCTGTAGCCGATGTGAAGGCTGCTAAGAAACAATACGAGGCGGCCATTCGTACCGCTGAAGCCACTAGAGTTGCTTACGAAGACACACAGAAAAGATTTGATTTAGGTGTAGCAAATAGCTTTGAATTGACCACAGCTCAAAACATATTTGATCAAGCCGAGGTAGACCTTCTAATTTCTAAATACGACTATATATTTAAGACCAAGGTGCTGGACTACTATCAGGGCAAACCTATTATCCTCAACTAGCAGAATATGTCAACGAAGAAAAAGAGCAGAATTTATCTAATCCTGGGTGCCGTACTGATTATCCTTGTTGCTCTGGCTATTTATAAGAGTAAGACTCGCGAAAAAGGGGAAGAAGTGGAGATATCTAAGGTTGAGATTCGTACCATCAAGGAGCTGGTTTCAGCCAGTGGCAAGATATTCCCGGAGAAAGAAGTAGTGATCAGTTCGGATGTTTCGGGAGAGGTAGTGGATCTGGCGGTGGAAGAAGGTGACTCCGTTCAAGCTGGTCAAATGCTGGCCCATATAGACCCCGAAGCCTACGAATCAGCGGTAGAAAGAGGAATTGCTGCTGTCAATAGTTCGAAGTCACAATTATCAATATCTAAAGCAAACCTCGAAAATTCTAAGGCACAGAGAGAGCAAATAAAAGCTCAATACGAGAATGCCAAACGCATCCACGACCGCAACAAGCAGCTGCTGTCAGACGGGGTAATATCGACGCAGGAATATGAGGCTTCGATGGCCGATTTGGAATCAGCTGAAGCCAACTTGCGGGCAGCCGAAGCGAACATTCGTTCGTCGGAGGAGAATATTAAAGCCAATGAATTTGCCATTAAGAGTTCCGAAGCCTCCCTCAAAGAGCTGCGAACGAGTCTGAAGAAGACCACCATTTTTGCCCCGGTAGATGGCATTATATCCAAGCTCGACATTGAAGAGGGAGAAAGAGTAGTTGGAACCATACAAATGGCGGGTACGGAAATGATGCGGATTGCCAACATGTCGGTAATGGAGGTACAGGTCGATGTCAGTGAAAATGATATTCTAAAAGTATCTTTGGGTGATTCCACAGAAATAGAAGTGGATGCCTATCTCGACCGGAATTTCAAAGGCATTGTCACTGAAATAGCTAATTCTGCTTCGTCGGTAGGAACCACATCACTGACTACCGACCAAGTGACCAATTTCGTAGTGAAAATCCGAATGGATCCTTCCTCCTATGAAGACCTAGTCACGCCCCGTAATCCATTCCCTTTCCGCCCCGGGATGTCAGCCTCTGTGGAGATAAATACAAATACGGAAGAAAAAGTGACAGCGGTTCCTATCCTTGCCGTCACTACTCGCGATCTCAACGCTGAAAAGGAAGATAATTCGGAAGGTGGAGGCTCAAGAGAAGAAGATCTTAAAGAAGTAGTCTTTGTTTGTCAGGCAGATACCGTGGAGATGGTCGTGGTAAAAACAGGGATTCAAGATGACACATACATCCGGATTCTCGAGGGATTGAAAGAGGGAGAACGGGTGGTATCTGGACCATATTCTACGGTAACCCGGAGACTGGAGCAGGGTAGCGCCTACCATGAGAAGAAAAAAGACGATAAGCAAAAAAAGACGAGCTAGCACCCTGATCAATAATACTACGGAGAACGCGGTCATAGTTTTCCTGAGAAAACGTGAATTGGGCAAGGTAAAGACCCGGTTGGCAGCTACCATTGGGCCCAAACGAGCTTTGGCCATCTACCACTATCTGATCAAACACACTCTGGTAGTTGTAGATAAGTTGAATGCTGCAAAAATCTTGTACTTCTATCCCGAGATCGAACAATACCCTAATCATCCCGACTATAACTGCTACCTTCAAAAGGGCCAGGATCTGGGAAACCGCCTGATCAATGCAATCGATGATTGTCATTTGCTCTATCAGAAGATCGTAGTTATCGGCACGGATTGTCCTTATTTGGAAAAAACAGATCTTGAACATGCCTTTCAGATGCTAGACAAGAATGATATTGTAATCGGACCGAGTGAAGACGGAGGATACTATCTGATCGGATTGAAAAAACCACATCCTCATCTCTTTCTCGATATAGACTGGAGCACTGACCGTGTCTTTGATCAAACCTTAAAAGCTGCAAAAACCAAGAACTTGGTGGTAGGATTATTACGGACCCTGTCAGATGTGGATTATGAGAAGGATTGGGTGCGGTACTGTGAATCGACGGGAACCCAATTCAACGAAGGGCTTTGAGCAGCTCCTCTGCATCTGATCGTTTAGGCAATTCCTGATCAATAATAGATTGCAACAGACCCATCGTTTGGTCACGGTCACCACTTTTGAGATTTGCCAATGCCAGGTACCAAAGGGCCCGGTCATTTATATCCCGATCTGTCGTCGAAATGCTTAGTTCGAGCAAAGGAATGGCTTGATCGACTTTGTCATTGGCCATATGAACTACTGCCAGATAAAATGGCAAATCCTCTTTCTCCGGATGAGCTACAATGAGTTGACCCAACAAGTCTTCCGCTCGATCGAATTGTCCTAATTCGTAGGCTGAAAATGTCTTTGTAAACTCATCCTCAGCTGGTGGCTCGGCACTCCGGGTTAACCTATAGTATGGATTGGGAGCAAGAGTGAAATACTGATTGTAAAGACGATCTGAAGAATCTGACCGGGTCAGGAGAAATACAGCTGCCACTAATACCAAAATAACCGCCGCTGCCCGTACCACTTTTTTAGACGTAAGCAACCGGACAAAACCCCGTTCAGATTGATTGGTGTCAAGTACTTGCACAACCCTCCGATCAAGCCGTGCCATAACATCAGTGATGCTTTCTTTCTCGTTCAGATATCTGAGGCCTTCCAATGCTTTTCGGTCAAGCTCATCCAGTTGTTCTATTTTCTCGCCTTGATGATGACGGATAAAATCCATCCTCGAAAGATTCTTACTCATTTCAACTTTACCCTTTAAACAATGATTGCAATTTCAATCCAAGGTTTCGTTTGCCATTCTGGATGTAACTCTTTACCAACTTGCTATCAAAACCGGTTGATTCTGAAATCTCCTTATAGCTCCGGCCTTGCAAGTAGAATAGGTTAATACATATCCGCTGCTCATCCTTCAAATTTTCGATCTCCTCATGAAGCGTATCCTCCAACTGTTCAATCCTAAGATGATCTTCGAGGTTGGAATCCACATTCTCAGGAGTCTTTTTTTCAGCATGGAGCTCATCTACAAGTATTCTAGTCTTGCCTCTTAATAGTTGAAAGCAGTGATTGCGAGAAACCAGAAAGAGCCAGTTCTTAAAATCCTTGACCTCATACTTACCCAGGTTAAGCATCAGATGCTCCCAGATATCCATGACGGCATCCTCACTATCGCTTTGATTCTTCAGGTATCTCAAACACCAACCAAATACCAGATGGGCATACCGTCGATAAAGCAATGCAAACCCATCTTTCGACTTCTGTCGTTTGATGTGGTTCACAATTTCCTCATCAGTTAAATGGTCCAATAGCTCCATAAGACTTTACACCTGGATAAGATAGTCAATCCCAAAATGCCATCGTGAATGTGCTCTAGCTGAAATATCGGCTCACGCCATCGGAGCTAATGACCCAGACTCCAGATGGTTTCTCAGATAGTCTTGAAACATGTCAGCAATCTTGCGTGTCACCGGGCCCGGTTTTCCTTTTCCGATGATCAAATCGTCAATTTGAGTGACTGAAAGTACTCCCTTTGTAGTGCTGGTAATAAATGCCTCATGGGCATAAACCACTGCGGAAAGTTCAACAGGCGAATTGATAATTTCATAATGCCGGGAGGCGACCTTTAGCACATGGAGCCGTGTTATTCCTTGCAAAACAGTGTTAGGTGAAGAATGGATTCTCTGTTTTGAATCAACAATAAAAAAATTAGCCCTGGATGTTTCATGAACGCACCTGCCATCATGGTATAAAACGTCCATGGCACCAACCTCTCTGATCAAATCCCGGTGTCGCAGTGGATTAGCATAATTCAAGGTTTTGACATCAGGTCTTTCCCGGTTAAATCTCTGCAACGTCAGTTTTACACCTTTATCATACATCGCTGAATCGTAGTAAATGGGATCGTATTGTAAGATGTAGAGATTATTCACCACAGGACTGTAGCCGTCGGCTGAATCTCCTCCGGTAAGAACAAGTCGGATGTAACCATTCGGTTGTCCGTTTGATCTTATTACTTTCATAATATTGGCAAGTAAAGCTTGACGATCATCAGGAGGTTCCAGCTGCATCTTGGTCGCTGAGGCAAAAAACCTGTCGAGATAATCCTGAATAAAGACCAACCGGCTATTCTCGAATGGAAAGAAATCAAAGATACCGTACCCTCTCAAGAGACCCAGGTCTAACACACTGATTTGAGCCTCTTCTACCGGCACCAGTTCTCCGTTGATCATATAATTGGAAATCATCTCCGCTCCTTTACTTGCCATTTTATCAAAAACCAATTGCAGTGTCGTCGCCCCTGGGATCGGCTCCTCCCTCCAGTTTACCATCAGGGCGCACCAGGATAGCATCTACTCGGCCGATAATACCCCGGCTTTCCATTTCATGTCCGATCCTTCTTAGCCTGCGATCTACCCGTCTCACCAAAGCATCATCCTCCAGGATAATGCGATCTGGCAACCACTGGTGATGTACTCTTTTTGCATTAACTGCTTCCTGCATACCCATTTCAAAATCTACGACATTGAGTATGGTCTGAAAAACTGAAGTGATGATCGTAGAACCTCCCGGTGAACCCACCACCATGAAAAGGTCTTCACCACTCGCCAGTATTGTTGGAGTCATCGAGCTCAGCATCCGTTTGCCGGGCCTGATCGCATTGGCTTCGGCACCAACCAATCCAAATTGATTCGGCACTCCCGGCTTTACACTGAAATCATCCATCTCGTTATTGAGAAAGAATCCAGCCCCCTCGACGACTACCTTATTTCCAAAATAACTATTGATAGTGGTAGTAATCGAAACCGCATTTCGGTCAGCGTCTACCACGGAAAAATGGGTCGTCTCCACGCTTTCAATGATCTCCACTTTTCCTTCTTTTATTTCGTTGGAAGGAGTTGGTATGGATAACCTGATATCAGCCATTCTCTCGTTTAAATACTCATCACTAACAAGCATATCAATAGGAACTGGAAAATAGTCCGGGTCACCCAAGTAAGTCGCCCGGTCTGCATAAACTCTTTTTTCTATTTCTGTCATCAGCTGAACTGTCCTGAAGGCATTGTGACCGTACTTGCCGACAGGATAATCAGCAATACTCTTCAGCATCTGGATCAAGGCCACTCCTCCACTGGATGGTGGAGGCATTGAGATAACCTCATACCCACGATACATTCCCCGGAGAGGCTGTCTCCACGAGGATTCATATGAGGCCAGATCCTCCATCGATATGATTCCATTGGTTCGGCTCATCTCTTTTACAATCATTTCGGCAGTCTCGCCCTCATAGAAGCCTGCTCTTCCCAGATCGCCAATACGCGCCAATGTACTTGATAGTTCAGTCTGAATCAGCCTGTCACCTGCCCTCCATTGCTCGACTGCGGTGAATGCAGTTGGGTGGTCGTTGTTCTCTCGAATGGTTTCCAGACGGCTGTTGATCACCCTGGCACCTCGCTCAGTAAGGATAAAGCCTTTACCGGCAAGATCCACGGCGGGTTGGACCAGTTTCGACCACGGCATACTGCCGAACTTGTCGTATAACTTCACCATACCGTCAACGCTACCTGGTACTCCCGCTGCTAAAGATCCTTCCAGGCTCAACCGTGAAATTACCTCGCCGTTTTGATCGAGATACATGTCTTTGTCAGCAGCCAAAGGAGCCCGTTCTCTGAAATCAAGAGAACCTACGCTGCCATCTGATGCTCGAAAAACAGCAAAACCGCCACCCCCGATGTTACCTGCTTCGGGATAAACCACTGCGAGAGCAAACTGGATAGCGATAGCGGCATCCCAGGCATTACCTCCCTGT
>Ga0224512_10005081_pt1 | contig 10936 bp, 10 predicted proteins | sample SF_May12_sed_USG_4_FD_169103 | JGI IMG/M metagenome (GOLD analysis project Ga0224512, IMG submission 169103) | Sediment microbial communities from San Francisco Bay, California, United States - SF_May12_sed_USGS_13 | ecosystem: Environmental > Aquatic > Marine > Sediment | place: USA...
GTAGCGCTGAGCTGATCGGCACGACCTCTCAGCCCCGCTCCTCTGAGCTCGGGCGCGATCAACGCAAGGTCGGCATCGGCGGCGGGGTGGCGCCGTAGATTTCATCCATTTCGGACAGGAATTCGACATTGCGGCACATCGAGGTGGGGGCGAGCTTACGGACCATGGTCACGCTGCCCTGGCGGCCCTTGTGCGGCTCCACCAGGCTGGCAACCTCAAAGCGGGCGTTGAAGCCGGCGGCGACCTGCTGACGCTTGAGCTCATTGGCGATGGAACCGCAGAGCAGGTTCGACACCTCGCGGCCCTGGAACGACGCCGAGAGGTTCCAATAGGTGTAGTGGAGCAGCAGATGGCCGTGCTCGGGGTTGATATGCGGCCAATACTCCTTCAGGAAATCGATGTATTCGAGTGGGCCGCCGGCGTCGAACCAGACGAAATCCAGCGGCAGCGCCGCCTTGTCCAGCTTCGTTGCGAAGCCGCGAAAATCGGCGCGATGCACGGCGACGATATGGTCGAGGCCGAGCGCCTGCAGCGTTTCGAGCACGCGCGGGGCCGACGTGTCCTGGTCGGAATAGTCGTCGATCGCATGCAGGCGCGGGGCGTAAGGCTGCGCAAAGAATTCGGCGCGCAGGACCGTGCGCCTCTGGTCGTCCTCCGGCGCCTCGGCGAGCACTGCGCGGTCCTCGGCATCTTCGGCGAGATTGTCCTTGAGCGCCTGGGCGAGAAATGGCGAGGTATAGCCAAGACCGACCTCGAGCACCGAGCGCGGCCGGGTCATGCGGATGAGGGTGTAGAGCAGCGGGCCGACATGCTCGGTGCCCATGCCGGGCACGAAGAGCGGCGCGACCGCCTGGTGGAACTTCGTGTCGAGTGCCAATGCGCGCTCCTTGGTCGCCGGCGCGCCCGGATCGGCGCCCCGCGGGCCGAGTCTTAGGCGAGCGGCGCGCCCGGCGCAATCGAGGCGCCATGCGGGCCGCGACTTTCTGCCGGTTGCCACGATTATTGTGCCGGGCTAGAGCACGCGAGCATCACCAGCGAGAGGTTGGAACCCGGCTGCCATGCTGGTTCAGGACCAGAGCGAGACGATCGAATTCCTCTCCGACGCCGCCGCCTATCGCGCGCTCGGGATGGAGGGGCCGGTCGAGCGCATCGAAACCCATATCTCCGAGGTCTTTCTGGTCGGCGACCGCGTCTTCAAGCTGAAACGCGCGGTCAGGTTCGCCTATCTCGACTTCTCGAGCGCGGCGAAACGCAAAGCGGCGGCGATAGCGGAGCTGGCGCTCAACCGCCGCACCGCGCCGACGATCTATCTGGGCCTTGCCGCCGTGAGGCGTGGGACGGGCGGAGCGCTGGAACTATGCATGGCCGATACGCTGCCCGAGGGGGCGGAGGCCCTTGAATGGCTGGTGGCGATGCGGCGCTTCCCGCAGGAGGCGCTGCTCGATGCGATGGCGGCGCGCGGCGCGCTCAGCATAGCCACGATGGAGGAGGTTGCCGAAGCCGTGGCGGCGTTCCATGCCGACGCCGAGGTGGTGACACGGCTCGGCGGCGCGGTGGGCATGTGCCATGCCGCCGCCGGGGTGCGCGGCGCCTTTGCCGAGATCATGGACGGCGCCGGCGACATCTTCGATGCGGCGGCCGTGGCCGCGCTGACCGATGCCGACGACGCCGCGACGGCGCGGCTCGCGCCCCTGCTGGACGCGCGGAAACAAGCCGGCCTTGTGCGGCACTGCCATGGCGATTTGCACTTGCGCAACATCGCGATGATCGGGGGTCGGCCGGCGCCGTTCGACTGCATCGAGTTCTCCGAGGAGATCGCCTGCGTCGACGTGCTCTACGATCTGGCCTTTCTGTTGATGGATCTGTGGCATCGGGGTCTGGCCGAACATGCCAACGCGACGCTCAACCGCTATCTGGAGATCACCGGCGACTATGAGGGGCTGGCGGCGCTGCCGCTCTTCCTGGCCTCGCGGGCGGCGATCCGCGCGCATGTGACGGGCACCATCGCACTCGGCGAAACGGCGGGCGCGGCGCGAGAGGCGCATATCGAGGAGGCGCGGGCCTATCTGGCGCTGGGCAATGCGCTGATCGACCCACCGGCCCCCCGCCTGGTCGGTGTCGGCGGATTGCCGGGCTCGGGAAAGACGACGATCGCGCGCGCCCTGGCGCCGGCGCTGCTGCCGGTTCCGGGGGCGGTGGTGCTGCGCTCGGACGTTATCCGCAAGAGCTTGGCCGGCGTCGATCCGTTGACCCGGCTGGGGCCGGACGGCTATTCGGCCGAGATGACGGCGCGGACCTATGGGACCTTGCGCGAACGCGCCGAGGCGGCGCTCGCGGCCGGGCATTCGGTCGTGGCCGATGCGGTCCATGCGCGACCGGAGGAGCGGGCGGCGCTGGAGGCGCTTGCGGCGGCAGCGGGCGTGGCTTTCGACGGGCTCTGGCTCGACGCGCCGGGCGACGAACTCGAGACGCGGGTTTCGGAACGCGGCGCCGATGCCTCGGACGCCACGGTCGCCATCGTGCGACAGGCTCTCGACTACGAGACGGGCCCGATCGGCTGGATCCGGATCGATGCCGGCGGCGACACCGAAACCGTGATCGCGGCGGCGCGGCGGGCGCTCGGTTCGGGAACCGCGCCCCGTTGATCCGCATCAAGGCAATCGTGTTACCGATCTGCGATAATATTGTTTGAAATCAGGCGTTACGGGCCGGGTTGGTGGCGAAGCCTCGGGGCGATGTGCATGAGGAAGAGGAGGGTCCCATGCTGACATTCAAGGATTGTGTCGCGTTGGCGGAGTTGAGCGAGGAAGAAATCCACGCGATTGCGATGCATGAGCATATTCCGGAGATCTGCGCAGCAGAACTCGGACGCTATCTGCTGACGCAAAAGAACGGGGTGCCGCGGATCAAGCGGATCATCGCGGATGACATTGCAACCGCTCGGGCGCACGGCGACTTCAAGCAGGCGGCAACGCTCAAGCTGGCGCTCAAGCACTTCATCGAGACCCATCCGTTGCGCGAAAGCGCCTCTTGAATTTGGCCGGTGGATGCGACCACATTGATGCTAGGCGCGCCAGCGCGCGCCAGAACAGATCGTGACGGCGGAAGACCGCAGGAAACGTCAGAAACGACAGGAAACTTATGGCACTGAAACAGATCCGCCTTGAGCTCGCGCGCACCAAGGATTACCCCAATGGCAGCGCCAAGCATGGCTACGAGTTCGTCGCGCCGCTCGACGGCGAAGGCCACCTCGACATGGCCGAATGGAAGGAATACGGCCAGGCCTGCATCGTCCACCGCTTTTGGGACCGCGAGGACGACGAGACCGGCCAGCTCGTCCACAACCGTCACGGCTGGGCCTTCTCCTACGAGCCGGGCGAGGAGGACGATGAGCCGATTTTCCGCTTCGACAAGCACAATTTCGTCGAGGGCGAGTACATCTCGGTGACCGAGCATGACGGGGTGACGCGCCCGTTCAAGATCGCCTGGATCCGGACCCCGCCGGCGCTGCAGAAGGAATACTGAGCCCGCACTGTGTCCTACGGCCCTCGTGCTTCGACAGGCTCGGCATGAGGCGCGTGGCTGTTGGCCGTGATCACGGACCCTCGTCCTGAGCGTGTCAAAGGATGTGCCGCGCTGGCGCGGTGGGGTCAATTCCCATAGAGTCTGCGCCCATGGGTGAGGCACGCAAAACCGTGGTCCTGACCGGCGCAAGCCGGGGCATCGGCCATGCGACCGTCAAACGGTTCTCGCAGGCCGGATGGCGCATCATCACCTGCTCGCGCGACGCGGTGCCGGCCGAATGCAAGCGCGACCCCAACTGGTCGGAGCACCTGACCGTCGACCTCTCGCAGGCCGGCGAGGTCGAGCGCTTCATCCTCGAGGCCGGGCGGCTGTTGGACGAGGACGGGCTGACGGCGCTGGTCAACAATGCCGGGGTCTCGCCCAAGACGCCGTGGAACGAGCGCCTCGGCTGCCTGAACGGCGATATCGACGCTTGGCGCGAGGTCTTCGAGCTCAACTTCTTCACGCCCCTGGCGCTGGCGCGCGGGTTCGCCGCGGCGCTCCACAAGGGCAAAGGCGCGATCGTCAATATCACCTCGATCGCCGGCCATGCCGTGCATCCCTTCGCGGGCTCGGCCTATTCGACGTCGAAGGCGGCGCTGTCCTCGCTGACCCGCGAGCTGGCGGCGGAGATGGGTCAGATCGGCGTGCGCGTCAACGCCGTCGCGCCGGGCGAGATCGAAACCGCGATGCTGAGCCCTGAGACCGATCAGCTCATCCCGCGCATTCCCATGCACCGCCTGGGCACGCCCGACGAGGTGGCGGGCGCGGTGTTCTCGCTGTGCTCGAGCGATTTCAGCTATGTGACGGGGACCGAGATCTTCATCACCGGCGGGCAGCACCTTTACTAGCGCGCCGCGCTATCCCACCTCGTCATTCCCGCGCAGGCGGGAATCCAGGGGGCTGTCCCGTCGCTCCAATCATGGACTCCCGCTTTCGCGGGAGTGACGTAAAGAAATGTGCGAAAGCGTGGTCGGCCTCACGCCCGGGTGTCGCGGTTTTCGTCGAGCCAGGATTTGAGCTTGAAGATCAGGCGGTGAAGCTCGTCGATGTCGCCCGCCGACCAATCGCGGAATATCAGCGCGGCGTCGGGGGCGATGCGCTTGAGCGCGTCCTGATGGGCCGCGGCGCCCGCCTCGGTCAGGTAGATCTGCCTGCTGCGGCCATCCTCGGGATCGGGCTCGGTACGCAGATAGCCCTTCTCGACCAGCCGCGCGACGGTCTTTGAAACCCCCGGCTGGCCGGTCTCGAAGGCATTGGCGAGGCGGCCGATCGTGTGGCCCTCATCGGCGAAGGCGCGGAAATGGTTCAGCATGATGAACTGCGCGAAGGGCAAATTGGCGCCCGCGATCACCCGGTTGAGCCGTGTTACGAGAAGCTGCTCGGCCACCCCGACCCAGTTGAGGATTTGGCGGATCTTCTCAAGTTCAGGCGGGATATCCATGCAGGGTGGTGTCAGGTCTTGATTAGCGAGCGGAGCGGGCGCCGAGGGGCGGGGCCGGTCGGCGCAGCATAGCCGAGACGGGCCAACATCTGCACTGTTTCGCCTGTCTTGGCGCCGACGGTGGTCAGGAACTTCGACTGCAGCGCCGTCATCTCGGGATATTCCTGCAGGAGCTGGCTCATCGGCTGCTGGGCCAGGCCGAGCTCGGTGGCCTTCAGATGCAGGCGCACATAGGCGCGGCCGGCCTTGAGCTGGGTCGTGCGCGTATTGTCGGCGGTGGTGAGCCAGAAGAAGCCCATGGCGCTGCCGCCCTGATCGCGGGCCATGTCGAGCCCGACCTCGAAGGATTGCGAGTTCGGATCGCGCAGCTCTGATTTGTCGAGCATGCCGAACTGTTTCAGCCACCACATCATCGGGCCGTGGATGGAAATGCCGTCGCGGTGGCGCGCGATCTCGCCGGCGCCGATGCGCATGAGCTGGATGCTTTCCTCGTAAGTGTGCGGCGTGCGGAGCTCCTTGATGAACCCGTCGATTGCGAGTTGGCGCAGGGCGAGCAGCCTGGCGCTTGCCGTTTCGACCGAGAGGCGCACGGCCGGATCGAGCGTGACCGAACCAAGCGCGGTGGCCGTCGCCGGCGTGAGCGGCCGGTCGGCATCGAACACCTCCCGGTTGGTGCGGCGTTTGAGGACCTGGGCGAAGAGCGGGTCGGGTTTGATGCCGGCATCCTTGGTCAGCGCGATTTCGGCAACCGGCCGCCCGTCGATCGTCTTCGGGCCGAACTCGCCCTTGGGGAAATAGCGGATGTCGGCGCGGATGCCGACCGCCGCTGCGGCCTGGGCCAGCAGCTCGAGGAAGGTGCCGTGGCCGATCATGATCTGGCGCGAGTAGGGATCGGTCGCCGGCAGCAGACGCTCGCGGTCGCAGAAGAGCGTGATGCGGTCGGGCGTCTTCAGATCGACCAGCCAGGGCTGGCGGTTGTGCGGATTGGGGGCGAGCATGGCGAAGGCGATGAGCCGCTTGCGCAGATCGCGCTCGGCGGCGTCGGGCCCGCGCCAGGCTGCGATCGCCTCCGATGGCATGCGGTCGCAGCGCGCCAGCGCAAGGCCGCCCGCCGCCAGAATGACACCGCCGCCGGCGATGCGGATGAAGCCTCGTCGTGACAGTCCTTTACGCGATGAACCGGTAGTTGCCGACATGGGGAACGCCCTCCTGCGATTTATATATTCCATGGAATGTATAATGCATGCCTAGGAATATATCAAGGAAAAATTCGCCCATATGAAGACGGGTCGGGACCTTTCTCTGTTTGTAGGGGCGGGTTTCAAACCCGCCCCTACAAACGGCCTGGCAACTAGCCTGGCGTTGTTGGATTGGCCGCCTGCCTCAGTCGGTGAAGCTCACCTGCACTTCGCCGAGCGGGCCGAAATCGGCGACGGCCGTATCGCCGGCCTTGGCGAGGTTGAAGCCGGTGACGGTGCCCGTCGTCACGACCTGGTCGCGCACCAGCGCGATGCCGGCGGCCGACAGTGCGTTGGCAAGCCAGGTCAGCGCCTCGAGCGGATGGCCGAGCGCCAGCCGGCCGGTCCCCTTGCCGACCTGGCGGCCGTCGACCGCAAGGGTGACCTTGGCCTTGGCGAGATCGAATTTGCGCCACTCGCGCACGGGAGCGCCGATGACCAGGGCGCCGTTCGCGCCATTGTCGGCGACAATGCTCTCGGGGCCGCGGGCGATCCAGTCATCGAGGCGCGAATCGACCAGCTCGATCGCCGGATGCAGCGCGCCGACCTTCTTTTCGATCTCCTCGCGCGTGTAAGGCGCCTTGCGTGGCTTGATCGCGGCCTTGATGCGAAAGGCGAACTCCGCCTCCAGCCCGAGCATCTGGAAGGCGCCGGCGGACAGCTCGGTCGGGCTATCGCGCAGGAACGGCGCGAAGACCCGGCCGTAGAAGGGCTCCTTGACGCCCAGCATCTTCTGCTGCTCCTTGGCGGTGCAGCCGATCTTGAAGCCGGCGACCGGCAGCTCCCACTCCTCGGCGAAGGCCTTCTGGATCTGATAGGCGTCGTCCATGTCCTGCGGCCGGCAGCTCTCGGGAAAGCCGCGCAGCCGGCGGAAGTCTCCGCGCGCGTTGAGAAGCAGCCGGGCGGCTTCGATCACTTGGGTAGGGCCTAGGGGCATTTAGCTTTTTCCCTCATGCGCCGGGCGCTCATCGGTCACCTTGTCAACCGGCGTCCGCTCAACACTCATTTATCTCACACGCCGGCGCGGGCGTCCGCCCGCTTGGCTGGCGCCGCATAAGGCGGCGGCCCGCAGTCGCGTGCATCGGGGCCTGGTAACTCCGGCCGTATTGCTGGAGCCACATCCTTCGACAAGCTCAGGATGGGGGAGCTGGTTCAAAGCGAACGTCTCTACAAGCACACCTGTATCGATCAGCACACAATAGGTCCCCACCGCCCGCTTGTCGAAAGGTGGGCCGTCCGAAGGGACGTTCCGTCTCCTATTGCGCGGCCTCGGCCTGTCGCGATTGCACGACGTCGTCGGCGATGCGGCCGGTCAGCTCCTGCAGGTGATCGAATTCAAAATCGAACGTGCCGATGCCTTGGGTCTGCGAGCGCAGCTCGATGATGAGATCGTGGAGCTCCGACTGAGGCATGTTGACCTCGACGGTGTCCCAGCCTTTCCATCCCTCGCGCGCATCAAAGCCGAGGATCTGACCGCGCCGGCCGCTGACGATGCGCTGCACCGCGGCGGTGAAGTCGTTCGGGACCGAAACCTTGACGTGATAGATCGGCTCCAACAGCACGGGCGCGCATTTGGGCATGCCTTCGGACATCGCCATGCGGCCGGCGGTCTTGAAAGCCATGTCGGAGCTGTCCACTGCATGGTGCTGGCCGTCGTAGAGCCGGACCGCGACGTCGACGACGGGGAAGCCGAGCGGGCCTTCGGTCATGTACTCCTTGATGCCGGTCTCCACCGAGGGGATGAACTGGCGCGGGATAGCGCCGCCGACCACGTTGTCTATGAATTCGAAGCCGGCGCCGCGCTGGAGCGGCTTGATCTCGACATGGACGTCGCCGAACTGGCCGTGGCCGCCGGTCTGCCGCTTGAAGCGGGCGTGCTGATCGACGGTCTTCTTGATCGTCTCTTTATAGGCAACCTGGGGCCGCCGCCGCGATACGGCGAGATGATACTTGCTGTTGAGCCGCTCGAGCGCGATGGCGAGGTGGATCTCGCCCTGACCCCAGAGCAGCAGCTCGTTGGTGTCCCGGCTCTGCTCGAGTTGGAGCGATGGGTCCTCCTCGATCAGCTTGGCGATGGCGCCGGACAGCTTGACCTCGTCCTCGCGTTTTTCGGCGGTAATCGCGAAGGCGTAGAGCGGCGTCACCGGAGCGGGCCAATCGGGCACGCCGGCCGGCCGGTTGCCCGAGGGGGTCAGAACCTCGCCGGTCACGACGGGGTCCATGCGTCCGAAGGCGACGACCTCGCCGGCGCGCGCCTTGGAGACCTTTTCGGTTTCGTGGCCCTGGAGGCGGACCATGCCGCTGACCCGCGTGTCGTTCAGTGTGGTGCCGTCGGCGATCTCGCCCGACCAGATGCGCACCACCGACTGCTTGCCGGCATGGGGCATGTGGTAGGTCTTGAAGACCTGGGCCGCGGGCTCACCCACGCCCTCGAAGCCGGCGCGCTTGGCGCTCTCGGCCGCCCCGGGGGTTTCGTGCCGCAGCGCCTTGAGCAGCCGCCGCACGCCGTGATCGTGCAAGCCAGCGCCGATGAAGACTGGGATGACCTCGTCGGCCTGCAGCGTGTTGGTGAGGTACTGGTAGATCTCTTCGTTCGACGGCGTCTGGTCTTCCAGCAGCGCTTCGAGCAGCGTGTCGTCATAGTCGGCGAGCGACTCGAGCATGTCTTGGCGCGCCTGCTCCTCGTCGGCGCGGGCGCTGTCGGGGATGTCGATGCGCGCGGAGGCTTCGCCGTCCTTGTAGGCATAGGCGCGCTCGCTGGCGAGATCGATATAGCCGGTGACCTCGCCGCCCTCGCGGATCGGCACGTGACGCAGCACCAATGGGCGATCGGAACAATCGCGCAGGGCGCTGACAACCGCGTTGATGTCGACCTCGGCGGCCTCGTCGATCTTGTTGATGAAGACCATGTGGGGGATTGCGTGGTCATCGAGAAACTTGAAGATCGGCGTCGTCGCCATTGCCTTGCCCGGATCGGGATCGACGACGACCACGGCGGCGTCGGCGACCATGACGGCGTTGAAGGCGTCCTGGACGACCTCGATCGAGCCGGGGGCGTCGAGCACGGTCCAGGGGTCTTCGAGGTATTGGTAGCTGGCGACGCTGAGCTCGGTGCTCATCTGGCGCGAGCGTGCCTCCGGCGAGGAGTCGCCGACCGTGTTGCCCTCCTTGACCGTGCCGCGCCGCCCGATGGCGCCCGACACGAAGAGCAGACTTTCCAGCAGCGTCGTCTTGCCGCTCAGATAGGGTCCGACCAGCGCAACGCAGCGCGGCCCCGCCGAATTATCGCCCACGACATCCTCCCTAGATCCGTTTTTACCCGCCGGTACGCTGTGGCCCGCTGCCGCGCCGTCCATGCGCGCATGGTCGGCCGCGGCGCGAGCTTCGTGATGGCTGCCCTATGGTTCCAATGCGGCCCGCGCGATGCAAGGGAAAAGCAAAACTAAGTCGTCGCAGTGCCCTCCTGATAGGGCGTCAGCGCCTCGACGATCCGGGCATGGGTGGGGGTGGGCACGCCGCTGGCCGCGCCGAGGCGGACGATGGCGCCGGAGAGCCACGGCAGTTCGAGCCGGTTGCCGCGTTCCAAATCCCCAGCCATCGACGACGTCATGGCGTCGGGCAGAGTGGCGACCGCCTTGGCGACGAAGCCGCGCATGTCGTCGCTCACGCAAATGCCTTCCGCCTCGGCGACCGCAAAGACCTCGTCGATGGCGGCGTCGACCATCGCCGTCAATTCGGGGTCGGCGCGGATGCCGCCGAAATTGGTGCGGGCAAAACTGGAAACGCCGGCAAAGGGCGCTAATAGCGCCATCTTGCGCCAGATCGAACGGTTAATGTCGCTGGCGATGGCGGCGTTGAAGCCGGCCGATTCGCAGGCAGCGAGCAGGGCCTCCACGCGCGGGCTGCTTGCGCCGTCGAGCTCGCCGAATTCAAGCGCAGCCATTGTGCCGGTATGGCGGATCAGGCCGGGTTCCTCGATCACCGCGGCGATCGCGGCGACGCCGCCGACCACGTGTTGCTCGCCCAGAACGCCGGCCAGGCGCGGCACCGCATCGACGCCGTTCTGGAAGGTGACGACGCCGGTCGGTCCTGTTGGGCCGTCGGCTTTCAGGAGCGGTTTGCAGGCCGCACCGGAGGTCTCGACATCCCACAGCTTGGTGGCGAAGAGGACGATGTCGACAGGGCCGATCGTGGCCGGATCGCCCGTCGCGTTGGCGGGCTCTATGGTGACGTTGCCGTTGGCGCTGGCGATGCGCAGGCCGCTTTCCTGGATGGCCTTCAGGTGTGCGCCGCGGGCGACGAAGCTGACGTCGCTGCCGGCGGCGGCGAGGCGGGCGCCGAAATAGCCGCCGACCCCGCCCGTGCCCATGACCGCGATTTTCATCTGGGCTGGACGGGTCAGGCTTGGGCGAGCGCGTAGTCGGGATAGCGCTCGGCGATATAGGCCTCGACTCGGCGATGCAGACCCTTACGCAGGCCGAGGGCGATCAGCACTTCGGCGGTGAGGAACATCGGCGCCACGAAGATCTGGAAGAGATTGTCGACCAGCGCCGGCTTGCGGCCCTCGTAGGCGTGGCCCCAGAGCTGGATCGCCCAGCCGCCGACGAAGAAAACGCCGAACGCCGAGAGCGCCAGCGGCAGCGAGGCTGTGGCGGCGATCCACTCGGCGAGCACCAGGAACGGGACCAGC
>Ga0224512_10005082_pt1 | contig 10933 bp, 19 predicted proteins | sample SF_May12_sed_USG_4_FD_169103 | JGI IMG/M metagenome (GOLD analysis project Ga0224512, IMG submission 169103) | Sediment microbial communities from San Francisco Bay, California, United States - SF_May12_sed_USGS_13 | ecosystem: Environmental > Aquatic > Marine > Sediment | place: USA...
AGAATATGCCATGTGGTTGAACGAGGATATCCGAATTAGGAAGTATATCAAGAAGCGACTATACAAGGCGGGTGTCGCCCGCATCGAGATCGAGCGTTCGAGCGGCAAGGCGATCGTCAACATTTTTACGGCTCGCCCCGGCATGGTGATTGGCCGCAAGGGTTCCGAAGTGGACATGCTCCGCGATGAACTCAAGCATTTGGCAGGCAAAGATGTGCAAATCAATATAAAAGATGTCAAGAAGCCGGAGCTAAACGCACAACTGGTTGCCGAGCATATCGCCATGCAACTGGAGCAACGCGTGTCCTTTCGACGGGCGATGAAAAAGACGATTGCTTCCGCCATGCGAATGGGTGCTCTGGGTGTAAAGGTACAAACCGCGGGTCGTCTGGGCGGGGCCGAAATGTCGCGGCGCGAGGGTTATCACGAGGGCCGTGTTCCGCTTCACACTTTGCGTGCGGATATTGACTTTGCGCGTGCCACAGCGCATACGACGTTTGGCTGTATCGGTGTGAAGGTGTGGCTCTATAAAGGAGAGGTATTCCCCAAAGAGTTCAAGAAGAGTCTGGCCAAGGCCGCAGAAGGGACGACATAACCCATGTTGATGCCAAAGAGAATCAAGTTTCGTCGGCAACACCGTGGCCGGTTAAAAGGGCAAGCGACCCGAGGTGCTAGTATCTCGTTTGGCGAGTACGGTCTGAAGGCACTCGAACCCCACTGGCTGACGAACAGGCAAATTGAAGCCGCGCGTGTGGCGGTGACGCGGCATATGAAGAGGATGGGCAAACTATGGATCCGGGTTTTCCCGGATAAGCCGGTGACCAAAAAGCCGGCGGAGACCCGAATGGGTAAAGGCAAAGGCGCGCCTGAGGGATGGGTGGCGGTTGTCAAACCCGGAAAGATCATGATGGAATTGGAAGGCGTATCGCCGGAACTCGCGAAAGAGGCGTTGAAGCTGGCCGCGGCAAAGCTGCCCCTCAAGACAAAGTTTGTGACCCGCTCGGTTGTGGAAGGCTAAGTCATGAAAGCACATGACATGCGTGAGATGACGGAGGAAGAACTCCAGCAGCACCATGATGGATTGGTGGAAGAATTTGTGAACATAAGGATCAAGCTGGCCGCGAAGCAGCTGGACAATCCTCTTCAGGTCAGACAACTGCGCAGGGAAATCGCGCGTGCGAAGACGGTACTGCGAGATAAGCACTTGGGTGCAAAACCGGGGCAGCTGTCTGGCGCCAAAGAGTGACCGGTTGGTGCAATTGGCCCTTGTCTAGCGTTAGGGAGTAAGAATAGTGGAGCGTAGCCAAAGAAAGAGTTTTGTGGGTATCGTTGAGAGCAACAAGATGGACAAGTCCATCACGGTCCAAGTCGCGCGATTGGTCAAACACAAGACCTATGGCAAGTACATCAAGAGGACTACGAAGCTCAAGGCACACGACCCGGAGAACGCCTGCAATATCGGTGACAAGGTGCGTATCGCCGCAACAAGGCCTCTAAGCAAGACGAAGCGCTGGAGACTCGTGGAAATCGTCCAAAAGGCGAGGTAACAAGTGATAAGTGCCGAGACAATTCTCCAGGTTGCCGATAACTCCGGGGCAAAGAGCCTCTTGTGCATCCGCGTCCATGGCGGCACGGGGCGTCGGTACGCGCGCATCGGAGATGTGATCTCCGCATCGGTTAAAGTAGCGATGCCGAACGGAATGGTCAAGAAGGGTCAGGTTACCAAGGCGGTCGTCGTCAGAACGCGTAAGGAGATCCGTCGGGAGGATGGGAGTTACATCCGTTTCGATGAAAACGCTGCCGTGATCATTAACGAAAACAGAGAACCTGTAGGCACACGTATTTTTGGACCGGTTGCCCGTGAGCTCAGGGAAAAGAACTTTATGAAAATCATATCACTCGCCCCAGAGGTACTTTAGTGATTGGAGCGCGTGGAGAGTCATTATGATGCGAATCATCAAGAACGATACGGTCAAAGTCATCTCGGGTAACCACACGGGCAAGGTCGGAAAAGTCTTGAAGGTTTTTCCGAAGACCAACCGAATCATCGTGGAGAAAGTGGCTCTGGTGAAGAGACATCGCAAGCCACGTTCTCAGACCGATCAGGGCGGCATACTGGAAAAGGAATCTTCGATACACATTTCCAACGTGTTGCTGGTCTGCCCGAAGTGTTCGCAGCCGTCCCGTACGAAGTTTGGCACTCTCGCAGATGGCAAGAAAGTTCGGGTTTGCAAATCTTGTGAAGAGATGGTGCTAGCCGGGGAGTAGGAGTAAGTCGTGACTAGATTGAGAGCGCGTTATAGAGAAGAAGTCGTTCCGGCGCTGCAGAAGGAATTCGGTCTAAAGAACCATATGGAAGTGCCGCGGTTGCACAAGATCGTGGTCAATGCGGGAGTCGGCGGGGCGATTCAAAACGCTAAGTTGCTCGACACGACCGTGGATGGCCTGGCGGCAATCACCGGTCAAAGGCCAAAGATCTGCAGGGCCCGGCTGTCGGTCGCGGCTTTCAAGTTACGCCAGGGCATGCCAATCGGCTGCAAAGTTACGCTGCGTGGCGATCGCATGTACGAGTTTTATGATCGCCTGGTCAATGTGGCTCTGCCGAGAATCCGGGACTTCCGCGGGGTCCCGACAAAGAGTTTTGACGGGCGCGGTGACTACACCCTGGGTGTCAAGGAGCATATCATATTTCCGGAAGTCGATTATGATAAAGCGTCCCAAGTGTTTGGGATGGATATCACGATCGTGACAACAGCGAAGAACGATGAACAAGGGTTCATGCTGCTCAAGCACATGAACATGCCTTTTAGGAATCAGTAGTTACGCAGGGGGAAGCGTGGCCAAGAAATCCTGGATAGCCAAAGCAAAAAGATCTCCCAAGTTCAAAGTGCGCGCCTATAGTCGTTGCAATCGATGCGGGCGAGCGCGAGCCTTTCTGAGACGCTTCGGCGTTTGCCGAATATGTTTTCGAGAACTGGCGTTGCAGGGAGAGATTCCAGGCGTGACCAAAGCTAGCTGGTAACAAGTCTTATGGTCTTGCCTTAAATCGCAGGAGAAGCAAACGTGGGTATGACGGATCCAATAGCTGATTATTTGACGAGACTCCGTAACGGCTCGAACGCGCGGCACAAGTTTGTCGACGTGCCCGCTTCGCGTATGAAGGCCGAGGTCAGTAAGATTCTGCTCGATGCAGGTTACATCAAAGGTGTGAAGTACATCGATGACGACAAACAGGGCTTCTTACGTATCTATGTCAAATACGATAAGGAAATGCATTCGGCGATCAACGGTTTGAAACGTATCAGCAAGCCCAGTCTCAGGGTCTATGTGCCGGCCAACAGTATTCCCCGGGTTCTCGGGGGCTACGGTATGGCGATTCTGTCGACCTCGCAGGGCTTGCTGCCTGATTCGGAGTGCCGCAAACGTAAGATCGGCGGCGAAGTCGTCTGCGAGGTGTGGTGATGTCGCGAGTCGGATTGGCACCGGTAGAAATCCCCGGCGGCGTAACCGTGGCGTTTGACAAAGCGGGCGCAACGGTAAAAGGGCCGAAGGGGACGATTACAAAGGCGCTTCCTGGTTTATGTGAGTATAAACAGGAGGAGAACGTCGTCAGGGTGTCGCGTCGCTCAGAGGATCAAACCTCGCGGTCGATGCACGGTCTCGCCCGCACGTTGCTTGCGAATATGGTGGAAGGGGTGACGAAGGGTTTTTACAAGCAGCTAGAGATTGTTGGTGTGGGTTATAAGGCGGAGGCCAAGGGAAAAAACCTCGTTCTCACGGTGGGTTTTTCGCATCCGGTCATGTTTGAGATCCCCGAAGGGATCTCGATCGAAACGCCCGCCCCCACTCAGATCAAGGTGAGCGGCATAGAGAAGGATCGCGTCGGACAAGTCGCGGCCGATATTCGCAAGGTCCGCCCGCCCGAGCCCTACAAGGGCAAAGGCATCAAATACGTAGGCGAACAGATTCAGCGTAAGGCCGGGAAGACAGCGGCGGGTGCCTAGATGGTTTGTGCCGGCCGCCGGGTCGGTATTTCGTTGGAGATCGAGAAATGGGTGTAAGAAAAGTCAGACTGTCGCAGAGAGAAAGACGGCATCGCCGGGTGCGCAAGAAGATTTTCGGAACTGAAGCGCGTCCGAGGCTTTGCGTATTCAAGAGTGCCAAGCATATTTATGTTCAACTTATAGATGATTCGCAAGGAAAGACGCTGGCGGCGTTTTCGAGCCTCAAGCTGGGAGCGATCGCGCCCGGTGACGAAGTGGGCAAGAAGACGGTGGCTGCAAGTGATGTGGGCAAACACATCGCTGAAATGGCGAAGCAAAAGGGCATCCAAAGCGTGATTTTCGATCGCGGTGGATACCGGTACCACGGTCGAATCGCCGCTTTGGCGAAAGCTGCGAGGGAAAAGGGCTTGGACTTTTAGCCTGGCGCGGACCCCATGATGGACGACTGAGAGGAAGCGAGTTATGCAGGAAAAAATGGTCGCGAACGAGGAGGGCATATAGCCCATGGCGCAACATCAACCGAGATCCGGGAAGCGACACGGCCCGATGCGCGGAAGACAGGAGAAGTCTGATTATATTGAACAGACTATTCACGTGAACCGTGTGGCCAAGGTAGTAAAGGGGGGCAGGCGTTTTAGCTTTAACGCTATTGTCGCTGCCGGTGATGGCCTGGGCCGCGTAGGTGTCGGACTTGGCAAAGCGAACGAGATTGCCGATGCGATCCGAAAGGCGTCCGAGGCGGCAAGACGCTCGATGGTGCGCATCCCGATGATTGGCGGCACAATCCCCTTTACGGTCAGGGGGAAGTTTGGCGCCGGCTGTGTTCACCTCAAGCCTGCGTCACCGGGAACGGGGGTTATCGCAGGTGGTCCAGTGCGTGCCATCATGGAATCGGCAGGTATCAGGGATATCCTGGCCAAATCGCTTGGCTCGAACAACCCTCATAACATCGTCAAGGCCACCATGGCCGGATTGAAACAATTGGAGAGTGCGAAGGACGTTGCCCGTCGGCGGGGGATCAGCATCAACAAATTGTTCGGTATAGAAGGCACAGAACATGTCGAAAAAGATCAAGATAAAGCAGACCAGAAGCCTGATCGGCAGTCTCCCGAAGCATAGGCTTACCATGAGGGCCATTGGCTTCCACCGCAACCAGGAGACGCTGGTCAAGGAAGATACGCCTCAGCTGCGGGGCATGTTGCAGCAGGTAAGACACCTGGTCCATGTCGAGGTGGAGACGCAGACAAAACCTGGCAAGAAAACAGAACCCCCGAAGACTGCCGTAGAGCCCAAACAGCCAGGAGCGGGCAAGCAGCCCGCCAAGGCGACTGACAAGCCTGCAAAGTCGAAGACGACCAGCAAACCCAAGTCGGCCAAGCCGGTGCAACCGTCTGAGGAAAGTAAAGCGACCAAGACCTCGAAGCAGACAAAGGTGGACAAGGAATGAAACTCGGCGAGCTCAAACCCCAGGCGGGTGCCCGCAAGAAGAGGAAGCGGATTGGTTGCGGTCCCGGCTCCGGTCATGGCAAGACCGCGTGTCGGGGGCACAAAGGTCAGCGAGCGCGCTCCGGAACGAAGACGTACGCCTGGTTTGAGGGTGGTCAGATGCCGCTGCAGCGTAGGGTGCCGAAGCGGGGTTTCCACAACATGTTTAAGACAGTCTATCAGATCGTCAACCTGAAGGATCTGCAACGGTTTGAGGCCAGCGCGGAAGTCGATGTGAAAAGCCTTCGCGACACCGGTCTCGCCAGAAAACGCGACGTGAAGATCAAGCTTCTGGGTGGTGGCGAGATCGATCGTCCACTAAAGATTAGCGTCCACGCCTGCACAAAGTCGGCGAGGGAGCAAGTGGAGAAGGCCGGAGGCCAGATAAACATTATTGAGAAATAAGCCAGCTATCGGCTTTTTGTTCTTTGACAAATGATCTCGAAGCTTCAAGAGATATTCAATATACCGGAGCTCAAGCGTAAGGTCATCTTTACGCTCTCGCTGCTTGTGGTTTATCGGGTTGGAAGCCACATTACGGTGCCGGGCGTGGATGCCTCCGTCTTGACGGCGTTCTTCGCTGGCAAGCAGGGCACGATCCTTGGCTTGTACGATCTTTTTGCCGGAGGGAATCTCGAAAAGGCGACGATCTTTGCGCTGGGTATCATGCCTTATATCAGCGCGTCGATCATCTTGCAGCTTTTTCAGGCGGTGATACCCTACTTCGAAAAACTCGCGAAGGAGGGGGAAGAGGGAAGAAAGAAAATCACTCAGTATACGCGTTATGGCACGGTGATTCTTTCTGTCGTACAGTCGTTTGCCATCGGTATATTTCTGGAGAGTCTCCGCGGTCCCGGTGGCGAACTTGCGGTGCTAGACCCCGGCATCGCATTTCGGTTGATCACCGTCCTGACCTTGACCGCCGGCACGGTGTTTGTCATGTGGCTGGGCGAGCAGATCACCGAAAGAGGCATCGGCAACGGTATATCGCTTATCATAACGATCGGTATCATTGCGCGTTATCCGATCGATACGCTCAACACCTGGCGGGCGATGTCGATTGGACAAATGTCACCGTTCAAGTTGGCGATTCTTCTCGTGATCATGGTGGGGGTGGTTGCCGGCATCATATTTGTGACACAGGGTCAGCGAAGGATACCGGTTCAGTACGCGAAGCGTGTCGTTGGGCGAAAGATCTATGGTGGGCAGGCGAGTCACATACCACTGGGTGTGAATATCGCGGGTGTTATTCCCATTATCTTCGCGCAGTCGATTATTATGTTTCCTGGAACGATCGCCGCTTTCTTCCAGGGCTTTACAGTTATGCAAAGCATCGCATTGATACTGACACCGGGCCATATTGTATATTTGATTTTGTATTCGAGTATTATCGTATTTTTCGCCTATTTTTATACGGCCATTGTCATGAATCCGGTCGACGTGGCCGATAACATGAAAAAATCGGGAGGTTTCATCCCCGGTATAAGGCCCGGCAAGCGCACGGCGGAGTTTATAGACCGCGTGCTGACGAGGATAACGCTTCCCGGAGCGATGTTCCTCGCCTTTATCGCTGTGCTGCCGGACATTTTGATAACAAAAGCGGAGGTGCCGTTCTACTTCGGCGGAACCGGGCTTTTGATTGTGGTCGGTGTCGTGCTGGATACGCTGAGACAACTCGAATCGCATCTTCTGATGAGACACTACGAGGGGTTCACCAAGCATGGCAAGTTGAGGGGGCGGCGGTAGTGAATCTGGTGGTGCTGGGGGCCCCGGGCTCGGGTAAGGGGACACAAGCCGCCATTCTCAGTCAGCGGTTTGACATCAAGCACGTGTCTTCCGGGGATCTGCTTCGTGACTCTGTTGCCCGTGAGGACGAGCTGGGCAAGGAGATCGAAGGCATAATTGCCACAGGCAAGCTGGTCCCGGACATCTTGGTTCTCCGACTGGTGCGGGAGGCGATCCTCGAAGAGGGGGGGGGCAAATGGGATGGGTGGATTCTCGATGGTTATCCGCGAACCGCGGAGCAGGCGGAGGCGCTGGAGGAAGTGCTCAGCAGCGCGCGTGTGGTGATCGACGCCGTTATTTTTCTGGACGTCGATTCCGACGAGGTGGTGACGCGGCTGTCAAGTCGTCGTATCTGTTCGTCGTGTCAGTCGGTGTACAACACGCTGAATCATCCGCCCAAGCATGAGGGCAAGTGCGATAAATGCGGGGGAGAGCTGGTTCAGAGAAGTGATGATCAGCCTGAGACGATTCGCCGCAGGCTCAAAGTCTATAATGAAGAAACAGTGCCGGTGCTCGATTTTTACGAGCTGCGGTATGACGTTTATCGAGTCGACGGCTCGAAACCGATCGCAGACATAACAGACGAAATAGCGGGATTGGTTGGCTTATGATTTACCTAAAATCGCCCGCCGAGATCGACATCATAAGAAAAAACGGGGTGATTTTGAAAGAATGTTTGGAAACCGCCCGCGACATGGTGAGGGTCGGAGTCAAGAAGGTCGATATCGACCGGACCATTGAGAAGTTGATTCTCAAAGCGGGAGCCAAACCGGCGTTCAAGGGCTTTCAGGGCTATCCGGCGGCGACTTGTATATCGGTAAACGACGAAGTTGTGCATGGGATGCCAAACGGGCGGGTCCTCGAGGAGGGAGACATCTGCGGTATCGATATTGGCGTGGTCAAGGATGGTTACTACGCCGACGCGGCTAGGACCTTTCCCGTAGGGAAAGTGTCGGCCCAAGCGCAGAAACTTCTTGAGGTTACGTTGGAATCGCTCGAGCGAGGGATAGGCCAAGCAAGAATGGGCAATCGGTTGTCCGATATCTCGCACGTCGTTGAGAGCTATGCAACAGAGAACGGGTTTTCCGTGGTAAAAACGTTGGTGGGGCACGGGATCGGAAAACGGATGCACGAGGAGCCACAGGTGCCTAACTTTGGTCCGCCATCGCAAGGCCCCAAGCTCGAAGAGGGCTTGGTCATCGCCATCGAACCGATGATCAATGTCGGTAAGGGTGATGTGTTTACCAAAGACGACGGTTGGACCGTGGTTACCGCCGATAATTCGCTTTCGGCTCACTTCGAAGACACAGTAGCGATCACAAAAGACGGACCGGAGATTCTTACTCGCTGAACAAGGAAAGGAACGTAGGCCAACCCCGACACGAATGGCAAAGGAACAAGCGATAACAGTTGAAGGTACAGTCGTCGAAGCGTTACCAAATACGACGTTTCGTGTCGAGTTGGAGAATAAACACCTCGTGCTGGCGCATGTTTCCGGCAAGATGAGAATGCATTTTATCAAGATTCTGCCCGGGGACCGCGTCACCATTGAACTGTCGCCCTATGATTTGACCCGAGGAAGGATCACTTATCGGTATAAGTGATTGCCAAGAGTCCACGGGTTGCCCTTCGGCTCCTGGCCCCGGGGCGTGCCCAGTAGCGGATTCTGTCGTGCTAGTCACGTGACAACAACATCGATCGACTAGGCGGTGTGGTCAAAAGAACGGAAATCGCGATGAAAGTAAGAAGCTCGGTAAAAAGGATTTGTCGACATTGCAAGGTCGTCAGGCGCAAGGGAGTTTTGCGTGTGATCTGCAAGAACAAGCGACACAAACAGCGGCAGGGCTAGCGCTGGGAATGTCGTCATCCGTTAGAAAGGAGATATCTCTTTGGCACGTATAGCAGGCGTAGATATTCCAAACGACAAACGACTGGTCATAAGTCTCACCTATATTTATGGAATCGGACCGACGTCTGCTGTGCAGATCTGTGAGAAAACCGGCGTGGATCCCAGTCGACGGGTAAAGGACTTGAACGAGGAAGAGTCGATCAAGATCCGTAATATTATCGAGAACGATTACAAGGTCGAAGGGGCGTTGCGGGGAGAGGTCAGTTACAACATCAAGCGGTTGATGGACATTGGTTGTTATAGAGGGCAGAGGCATAAGCGTGGCCTTCCCGTTCGTGGGCAGCGCACGAGCACAAATGCCCGGACGCGAAAAGGGCCCAGGGCTCGGCCTGGTGCGGGCAAGAAGAAGTAGTAGCGTCGATATGCAGAGGGCTATGTAGGAGGAAGCTTTGGCTAAACCAAAACGAACCGTTAAGAAGAAAAGGACTAAGAAGGTAGATGTCGCCGGCGTCGCTCACATCAGATCGACGTTCAACAACACGCTGATTACCATAACCGATTTGAACGGCAATGTCATTTCCTGGGCCAGCCCGGGAACGATGGGTTTTAAAGGTTCTAGAAAAAGCACCCCTTTCGCCGCGCAACAGGCAGCGGATCGGTGCGCCAGAGAGGTGATGGACCTGGGCATGAGGAAGGTGGAGGCGTGGATCAAGGGTCCAGGCGCGGGGAGAGAAGCGGCAATTCGTTCACTCAAATCCGCGGGGCTGGAAGTGACGGGAGTAAAAGATGTGACACCGGTACCCCACAACGGATGCCGTCAACGCAAGAGACGTAGAGTCTGATCGATCATAGGAGTATTGTATGGCGAGATATCGAGCTGCAAAATGCAAACTCTGTCGCCGCGAAGGTGAGAAACTTTTTCTCAAGGGCGACAGGTGCTTTTCCAACAAGTGTGGAATTGAGAAACGAAACTACGCGCCGGGAGAGCATGGCCGCCGGCGTAGGGGCAAGCCCTCGAAATATAGCATTCAGCTGCGAGAAAAGCAGAAGATCCGGCGTATGTATGGGCTGTTAGAGAATCAGTTCCACACATATTTTGAGAAGGCCGCGCAGCAAAAAGGCATCACCGGCACCAATTTGCTCCGCTTGTTGGAAAGAAGACTGGACAACGTGGTCTACCGGTTGGGCTTCTGCTCGTCGCGGGCGATGGCCAGACAGTTCATTCGTCACAATCATTTCCAGGTAAACGGAACGAAAGTCAATGTCCCCAGCTTCCTGGTGAATCCGGGTGATCGTGTCGGACCAAGACAGAAGAGCAAAAACCTCTTCCTGATCCAGGAAAGCATGAAAACCATCGACACCAGGCAGATGGTCCCTTATTTGGACATGGACCCCAATAAGATGGAAGGTGAGTTTTTGGAGATCCCTTCCCGGGATGTGATACCAGTTACGATGGACGAACAGATGGTCGTCGAGCTTTACTCAAAGTAACACACGTTATCATTTGCTTCGAAGGAGGCGCTTTTTCATGAAGTGGCGTAATCTCTTAATGCCGAAAGAGATCAACAGAGACTCCGAGGGGACCGGTGACGATACCGGACGATTTTTCATCGAGCCGCTCGAGCGGGGTTTCGGTCAGACAATCGGCAACGCGTTGCGGAGAACCCTGCTGTCTTCGATTCAGGGGGCAGCGGTTACCGCGGTGCGCATGAACGGTGTGCTGCACGAGCTCAGCAATATCCCTGGTGTACTCGAGGATGTTACCGACATCATCCTCAATCTGAAGCAGCTCGTCGTCAAGATGCACGTC
>Ga0224512_10005083_pt1 | contig 10932 bp, 6 predicted proteins | sample SF_May12_sed_USG_4_FD_169103 | JGI IMG/M metagenome (GOLD analysis project Ga0224512, IMG submission 169103) | Sediment microbial communities from San Francisco Bay, California, United States - SF_May12_sed_USGS_13 | ecosystem: Environmental > Aquatic > Marine > Sediment | place: USA: California...
CTTGAGAAGCGGGAGTTTGATGTTGTTATACTCGATGTTGAATTGCCGGATTACTCGGGAATAGACCTTCTTAAGACAATCCGAAACCAGAAGACGCCTCCCGAGGTGATAATGCTGACGGGCGACATTTCGCTCGATACAGGTCTCACCGCGATGCGCCTCGGAGCATACGATTACATCACAAAACCCGCCGATCCCGACCACGTCGGGGCAGTAGTCAGAAAGGCGGCCGAGAAAACGAGGCTTCAAAAGCAAAACGAGCGGCTCAGGATTGCCGCAGCGAGCAGCGTCGCTTCGGTCGAGCCGATCTTACGGAGCGAATCGACAGCACAGATCTTCTCCGAAGCGGAGCGTGTTGCAGCGATGGATGCAACTGTCCTGATAACGGGGGAATCGGGGACCGGCAAAGATGTCCTCGCCACCTGGATCCATTCCAAAAGCGCCCGTTCGGATCAGCCGCTTGTTTCTGTCAACTGCGGCGCAATTCCCGAGAACCTTGTCGAATCGGAGTTTTTTGGCTTTGAAAAAGGAGCCTTCACGGGTGCGGGCAAACAAAAGGTGGGATTGATCGAGGCGGCGGACGGGTCCTCGCTATTTTTGGACGAAATAGGGGAGATGCCTTTGTCGCTCCAGGTCAAACTTCTTACGTTCCTGGAAAATGGCGTTTTTCGGCGCGTCGGGTCGGTTAGAGACCAGTCCTCCGATGCGAGAATCATTGCCGCAACCAACAAGCGGCTGGAAGCGGGGATCAAGGACGGAGTTTTTCGTGCGGATCTGTTTTACCGTTTGAATATAATCGCGTTCGAGATACCTCCCTTGCGGGAACGGCCCGAGGATCTCGATGCACTTTCAGAGGCTTTTTTCGAACGTTTTAAGGCCAAATACGGCCGTCCCGAACTGGAACTTGCCCCAAAGGCCAAAAAACAGCTAAAAGAGCATACGTGGCCAGGCAATGTGCGAGAGCTAAAGAATGCGATCGAAAGAACGGTCGCACTTTCGGCAGACAATGTGATTCCGGCAATATACGGGATCGGGATTTCGCTGCTTCCGCAGAACGCTCCGGGATCGGGCCGCGGCGATGAACTTAAGCCGCTTGCGACGCTTGAACGCGAGCACATTGAGTACGTTCTTGGAAAGGTCCACGGAAATCGCGAAAAGGCCGCCTTGATACTGGGGATAACCTCAAGGACCCTCTACCGGAAGCTCAAGGAGTACCGTGCATGACATTATGTCGGCAACTGACAATTTGTCTGACATTTTGTCAGCATGTCTCTTAAGCAACCCACTTTTCTAAAACAAGCAGATTCTTCTAACATTATCCATTTCAATTAGTTAACCGGTTTGTGCCGGTCTTCCAATTGAATGGCACGATGTTTGTATTAATACATAAACATGTAAGGTGTTTCCGGTTGAAGAGACCTTTAATTGGGGGCAAGGAATTTGAAGCCGGAAGCACCAAACTACTCCAAAAGCAAATCAACATATTTTTACGGGTTTGGCGAAACTGGAGTTTTTGTCAAGCCCGGTTTTTGTAAAGCGGAATGTGAGAAAGTGGGGACGGGGGTAGCCCTCTTTCTTACTAGCTCAGCCTTGATACGGACCCTTCAGGGCTGAGCACCATAGGACGAGACCAATCGGTCTCGTTCTTTTTTTTGACATCCGCGGCGGAAATTTTGGTATGTTTGAAAGGACCCGATGAAACCTGAATCCAAACACGAAGCGAATTTTCTGCCAGATGCGGAAGGACTTGCAACGATCCTTGACTCTCTCGGTGCCGGAATCTGCCGGATTGACAACGAGGGCCGGATAATTTACGTAAACAGTTCAGCGGCAGAAATGCTCGGACGCAAGAAGGACGCAATCGTTGGAATGAGATATCCCGAAATATTCTTCGGCGCCGGCATCTCGGAAAGCGACCCGGTGTGCGCTCCGATCCAATTCGCTATGGAGGAAAACGAGGTTACGCAAGTAAATACGGAAGACCTCGTGCGCCCGGACGGTTCACGGTTTTTGGTCGAGCTGGTTTCGGTTCCGATATGTGAGGACGGTGAAACACAAGGAGCCGTCCTTTCGTTTTCCGACATATCCGACCGGCGTGAAATCGAGGCTGCCTTTAGCGACGCTCGCGAACGGGCGCTCGAAGCGGCGCGATCAAAGGCCGAATTTCTCGCAAACATGAGCCATGAGGTCCGTACGCCCTTGACCGGCATAATCGGTACTGTGGAACTTCTTTCAAAGACCCAACTCGACCCGGATCAAAGAGATTACTTAAGAATGCTCACAACGAGCACCGAATTTCTCCACGAAATCGTCAACGAAATCCTGGACTATTCGAAGATCGAGGCAGGGAAATTCCAATTGCGGTCTGAAGCGTTCTCGCCGGAAGAGCTTGGTGGGCGTTGTGTGGATCCTTTTCGTTCGCTGGCAGCAAACAGAAATATCGGAATCGACTGCGAAACGGATCCGATGGTGCCAGGAATCGTGAGGGGAGATCCGAAGGGTATCCAGCAGGTCCTTAACAATCTCCTCAGCAACGCCCTGAAGTTTACCGATCAAGGCTCTGTCAAACTCAAGATCACTCCAGGTGCAAGCGAGGACACGATTCGCTTTTCCGTGACCGACACCGGAATCGGAATATCAGAAACTAACCTTGAAAAGGTCTTTTCGCCATTTTCGCAGGCTGATTCGACGGACACAAGGCGCCACGAGGGTACGGGCCTCGGACTCGCCATTTCGGAAAAAATAGTCCGGTTGATGGGCGGCAAATTGAGTATCGAAAGCGAGGTTGGGAAAGGGACGAAGATCTGGTTCGAGATTCCCCTTGCGGGTTCGGAAAGTGACGCACAGCCTGAGTTTTCTCGTTCCGCGCTTGTTTTCCCAAAGGGACATCCGCCGGCGGTCCTTGTCGTTGAGGACAACCCCATAAGTTTGCGCGTGATGAAGGAGATGCTTTCCCATCTCGGTATCGAATCCGACTCGGCCGAAAGTGGCGCCGGGGCAGTCGAGGCCTGCCGCAAAAGACCTTACGATCTTGTTTTTATGGACTGTCAGATGCCGGATATGGATGGATTTGAAACGGCGAAACGGATAAAAGACGAAAAGTTGGGGTCACCCGCGATCATCGCATTTTCTGCTGCCGTCCCGGCTGGCGAAGCCGGCTTGAAACGGGATCACGGGATGGATGGATTACTCCGTAAACCCTTTATGGAAAAAGACCTTATCGACGTATTGAATGCCCATTCAGGTTTCTCCTCGAGAAAGAAAAGCCTTGACTTGAGTACCGAATTCAGCGACCATTCCGTTTCACAGTACGTCGAGCCCGAGGTCCTGCAACGTTTAGCGGGACTTGATTCAGATGATCCCCGGGGATTTCTGGTTGAAATCTTTGAGGTTTTTGCGTTGCACGCTTCTGAAAATCTCGATCGGTTGCGAGAACACATGTCGCATCGAAATCGAGAGGAGATCAAAAGCGTGGCGCACAATTTGAGGGGCAGCAGCGCGAATATCGGAATTCACCGCCTCGCGGGGCTGTTGGAAGAATTGGAAAATTGTTCCCTCACTGCGAAAGAAGAGGAATTGAAAAGAATTCTTCGCCAGATAAAGACGGAATTTAAAGGGCTGAATTCGGCAATTGCTGAATTCAAGATCGAGGTAATACCCCAATGAAGGCAACTGAAGAATTGGAGACAAAGACCGAGCGTGTTGGCGATGCCGACAACATAGACAAGATTCGCGATATCTTGTTTGGCGTACAGGTTCGTGAATTCGAGCAAAAGATTTCAGCGCTTGAAACGCGATTCAACTTGGAATTAAAGACGATTCGCGAAGAAACCAGGGAGCAGATTGAAAAGCTTGAGCAGATCGTAAATAAAGAGATCAGTGCGCTCACGGACGAGGTCCAAGGCGAAGTAAATTTGCGTGTCGATGGTCTGAAGGCCGTTTCCGGAGAGATTGCGCGGACGTCAAACGAACTTGATGAGAAGTTTTCAAAAGTTAATGCGGTGAGTGCGAAAAATGAAAGTGAGATACGGCAAATTCGCGACCGCTCCGCAGAACTCGAAGGCTCGATCCGCAAGAAGCTCGAAGAGGTCGTTTCGGCCGTAGATCAGGAAACTAAGGAGATTCGCGACCAAAAAGCCGATCGCGCCGCTCTTGCCGATCTGTTTACAGAGATGGCGATGCGGCTGGCGAAGGAATTCGCGGATACACAAGCGGAAGATAATCAGGATAGTTAAGGCCCCCTTACGCGTCAGATCTTGTCATGAAACCGAGCCCTGAAAAAACTTCGGATGAAGCTACTGCGGATGTCGAAAGCGGTACACCGATGCTTCCGCGCGATCCCGAACACTTCTCGAACGGCGAGAGCAGCATGGGCGAACTGCGGAGGCTCCTCGTTGGATCGGAACAGGTCAGCGACGTACTTCCCGAAGCTGTCTCGAAGAGTTCGCAAAAAAACTCTCAATTGTCGGAGGCCACACTTCCGATTGTCGAAAAGAATATCCGCGAATCCGTTTTGCGGAATCCGCGTATCCTTGCTGACGCGCTCTTTCCCGTAATTGGTCCGGCGATACGAAAGGCGATATCCGCCGCGTTGAGCTCGATGGTCCAGTCATTTAATCAGACGCTCGAACACTCGGTTTCGCCGAAAGGGTTGAAATGGAGGTTTGAAGCTTTTCGAACGGGCCGTTCGTTCGGCGAAGTGGTGATGCTAAAGACACTTCAATACCGTGTCGAACAGGTTTTTTTGATCCATCGCAAAACCGGTCTCCTTCTGGAACACGTCGCGCTTGATCCAAAGGACACCCAAGATGCCGATATGGTTTCGGCGATGCTGACCGCTATCTCTGATTTCGCACACGACTCTTTCAAAACTGACGAGGACGCGACACTGGACTCTTTTAAGATCAGTGGGCTGAACGTATGGATAGAAGGCAGCCCCGACGCGATTTTGGCGGCCGCGATCCGCGGGAATCCTCCTCTCGAACTGCGTGAAACTTTTTCGCTCGCATTGGAGAAGATACAGTATTCGTTCGATGGCGAATTTGACAGCTACGATGGCGAGTCCGACACCTTCATGGCTGCGAGACCGGTGCTGGAGGAATGCCTGCAGTTCCAGGCCGCAGAAGCAAGCGAGAAAACCGGGCGTTTTTCTCCGGCCCATCTGATAATCGGGTTCCTCGGTGTCCTGCTGCTTGCTCTTGTGGTCTATTTCGGTTGGGACTATTGGCGCTGGTCGGGCCTTTTGGAAACGGTTCGAAACGAACCGGGATACACGCTCACCGATTACCAGAGAGGCTGGGTCAAACACAGGGTTTCGGGGCTGCGCGACCCGCTTGCAGGGAAGTCGAGCGAGCTGCTTTCGAGGAACCGATACGACGACGGCGATGTCGTGTTCTCATGGCGTGAATACCAGGATTCGAATCCGCAGTTTGTGTTGGAACGCGCTAGGAAGACCCTGAACCCTCCGCCCGGTGTAAAGCTTGTGTTTGATAAGGGAGTTTTGACTGTCGAAGGGACTGCATCTGACGATTGGATGGCCGATGCCAAGCGTTTTGGACCCGTGATCACAGGAATAAATGAAGTCGTGATCTCAGAAAATGGCCTCAACGACCTGATAGCCAGGATCGAGAGTAGAAAGGTGCTTTTCAAATGCGGGACAACCAAGATCTCAGGCGATCCTGCTCTTGACGGCGTTTCCGATGATTTGGTCCTCTTGTCGGAGTATGGTCCGTTTGAGTTGGAAGTCCTGGGATTTGCGGACAGGACGGGTACTCCCGACGTCAATGAAGCGATCAGCAACAAACGCGCAGAGATTATGGGCTCTGAACTTCGAAAGCGCTTGGGGGATAAAGCGGTCTTGGATAAGATAAAAATTACCGAAATGGGTTCGAAAACTACAGCCGATGAATGCAGGGTGGCCTTTAAGGTGATTCGCCAGAAGAAATGATCCAAAAAAAGATATGCATGCTCGGGGCGACAGGAGTTGGCAAGACCAGCCTTGTAAGACAATTCGTCCAAAGCGTTTTTTCAGAAAAATATCATTCCACGATTGGTGTGAAGGTCGATAAGAAGGTCGTCCGACTCGAAAAACAGGAAGTCACGATGATGCTCTGGGATCTGCAGGGCGAAGACGAAGATTTTAAGATCAAACCGTCGTTTCTGAGAGGCGCATCTGGTTATATACTGGTTGTCGATCTGACGGATGCGAAGTCGCTCGATGCGGCAAAGAGAATTCAGTTTATGATCGAGGACGAGGTCGGGCAGGTACCGTTTATGGTGCTCTTTAACAAGAACGACCTGACGGATCAAATCGAATTGGATCACGAATGGATGGTTGAGTTCGCCGGCGAAAAGGTGCTTCGATCAAGTGCAAAAACCGGGGAGAACGTCGATGAGGCTTTTCTCGGCCTTGCAAAGAAGATGGTTTAGCCGTTAGTCATTGACCATTGACCATTGACCATTGAACGGTAAATCCGAACAATGCGCCAATGGTTCTTTCCATCAACAAGATTTAAAAAAGTCGTTTGATTGAATTTTTGTTTCCAACCATTTATTATCACCATTCGTCATTTGGTCAATGGTCAATGGTCAATGGTCAATGGTCAATGGTCAATGGTCAATGGTCATTGAAAGGCCCCTGTAGCTCAACGGTTAGAGCAGCAGACTCATAATCTGTTGGTTGGAGGTTCGAATCCTCCTGGGGGCACCATTTCATTTAGCTATTGTCGTTGACCGGATATCGGTTGTGTTGACTTTTGTCCGCCCAGTTTTTTTGAAATCATCTATCAAATCGGACCTGCATGAAGCGCTGAATCTCGGATTATCAAATCACAATTATCCGCTATCCACTGCACCTGAATCCTGACTCCTGACTCCTGCATCCTTACACAGTCCTAGACATTGAACCTGAAATTCACGACATCGCCTTCCTGCATCACGTATTCTTTTCCTTCCGAACGCATTTTGCCCTTTTCCTTGGCCGCATTCTCGGAACCAAGTTCGATTAGTGTGTCATAGGAGACGATCTCCGCGCGTATAAAGCCGCGCTCGATGTCGGAATGGATTTCGCCGGCGGCCTTTGGCGCCTTGGTCCCGATGGGGATCGTCCAGGCACGCGTTTCTTTCGGTCCCGCCGTCAGAAAACTCATCAAACCCAGTAGCTTATAGGCCGATCTAACCATTTGGTCGACACCGCTCGAAGCGACCCCGAGGTCGTTCAAATATTCCATTCGCTCCGGTTCTTCGAGCGAAACAAGATCTTCCTCGAGCTTTGCGCAGATAACGACAGTCTCCGCATTTTCCTTTTCCGCATGTTCCATCACGGCCCTGACGTGTGAATTCGCTGAAGGGTCTGTAAGCGAATCCTCGTCGACATTTGCAGCGTAGATCGTCGGTTTTGAGGTCAGCAAAAAGAACCCGCGCGCAATCCTGCGCTCGTCATCGGAAAGTTCGGCGGTGCGCGCCGCACGCCCCTCTTCCAGTACAGGCAGAATCTTCGCGAGCACTTCGGCCTCTTTTTTTGCGTCTTTGTCGCCCGACTTCGCCGTTCTGTTGGCCTTGTCGAGCCGTTTTTCGACCGATGCCATGTCGGCCAGTGCGAGTTCGATCTGGATGGTCTCGATATCGCGGATCGGATCGACCGATCCTTCGACATGATGTACGTTTTCGTCCACAAAACATCGCGCGACCTGTATCACGGCGTCGGTCTCACGAATATTAGCGAGAAACTGATTGCCAAGCCCCTCGCCTTCCGAGGCGCCCCGAACGAGGCCCGCGATATCGACAAATTCAACCGTCGCCGGCAGAATCTTTTCGGACTTATAGATCTCCGCAAGCTTTGGCAAACGCTCGTCGGGCACGCTGACGATTCCGATGTTTGGTTCGATGGTGGCAAAGGGGTAATTTGCCGCGAGCGCGGATTGCTGCGCCGTGAGGGCATTAAAGAGTGTCGATTTTCCGACGTTGGGCAGGCCAACGATTCCAACTTGTAACATAAAATATTAAGAATTCACGATTCTGGATTCGAGGCAACTACAACCACCCCAATTCGATGCAAAACAGGATCACTCCAAAATTCATTGGCAGCCGTTTTCATACTGAATCCAGAATTCAGAATCCTGAATTCTGAATTGGACATCTTACAACCTGCGCGACCTTTTGAGAAATCGCAAGGGTGTGGCGTAAACTGTCGGGAACATGATTCTTTCTCTACTTCTCATATTAACAATCACCGCGGGCGGATTTGGCCTCACCTACATACTTGAAAGTGAACGCACCTTCTTGTGGCGCCTCGCGGCGGGGAGCGTGATAGGATCGGCTATTTTTGGCGTCGTTTGTTTCTTTTTGTCCGTTCTCGCGGGCCTGAATTTTTTCACGATCATTATCGCGGCCGGTCTCGCCTTCCTTCCGGTTCTTTGCGTTAGAAGCGGGCACCACAAAAAGTTGTTCCGGCACGATTGGGATAAAGCGAAAGGGAGGATCGAGCGGTTCACGGTTGGCCGCGCAAAGAACTTTGCCTATTACGTGTTTTTCCTGGTCCTGGTTGCCGCGTTCTTTGACCGCGCGATGATCGTAACGGCGGAAGGTATCTTTACCGGCGCTTCGAATAATCTTGGTGATCTGCCTTTTCATCTGGGGGCGATCTACAGTTTTACCGACGGCAACAACTTCCCGCCGGAGAATCCTTCGTTCGCCGATGTGCGCTTTACATACCCCTTCATCGCCGATTTTTTGTCGGCAGTATTTGTAAAGCTTGGGATGACCGTTAGGGGCGCGATGCTTCTTCCGAATGTGATCTGGGCGTTATCGTTACTGATTATTCTTGAGCAGTTTGCGGCAGCGGTATCGAAAAGCCGCATGGCCGGAAAGATTGCACCGTTTATTTTGTTTCTTAGCGGGGGCCTTGGTTTTCTTTGGTTTTTTTGGGATTACTGGCAGGGAGCGAGGGGAATATTCGAGATCCTCTGGAATTTGCCGGAGGACTACACGATCGGCGACAAGTTTCGATGGGGAAACTCGTTGGTGGTGCTTTTCGTCACCCAGCGGAGCATTCTGTTGGGCATGCCGTTGACCCTGATCGTTATACACCACCTTTGGGGATTGATTTCGAGGCGCAATCCGGAGATCGAAAAAGACAAAAAATCCGGGCCGCCAGCAACCGGGGTCGTTTCGTCGTTTTGCCTGGGTCTGATCGCGGGAACCCTCCCTTTGATCCATGCCCACAGCCTGCTCGTCCTGTTTGTTCTCGGCGCGTTCCTTTTTGTATCTGACCTCAAAAACTGGAAGAACTGGTTTAGTTTTGCGGCGGGAACGGGAATCGTAGGGGGATGCCTCCTCGGGTGGATGCTCATCGGCAGCGCGACCGGGACTTCGGAATTTGCGGCCTGGCATTTCGGATTTGATGCCCGCGGGCAGAACATCTTTTGGTTTTGGCTAAAAAACGCCGGTTTGTTTATTCCGGTCGCAGTGGCGGGTCTTGCAATCAGGGCTTTGATTCCGGCGAAGAGGGAAGACGAGACTGCCGACTCGGAAATCAGATTCTCGGCCGCGCATCTTCTTTTCGCGCTGCCCTTTATAGTCATTTTTATTGTCTCAAATGTTGCGAAATTCGCACCGTGGGAATGGGACAACATCAAACTCCTGATCTACTCGTTTGTCGGACTGATCCCGTTCGCTTCTTATTTCCTCGTCTGGGTGTGGAAAAAAGGCCGGTTGTTCAGAGCGTTGGCCGGGATAACATTTGCGGTACTCATCGCATCGGGTGCGCTCGATGTGTGGCGCACGGTTTCTGGCCAGATCGAATATGAGTTGTACAACCAGGAAACAGTTAAAGTCGCTAAAGAAATTCGGGAACGGACAAAGCCGGACGCGCTGTTTTTGAACGCACCCACCTATAACACCGCCGTCGTGCTGACGGGCAGACGGTCGCTGATGCGCTATACGGGGCATCTTTCCTCACACGGGATCGATTACAAGCCGCGGGAGGCCGATCTAATGCGTATCTACAGAGGCGACGCAACCGCCGACTTGCTGCTCCGCAAGTACGGGATCGACTACGTACTGGTTTCGCCTCTCGAGAGGCAGTCTTTGCAGGTCAACGAGGAGTTTTTTAAGCGTTATCAGCTTTTTCTTGAGGCTGGCGAGTTCAGGGTTTACAAGATCGCAGATAAATAAGCCCCGGATATCAAAGGCACCCGGAACAAGATGCCAAAAAAACACAAAGATGAAAATAACGAGGTGAGCCCGCCGGAGACTTCAGCTGCGGGAGCAGCTGCCCACGATTCCGGCGGTGAAGGATTCGACCGGATTTGGTTTGCCAGCGCTGCCCTGATCACGGCGCTGGCGGCGTTCCTGCGGTTTTTCTGGCTCGAGCTAAAACCGCTGCATCATGACGAGGGCGTCAATGGACACTTCCTGACCACCCTCTTTCGTACCGGTGAGTATCATTACGATCCCAGAAACTACCACGGCCCCGATCTCTATTATCTGTCGCTCGCATTTTCAAAGGTATTCGGGCTCAACACATTGAGCGTGCGTTGGAGTGTTGCGATCTTCGGGGTCCTCACGGTCGTTCTCGTGTTCTGGCTGCGGAAATACATCGGCAAATTAGGCAGTCTTGCGGCCGCGTTGTTTCTCGCACTGTCGCCGGGCATGGTATTTATATCGCGGTATTTTATACACGAGATACTGTTTGTTTTTCTGAGCCTTGCGGTCGTCGTCGCCGTGATGATGTTTCTCGACCGCCAAAAAGCCGGTGTGTTTGCTGCGATATGGATGACGTTGCTCCTGATGCTTTGTTTTATGCCGGTCAGCCTGATGGGTGTGACTGTCGCCGCTGGCAACAACGTCTATTTAACGTGGGGGTTGCGAATCGGTGTGCTCGCGGCCGAGTCGGTTCTGATCTTTTTTGTGATGCGGATGCTTCTGACGTGG
>Ga0224512_10005084_pt1 | contig 10931 bp, 9 predicted proteins | sample SF_May12_sed_USG_4_FD_169103 | JGI IMG/M metagenome (GOLD analysis project Ga0224512, IMG submission 169103) | Sediment microbial communities from San Francisco Bay, California, United States - SF_May12_sed_USGS_13 | ecosystem: Environmental > Aquatic > Marine > Sediment | place: USA: California...
CTCGACGTGAATTCGACACGGCCGGTACCACGCGACGAATTGCTCGCTAAAGTCTGGGGTTATGGTAAGGACTTGGATATTGCAACACGCACCGTCGATATTCATATCGCTAAATTACGGCGCAAAATTGAACCCGAACCGGCCACTCCGCGGCATCTGATTACGGTTCGTGGCGTCGGCTACCGATTGATACGGGACTGATGGCGCTCGGCGGATTGACGGTCAGACGATTGCGGTTTTGGCTGCTGGTGTTTTTCTGTGCGCTCGCGGTTCCTGCCACCGCCCTCGTCGTGCAGGCCTACAGCCGACTTAAGTGGGAAACGGTTCACCAGTATCGGGTTTTGGCCGAAGAGTTGTCCGGCCGCATTAATGAAGCGCTGCAGGACATAATCGATATCGAAAGCGCGCGCTCGTTCGCCGATTATGGATTTCTCATTGTTGCGGGTGACCCGCAAGCCGGTTTTCTGCAACGCTCGCCGCTGTCGGATTATCCCGTGATGTCGGCGATCCCGGGCGTACTGGGCTATTTTCAGGTCGATGTGCACGGCACATTTACCACTCCGTTGTTGCCTGCGGCGGGGGCTACGTCAGCGGCGTATGAACTTTCTGCGGAAGACGAGGAACGTCGTCGCGAATTAGCGGGCCACATTCGCGCAATATTGAGTGAGAATCGGCTCGTGCGTGACGAGGCGCGAAGCACCGAGCGTTTTGAGGACGCGTTACGTGAGGTTAAAGAAGCGGAACTACAGGATCTGAGCCAGATCTCTGAGCGCGAGCCCAAACAAATCCGCGAACAAGCGGCCGTACGCGCCGATTCCCCCGTCGCTCTTGCAGCTCCGGCCGATGTCGAGGCGGGTGCGAGCGGCGCACCTGAGGAAGCGGAAGTCGTAGCGCAAGCGGAATTCGACAAACTCAAGACGGCAGAAACCGCCCGTAAAGCGACAGCAAGTCGGCTTAACAGCGACCAACAAGCCATCAACAAGCTGGGCCGGGTCGAGGACCTGAAGCTGGACGATGCGTACGACCTACTGCAACGTAAGGAGATCGATGCACCGGCCGCGGCCAGGTCGCCGACCATGTACGAGTCGAAGGCTAAAAAGCGCCGCTCTCGGAAGGAGCGCAGCCTGGTACCGCAATCCGCTCCCGCATTCTCGGTAGACGCAGTAAGTCAAACCAGCCCTGCACCATCCAATCTACCGATCCTGACGTTCGAAAGCGAACTGGACGCATTTGAATTCAGTCTTCTCGACAGTGGACATTTTGTATTGTTTCGTAATGTCTGGCGCGATTCCCAACGCTATGTGCAAGGTGCATTAATCGATCCCGAAACATTTGTAAAAGGCGTTACCGAATCGGCATTCCGAAATACCCGCTTAGCCCGTATGAGTAAGCTGATTGTGGCATTCCGGGGGGATGTGTTGTCGGCTATAACCGGTACAGGCGTAGGTGGTTACCTCTCGAACACCGACGAGTTGACCGGTTCACTGTTGTATCGAACGCGATTATCGTCGCCATTAAGTGAACTGGAGCTGATCTTTAGCGTCACCAAATTGCCGGCCGGACCGGGCGCCCTGGTAGTGGGTTGGCTCGCCGCAGTGCTGGCGCTGGTTTTGTGCGGTGGTGTCTATCTAATGTACCGACTGGGCAAAGGGCAAATTGCGTTGGCCCGGCAACAACAGGATTTTGTATCGGCTGTGAGCCACGAACTCAACACTCCGCTTACATCGATTCGGATGTATGGCGAAATGCTGTGTGAAGGCTGGGCAAGCGAAGATAAAAAACAATCGTACTACGAGTATATATTTGCCGAAAGCGAACGCTTATCACGGCTCATCGCCAATGTGCTGCAGCTCGCACGCATGACTCGAAATGATTTACCGGTGGCCCTAAAACCGGTCGGTGTATCTGAAATCATGGACGGGATTCGTTCAAAGATCTCGTCGCAGGTCGAGCACGCCGGATTCGGATTGCAGATCCACTGTACCGACGCCGCTGCCGACACCGTGATCCGGGTCGATACCGACCTATTTGCCCAGATCATCATTAATCTTGTCGACAACGCGATTAAATTTTCGCACGATGCCGCGACCAAATCGATCGATATTAATTGCACGCTGCAACGTGATCGTACCGTACTATGTTCAATTAGGGACTACGGCCCGGGCGTGGCGCGCGACCAGATGAAAAAAATATTCAAACTATTTTATCGCTCCGAAAACGAGCTTACCCGCGAAACCGTCGGCACCGGAATCGGACTCGCACTCGCACACCAACTAACCGTCGCGATGCGCGGCCGGATCGACGTCATGAATGCCGATCCCGGAGCGGAGTTCAGAATATCGTTTCCGATAGATGAACAGGACACGGGCCGGGGCCCGCCCGTCGGAGCGCCGGTTGGTTCCGACCGGAGTTAGGCCCACACTGGGCCAGTAATAGTCGAGCATATCGGGATTGCCCAATAATAATTATCTCTATCTGGCGGGGCTGTTTTTCGTCCAATCTTTCTCCCGCGGTATTCTGTTGTCGGTCATCCCGCTGCAAACGCTAGCGCTTACGGGCGATGCGCAACGTACCAGCACTCTGCTGTTCGCTATAAGTGCCGGTGGAATTCTAGCGGCGCTCGTGACACCCGTAGTTATTCAGCGGATCGGACACTATCGGATGTTTCTTTTCGGATGCGCGATGATGTTCATTTCCGTCATCCTATTGGCATCCGGCGATCTCGTGTTCTTTTCGGTCGGTCTGTTCTGCCATGTCTTTTCCATCGCCGCATCTGAAGTCGCGTTGACACTTTATGTGCTGGCCCGAGTTCCTCGCCGTGAGTTAACCCGATTTGAGCCATGGAGAGTGTTTTGTACCGTGCTCGCGCTATGCATTGGTCCGTTTCTGGGTGTTTACCTTCAAACAATCTTCTTTCATCAGTTGCCGTTTGTGATCAGTGCCGTTTTTGTTTTTCTATCGATCATCTATTTCCGTTTGCTGGGGTTGCATACGGTAATAATTCCCAGGTCCGGATCACAAATGGTTAATCCACTGCGCCACCTTGCGAGATACTTCAAGCAACCACGGCTCAGCCTCGCCTACGCCCTCGTGCTCGCTCGGTCCTGCTGGTGGACCATGTTTGTGATCTATACACCGATCTATGCCGCACGATCCGGTCTGGGCGAGCTTGCCGGGGCTGCTCTGGTTTCCATCGGCACGGCCTGGACGTTGTCTGTGCCTTTCTGGGGATGGATCGGCAGACGATACGGTATTCGGTATTTACTACGGGCCGGTTTCTTCTTGACCGGGGCACTGAGCACGCTGGTTTATCTCTATGCGGGATCGCCCGTTATTGCTTCCGCAATATTAGTCATCAGCGCATTGGGCGCGACGATGCTCGACGGTGTGGGAAATGTACTGTTCTACCGGGCCGTTCGGAGCCGGGAGCGCTCCGAGATGACCGCCGTATTCGTCACCTACCGTGATTTCGGGCAGCTCGCTACGCCCGGATTGTATTCTGTATTGCTGGCCGTGTTCTCGTTGCCCGTGGTGTTTTCCAGCGCCGCGGTATGGATGTTCATCGCGGGTTATTTTTGCCGATATATCCCAAAGCGGTTGCGATAACCGTCTGCAATAAAGTCACTTTAGTCGGTCGGCCCTCGATACTTTCAGCTCTGCGCGCAACCATCGAGGATTAGGGTTTTGCCACCATTCCTCATTGCATTCGTTCGGCTTCCGCAACGAAATGTTGGTGTGCGAGGCCACATCGATAGGCGTTTTTATTCGCGATCCCAATAGTCGGTTGCGTTTTCTTTACGGGCCAGAAACGTTAGTTCGCGACCGGGGTGCTCTCCCGCATAAGCGCCGATCTTGTCGGAGTCGGGGTAATAACAGACTTCCGGATCGTCTTTTGAGCTCAATGCGAGATAACGAAGCTTGTGCTCCGAAGTGTTGATGATTTGATGCGCGGTATTCGGCCCCGCCGGTGTTAAAGCCACGTCCCCGGTGGATAACTCGTAGTGCTTATCGTCATACCGCAATGTGCCATGCCCTTCCAGGATGACAAACATTTCCTCCTGACCGAAATGCAAGTGATACGGCCACGCCTTTTTTCCGGGATCAAGTTCGACCAGGGTTATACCGATTTTTTTACTGCCGAGATGTTGTCCAACCCGGGCTAATATGGCGGCGAAGTCGTCGCCCTGACCGTATGCCTCCTGCTCGACATCCGTGAGATTGACAATGGGGAATATGTTGCTCACGACAACCTCCTGGCGTGCTGCTAAACAATTACTGAACAGTCCCGTCTCGATTAGCGCCAAATCATCCTGCACGTCGGCGGGCATACTTTGAAGACAGATTTCGGTTACAAATCCTTACACAATCGTAGACTGTCGTAAATCGCTGCGTGAATATTACGACTGGCCACCGCATCACCGACCCGGTACAAGCGAAACCCGTCCACACGATCGGCGCCGACGGGTTGCGGAAGACCGTCAATCAATGCCTGCATGTCCACGACGCCGTCATTGCAGGAATGCGCCTTGAGAGCAAAATACAGTTCGTCCGCTGGTACGGTGCCATGCTCGACCACTACTTGATCGATGAAACGCTCTTCTCTCTGCCCGGTATACACATTCTCTAACTCGGCGCGCAGGCGGTTGTCGTGGCGGCTGACTTTCAGCAGCTTCCGATCCGTCGTCATGGTCACGCCATGTCGATACAAATTGCGCAGGTAGACCGGAAAGTTGGTACTGCCCATCTCCTGCGCTACCGAGCGATCCGGGGTAACGAACTCCAAATCGGCGCCGCGCTCCGCCAAGAACTCCGCACACGATGGTCCTTGGTGTTGCCCGTTATCGTCGAACAATAACACCGATTCACCGGGCTTGGCAGCGCCGCTCAGTATGTCCCAAACACTCGTCACCAGTTCCGAACCCATCACACATTCGGTATCCGGAATACCCCCCGTGGCAATGAGCACGATATCTGCATCGAGCGCCAGCACATCGTTGGATTCAACGTAGGCGTTATAGTTAATCTCGACACCCAATCGTTTGACTTCGGAAATCAACCACTGCGCGATGCCAATGAGATCGCGCCGCCAACCGGCCCGGGACGCAATATTGATCTGCCCGCCGGCTTCGCTCCCGGCTTCGAACACCGTAACCATATGGCCGCGCTCCGCACTTACTCGAGCCGCTTCCAATCCGGCCGGGCCGGCGCCAATCACTACAATTTTACACGGCGCGTGCGCTGATCTCGGAATCACGTGGGGCATCGTTTGCTCGCGTCCGGTCGCGGCGTTATGAATGCACAACGCCTCACCACCTTCGTAGATGCGATCGATACAGTAACCCGCCGCGACGCAGGGCCTGATGCGATCTTCTTGATTGGCGATCAGCTTATTGACAATGTGGGGATCGGCCATATGTCCGCGTGTCATGCCGACCATGTCCACCTGGCCGTATTCGATCGCGTAGCGTGCGGTCGCAAGATCGTTAATTTTGCAAGCATGAAACACGGGCAATCCGCATTCGCGGCGTACCGCGGCAGCCAGGTGCAAATACGGGGCATTCGGGTAGGCCATCCCCGGCAGGTGCCGAGACAATGCCTCATCGGACTCGATTGATGCACCGTTTACATTAAGAAAGTCGATCAGGCCACTAGCGGCATGGGTCCGGGCAATTTCCAGACATTGCTCGCTATCGAGTCCACCGTCACGCATTTCATCCCCGGCCAATCGCAAACCCACTACAAAATCATCACCGACCGCACGCCGCACGGCGGCCAGCGCTTCTAAGCTGAAACGCATGCGCTTGGACAACGACCCGCCGTAGCTATCGTCACGTTGGTTGACCAGAGGATTCCAGAACTGTCCGAGCAGATGACCGTGGGCCAATAACTCGACGCCGTCCAGGCCGCCGTTTTTGCATCGCCTCGCCGCCTCGCCATAAGCGTTGACCACTCGATCGATATCGGCTTGTTCCATCGCTTTTGGGAACGATCGATGGGCAGGTTCGCGGACCCGCGACGGGGCGATGGTCGGAAACCAGTGATTCACGTTCCAGTAGGTACGGTGGCCCATATGGGTGATTTGGCACATCAGCGCAGCGCCGTGCCGATGCACTGAATCGGCGAGTGCCTGAAAGTGGGGTATCACCGAATCGTTGCTGATATCGATCTGCCCAAACGCGGACGGTGAATCCAACGCGATATTCGATGAACCACCAAACATCGTAAGCGCGATACCGCCCTTGGCCTTCTCCTCGTGATAGGCTCGATACCGCTGTTGGGGTTTACCGTCTTGCACGTAAGCCGGGGCGTGGCTCGTACTCATAATACGGTTTCGCAACTCGAGCCCCTTGAGGGAAAACGGTTGCAGTAGCGGGTCCGAATTCGACGCTATCTGTGGTGCGACGTGGGGCATTGCGACTCCTAGCGCCCCTCAGAAGCGGCTGCGCACCGGCGACGTAGTCGGGCCGATGTGGGGAGAGCCCCGGCGGAATCGACTAAATCGGGCTGTAGACGATAGTGCGGGATCGTGATGGCATTTTGCGCTGCAGCGGCGACAATCGCTCGGTCGATGTCGATTCGGGGCTCAACAGCGAAAGGATGCGATCGAGCTGGACTTGATCGGCCATCGAAATGCGCTCGAAATGCACACAGGCGATACAACAATCCGCTTCGCGGTCAATCCGAACCACAGTCCCGATCGCGCCGATTTTGAGTTTATTTCCCGCCGGCAGTTCGACCTCAAGCCGGTCGCCGACTTCGCCCGGCGCCATACTGCCGCGAATTCGTACGCCATTGAAGGACATATCGACCAACTCATAGTCCGCCATATTGCCGCCCGCGTCGCCCAGCAACCGCATCGAATTCCGAACCCCGACGGCCGAATTTACAGGAACGCGCCGGTATTCACGCTTTTCTGCGCTGTGTAATGCCGGTTTTGATATTCGTTTCACAATACGTCCTCAACTCCGTTGAGTTACACGATTTTACCACATTTTCGGCAAATCTTCGCAAATTTGGTTCCCATAACACGCTTCCCAGAACACGCCTTGAAAACAGCGATTCTGTGCCATTTATTGGCAAATTGGGTCCGGAATCGGGTCTGAAACGGCGCGTTTGGCCGCCGCGAACAGTGTGAAGAAATTATCTGTCGTGGCATCGGCGAGAAGCTCCTCGTCAATACCCCGCAGACTACTAAGACAGTCTGCGACATGCCGGACATAGGCCGGTTCATTGACTCGACCGCGATGCGGCACCGGGGCCAGATACGGCGAGTCGGTCTCGACCAGTAACCGATCCAATGGAACTTTGCCTGCAACTTCGCGCAACGCTGCAGCGCTCTTGAACGTAATAATGCCCGAGAATGAGATATAAAAACCGAGATCCAGACACTGCTTAGCCATCGCCCAGTCCCCCGTAAAACAATGCATCACGCCGCCGATCTCGGCGGCACCCGTATCGCGCATTATGGCAACGGTATCGTCCCCTGCGTCACGGGTGTGAATGATGAGAGGCTTCTCGACCTGTCGCGCGGCTTCTATATGGCGTCGAAACCGAGCATGCTGCCAGCGCAAATCGCCGCGGCTCCGAAAGTAGTCCAACCCGGTTTCACCAATCGCGACGATTAGCGGGTCGTCCGCGAGTGCGACCAACTGTTCCACCGACGGATCAATCCCTTCGATCTCATTGGGGTGTACTCCGACCGAAGCGAAAACACGGGAATGACGTTGTGCAAGGTCGCGCACCGCGGGGAACGTTTCCAGTGCCACGCTCACGCATAACAGGTGGCCTACTCCAGCACGGTGCGCGTCTTGCAGCACCGCATCGCCGCGATCCGACAGTTCCGCGAAATTTATATGGCAGTGCGAATCGACGAGCCGCATCCGTCAATATCAGCTCGAAAAAGTTCTGGGGTGCAACGCCGTGACGCGCGTTGTTTACATCGTGTGGGTTGGCCGATCCGATTGTAGTGCAGCGCCCAACATAGCTTCGATCTTGTTGCGGGCCGCACCGGAATCTTTATCGCTGAACTGCACGCCGACGCCGGCCGCGCGGTTCCCCTGTGCTCCCACCGGCGTGACCCACACCACCGTGCCCGCAATCGGAATTTTCTCGTGTTCTTCGAGCAGCGTCAGCAACATAAATACTTCTTCGCCAAGCTTATAGTGCTTATTACTGGGGATGAACAACCCACCGTTTTGCAAGAATGGCATATATGAAGAATACAACGCGCTTTTATCCTTGATCGTGAGCGACAATACTGACGGCCGAATCTGCCCATCGGCCGCCTGCGCCCCGTTCGCTCCGTTGGCGCCATTCCTGGCGTCTTTGTTACTTGCCTTACTCATCACGTTACCTATCCCACCGACTGTATGGTATTTTGACCACACCCAGTCAGTGTCTCTCTAAGCTTAATCACAATATCCTCAATCAGCAAGCGCTCGTCGACGGAACCGTCCAAAATTCGTCGTCGGCGGCCAATCGTGTCAAATAGCTCATGCAATGTGGCGCTGGGTATTCCGCCGACCAATGGCCGCATCTGGCTCTCACACCCGAGATTGAATAACCGACGCGGCGTCGCGCCCGAGGCCAACCCGATCAAATCGGCAATCAGACCATGCAACCACCCCAGCACCGTTGCCGATCCGGCTTGATGCCAACGGGTGGCACAGATCAAAGGGTCGAGCGTGCGGCTCGCAAGTGCCGCCACGTCATCCAACCATTTGTCACGGCACCCGGGGAACCCATATTCAGCAAGCGCAGCAGCGCTCAGTGGCGCCCCCCCGGCAAGCGCCAGGAGTGCTTCGGCGTCGTTGCCGACGCGCGACGCCAGCCAATCGACGGCCACGGGCAGGGCGGGTGGTGCAAACTCAACTCGCATACAACGGCTGCGAACAGTCGCCATTAATCGCGTCGGCATTGAACTCAAGAGAATGAGCAGGGTGTCGTCGGCCGGTTCCTCCAACAACTTTAGCAACGCATTGGCCGAATTCACGTTCATCCGCTCGGCGGGTCCGATAATAGCCACTTTGCCATGCCCAAAATGCGCATGACTCAGCAACGCGGTAATCAGCGCTCGAACTGGGTTCACGGCAATGATCGATTTTGGTTTTGCCGATCGTGAGGTATTCTCGGCCCAGAGATAACGCCGGCCCAGTTCAGCGAATGGGGAGTCAGCCGCGGCGTTGGCGACTTCCGACTGCACAATATGCAGATCCGGGTGCGTTCCGACCGATACCAACCGGCAACTCTGGCAGGTGCCACACGGCTCAGCACTATCTTTCGCACTGCCGCATAGGCGCCAGGCGGCCAAGCGCAGCGCCAACGCCTCCTTACCCAGGCCCGCGGGGCCGGCAAACAGCAACCCTGGAGGCAGCGATCGATTCGCCTGTAGGAGTCGGTCCCACAACATGTCATTCCATGGATGAACCGTTAGCATTCGGTTTCGGAATCAAATTGCATTAGAAACTTCCGGATCACCTGCGCTAAATCGGCCTGTACGGCGGCGAGATCCTGACTCGCGTCGATCAGCTGTATGCGGTCGGGATCGCGCCGCGCTAACTCGAGATAACCGGACCGTACCGCCGCCTTGAATTGGCTATCCTCATGCTCGAAACGATCCGGTGTGCCGCGAGTTCCCACCCGCTTCGCCGCCAGAGCGACCGGCACGTCCAGCAATAATGTGAGATCCGGTCGCAACGGCCCCTGCACCCAATTCTCCAGCACGGCCACCCGCTCAGCACCGAGAGCGCGTGCGTAACCTTGATACGCATACGTAGCATCGGTAAACCGATCGCACAGTACCCACTTTCCTTTAGCCAGGTTCGGTTCGATGACTTCTTCAATATGCTGTGCGCGGGCTGCAAATATCATTAAGGTTTCGGCAGCCGTACCGATCGCCACTCCTTGCCGCCGCAATAATGCTTCTCGTAGCTTCTCGCCGAGGCCCGTTCCTCCCGGTTCGCGGGTTTGTACTATCTCAAGTCCGGCCTGTTCCAACAATGATTGTGCATATTCGAAATTAGTGGATTTTCCAGCCCCATCCGACCCTTCCATGGTAATGAATCGGCCGCGCCTATTGGTTACATTCATCAGTGCTTCGAGTTCGAGTCAATCGTTTTTCCCTAATTGAAATTTGCGTACAGCGCGCTGATGAGCCTGCAGGCTGTCCGAGAATTCGTGGCTGCCGTCGCCGCGCGACACGAAATACAACGCTTTGGTCTTGGCCGGATTTAAGGTCGCGCGAATCGCTGCAAGCCCCGGCATCGCAATCGGAGTCGGCGGCAAACCGCTTCGTGTATACGTATTATAGGCGTGATCGGTGCGCAGATGCCGGCGTGTAAGATTGCCGTCGAACTCCTCCCCTAGCCCATAAATTACCGTCGGATCAGTTTGTAGCCGCATACCCAGCCGCAAGCGATTGGACATCACCCCCGCAATTAATTCTCGCTCATTGGTGGCGCCCGTTTCCTTTTCGATAATGGAAGCGAGTATTAATGTCTCGTAGGTGCTTTTCAATACGATGTCCGGGTTACGTGTCTGCCACTGCTCCTCAAGTATCTCTGTCATGCGGCGGTGTGCGCGACGCAGGATTAGTATATCCGACACACCGGCAGTGAACCGGTAGGTATCCGGGAAGAATCGACCTTCGGGATGGTCGTCCGGGAAACCCAGCTCCGCCATTATTTCGGCGTCTGATTGCGATGCCGTTGTGTGCTGAATTCGTTGATTCGCTGCGAGCGCGCGGCGAAAATCACGAAAAGTCCAACCTTCAATAAACGTGATGGAATATTGGATGACGTCGCCGTTCACGAGTTGTTGCAGGACTTCTTGCAACGAGGCGCGTTCCGCGAATTTGTACCTCCCCGCTTTGATACGGTGCGCCGAATCATTCAGGCGCGCCCACCATTCAAACGAGTAAGACTCTTGTATGA
>Ga0224512_10005085_pt1 | contig 10927 bp, 7 predicted proteins | sample SF_May12_sed_USG_4_FD_169103 | JGI IMG/M metagenome (GOLD analysis project Ga0224512, IMG submission 169103) | Sediment microbial communities from San Francisco Bay, California, United States - SF_May12_sed_USGS_13 | ecosystem: Environmental > Aquatic > Marine > Sediment | place: USA: California...
GTGAAGCCTGGGCGGCCGACGCAATCCGCGTCGGTTACCTGCACCAGGAGCCGGAGCTTGACCCCGCCAAGGACGTCATGGGCAATGTGCTGGACGGGGTGGGCGAGCTCCGCGATCTCCTTCAGCGCTTCGAGGCCGTCAGCGCCCGGTTCGCCGAGGAGATGACCGACGAGGAAATGAACGATCTGCTGGCGGAGCAGGGGGAGCTTCAGGAGCGGATCGAAGCGGTGGACGGCTGGGAATTGGAACGCAAGGTCGAGATCGCAATGGACGCCCTGCGCTGCCCGCCGGGCGACGCCGATGTAAGCAAGCTGTCGGGCGGCGAGCGGCGGCGGGTGGCGCTTTGCCGGTTGCTGCTGAGCGAGCCCGATCTCCTTTTGCTCGACGAACCCACCAACCATCTCGATGCGGAATCGGTCGCTTGGCTCGAGCATTACCTGGCCGACTATACGGGCACGGTGGTGGCGGTCACCCATGACCGCTACTTCCTGGACAATGTCGCGGGATGGATCCTGGAATTGGACCGCGGCCGGGCATTGCCGTTCGAAGGCAATTATTCCGCCTGGCTCGAGGCCAAGGAAAAGCGCCTGGGCCAGGAGGAACGCGAGGCCGAGGCGCGTGCCCGGGTCATCGCGCGGGAACTCGAGTGGATTCGGGCGACACCCGAAGCGCGGCGAACCAAGTCCCAGGCCCGCATCAATGCTTATGAAGATCTCGTCTCCAGGTCCCAGGATCGGGCCCCGGGCACGGCGCAGATCATTATCCCGCCCGGTCCCCGGCTGGGCAACGTGGTGGCCGAGGCCAAGGGATTGACCAAGGGATACGGCGACCGTCTTCTGATCGACAATCTCGACTTCCGGCTGCCGGCCGGCGGGATCGTCGGCGTCATCGGGCCGAACGGCGCGGGCAAATCAACCCTGATGCGCCTGATCACCGGCGAGGAGACGCCGGATTCCGGCACGCTTCGCCTGGGCGACACGGTGAAGCTCGGCTATGTCGATCAATCCCGCGATGCGCTGGCGCCTGAGGCCACGGTGTGGGAGGAGATTTCCGGCGGCGAGGATGAGGTGGACCTGGGCAAGCGCAAGATGGCGTCCCGCGCCTATGTCGGCGCCTTCAATTTTCGCGGTCCCGATCAGCAGAAAAAGGTCGGCCAGCTTTCGGGTGGGGAGCGCAACCGGGTGCACCTCGCCAAGATGCTGAAGTCCGGCGCCAACTTTCTGCTGCTTGACGAACCGACCAACGATCTCGATGTCGATACCCTGCGCGCGTTGGAAGAGGCGCTGGTTGAATTCGCGGGTTCGGCGGTGGTGGTGAGCCACGACCGCTGGTTCCTCGACCGCATCGCGACCCATATCCTCGCCTTCGAAGGCGACAGCCATGTCGAATGGTTTCAGGGCAACTATGCGGATTACGAAGCCGATCGCAAACGTCGGCTCGGCGCCGCCGCGGAGCAGCCGCACCGCATCAAGTACAAGCCGTTGGTGAGAAACTGACCGCCCGGTCCCGGAAGACCGCGCGGGCGACAGGGCCGCGATCCTATTGCGACGGGGTTTCCGCCTCGAACCGGCTGGTCGCCTTTTCAAGGGCGTCGATCAGCCCCTGGACCCCATTGGAGGAGCGGCCGATGACGGAGGCGAACTGCTTGCGGTGGGTCAGCGGCATGCTGACCCCTTCGATCTTCAGGTCGAGCGCCTTGAAGGTGCCATCCTTCTTGTGGACGCGCATTTCCAGGGCAATCGGCGGTCCCGACACCTGATTGATGCGGCCAAAGACCTGGGTCGTATCGTCTCCGCCCGGTTGTTCGCGCAGGATGTCGATGGTTTCGCCGTGATATTTCTTGAACAGGCCCGCGTAATTGTGGGCGACATAGATTTCATACAGTTTCAGGAATTGGTCGAACTGTTGCTTGCTGGTGCGCCGCCAGTAGACACCGAGGACGAATTTCCCCACCACCGGCACGTCGAAATGATTGACCAGAAGCTTGCGCAACCGCTTGACCCGCTCTGAATCGGAAATATCCGTGCCGGTCAGCTGGTTGAGGACCGTCGAGCTCAGGTCCTTGACGAAACCCATGGCACTGCCGGTTTGCATGGCACCGGTCGGCCAAGTGAACAGCGCGGAAAAAAGCAGGGCGGCGCCGAGAGCGCGGAATTTTCGCAATAGAACCGGGGAAGGCGTCATGGCGAACCCGAAGTTATTGGGCGCGAGCTGACGAAGGATCTTTCGGTTTCTCTTGTTTCTCGCGCTCGTAGGAGATACCGGGTGCCGGCTGGTCGGAGGTTCCCCTTCCATTGGAGATTTCTTCCATCCGGCGTTGCCGGTATAGGCTACGAATCGCGACGTAATAGTCAAGCGACGTGCGCTCGATCTCGTCGATGGTCTCCAGATTCCGGGCGCGGAAATCCACGCCGGTGACGACGGACCGCACCAGGATCAACTCTTCGACATCTTCGTTCCGGGCGATGATATTGACCGGATCGACGTACCATTCCGTCAACAGCCCAAGGGCGTCCCGAGGGTTGGACGGCCCCAGGAAGGGCAGGACGATATAGAACCCTTCGCCGGCGCCCCATACCGCGAAGGTCTGGCCGAAATCTTCGGAATGCCCTTCGACCCCCATATAGGCGGCGGCATCCCATACGCCGAGGACGCCCACGGTCGTGTTGATGGCGAAGCGTCCGGCGGTATTGCCGGCGCGGTCCATTTCGCCCTGAAGAAGGTCGTTGGCAAGAACTACGGGCGAGCGGAGATTGGCAAGGAAGTTATGGATGCCGTCCTGCACGACCCCGGGCAGGGCTTCTTTGTAGATCACCGCGGCGGGGCGCAGGAACATCCCGTCCATTTGCTTGTTGAACGCGAACATTGCCCGGTTGAAGGGCTCGATGGGGTCATTTTCCCTTTCGAACTCGGCCTTTGCCGCGGGATCCTTGGGCGCGCTGGCGCAACCCGACAGGCCGGCGGCCGAAAACGCCAGCAAGGCCACAAGGCCCAGCTTGGTAAACACCCCCGATTGAGACGTCCTGATCATCTCGTGCCGCCGTCCACTCCACGCGGGAATCCGTAGCTTTCTCGTCCTGGAAACCCAATCAAACGCACCCGCCCCCTCACTGGCGGCCCGGGGCACCCTGTGCCCACGGGATCATCCCCCTTGTGCGTAAATTCTCTCTTAATTGGAAGCCTCGAAGCGATTGCAGCCGACGCCGAATTTGCCTGAGTCTCAGTACCACAGCCACCGGGTAATTACCATACGCGTTATGTCAGAGATATCGGGAGACCGAGGCCCCACGTCCTCGTATTTCATCGTTCCTTAAGACATAAAAATATATTTATGTTTTGATGATGATTGGATATGGTCTGTTCCGGCGCGGCCGGATTGGCCGTTTTTTGGGCCATGGGCAAAGGAGCCCCGATGACCGACCTGGACGAGTTGCTTACGGTGCTGCGGACAGCCGGCGAATCGACGCGGATTCGCTTGTTGGCGCTGTGCGCCCAAAGCGAGCTTGCGGTGACGGAATTGACCCGGATATTGGGGCAAAGCCAGCCCCGGGTGTCGCGCCATCTCAAGCTGATGGTGGACGCCGGCCTTCTGGAACGCTTTCGCGAGGGCACCTGGGCCTTCTACCGCCTTGCCCAGCGCGGTCCGGCACGCAGGGTCGCCCGCCAGGTCATGGAGATGATTCCCGCATCGGACCCGGCGATCCTTCGGGATCGGGAGCGCCTGGCCGATGTCAAGGCGGAAAGGGCCCGCCTGGCGGCGGACTATTTCCGTAAGAACGCCAAGCGGTGGGATGAAATCAGGCGCCTTCATGCCGACGATGCCGAGGTGGAGGCCGCGCTGAGCGATCTTCTGGGGGATCGGCCGGTCGACGGGTTTCTCGACATCGGCACGGGTACCGGTCGCATGCTGGAGTTGTTGGGACCCCGCGCCAGGCGCGCGGTCGGCATCGACCTGTCGCGGGAGATGTTGAACGTCGCGCGCGCCAACTTGGACCGCGCCGGGCTCACGAACTGCGAAGTGCGCCTCGGCGACATGTATGGCCTGTCCGCCGATGCCGAGCGCTTCGATCTGGTGACCGTCCATCAGGTGTTGCACTACGCCGATCAGCCCGGCTTGGCCATCGCCGAGGCCGCGCGGGTGCTGGCTCCGGGCGGGCGGCTGGTGGTGGTGGATTTCGCCCACCACGATATCGAAGCCTTGCGCAGCGAACATGCTCACCGGCGGCTCGGCTTCGACGACGACGAGGTTGCCGAGTGGTGCCGGGCGGCGGCGTTGGACCCCAGACCGCCGGTTTCCGTGCCGGGCGATCCGCTGACAGTCAAGATCTGGATGGCGGCGCGGAACCCGGCGGGCGCATCCGCCGTGGAGGAGGCCTGACGCCATGAAAGTTCCTTCGCTGCATAGCGGGGCCACGCCGCAGGTCTCCTTCGAGTTCTTCCCGCCCAAGACCGAAAAGATGGAAGAGGCGCTGTGGAATGCAATCCGCCGTCTGGCCCCGCTGGCGCCGCGCTTCGTGTCGGTGACCTATGGCGCCGGGGGCAGCACGCGCCAACGCACCCATGCCACGGTCGTTCGGATCCTGAAAGAGACCGATCTCACGCCTGCCGCGCATCTCACCTGTGTCGGGGCGACACGCGATGAGGTGCTCGCCGTCGCCCGCGATTATTGGCAAGCCGGGGTGCGCCATATCGTGGCGCTCCGTGGCGATGCCCCCGAAGGCGCGGGAAGCTACCGCCCTCATCCCGACGGGTTTGCTTACGCCGGCGATCTGGTGGCGGCGCTCAAGTCGGCGGGCGATTTCGAGATTTCGGTCGCCGCCTATCCCGAAACCCATCCCGAGGCGGCCAACCCGCAAGCCGACCTCGACAATCTCAAGCGCAAGATCGACGCCGGGGCGACCCGCGCCATCACTCAGTTCTTCTTCGATACGGATCACTACTTCCGCTTCCTCGATCGTGCCCGCGCCGCCGGCATCCGGGTGCCGATCGTGCCGGGCATCCTGCCGGTCACCAATTTCGCCCAAGTGAGGAAATTTGCCGCAATGTGCGGGACTTCGGTGCCGGGTTGGCTGGCCGCGCTGTTCGAAGGCCTGGAAGAGGATGCCGAGACCCGCAACCTGGTGGCGGCATCGGTGGTGGCGGAGCAGTGCCACCGCCTCCAGGAGGGCGGTGTCGAGGAATTCCATTTCTATACCCTGAACCGCGCCGATCTCACTTACGCGATTTCCCACATCCTGGGGCTGAGGCCCGTGGATTCGGCAACCCGGCGGGACGAGGACGGCGCGCGGTGACAGGCAAGAAGGAGCAGATCGAAGCACTCCTGGCAGACCGCATCCTGGTACTGGACGGCGCCATGGGCACCATGATCCAGCGCCATGAACTCGAGGAGGCCGATTTCCGGGGCCACCGGTTCGCCGATTGGGGCCGGGATCTCAAGGGCAACAATGATCTCCTGACCTTGACCCGGCCCGAGGTCATCAGCGCCATCCATCAGGAGTTCCTGGCCGCCGGCGCCGATATCATCGAAACCAATACCTTCAATTCGACCGCCATTTCCCAGGCCGATTACTGCATGGAGGGGCTGGTGCGGGAGCTCAACGAGTCCGGCGCACGCCTCGCCCGTGCCGCGGCCGACGACTGGTCCGCGCAAACTCCCGATCAACCCCGTTTCGTCGCGGGCGTCCTGGGGCCCACCAACCGGACCGCCACCATGTCGCCGGACGTCAACGATCCGGGATTCCGCAACATCACCTTCGACGGCCTGGTCGCTGCCTATGACGAGGCCGTCTGCGGGCTGATGGCCGGCGGCGCCGATATCCTGATGGTGGAAACCTCGTTCGATACGCTCAACGCCAAGGCGGCGATCTACGCCATGCTGACCCGGTTCGAGGCGGCCGGCCGTTCTTTGCCCGTCATGGTGTCGGGCACCATCACCGATGCTTCCGGGCGCACGCTTTCCGGCCAGACGCCGGAGGCGTTTTGGAATTCGATCGCCCATGCCAGGCCCATCGCCGCCGGCTTCAACTGCGCCTTCGGGGCCGACGGACTGCGGCCTCATGTCCAGGATATCGCCCGGGTGGCGACCACCCATGTCTCCGTCCATCCCAACGCGGGCCTGCCGAATGCCTTCGGCGAGTACGACGAAACCCCTGAAGACCTGGCGGCGGAAATCGGCGCCTTCGCGCGCGAAGGCATCGTGAATATGGTGGGCGGGTGCTGCGGCACCACGCCGGCCCACATCCAGGCCATGGCCGAGGCGGTGCGGGGCATCGCGCCCCGCGTGGTGCCCGCGCCCAAGCCGGTGTGCCGGCTCTCGGGGCTGGAGCCCATGGAGATCGGCGGCGAAGCCGGATTCGTCAATGTCGGTGAACGCACCAATGTCGCGGGTTCCGCGCTGTTCGCCAAGTTGATCCGCGAAGGGGATTTCGACGCCTCCCTCGATATCGCCCGCCAGCAGGTCGCCAACGGAGCCCAGATCATCGACGTCAACATGGACGACGCCATGTTGGACGGCAAGGAGGCGATGGTGCGGTTTCTGCGTTTGGCGGCCGGGGAGACCGACATCGCCCGGGTGCCGGTGATGGTCGATTCGTCGGACTTCTCCATCATCGAGGCGGGCCTCAAATGCATCCAGGGCAAGGGGGTGGTGAATTCCATCAGCCTCAAGGAAGGCGAGGCGCCGTTCATCGAACAAGCGCGGCAGGTGCTGCGCTTCGGGGCGGCGGTCGTCGTCATGGCCTTCGACGAAAAGGGCCAGGCCGACAGTTTCGAGCGCAAGGTGGGTATCTGCACCCGGGCCTACCGTATCCTCACGGAAGAGGTCGGTTTCCCGCCCGAGGACATCATCTTCGATCCCAATATCTTCGCCGTCGCCACCGGGATCGCGGAGCACAATAATTACGGCGTCGATTTCATCGAGGCGACCCGCGCCATCAAGGCCAAGCTGCCCGGCGCCCATGTTTCCGGCGGGGTGTCCAATTTCTCGTTCTCCTTCCGGGGTTTCAACGCGGTGCGCGAGGCGATGCATTCGGTGTTCCTCTATCACGCCGTCGCGGCGGGCATGGATATGGGCATCGTCAACGCGGGCCAACTGATGGTCTATGACGACATCCCGGAAGAGCTCAAGGAGCGGGTCGAGGACGTCACCCTCAATCGGCGCGAGGACGCGACGGAACGCCTGCTCGAAATCGCCGAACGCTATCGCGAGGGCTCCGCCAAGGCCGCCAAGGCGGACCTTTCCTGGCGCGAGGGCACGGTGGCGGAGCGCCTGAGCCATGCCCTGGTCAAGGGGATCAACGATTTCATCGTCGCGGACGCCGAAGAGGCGCGCTTGGCGTGCGAGCGGCCCATCGAGGTGATCGAAGGCCCGCTGATGGACGGCATGAACGTGGTCGGCGACCTGTTCGGCTCCGGCCAGATGTTCCTGCCCCAGGTCGTGAAGTCGGCCCGGGTGATGAAGCAGGCGGTTGCCCACCTGATCCCCTTCATCGAGGCGGAGAAGGCGGCAAGCGGCGGCGGCGGGCCCAAGGGCCGGGTGGTGATCGCCACCGTCAAGGGCGACGTCCACGACATCGGCAAGAACATCGTGACCGTGGTCCTGCAATGCAACAATTTCGAGGTCATCGACCTCGGCGTGATGGTGCCCTATGACCGCATCCTGGAGACCGCCCGGGAGCAGGAGGCCGACATGATCGGCCTGTCCGGCCTGATCACGCCGTCGCTGACCGAGATGGCCTCGGTCGCCCAGGAGATGGAACGTGACGGGTTTTCCGTGCCGCTGCTGATCGGCGGGGCGACCACGTCGAAGGTGCACACGGCGGTCAAGATCGCGCCCAATTATTCCGGGCCCGTGATCCACGTGCTCGACGCATCGCGTGCCGTGGGCGTCGCCCAGAACCTGGTCTCGGACACCCACAAGGAGCCCTTCACCGAAGGGATCGCCGAAGAATACGCCAAGATCCGCACCGATTTTCAGGCCGGCGACGGCGAGGCGCGTCTGCTCCGCCTGGAAGCGGCCCGCGCCAACCGGGTGGAAATCGACTGGGCCGCTTATAAGCCGACCCCGCCCGGCGAAACCGGCATCCGGGCGTTCAACCATTACGACCTCGCGGAACTAACGGAATTCATCGACTGGTCGCCGTTCTTCCAGACCTGGGAACTCCGCGGCCGCTATCCCGCGATTCTCGAAGACGCGAAGCAGGGCGAGGCGGCGCGCGGCCTGTTCAAGGACGCCCAAGCGATGCTCGCCAAGATCATCGAGGAGCGCTGGCTGACGGCGCGGGCCGTCATCGGCCTGTGGCCCGCCAACGCGGTGGGCGACGACGTCGAGCTCTATGCCGATGCGGGGCGGGACGAGGTGCTTGAGACCGTGCATTTCCTGCGCCAGCAGATGAAGAAGACGCGGGGGCCCAACATGTGCCTTGCCGATTTCGTCGCGCCCAAGGCAACCGGCGTCGAGGACTTCATGGGGGCGTTCGCGGTGACGGCGGGCCATGGCTGCGCCGAGCGCGCCGCCGCCTTCGAGGCGAAACATGACGATTACGACTCGATCCTCTTGAAGGCCCTTGCCGACCGGCTGGCCGAGGCGTTCGCCGAGCGCCTGCACTCCCGGGTGCGGAGAGAATTCTGGGGCTACGCCGCGGATGAGGCGCTTTCCAATGAACAGTTGATCGCCGAAAAATACGCCGGCATACGGCCCGCGCCGGGCTATCCCGCCTGTCCCGACCATTCGGAGAAGCCCGCGCTGTTCGCCCTTCTGGCCGCGCGCCAGAACGCCGGCATGACCCTGACCGAGAGTTTCGCCATGCAGCCGGCCGCCAGCGTTTCGGGCTATTACATCGGCCACCGCGACGCCCGCTATTTCGGTCTCGGCTCCATCGGCCGCGATCAGGTCGCGGACTATGCCCTGCGCAAGGGCATCACGGTGAGTGAGGCCGAGCGCTTGCTCGCCCAAAACCTCGCCTACGATCCGGCCCGGGGCGCCGCGGCGGAGTAGGGCTCAGGTCTCTCTCGGTTCGTTAATCCGAACGCGTCCGGGTAGCGGACGGTCGCGGTCTCCCCGTCCAGGATTCCGGGCTTGAGCGCCCGTGCCATGAAGGCGGGCCCGGAAAAGGGCGCCTTGAGGCGCCGGGCAAGGATCGGGGAAAAGCCGAAGCGGGGATAGAAATCGGGGTGGCCCAGCACCACGATCAAGTCCGTTCCGGCGTCGCGGCAGGCGGCGACGGCCGCAGTGACAAGCTGCGATCCGATGCCGCGCCGTTGATGGGCCGGGGCGACGGCCATGGGGGCGAGGGCCGCCGCCGGGATGCGCCCGGACGGCGTCCTGACATCGAGGCGGCTCATCAGGATATGGCCGCGAATCGTTGCGTCTTCCACGGCCACAAGGGAAGCGATGACGAGGCCGTCGGCCCTCAGCCGTTCGATCAGCCGGACTTCGTCTTCACCACCGAAGGCCGTGCGCGTGACGTGCTCGATTGCGCCATGGTCGCCGGCGGTTTCGGGACGGATGGCAATCATCGTGGATCGGGCACGTCCTGAGCGGCGCCGTCCGCCTTCTCCTCCGCCGCCTCGGGCACGCCGATGACCCGCGGCAGCCATTCCGGCTTGGCACGGCGGCGATAGGAAATATTGACGCGCTTCGACAGCAGCGCATAGCCCAGGATCGCCACGTTGACGGCAAACACCGCGGCGGCGGCGGCGATCGCGGCGAAGACAAGCAGGATCATGGAGACAACCGCGTTGATGGCGAGCCAGATGGGGAGGGCAGGCCGCAGGTAGAGGAGATGGTAGAGGGCCAGGGCGGCGGCGAAGGCGGAGACGGTCGATGCCACGACCCCCGGCAAGGCGGTATCCGGCGTGAACAGCATGAAGGCGCCGGCCCGGAAGAAATCGAGAACGATCTGGATCGCGAGCCACACCGAGACCGCGCGCAGCCACCCCTCGACCCCGTAGAGGGGGTGTGCTTCAGCCTGCTCCCGGCTCAGGGCAATCCACTCGCCGCCTTGCGCGGCGCTCGCATTGTCGCTCACGGGCGGTATGCCCCCTCCAAAACCTGCGCCGCCGTCCTCTCGAACACTCCGTCGGATGACGGATAGGTTCAGTTCTTGCAGATCACTTCCTGGGCCTGGGACTTCGGACCGGTATAGACAAAGGTACAGGTCATGCCGGCCTTGACGCCACCGCGATTCGCGCTCTTGCCGTCGATGCTGACCTTGGTCCTCGAGCCCGAAACGCTGGCCTCCGCCTTCTTGCCCTGGTAGTCGATGACGATCGCCCGTCCGCCGCGCTTGACGTCGACGACCTTGCCGGTATGGCGCACCATCTGGACCTTCGCCTGGGCGGTGGGCCCACGGAACTTGATCAGCTCGTCGAGCTCTTTCAGCTTGGCCTGGGGCACGGCGGCGATCTCGGAAATGATCTTCTGGATTTCCTCGCCGGTGACGAGCTCCACGTCGCGGCGCTGCTTCTTGGCGTCGGCGATGAAAGCCGGATCCTTGCTCATGGCGACGAAGGCCGCGCGCAGGGCCTTGACCCGGTCCTCCGGCACGCCGGGCGCCACGGCATAGGGCCGGCCCATGACGTCGCCCGCGAGGATCGCGCGGTAGAAGGTCTTGACCTCTTCCACCGTGCGGCCCTTCACGACGCGCTCGGGCGTGATGTAGTCCATGATCATGGGAACGCCCATCTTCGACATCTCAGGATCGGGCTTCAGCGCCATCTGCACCACCGGCTTGATGCCGCCGGAGGTGTAGAACGCGCCGGCCAGTTCCTTGAACGATGCCCAGGACTGGCAGATGCCGTCGACCTCGCCGCGTTGGATCACCAGGTGCAGCGGGCGCGTCGAGGGATAGCCCTTGATCAGCTTGATCTTGGCGCCGAGCAAGCTGTTGAGGAGCGCCGGGTGGAACTCGGTGGTGTTGGCGCCAGT
>Ga0224512_10005086_pt1 | contig 10926 bp, 8 predicted proteins | sample SF_May12_sed_USG_4_FD_169103 | JGI IMG/M metagenome (GOLD analysis project Ga0224512, IMG submission 169103) | Sediment microbial communities from San Francisco Bay, California, United States - SF_May12_sed_USGS_13 | ecosystem: Environmental > Aquatic > Marine > Sediment | place: USA: California...
CCTGGCCGCTGGCGGTGTGGATCCAGTCGATCTTGGGGCGGCGCTTGGTTTCGTTCAGCGGGCCGGTGGCGCCGATAATGAAGATCGGCGCGCGGTCGATATAGGCGTAATAGATCGCCATATTGGAATGCAGAAGGCCGACAAGGTTGTGAACGATGGCAATCATCGGCTTGCCCGTGGCCCGGGCGTAACCGTGGGCGATCTGCACCGCGGTCTCCTCATGGGTGCACAGCATCATGTGGGGATAATTGCCGCCGTAATTGACAATCGAATCGTGAAGACCGCGGTAACTCGCGCCTGGGTTGAGCGACGCATATGGCAGATCGTACATATGCATCATGTCCACTATGACGTCGGAATTGAACGACCCTGCCCCGGCGCGCTTCACGCGCGGCTTCTTCGGAACCGGAATCGGCTTCCGAAAGGTCTTGCTGCGTTTCGACGTTCCCGTTGCTGGTCTTCTCGCCATTGCCCTTCTAATGCTCCTCTAGCAGTCCTGGTTCCGGGCCGCCGCGGCGGCCTGAGCTACACAACCCACCCGGCCGCGAGGCCGCGCAGGGAAAAATCAAAACAGGTGGGAGAAAAAGTCTGACCGCAGCATGATACCGCCGGCGCAGCGGTGGTATCTTCGCCTCCCACACCTCCTCAAAGCGGTGAACCGGCATCACGCTGTTTGAATGACCGGACCCCCGCCATGGCTTATTTTTTAGGGCCCCGGCGGGGCCCTCGTTGGACGGCCTCTCGCGCGGCCGCCATGTCAGCGCACTGTGGCAGGGCCGGCCGCAACATGCAAGAAATTTGAGGTCCGGAACCGCGGCCTGCGGCGGCTCCGGACCCCTCATTCCCACGTCAGCCGCAATCGATCTTCAAGGCGCTTTCTGCGCCCTTGACGGTGAAGGTACAGTTCATTCCCTTTTTGAGAACGTTGCGCTTCGCCTTCTTGCCGTCGACGGTGATTTTGGTCTTTCCGCCGACCCGCAGTTTGCCTTCGGCGCCGCTGCCGGACCAGCTGACCCGGCGGCCGCCGCGCCGGACCCGGGTGATCTCGCCCTTATGCACATAGGTCTTGATCACCGCCTTGCTGATCGAGATGTTGTTGGTCTTGGAGATCGCATCCCGGGCGTGGTCGATCACATCCTTGGGTAAGGCATAGAGCCCGGCCAGAAGCTTTTGAACATCCTTGCCGGAGACCGGGTTGAGCGGAAGACGCCCTTTCTTGGATTCCGCCCGGAAAGCCTTGTCTTTCATGGTCGCATCGAACGCCGCGCGCAGCACCGCCACTCGGTCGGCCGGCACCTTAGGCCCAACGGCGAACGGCCGGCCCATGGTGAGGGCGGATAGGATCAGCTCGAGGGCCTGACGATCCTTCTTGTTGGTGATGAAGGACGTCACCAAAGGAACATCCTTGAGGTCCTTATGCGGCGTCAGCGCAATCTGGATCGGGAACACGACTTTCTTTTCGTCGACCCATTTCTTGCGGGTTGCCAGGACCGACGACCATGACCAAGCGCAACGGCCATGAACCTCGCCGCGCTCCATCGCCAGGTTGATGTCGACACCGCCAGGATAACCGGAAATCAGGCGAAGCCGGGTCCCCATCAGGTTATTCAGCATCATCGCCTGGGTATCGGTTCCGGAGCCGACACCGGTGCCGCCCACGATGGGGTTCTTGCTGAACAGGTCATCGACCGTCTTGATCGGCGAGGTGTGCCAAAACGCACAGGTGCTGGTTTCCTGGTTGCTAGACCCGATCCAATGGAACTCGTTGGCGTTGAACTTGGCCTTTGGATTGCCCGTCAGGTGCTCCAGCGGCACAGTGCGGCCGACAGTGGCGATGATAGTGCCGTCCTGCTTGAAGGTTCTGTAGAGCGAGTTCGCCAGGCGCATGCTGCCCGCGCCGGTGTAGTTCTTGGACGTGAATCCCGGTTTTCCGGGAATGTGCTTGCCCATATGGCGGGCCAAAACCCGCGCATAGCGATCGTACCCGCCGCCCGCGGAATAGCCGATATACATGCTCATCCGCTTGTTCGCGTAAAATTCCTTGGCCGATTGGGCCGTCGCCGGCGATCCGGCGGCAGCCATCGTGAACACGCCGATAACGGCCGCCCCAATACCGCTCTGTAGTGATTTCCGATCCATATTGACCTGCTCCCGTACCTGTTGATCGTCCCCTTAGGGGTTCATTGCTTGCTTGATTTCCACCCTGAATAAAGCAAAGCGCTCCCTATAACCCGGCAGACTACCCTCGCCACCGGCCCGGTTCAAGGATGGGGCCGGCGGGGAGAAGAGCGAGAGGCCCGGACTCAGTGGCCGATGGCGGGCGGTCCCAAGGCCTGGACCAGGGCCGCGGCGAACAGGCCGGTCAGGGGCGGAATGGCGAGAGAGGAGATCAACCGTAGCGCCGTGAACCGGCTGCCCATCATGGGGATCTCGAACATCAGGATGCGGTGCACGCCGAAGGTCGATGCCGTCGTTAGCAACGCGATCAGTGCCGGCACGCCGGCCCCCGCTTTCAGCAGGGCCAGCACCAGCGGCATGATCACCAGCGGGCCGCCCGGGAAAAACGGTCCCACGACGCAACCGATAACGATGCCGCGCCAGCCGGCGCTCTCCCCCAGCCACTCGGCAACTAGGTCCTGAGGCAGGATCACGGAAATGAAGCCAGCGCCGAGGATGGCGACACAGATCCTCGGCCCATTGACCAGGAGCATGTCGATGCCCCTGCGGGCACCCCGAATGTGCCGGCCGTCCTTGTGCCGCAGGGCGAGGAGAAAACACGCCGCAACCAGCCCCCATAGGATCATCGCCCCCGGCCCGAAGAAGCTGCCCATCTAGCGCCCTTTTCCCGATTGGACTTGGCCCTGGTCACCCTGCCTCTCCGGTCCCACCGGGCCGAGAGGAATGCGCCGCGCCAAAAGGCCCGCCAGGATCGGCAGGGTCGCCACCACCGCGATCCGGTACATGGTGAACTCCGGCCCCAGCAAGGGAAGCTCCCAGACCAGGGTCCTCTGGAATCCCAACAAGGACCAGCCGGTCAGATAGGCCACGAGAGCACCGCGGTCGGCGCCCGACATGTAGAAGGCCACCACGATGGGAAACGACGTCATCGGCCCCCCCGGGGTCAGGCCGCCCACCGCCGCGGCGATGACGATGCCCCTGAGGCCGGATTCTTCGCCCACCCAGCGGGCGACCAGGTCGGGCGGCAGGATGGCCTGGACCAGGCCCGCCAGCATCATGCCGCCGATCATCCGCGGGAGCAGAAAGATGACGATGTCGAGGTCGTGGGACAGCGCCGCCCGAACCGCACCCGCGCCCTTCAGCTCCCACGCCGCCCAGGCGGCGATCCCGGCGATCACGGCCAGAACCCAGAAGGACGTCCCGAACGCCTCAGCGGCGAGGGAGCGCCTCGGTCCCTTCATGGTGTTTCCCCAAAATTCTTTTTCTGTACGCCGGCCTGGCCACTGCCCGGCATAGCGGAGATGGGCGCCCGAAGGCGCCCGCGTCCCGGTTTCTTCAGGCTAATCGAGCAGGTGTTTCCACTTTTCCATGGTCTTGGCCTTGAGCTCCGGCGAGGATTCCGCGACCGGCGGGAACTCATCCTTCCATTCGTAGGGCCGGCAGGCATCGACCAGGGCGCGGGAGTTGAAATTGTCCCCCGCCCTTTTCATCGGATCCAGCGCCCCGGACCACGCGCGGCGGGTGATGTCGATATCGTCGACCGGATCGCAGCGGGTGGCCATTGCCCAAGTCACGTCCCACAGGTTCGACGGATCGATATCATCGTCCACGGCGATCGACCAGCGCCCCAGGTAGTTCCCCGCATGGACGCTGCAGCAAAGCTGAGCCGCCTGCCGGGAATGGCCGGGATAGGCCTGCTTGATGGAAATCACGTTGAACAGCCGGCCGCCGCCGTTCTGATGGCACCACACGCCCTGGACGCCGGGCAGGCCGGCCGCCTCGACCTGGTCCCACAACAGGGCCGACTTGATGACGCTCTTGGAGAGCGTGTAATCGGACGGCGGGCGGCCGGGCCGGGCCATGGTGATGATCGGCTTGTTGCGGTAATAGACGCGCCGGATCTTGATGACGGGATCCTCGCGCACCGAAGACGCATAATAGCCGGTCCATTCGCCGAAAGGCCCTTCCGGACGCATGTCCTCTTGAACGATCTCGCCCTCGATGACGATCTCGGCGTAAGCCGGGATCGGCAAGCCGTGCAGTTCCGATTTGATCATGTCGAAGGGCGCGCCCCGGTGTCCCGCGGCGTAGGCGAATTCCGAAACGCCGTACAGAACCTCGTTACCCGCCGCGAGGAACATCAACGGATCATGGCCGATGGAAATCGCGACCGGACACGGCTTGCCCATCTTGAAGTATTTGTCGCGGATCTGGCGGCCATGCTTGCCCGGGCTCATCCACAGGCCGCAGGTGTTCTTGTCATGGACCATGATCCGGTAGGTTCCGACGTTCACCCAGTCGGAATCGGGATCCGCCATGATCACGAGGTCCCCGGTGCCGATATAACGGCCGCCGTCGAGCTCGTGCAGGAACGGCACCGGGAATTTCAGCAGGTCCACGTCCTCGTCCCGATCGACGTTCTCAAGGATCGGACCGGTATTCACGAAGCGGGACGGAATGGATGCAAAATCCTTCATCCGGTCGCGGTACCACTGCACCACGTCCATCGCCCCCGAGGGCTCCGGAAAGCCGAGCGTCATGGCAAGGCGGTTGATCGAATTGGTCATCCCGGAAATGATCCGAAAGCCGGGCTCGTAGCCGGGGATGTTGTCGAACAACAGGGCCGGCGGATTATCGGGCACGTGGTTGTAGATCATCTCGGCCACGGCGCCGATCTCGAGGTTCCAGTCCGCTCCTTCGATCCTCTTGAGCTCTCCCATGTCCTCGACCCGCTCAATCCAGTCCCTCAGGTCGTGGTGCGGGGTGTCGTATTCCTTGTAGGTGCCTTTCTTCGCGGTCGCGTCAGCCACTGTTTTCCGCTCTCCTCAATCCGGGGAAACGGCCGCCGTCAAGCGCCCTCCCCTCCAGTTGCCGCCCCCGCGCCGGACCGCCGGGGACCTCAATCGTCGTGTAGCGCATGTCCGTCCCCGATGCGGGACGGGAGCACCGATAGGGCCGGTGCGCGTCCGTTTCTGCGCTGTTCGCCATACCCTCATTTCTAGACAAAAGCCCAGGCAAGTTCAAAAACATAATCGCGACCCCGAAGCCGCCGCCGCCAGTGCGTCGGCCCGCGCGGGAAGGCCGCTCGGCCCACCCCAGGATGGGGTGGGCCGATGGCGGAGATGCGGCCCTACTTGCAGCTCATTTCGTTGGCGCCTTTGGCCCCTTCCGGCCATTTGACCATGCAGGTCATGCCGGGCTTGATGGCGCTGCGCTTGGCCTTCTTGCCGGCGATGGTCACCTTGGTGCGTGAGCCGGAAACCGCGAAGGTCGTCTCCTTGCCCTTCATGCTCACGGTGATACGCCGGCCTTTCTTGGCGGTCTTGGTCACCTTGCCCTCGCCCGAAACAATGGGAATGACCTTCTTTACGATCTTGGTCTTGCCGACGCGCTGGGTCGCATCCGCCGCCGCCTGGACGATCTCTTTCGGGGTGGCGTAGATCTCTTTCAGCATGTCCTCGATTTCCCTGCCGGACACGGGCTCGATCTCAAGCTTTGTCTTGGCCGCCATGGCCTTGACAGCGGGGTCCTTGACCATGGCATCGAAGGCGCCGCGCAATGCCGCGACCCTGTCGCCTGGGACATCCGGCGGCGCCAGGAAGGGCCGGCCCATCGCCTGGCGCGCGAAGATCAACTGCAGGATCTTGCGATCGCGATCGGTCTTGGCGAGATCCATAACCAAGGGAACATCCGCCGGGATCTCGGGATGCTTCTTCAGGGCAAGCTGCAGCATGATCTTGAGCTTGCCTTCCTTGATCCAGTGCGGGCGCGTCGTCTTGATCGAGGACCAGGACCAGCCGCAGCGCCCGTGAGCCTCGCCCCGCTCCTGCGCAAGTTGCAACGTGGCGCCGCCGGGATAACCGGTGATCAGCTTGAACTTGGTGCCCAGCACGTTGTTCAGAGCCAGTGGGAAATCGACCCCGTCCGACCCCTGGGCCGTGGCCGCCAGAATCATTTCGCGCTGCTGGGTCTCCTGAATGGTCTTGAACCCCGAGGTATGGAAGGCGACACAGAGCGACACCTCGTTGTTCATGGAACCGATCCAGTTGAACTTGGTGGCATCGAATTTCGGCCCTTTGCGGCCGAACAGGGGCTCCATCGGCACGCCCCGTCCGATGATGCCCATTGCGGTGCCGTCCTTGGGCAAGGTGTTGTAGAGCGCATTGGCCAGCACGATGGAACCGGCGCCGGGCATGTTCTTGGCGATGGTGCGCGGCTTGCCGGGAATGAACTTGGCGATCTCCCGGGCAAAGACCCGGCCGTAACGGTCATAGCCGCCGCCCGCCGCATAGCCGATGAACACGGTGACCCGCTTGGTCTTGTAGAAATCGGCAACCGACTGGGCGTCAGCCGCTCCCGGCGCCGCGACGGCGGCGATGCCGCCCGCCAGAGCGACGCCGAAAATCGTTCTCAGAACCTTCATGATCCTTCTCCCTTCATGAATTGACCCGCACCCCGGCGTCGCGCCGGGCTGCTGATCTCCGTTGACAAATATTTCATCGTTTCCCGTCCGGAAACCAAGCGCATCCGGCGCTGCATCGACCCTCACGGTGCCAGCCCGATTGGCCAGAGCGGCAGGTTGACCCTGAGAAACACGATGAACACGAAATAGGTCACCGCGAGCGCCGCAAGCGACAGGATGATCGAGGTCAGCCACCCCTGGCCGTGAACCAGGAAATAGACCAGCAGATAGAGGGAAATTCCCGCGGGATAACCCAGAATCCAGACGGCGGGCAGGATCGCCAGCAGCCAGGCCGCGGTGCGGGCAAACTGGCCAACCGATTCAGTCGTCGGGTCGGCCTCCCTTTCGCCGTCCAAACGCTCGCCCTGGATCGCGCCCTTGAGCCTCCAAAGCCCCATCAGCAACAGGAACCCGCCGACGAAATAAGGGAACCGCATGACGTTGAGGGGATAGTTGTAGACGAACATTCCGGCGCCGATGATGGCGACGACGAACAGCAGGAGGGTGGCGGAAAAGGCGATCTCGAAGATCTTCATGACGCGCCCCCCTTGCGGGCCCCAAGGCGCCGCTTGATCACCGGCCACAGGATACCCAGCGCCAGCAGGGCAATGATGATGAGCGAAACCGGCCGCAACCAGAACGACCAGCCATAGGAGCGCAAGGAGATGTGCAGGGACGACTCGATGGCGTTGGTCAGTACGAAGCCCAGAATCAGGGCCGCGCGGCTGTAGTTGAGTTCCTTCAGGGCATAGCCCAGCGCCCCGAAGATGAAGACATAGACCACGTCCAACGGGTTCTGCTTGGAGGCGAAGGTGCCCAGCACCACAATCGCCAGCAGAAGCGGAGCCAGGATATGGCCCTTGAGATGGGTGATCTGGGCGATGTACCGCGCCAAAAGGATCATCACCGCCGCCGCGAGCAGATTGGAAATCGCCACCACCATGGCGAGGCCAACGCCCAGGTCCATATGTTCCTTGAGGAATTCAGGCCCGGGTTCGAGGCCCAGGATCAAGAACCCGCCCAGCAGCAGCGCCATGCCCGTGGAGCCGGGAATACCGAACGCAAGGGTCGGCACCAAGGCGCCCCCTTCTTTCGCGTTGTTGGACGATTCCGGCGCGATCACGCCTTCGATCGATCCCTTGCCGAACAGTTCGGGATGCTTGGAGGTCTGCTTGGCCGCGGCGTAAGCGACAAAGGGCGAAGTTTCGCCGCCGACGCCGGGCACCACGCCGACCACGGCGCCGATGGCAGAGCTTTTGAAGAAAAGCAGCGGATGGCGGAACACCTGGCGCACCCCTTCCATGACCTGGGCGAAGGTGATGCGCGATTCGTCGGAATCGTGGGCGACCGACCGCCCCTTCGCCGATAGGGCGATCAATTCCGGAATGGCGAACAGACCGAGCGCCAGGGGAATGATGCGAAATCCGTCAAGCAGGTAGTCCGACCCCAACCAGAATCGCGGCACGCCGGTGACCGATTGATAGCCGAACAACGCGAGGAAGATCCCAAGGGCACCCGCGATCAGCCCCTTCTGCATCGGTCCCTCCCCCACCACGGCGATGAAGGCGACGCCCATCAGCGCCAGGAAGAACGTTTCCGGCGAACCGAACAGCAGCACGATCGGCTCCAGGATCGGCAGAATCGCCACCAGCACCAGCACCCCGAAAATGCCGCCGAGGCCTGAAGAGGCGAGCGCCGCCCCCATGGCCTCGCCGCCGCGGCCCTGTCGTGCCATGGGGAAGCCGTCCAGCACCGTCGCCGCGTTGGGCGGCGACCCCGGAATCCCGAGAATGATGGCGGAAACCGACCCGCCGGTATAGATCACCGCATGGGCGGACAGCAGCAGGGCCAGGCCGGGCAGCGGTTGCATGCCGTAAATGAAAGGCAGCAGGATGGCCAGCGCCGTCAGACCCGACAGCCCCGGCACGAGACCGAAGATCAGCCCGAAGGGAATGGCGGCCAGCATGATCAGCAGGAGGTCCGGCCGCATCACGCGGAGGAAACCGTCCGACAGCAGGGAGAAATATTCCATTATCGGCTTTCAGGAAAAAGCCGCCGCCGGGGGCGACCCCGGCGGCGCTTGTACCGTTAACTTTCCGATCAGTAGTACTTTTCGAGGATGATGTTGCGGACCTGCTTCTTGCGCTCGGCGTCGAGCGCACCGAACACCGTATTGACGGCTTTCTCCAACGTCGTGTGATCGGCGTAGGAGATCGGCCGGCGCTTTTTCGCCATTTCAGCCTGAAATCCCTTGTCGGTCAGGATTTCTCCGAACACCTTACGCAGGTAGGCCAGCCGGTCGGCGGGAACCTTGGGGCCGGTGACGATGGCACGCCCGACATCGGCGAAGGCGGAATTGAAGTCCAGCCAGAACGCTGCCTCCTTATCGATCTTGAATGCCTCAAAGGCGGTCGGGATCTTGGGAAACAGTTCCGAGCGCTCCCGCGCCAGCGTCACTTGCGGAATCAGCCGTCCGCCCTTGGAGAACCGCTTGGACGAGCTTTCCGACAAAGCGATCGCGTCGACCTCGCCCTGGATGGCGGCGCGGACGAATTCCCGGCTTCCCTTGTACCCGATCACCATCTTGATATTGAGGCCCAGCGCATGGGCGGCCAGGGTCGAGGCCAGGGCGACGCTGTCGGTCTTGCCGACCGCCCCAACCTTGAAGGCCTTGCCGCCGTCCTTGGCCGCCTTGATGGTTTTGTAGGGAGACTTCTTGGTGAACAGGAACAGTCGCTTCTCGCCGTTGGCGCGGGCAATCCAGTTCATCTTGAGCAGGTCGTAGCGCGATCCCGGGACATCGAGAAGCTGGCCCACCAGGGTCGCTTCGCCATCCGCCAGCAGGATGGTCAGACCATCGGGCTTTGCCGCATAGGTCTTGTTGACGGCCAGACGATGGCCGCCGCCGCCGTCGTTCACGGGCACCACGGTCACCCCGGTCTTCTTTTCGAGATCGGGGATGATGGAGCGCATGTAGGTGTCATAGCCCCCGCCCGGGCTGCCCGGGGTAATGAAGGTCAGCGTCTTGCCCTTGTAGAACGCCGCCGCATCCTGAGCGGATGCGGGCACAGCGGCGAGCGCCGCGGCACCGAACGCAAGCGCGCAAAAAGTGGTCCTGATGTTCATGAATCCTCTCCCTCGTTTCGGCCGGACCGAATCACGGAATGGCGCCATTCCGCTTCGGCCGGCCCGGAGCGTAACTAACGCGAAATGACCGCGCCCCGCAATGACCAAATCTTGATTGAGATGCCGTGCGTCGCGGCAAATGGCAGGCTCAGTCACGGATGTCCTGGACGAACCATTCGGTGGGAACCGCGTTGCCCTGGTTGCGCTCCGCCGCAAGCCGGTAGACCAGCCCGCCGACGGCGGCGAACTGCAGGCCCTGGTTGCCCATGTTGTGATAGAAGGTGATCTCATCGTCCCGCGTCCGCCCCGCGGCGCGGCCGAATACCAGATCGCAGAAATCGGGATATTCGCCGCCGAACCCGGAACCGGGCGTCTTCGGCGGCAGGCGCTTCATCTCCTCCTCGGTGCCGCCAACATAGGCCAGCGGGCTCATGCCGACCTCCATCCGAATACGGTCGGTTTCGGGCAGCTTCAGGCCGCCGACGCCCTGGCGGATCTTGACGTCCATACGCGCCTCCGCCTCGGCCGAGACCTCGCACGGGCCGAGCATCGCGACATGCATGCCGGGCTCCAGCCAATCGGCCTCGAAGGTGGGCGCCATCGAATCGGTGTTGGTAGACAGGATGTCGACGCCCTTCACGGCGTCGCGCGGGTTGTCCACGGGCTCCACCTCGATCCCGTGAAGGGCACTCATCTCCTTGGCGAAGGCCTCGCGGTTCTCCTTGGTCGGGCTGAACACCTTCACATGCTCGATTGCTCGGACGCACTTATAGGCCGCAAGGAAGGTCCGCGCCATGCCGCCCGATCCCAACATTCCGATGGTCTTGGCATCCTCCCGCGACAGGTGCTTGGCCCCGATACCGGCGCCGCCCCCGACACGCATATGCTGCAATACGCCGTCGTTGATCATCGCCAGCGGCTGGCCGTTCTGAGAGGAAAACAGCATGATCAAGCCGCAGAAGGTGCCGGGCTCGATGCAATATTTTTCCTCGGTCCAGCCGGAATTTGCCGATTGCGGCCAGGTAATCACGTCGGACTTCATGCGGATGGCGAAGATGCCGTCGTACCAGCCCTCCATGGTGCCCCAGCGATAATAGCCGTCGTCTCGCTCGCAAGGGGTATACATGTCGATGCGGGGGCGATGGATGGCGCCGCCGGTT
>Ga0224512_10005087_pt1 | contig 10926 bp, 10 predicted proteins | sample SF_May12_sed_USG_4_FD_169103 | JGI IMG/M metagenome (GOLD analysis project Ga0224512, IMG submission 169103) | Sediment microbial communities from San Francisco Bay, California, United States - SF_May12_sed_USGS_13 | ecosystem: Environmental > Aquatic > Marine > Sediment | place: USA...
GCCGGAGGTGGAAGCGATGCTCGCCGGCAGCGGGCTCCGCTTGGTTCAAACCTGCGCCTGGATGAGCGGCGAGGACCTGAACGCCGAAGTTTGGTCCGCCACCGCCGTGGCCGTCCGCGACTGATGGTCGCCGGACCGTCCGATCATCCGCCCGTGCGATTGGCGGTGGTGTTCGACCAGGAGCTGACCGGCGGCGGCGGCTATCAGCAGGCGGTGAACGATGCGCTTGCGGTCACGCGCCTCGATGCTTCGCTGTGCGAGCCGGTGTTTCTCACAACCGCCAAAGAAAACGTCGCCGAATTGCGAAAGCTAGGCATTGAGGCGACGTATCTGCGCGTGTCGTCGTTCATGTACGCTCGACTTTGGTTGCGCAGACGGATAATCGCCAAGCAACTGCTCCGCCCGCTCACCGCCATCTTCGGCCAGAATCCATTCGACAAGGCGCTCGATAGACACGCGGCCGGGCTTGTCTATTTCGTATCGCCGTGTCTGCTGGCGCTGTTCACTGAGAAGTACAACTACATATTCACGCTCTGGGATCTGTGCCACCGCGACCAGGTCGAATTCCCCGAAGTCCGGACCGGTCGGATCTTCGAGCGGCGCGAAACGCTGTATTACGGCGCCTTACCGCGCGCGACGGCGACCATCGTCGATTCCCAGCTTGGCCGAGAGAACGCCCTGCGGCGCTATGGGCTCGACGCGGACCGGGTGGTTGTGCGCCCGTTCTCGCCGTCGGCGTCGATTGACACCGATCGGAATTCGGCCGTCGATCAAATTGATATCAAGGCAAAATACGGACTTTCGGGCGATTACGTGGTCTACCCTGCCCAGTTCTGGCCGCATAAGAATCACGTCTACCTGTTGCGCGGGCTGGCGGAGCTCGAGCGGCGCCATGGTTTGAAACTGCACGCGATTATGTCCGGATCGGACAAGGGAAATCTTGCACACGTTACCCAAACCGCGCAGGACCTCGGGCTGTCCGACCGGGTTCACTTTCCGGGGTTCGTGTCGTCCGAAGAGCTGTCGTGTCTTTACCGGCAAGCGCTCGCGCTCGTCATGCCGACCTATTTCGGGCCGACGAACATCCCGCCGCTCGAGGCGTTCGCGTTTGGCACGCCGGTCATCTATTCGAACCTTCCCGGGCTCAAGGAGCAAACCGGTGAGGCCGCCCTGCTGGCCGAGCTCGACGATCCGGGCAGCTTGGCGGAGCATCTTCAGTCACTGGCAGCGCAGCCCGAATTGCGGGACAAGCTGGCGCAAGCGGGCCGGCGACAGCTAGAGCACCTCGCGGCACAGTCCGGCGACTGGCTGGAGAAGACCCTGCGGCGGTTTCAGGTGATCCGGGCGACGTGGCCGGCGCCGTAATGCGCTATGCGCAGTAGGCGCAATCAAGCGTCGAATAGGTCTTGATCACGCCGTCGTCGGCCAGGCCGAATGATCCCACATGCGCCGAGGGGCTACGCGGCGACGGAGGCGCTGCGGCCCTCATAGAGGTCCCGGCCCGCGGCCAGGGCCCGGATTTTCCCGTCGGCGATCGATCGCTTCAGCATCCAGAAGCCGCAATCGGGATGGATGTAGGTCACGCGTTCGGGCCCTAGAAGCTTCTCAGCGCGCTCGATCGCGCGGGCAATCTCTTCGGCGCTCTCGATTTCGGTTGCCTTGACGTCGACGACGCCAATGCCGAGGCCGATCTCGGGCTTGAGGTCGCGGAACGCGGCCAGCTCCTCGGCCGGCCGATGCGCGACCTCCATGACGATATGGTCAACATTGAGCGCGTTGAGGTAGCTGATCAGGCGGTTCCAGCTGCCGCTCTGCACGGATTGACCGCCATAATTGCCAAAGCAGAGGTGCACGGCGGGCGTCCCGTTCACGGCATCGAGCACGCGGTTGATCGCCTCGGCCGCCCATTCCCATTCCTCGGGGCTGCCGGGCAGATTGGCCTCGTCGACCTGCACGATTTCGGCGTCGAGGTGGCGCACCTGCTCGGCCAGGACATCCGCGATGGCATTGGCGAGCGAGGGCAGATCGCCGTAGTGCCGGTCGACCAGCGTCTTGGCCAGCATGTGCGGGCCGGTGAGGGTGAACTTGAAGGCGGCCTCGGTGAGCGATTTGGCGGCCTTGCAGGCGCCGGGCAGATCGAGATAGCCCGCGCCGATTGGTCCCTCGACCACGCCCGGCGGGCGGGATCGAAACTGCATGCCGGTCTGCTGGCGATACTTCGTGAGCTCGTCGAAGGAGATCTCGGTCGTCACCCCGGACATCGGCCGCACGAAATACTCGATCATGCCGTTGGTCTCGGGATGGTTGGGATCGAAGCGGTAGAGCTCGCCGTCGCAGACGACGTCGATGCCGGCCTGCTCCTGGGTGTGCAGCACCACGCGGGTCGCATCGGCGAGCGCCTGCTCGGACGGGTTGTTGACCAGCCAGTCGGGCACCGGGTAGGACCCGACGACCGTGGTTTTGATCCTAGGCTCGCTGCCAGCCATGTCCCCTCCGGCTATGATTATTGTCCGCTCGTATCGGTCAAAGTGGCAGGAAATGGGCCGCTGAACAACCTTGGCACAGCGGGTCAGGCATGGCGAAATGGGGTAGCGGTTCACCGGCGTCGTCGCATGATTGGCGGCAGCGGGGAATCGCACCAGACCTCTTGGGACCAGATGGGAAATGCAATGACCAACACCGATCCGGGGGCCATGCCCACGGGCTTCGCCGACGAAGAAGAGCTCGAAGAGTTCATGACCCGGCCGTCGCACGCGCTGGTGCGTGATCTCGAAGGCGTCAAGGGCGACATTCTGATCCTCGGCGTCAGCGGCAAGATGGGACCGACGCTGGCGCGGATGGCAAAGCGGGCCGTGCCCGACCGGCGCGTCATCGGCGTGGCGCGGTTTTCCGATCCGGCGGTGGCGAGCAAGCTGGAAGGCTGGGACGTTGAGACGATCACCTGCGATCTGGAGGACCGGGACGCGGTGGCCGCATTGCCGAAATGCCCGAACGTGATCTTCATGGCGGGCCGCAAGTTCGGCACCTCGGGCGCGCTGTCGCTGACCTGGGCGATGAACGTGGCGGTGCCGGCGATCGCCGCGGAGGTGTTTCACGGCAGCCGCATCGTCGCCTTCTCCAGCGGCAACATATATCGCTTCGGCCCGGTCGCCGCAGGCGGGTCGATCGAAGCGGATGCGCCCGAGCCGGTCGGCGAATACGCCCAGAGCTGCCTTGGCCGCGAGCGCATCTTCGAGCATTTCTCGCAGAAATACGGCACGCCGGGCCGTAACATCCGGCTCAACTACGCCATCGACATGCGTTACGGCGTGCTGCACGACATCGGCAGCAAAGTGCTGGCCGGCGAGCCGATCGATCTGACCACCGGCAATGTCAATGTGATCTGGCAGGGCGATGCCAACAGCCAGATCCTGCGCTGCCTGGCACATTGCACCACGCCGGCCTCGCCGCTGAACGTCACCGGGCCGGAGACCGTGAGCGTGCGCGCCGTCGCATTGGCATTCGGGGAACGCTTCGGCAAGGCGCCGGTCTTCGCCGAAACCGAGTCCGATCGCTGCTGGCTGGTCAATGCCGGCGAGGCGGCGCGCCTGTTCGGCAACCCGACGGTGCCGTTGCTGAGGATGGTCGACTGGGTGGCGGACTGGCTGCAGCGCGGCGGCAGTGATTACGGCAAGCCCACCGGCTACGGCAGCCGCGACGGCAAATTCTAGGCATGGGCCGCAGGGTCGGCGATGGCAACGGCGATGGGCGGGGCGGCACGTTGGAACCTGCTGTGCCGTCGGATCTTCAGCAGATCGATCTCCTGCCCCAGCATGCGGCGGCGGGATTCGCTTTGTCGAGCCGGATCGGCTGGAACCAGGCATTGCCCGATTGGGACTATATGCTGGCCGCGGGCGAGGGCGTCGGCCTGACCGCGTCGGACGAGGCGCTCATCGCCACCGCGATGGCGCTGCCGTATGGAGGCTTTGCCTGGATCTGCATGGTCCTCGTCGATCCCGAATACCGGCGCCGGGGCCTGGCGACCCGGCTGATGGACGCGGTGGTCGCGCGTCAGGTGGCGGCAGGCTGTGTGCCCGGGCTCGATGCGACGCCCGACGGCCGCGAGGTCTATCGCCGCATCGGCTTTCGCGATCACTACGGGCTGGGACGCTACCGCGCCGAGCAGACCGATGCCGCGGCATCGAGCCCGTCCGCACAATCGGAAGCGACGATCCGGCCGCTCGAAGAGGGCGACCTGCCGGCGCTAGCGGCCATGGATCGCGGTGTCTTCGGCGGCGACCGCAGCCAACTTCTGGGCCACCTGCTCAACCGGGTGCCGGGCGTACCGCACGGCGCCTGGCGCGGCGGCGAGCTCGCCGGCTACGTGTTGGCCCGCGAGGGGCGGGAGGCGCATCAGGTCGGGCCGCTCGTCGCCGAAGACCCGGCGGTTGCGATGGCGTTGGCGCGCGCGGCACTGTCGCGGATCGAGGGGCCGGTCTATCTCGATGCGCCGGATGCGCAGGGCGCGTTCGTGGCCTGGCTCGAAGCCAGCGGCTTTGCGCAGCAGCGGCCGTTTTTCCGCATGTATCAGAACCACGACGGGGGCTTCGACGATCCCGGCCGGCTCTTTGCGATCGCCGGGCCGGAGCTCGGCTGAGCACCGCCGCGGCGCCCCCGCAATTGGGACGCGCCGCGGCGGCGGATCGTTCTACTCAAACGCGGATTTGCGGTTGATCTTCGGCATCTTGATCGACTTGTCGAGGAACTCGTTGGTGTAACGCTTCTCGATGTCGTACTTGGTGTCGATCTTGAAATAGGTATTGATCAACGCGTGGTCGGCCTTCATGCGGGCCGGATCGAAATAGCCGAGCGCTACCGTGCGCGAAACCTTGTCGCTCATCAACTCGGTCACCAGGCCCCAGTTCTCCGTCTCGTTCGCCACTTTGAGGCCCTTGTTCGCCTCGACGAGTGCGGCGATGCACGGATCGGGGTTCTTGACGCAGGCCGCAAACGCCCGCTGGGTGACCTTGACGAAGGCTGCCACGGTCTTCTTGTTCTTCGCCAGGTACTCGGCGTTGACGATGATCGAGTTGCCGTAGGGATTGATGCCGTACTTCTTCCACGGGAAGAAACCCATATCGGCGCCGAGCTGGCGCTTGAAGATGTGGTGGATGTTGTAGAACGACGTCGTGGCGTCGATCGACTTGGCCTTGAGCGCGGCGAGTTTAGCGTTGGGCTGAATGTTGACCCATTTCACCGCCTTGCCGTCGACGCCGACCTTCTTGGCCAGCGCCGGCCACATCTGCCGCGCCGCATCCCATGGCGGGTTGCCGATCTTGCGCCCGGCGAGGTCCTTGGGACCCTTGATGCCGGAGCTTTTCAGCCAGTACATGCCGTAGGGCGAGTTGGCGTAGATGTTCATCACGGCGACCATGTTGGCGCCCTTGCCCATGGTCACCAGCGCGGTGCCGAGATCGGCGAGGCCGATCGGGTTCTTGCCGGCGCCAGTGCGGCGCGACGACATCGCCGAGCCGCGGCCCTGCTGGATGTTGAGGTCAATGCCGGCCTTCTCGTACCAGCCCGACTTCTTGGCGAAATAATAGGGTGCGTGATCGCCGCCGGCGATCCAGTTCAGAATGAAGTCTACCTTCTCGGCCGCGCCGGCAGCGCTCGCGCCGACGCTTGCGGCCACCGCGATAGCCAATGCTGAAACTGTGTGTCTCCCAATCATGGTCCTCCCCCTTCTCCTGTTTGATATTTGGCGGGTTTGTGTGTGGATTCCATCTGGTGTGCGTCCCGTCGTATGACGGGCCGTTGGGTGATGCCGCCGCACGCAACGGTCCTGAATTCAATCCAAAAAGTAACCAACCGGGTACAAAAGCCTAAGCGTTCCGGCGGGGGCCGACAAGCATGTTGTTGCGCTTGCCAAATTGCCGGGCCGGGAGGGTCGGCACCGTCATTCCATGCCCAGCAGCGCGTAGATCCGGCGGGTATAGGTGCCGAAGCGCTCGTGGGTCTTCATGTCGAGGGTGCGTGGCTGGGGCAGGTCGATCTCGATCCGGTCGGCCATCCGCGCCGGGCCGGCGGTCAGGACCACCACCTTGGTACCGAGAAAGACGGCCTCGGTGATGCCGTGGGTGACGAAGAGGATGGTCTTGCGGCTCTGCTCCCAGATGCGCAGGAGCTCCAGGTTCATCTTCTCGCGGGTCAGCGCATCGAGCGCCCCGAAGGGCTCGTCCATCAGGATCAATTTTGGATCGTGCACCAGCGAGCGGGCGATGGCGGCGCGTTGCTGCATGCCGCCGGAGAGCTCGTAAGGGTATTTCTGCTCGTGGCCGGCCAGGCCGACCATGTTGAGCAGGTCGCCGGCACGGTCCTTGGCCTCCTTCATCGGCAGGCCGAGGATCTCGGCGGGCAGCATCACGTTCTCCATGACCCGCCGCCATTTCAGCAAGAGCGGTGCCTGGAACACCATGCCGACATCGCGCGCCGGGTCGAAGCCGCTGCCCGCGCCGCCGATAGTGACGCTGCCGCCGTCGTGGTCGAAGAGGCCGGCGATGATCTTCAACAGCGTGGTCTTGCCGCAGCCCGAGGGTCCGACCAGCGAGACCAGCTCGCCTTCGTTGACGTCGAAGGTGGCGTCCGACACGGCAAGGAATTCCTGCTTGCGGGACCGGAAAACCTTGCTTACGCCGTCGAGGCGGATGAAGGGCTCGGCGTTGGTCATACGGTTTCCACCCGCGCGTCGCGGACGACGAGGATGCGCTCCATAATCAGCACGATCAGATAGAGCGCAACGCCGACCAGCGTGATCAGCAGCACCGCCATCATCATCGCCGCCGTGTCGAGGGTGACCTGGACCTGGCCGATCAGATAGGCGAGCCCGGCGTCCGAGGCGATGAACTCGCCGACGACGGCGCCGGCGACGGCGAGGACGACCGCGACCTTCATGCCGGAGAAGATGTAGGGCAGCGAGCCGGGAAGCTGGATCTTGACGAAGACCTGCCAGCGGGTGGCGCGGAGCGTCTTGACCAGGTCGATCAGGTCGGGCTCGATCTCGCGCAGGCCCCGCGCCGTCGTGATTAGGATCGGCAGGAAGCTGATCGAAAAGGCGATGATGGCGTTGGTCATCGGGCCATAGTCGAACCAGACGATGATCAGCGGGCCCAGCGCGACCTTCGGGATCATGTTGAGGCTGACGACCAGGGGCATCAGCAGGTTCTCCACGGTCCGGAACCAGGAGAAGACGAGCGCGAGGCCGACCCCGACGACGACGGCAAGGAAATAGCCGCCGAATATCTCGATCGTGGTGACGACCGTATTGTCGAACCACGGGTAGGTGTCGAACAGCGACATCAACGTCGCATGCGGCGAGGCGATGACGAATTTGGGGATGTTGCCCAGCTTGACGACCAGGTACCAGATGACGACCACAGCCAGGTGGACGCCGACAATGGCGCTCCAGCGCCACATCGTCTCAATTCCGATTTTCGCGGTCATTCAGCTCCCCCATTTGGCCGGCTGCGCCCATCGTCAACGCCGCATCGGAAACGGGCGGGCGAGGGGGCCGGCCTTACGCTGATAGCCATCTTTCCAGGTTTGATGCAACGAAAGCATCGTCGTTCAAATGCGGGTAGTCGCGGCAGACCCGCTCGATCTCTTCGGCCTGGCCGGGGCTCAGCGTCTCGCCCGCATCGAGGCACCAGATGCCCTCGAGCAGACCCTGGCGGCGTAGGACCTCATGCATGCCGGCAATGCAGCCGCGGAAGTCATTGGCAACGTCGAAGAACGCGGCATTGCAGTCGGTCACTTGACCGGCCAGGGCGAGGAGATCCTGTACGGCGCCGTCTGCCTCGATCGCGGCGTGGATGCGCTCGAGCACGGCCACGACCGACTGTACCCAGACGCTCCAGTGCCCGAGCAACCCGCCGCGGATGCGGACCTCGATCTCGGCGCCGCCCCGCATGAGACGGTAGGGCGACAGAAGATCGGCCACGATGTTGTCATCGTTGCCGGTGTAGAGGGTGACGCGATCCTCGGCGCCCGCGGCCACGACGCCGCGCACCACGTCGAGCGTCCGGTAGCGGTCGAAGGGCGCCATCTTGATGCCGACCACATTCTCGATCCCGGCGAAGCGGCGCCAGAACGAGAAGGGCAACGCCACGCCGCCCACCGCCGGCTGCAGGTAGAAGCCGACGAGCGGCAGGACCCCGGCGACGGCCGCGCAATGCGCAACGATTTCGTCCTCGCCCGCGCCCTTGAAGGCGGCGAGCGAGAGGAGGACGGCATGGTAGCCGAGCGATGCCGCGGTCTTGGCTTCCGCCAGCGCCTGCTCGGTACGGCCCGCCGCACCGGCGATCAGAAAGAGCGGCGCGTTGCTCCAATCGGCAGCGGTCTCGGCGGCCAGCGCCAGGACCGGCTCGTAGAGGCCGGCCTCGCGGATCTCGAACTGCGTGGTATGCACGCCGACCGCAAGGCCCCCGGCGCCGGCGTCGATGTAGTACCGGGTGAGGGCACGTTGGCGCAGCGGATCGAGCGTGCGCGCGGCGGTGAGCGCGAGCGGATGGGCCGGGATCACCGTGCCGCGGCGAAATCGCGCGAGCGCTTCGGGCGGAATATCTGCGATCGTCTTTGCCATGGCCCCTAGACCACCGTCTGATGGCGTTCGATGCAAGTTTTCAGGACCTCGTCGGCGTCGCGCTTCCACCAGTTGTTCACCGAGAAGATCTCGACTTCCGAGGCGCCGTCGAAGCCCGCCGCCTCGACCCAGCCGCGGATGCGCGGGATGTCGATCACGCCGTCGCCCATCATGCCGCGGTCGAGCAGGAGGTCGGTGGTCGGCACAAGCCAGTCGCAGACATGGAAGGCAAGGATGCGGCCCGCCGCGCCGGCCCGGGCGATTTCCGCTTCCAGGTCGGGGTCCCACCAGAGGTGATAGATGTCGACCGCCACGCCGACGCCTTCGCCGAGCGCTTCGCACATATCGTTGGCCTGCTTCAACGTGTTCACGCAGGCGCGGTCGGCGGCGTACATCGGATGCAGCGGCTCGATGGCGAGCGGCATGCCCACGGCGCGGGCGTGCTCGAGCGTGGCGGCGATACCGTCCTGAACCTGGCTGCGCGCATCCGTGATGTCCTTGGAGCCCTCCGGAAGCCCCCCGACCACCAGGATCAGGCATGCCGCGCCGATCTCGGCGGCATCGTCGACGGCCCGGCGGTTGTCGTCGAGCGCCGCCGCGCGGCCGGCCGCGGTCGCGGCGGGAAACATGCCGCCGCGGCAGAGCCCCGAGACATGCAACCCCGCATCCCTGATCAGCCCGGCCGCTTTGGTCACGCCGCATTCGGCGAGCTTGTCGCGCCAGGGCGCGATGCCGCCGATGCCATGCCGCGCGCAGCCGGCGATGCAGTCTTCCAGCGACCACTGCGCACGTACCGTCGCTGTATTGAGCGAGAGCAGGCTGGTATCGTTGGAAAAATCGCGCATGGACCTCGCCCGAGCGGCCGGTCAGGCGATGCCGCGCACGGCCAGCACCGCGGTCATGCGTTCGCTGGCAACGTCGGGGTCGCGCAGCAGACCGGCGCGGTCGGCCAGGCGAAAGAGCTCCGCTAGATGCAGCGTCGAGCGGGCGCTTTCCTGGCCGCCGACCATGGTGAAATGATCCTGATGGCCATTCAGATAGGCCATGAAGACGACGCCGGTCTTATAAAAACGCGTCGGCGCCTGGAAGATGTGACGCGACAGCGGCACCGTCGGCTCGAAGATGCGGAAATAGCCGTCCATGTCCTGCTTCGCCATGGCCAGAAGCGCGGCGCTGGCGGCCGGCGCAATCGCATCGAAGATGCCCAGAAGCGCGTGCGAGAAGCCCTCCTCATCCCCGGCGATCAGGGTCGGATAGTTGAAATCGTCGCCGGTATACATGCGCACACTCGCCGGCAGGCGGCGGCGCATCGCGATCTCTTTCTGGTCGTCGAGCAGCGAGATCTTGATGCCGTCGATCTTGTCGGCATGGTCGGCGAGGATGGCCAGGCAGGCATCCATCGCGGCCATGTGATCGGTATCGCCCCAATAGCCTTCGAGCGCCGGGTCGAACATCTCACCGAGCCAGTGGATCAACACCGGCTCCTTCACCTGGGAGAGGACGCGCTCGTAGACTCTTTCATAGTCGGCCGGTCCCGTCGCGCAGGCCGCCAGCGCGCGACTGGCCATGAGGATGATGCGGCCGCCGGCGGCCTCGACGCCCGCGCATTGCTCTTCGTAGGCGGCGATGACGTCGTCGAGCGTGACATCGGGGCCGGGGGCCAGATGGTCCGTACCGGCGCCGCAGGCGATCAAGGCGCCGTTGCCGCGCGCCTTGGCGGCCGCCACCGAGCGCTCGATCAGCTCGAGCGAGGTCGGCCAATCGAGCCCCATGCCGCGCTGGGCCGTGTCCATGGCTTCGGCGACGCCGAGACCGAGCGACCAGAGGTGCTCGCGGTAGGCCAGCGTCGCTTCCCAATCGAGCGCGGTGTCGAGCCAGGGATCGTTGTTGGCCAGCGGATCGGCGACGACATGGGCGGCGGCGTAGGCAATACGGGGCAACCCGTCGCTGGTCACCGGCTGGAAGTCGAGCGGCTGGGAGAGCGCGTAGGCTTCGACCCGGCCATCACTGGTGGGCAGATTGACAGAAGTCATCGGCTAGTCCCCCAACTCCGGAACGTCCAACCAGCGGCGCTCGGCCCAGCTCTTGAGACCGAGCTCGGCGAGCTGCACGCCCTTGGCGCCGGAGAGTAGCGTGTATTCCCACGGCCCGTCCTCATAGAGATGGCGGACGAACATCTCCCACTGCATCTTGAAGCCGTTCTCGGTCGGCGCGTTGTCCGGCACCTCCTGCCAATGGTCGTGGAACTTCATGGTCTGCGGCACGTCGGGGTTCCACACTGGCATGGGCGTGTTGACCCGCGGTTGTGA
>Ga0224512_10005088_pt1 | contig 10923 bp, 11 predicted proteins | sample SF_May12_sed_USG_4_FD_169103 | JGI IMG/M metagenome (GOLD analysis project Ga0224512, IMG submission 169103) | Sediment microbial communities from San Francisco Bay, California, United States - SF_May12_sed_USGS_13 | ecosystem: Environmental > Aquatic > Marine > Sediment | place: USA...
TTTTGCGTTCTAAGAATGCAGGGCAAAGTTTCGAAGTGCGCTATAAATCAAAAAGTTATCAAGATAAGATACCGTTTCGCGCGGTCCGAATTGTGAAAATTTCCCAGTTCGGTAGATTTGAAGACCCGTCCATGCATCAAACAACCTTGCCGGTGAATTCATGCTGAAAAGCGTCAACGCGGGCGTTCTCGAAGTGACCTACGAGGAGGCGGGTGAGGCCAACGACAAGATCGTCTTACTGCTGCACGGATTTCCCTACGACATTTACGCCTACGATGAAGTCACGCCCTTGCTGGTGTCTGCGGGGTGCCGGGTAATCACGCCTTACCTGCGCGGCTACGGCCCGACGCGCTTTCTCTCGGCGGAAACCCCACGCTCCGGGCAGCAGGCGGTTCTTGCCCACGATCTCTTGGCGCTGATCGACACGCTCGAGATCCCGAAGGCGGTGCTGGCCGGCTACGACTGGGGCGGGCGCGCCGGGTGTATCGTCGCAGCTCTTTGGCCGGAGCGGGCCCGGGGGCTGGTGACCGTCAACGGATACAATGTCCACGACGTGCCCGGATCGACTGAGCCGTCCAGGCCGGAAAACGAGCAGCGCCACTGGTATCAGTATTACTTCCACGGCGAGCGTGGCCGGAAAGGCCTGGAGCAGAACCGGTACGAGTTGTGCAAGCTGCTGTGGCGGCTGTGGTCGCCCAACTGGAAGTTTGAAGAGAAGACCTACGCGCGGACGGCTGCATCTTTCGACAATCCGGATTTCGTCGATGTGGTCATCCACTCATACCGGGTGCGCTACGGCCTGGTGCCCGGCGACCCGGCGGTGGAGGAAACGGAGCAGCGCCTTACCGCGCAACCGAAGATTGGCGTGCCGACGATTGCCATCGATGGCGACGCGGACGGCGTCATGCCGATAGGCGGCTGCGAAGATCACGCCAGGTATTTCACCGGCCCCTACAAGCGCATCGTGCTCCCGCGCATCGGCCATAATCCGCCTCAGGAAGCGCCAAAAGCATTCGCCGACGCGGTGCTGGCGTTGGTTTGAAAAACCACTACTCATACGATCGTCAAAGAGACCAAGCTGATTCATGGCGCCGTACACGCCCGATCCGGAAACACGAAAGGAAATCGATGCAGTGGTCTATGCCGAGCATCGGAGGCGTGATCGAAGAAACGCGCGTTTCTGGCTAGCTGCGCTGCTCGTCGGCATCGTCGCGTCAATCGGCGTTGCGCTGGTAGACGATTACCCGCTGATCAAAGCGCTGCTTGTTCTGATCGGTTTTATCGGCATATTCGGCTTTCTTGCTTTTCTCTCCGTCACGAGATCGTTGCGCGGCTTGTTCGACAATCTCATGGGCTTGCCTTGAAGAAGGCCAGAAGTGAATTCAAAGCTCTAACCGCTTGTCTTTTCCGTGGACCTAAGAGGTGACCCATGAATGCGACGAAAATCTATTCGGGCCGCTGCTTCTGTAACGCCGTTGGGTTCGAAGTCAGTGGAGAACCATTCGCCATGGGTTTTTGTCACTGCGAGTCCTGCCGGCAGTGGTCTGGGACGCCGGTTACGGCGTTTTCGCTTTGGAAATTCGGGGCGGTGAGGTTCACCAAGGGAGAAAATCAGGTCGGCGCTTTCAATAAAACTCCGAACGCGACGCGCAAATGGTGCAAGAAGTGCGGCGGACATATCCTCACGGAAAGTCCGGCCAAGGGATTTGTCGATGTCTTTCCCGCGCTGGTTTCGGGCCTTGTTTTCGAACCGGCTTCGCACGTGCACTACCAGGAGGCGGTGGTGCCGATAAAGGACGGGCTGCCGAAGTGGAAGGATGTGCCGGACCAGGCCGGCGGCTCGGGGGAATTGTTGGCGGAATAGACCGGCAGAAATTCATATATCAGCAACAAGATTTCATAACGACCGCAGACGGACGAGCGCAAAGCCCTCATCGAATACCTAAAGACCCTCTGACGGGCGGCGGGAAGATTGGCTTGTTATCCTACGTTCTGGATTATTCACCTCGCGTTGATATTTGGCGTTAGGATAAGCGGTATTGCGATGAATTTGCCGGCGGCGCGCATATTCAAGGAAATTGAAGCACTCAAGTAATCAAGATGGAGCAAGCATGAACTGGACGGTCTACCTCTCAGGTGAAATTCACACGGACTGGCGCGCACAGATCGAGAAGGGCGCCGAAAAGGCGGGTTTACCGGTGGACTTCGTCTCACCGGTCACGGATCATGCCGCCAGCGATTCGGCCGGCGACGTGCTCGGCAGGGAGGATGACAGCTTCTGGCGCGATCACAAGTCGTCCAAGGTCAACAGCATTCGCACCAAGACGATGATCGAACGATGTGACGTGGCGGTGGTGCGCTTTGGGGATAAATACAAGCAATGGAACGCGGCCTTCGACGCCGGCTACTGCGCGGCGCTGGGGAAACCCTACATCACGCTCCACGACGAAAGCATTGTCCATGCGCTCAAAGAAGTCGACGCGCAGGCGATGGTTTGGGCGAAGACGCCCGATCAGGTGGTCGAAGTCTTGAAATACGTCATCAAGTCCTGATGCGGAGGTAGAAAAGCTTCCGCCTGCAGACGCGGCGGCTGCCCCGGTTTCGGAGGAGACCATGGCTTCACTGGTGCTCGATTCCAAGCTGTTTTCCAATATGTTCGGCACGCCGGCCATGCGGGCGATCTTTTCAGACGAAACCCTGGTGCAGCGCTATCTCGACGTGGAGGCGGCGCTCGCCCGGGTGCAGGCACGGCTCGGGATTATTCCCGAGGCGGCATCGAAGGAAATTGAATCGAAGTGCGACGTGACCCGCGTGGACTTCGAGCGCCTGCGCACCCGCACCGAGGTGGTCGGCTATCCCATACTGCCGCTGGTGGAGCAGCTTACCGAGTGGTGCAAGGACAACGCCGGGCAGTACTGTCACTGGGGCGCCACCACCCAGGACATCATGGATACAGCCGATGTGCTGCAGATCCGCGACGGACTGGCGCTCATCAAAGCGGATCTGGAAGCCATTGGCGCGACCCTCGCGTCTCTGGCCGAGCAGCACAAGCACACGCCCATGGCCGGGCGAAGCCACCTGCAGCACGCGCTGCCGGTAACCTTCGGCTACAAGTGCGCGGTATGGCTGTCATCCATCGACCGGCACCTGCAGCGGCTGGCCGAACTTTCGCCGCGCGTTCTCGTCGGCGAGTTCAGCGGCGCCGCGGGAACGCTCGCGTCTTTGGGAAAAGATGGGCTCCCGGTTCAGGAAGCGCTTTCGAAAGAGCTCGATCTCCATCTGCCGGACATCACCTGGCACACCGCCCGCGACAACATGGCTGAGGTCAGCGGACTGCTTGCGCTGATCGCCGCGACGCTGGGCAAGATCGGTTACGACGTGATGTTGATGATGCAATCCGAGATTGGCGAAGTGTTCGAGCCCTTTGTTCCAGGACGCGGCGCCAGCTCCACCATGCCGCAGAAGCGCAACCCCATCGCCTCGGAAATGCTGCTGGCGGCGTCCAAGATCGTGCGTGAGCTTCACGCCAGCATGCTCGACGCTTTGGTGCAGGATCACGAGCGGGCCACGGGCCAGTGGCATGTGGAATGGTACGCGCTGCCGCAGGCTTTCGTGGTGACCGCCGGCGCGCTCCGCCACGCCCGGGAAATGCTCGCCGGTCTAGAGGTGCGTGACGACGCCATGCGCCGCAACCTGGATGTGACCGGCGGACTGATCGTCGCTGAAGCGGTGATGATGGGGCTCGCACCGTACCTAGGGCGCACCCACGCCCATGACGTCGTTTATGAATGCTGCCGGGAGTCCCTTGAGAAGGGCACGCCTTTCGTTGACGCGCTGAGTGCTCATTCCGAGATCGCGGCGGTGATGAAACGCAAGCAGATCGAAAAGCTCGCCAATCCGGTCAACTATCTGGGCAGCGCGCCGGAGATGGTGGAACGGTATCTGGCAAAAAGAAAACGCTAGGGAACGTCTGGTTGTAGCCATTACCGCGAAACCAGTCTTCGCTGTAGCGGGGACTGGCGATAGGGGAAAATCAAGAGCCCCGTTAAACCATGTCCCCGCGAAAGCGGGAGCGGGAATCCAGTAGACAACAGCGTCATTCATCTGTCCGACTGAATGACAACGGAGAATCGTGATGCCGCGAGACCCGCGCTACGACATATTGTTCGAGCCCGTGCAGATCGGGCCGGTCACGGCACGAAACCGTTTCTACCAGGTGCCTCACTGCAACGGTATGGGGTACCGCGACCCCACGGCGCTGGCGGTCATGCGTGGCGTGAAGGCGGAAGGCGGCTGGGCGGTGGTGTGCACCGAGCAGGTGGAGTTTCACCATACCTCGGAGATCACGCCCTATCTCGAACTGCGCCTGTGGGACGATGACGACATTCCAATGCTCGCGCGCATGGCGGACAAGATCCATGAGTTCGGATCGCTCGCCGGAATCGAGCTTTGCTACAACGGCATGAACGGTCCGAACAACTACAGTCGCGAGGTGCCCATGGGACCGGCGCATCTGCCGGTATCCACCTTCAGCTACGATCCGGTGCAGGCGCGGCGCATGAACAAGCGCGATATCAAGAACCTGCGCAGATGGCACCGACAGGCCGCGTTACGATCGAAGAGAGCAGGCTTCGATCTGATTTATGTTTATGCTGCCCACGCCTTGAGCAGCCTGCATTATTTTCTTTCCAGGCGGCACAACGATCGCACGGACGAATACGGCGGCTCGCTGGAGAATCGGGTGCGGCTGCTGCGGGAAATTATCGAGGACACCAAAGAGGCCGTGGGCGATACCTGCGCGGTGCCGGTGCGCATCTCGGTGGACGAGCTGCTTGGGGAGCAAGGTCTGCACCGCGCCGAAGCGGAGGACGCCATCGGCCTGATGGCGGAGCTGCCGGATCTCTGGGACGTCACCATAGCCGCCTGGGAGAATGACTCCAGGACCTCGCGTTTTGCCGAAGAGGGGCACCAGGAAGCTTTCATCAGCGGGGTGAAGAAGCTCACCACCAAGCCGGTGGTAGGCGTAGGCCGCTACACCTCGCCCGACGCCATGGTGCGGGTGGTGAAACAGGGCATCGTCGATTTCATCGGCGCGGCCCGGCCTTCCATTGCCGATCCCTTTTTACCGAAAAAGATTGAAGAGGGTTGCCTGGAGGACATCCGCGAGTGTATCGGATGCAACATTTGCGTTTCCGGGGATTTCACCATGTCGCCCATCCGCTGCACCCAGAATCCCACCATGGGAGAGGAATGGCGCAAGGGCTGGCATCCGGAGCGGATCCGAAAGGCGGAGTCGACGGCCAAGGTGCTCATTACCGGCGCCGGTCCCGCAGGGCTCGAGTGCGCCCAGGCCCTTGGCAAGCGCGGCTACGACGTTACCCTGGCGGAAGCGGGCACTGCGCTGGGCGGCAGGGTGGCGCGGGAGAGCAAGCTGCCGGGGCTCTCCGCCTGGGCGCGGGTCAAAGACTACCGTGAGCTTCAGCTGCGGAAGCTGGCCAACGTCTCCGTTTACTTCGACAGTCGGCTGAACGCGGACCAGGTGCTTGAGTTCGGCTTCGAGCGGGTGGTGGTCGCCACCGGCGCGCGCTGGCGCGCCGACGGCGTGGGGCACCTGCACGTGCGTCCGATTGAGATCAGCGCGGAGATGACTGTCCTTACCCCCGACGATCTCATGGACGGCGCGCGGCCATCCGGCAAGCGCGTGCTCATCTGGGACGACGATCACTATTACATGGGCGGCGTGCTCGCCGAGCTGCTGTGCGGCGAGGGCTTTGAGGTCGTTCTGGCAACGCCGGCAGGAGACGCTTCTGCCTGGACACGGGCGACACTGGAGCAGCGCTTCATTCAAAAGCGACTGCTGGAATCAGGCGTCACCATCCGCTTGCATCGCGGGCTTTCATCCGTCACCTCCGGTGACGTCGCTCTGCGCTGTGTGTTTACCGGAAAGGAAGAACGCCTCGATTCCGACACGGTGGTGCTGGTGACGGCGCGATTGCCGGAAGACACGCTGGCGCGCGATCTCCAGGAACGTCAAAACGAATGGCCGGAGGCCGGGATTCGATCTGTAACCGCCATCGGCGATGCGTTGGCGCCCGCGACCATCGCTCACGCGGTGTACGCGGGGCGGCGCTACGCGGAAGAGCTGGACGTAGTGCCTACCAATGATGACTCACTTCCGTTCCGGCGCGAGCTTGCGGAGCTGGCGTCACGATAGTGAGCTTCTGAACAAGGCCGGAAACTGACGACTCGGTCATCGTCGCGCAGCCTTTACCGGCGAGAACTTGGAGGGGGAGCGAGGAGTAGGGAGCAGGAACGGGGAAGCGTAAATTAATGAAAAACTTTTCTACTGGATTCCCGCTTTCGCGGGAATGACGAATGTAGTTCGGCTCGTGGGCGGGGATTAAGTTACCCTGTAGCCCGTGAAATCAACAATCAATGGCCAACAATGAGTCGGCAATCAATGCGGTCCGACTCACTGCTGTCCCACTTAAGCGGTCCGGAATGTCGCGGAAGCCCTACATATATCGGTCAAAAGTGTCGGCATCTGTCCTTGAGACATGGAAATAGCGGACCAAGTGTCCAGGCCTGCGAACCACAATATGTAGATCGACCATTTTGAAATCTCGGCAAAAAATCCCTAATTTCAAGCGTAATTTTCCTTGCAGAGGAACCAGCGAAGGCGGTCAATATCCAGGTTCCAGTCCCGCGTGACGTAAGTGGGACAGCAGTGGGTCAGACTCGATTGATTGTGCTGGCAAAATGTTAAGGTGAGCTTTTCTTGGCGCGGAGCATTGTATTGATCGCCGTCATATTCGAAGTCGAGATGAAGGCCGGACGAGAGCAGGAATACTTCGATCTTGCTGCCAAGCTTCGACCCGAGCTTGAGAAGATTGACGGCTTCATCTCCGTCGAACGGTTTGAAAGCCTTACTAACGAGGGCAAGTACGTTTCGCTTTCGTTTTGGAGCGACGAGGACGCGGTCAGTCGCTGGCGCGCCCATGCCGAGCATCAGATGGCGCAAAGGCGCGGCAAAAACGAAATTTTCGCCGACTTCCGCATCCGCGTGGCGGACGTCATCCGCGACTACACCCTGGCCGATCGGAAGGACTGAACCATGTTGCAGAGCTTGCGCGCCACCCGAGGTATCGTCACCTCCTCACATCATCTGGCGGCGGAATCAGGACTTCAGGTGCTGCGCGATGGGGGAAACGCCATCGAGGCCATGGTTGCCGCCGCCGCCACCATCTCGGTGGTGTATCCGCATATGAACGGACTCGGCGGTGACGGCTTCTGGCTCATCAGCACGCCGGACCAGCGCCCGCCGCGGGCCATCAGCGCCGTCGGCGCCGCGGGCGAGAAGGTCGACGAAACGCTTTACCGAGACCAGGGTCATTCGGAAATCCCCGTGCGCGGCCCGCTGGCCGCCAATACCGTGGCGGGCACCGTCGGCGGCTGGCAGACCGCCCTGGAGATGAGTGCGGAGTGGGGCGGAAGAATGCCGCCGGCTCGGTTGCTCGAAGATGCCGTTCATTACGCCGAAAACGGTGTGCCCGTCACCGACGGCCAGCACGAAAACATCGCGGCCAAGCGCGGCGAGCTCGAGACGGTTCACGGATGGAAAGAGACGTATCTCCAAGATGGAGAGGCGCCGGCGCCGGGCAGGTTGTTCAAGCAGCCGGCGCTGGGCGCGACGTTGAGAAGGCTCGTAGATGCCGGGCTGGATGATTTTTACCGCGGTGAGCTGGCGCAGCGCATCGGCGCCGACCTGGCCCGGGCAGGAAGTCCCGTAACCGCTGATGATTACGCCCGGTATCGAGCGCGGGAAACCGAGCCGCTGAAGGTGAAGCTGCGCTGCGGCAGCGTTTATAACGTCATGCCGCCCTCCCAGGGCATGGCCTCGCTCATGATTCTTGGAATCTTCGACCGGCTTCGGTGCAGTGAGGCGGAAGGATTTTCGCACCTGCACGGCATGGTGGAGTCCACCAAGCACGCCATCCTGCTTCGCAACGCCCACTGCACAGATCCCGCCTACATGGAGGCGGATCCCCGCGCGCTGTTGGGCGACGAGTCTTTGGATATGCTCGCAACCAAGGTCGATCCCCAGCGCGCCATGCCTTGGGAAAGCACCGCAGTTCCCGGCGACACCGTGTGGCTCGGCGCTGTGGACGGTAAAGGACGGGCGGTGAGTTTCATTCACAGCATCTACTGGGAATTCGGCAGCGGCGTGGTGCTGCGTGAGACCGGCATTCAGTGCCAGAACCGCGGCAGCAGCTTTTCCCTGGACAAAAGAGCGCAAAACTTTCTTCAGCCCGGACGCCTGCCGTTCCACACCAACAACCCGGCGCTGGCGTTGTTGAACGACGGGCGGGTCATGGTCTACGGCGCCATGGGCGGCGAGGGACAGCCCCAGAGCCAGTCCGCCGTGTTCAGCCGTTACGCAATGTTCGGCGCCGGTCTGCAACAGGCGGTCACCGCGCCGCGCTGGGTATTGAGCCGCACCTGGGGCGAAGATCGCTCGGATCTTAGGCTGGAGAGCCGTTTCGCTCCGGAGGTGATTGAGCGGCTTCGCGCCGCGGGCCACGACGTCAACGTGGTCGGAGAGTTCGACCAGGTGATGGGCCACGCCGGCGCTGCCGTTTGGCATCCGTCTGGTTTAATTGAAGGCGCCACAGATCCGCGAAGCTGCGGCGCGGTGGCGACGTTTTAGAACGGGCGTGGGAATTTTCGTGAAGTCTTAAAAAAGTAAAAAAGACGAGGAGGAAACATCATGAAAACAGCAATGATAATCACGTTGTCTGCCAGCGTGATGCTGATCGCAGCGCAGGCGGGAGGCGCGCCGTCGCAGTTTTCCGAGCAGCGCGCGACAGGGCACTCGAACGGCAATCATGCGCTCGACTGCACCGTCATTCGCCCCTGGAGCGATCGGTCCGATTCGGGCGGCGCCCTTTATCCCCTTATCGCCTGGGCCAACGGTTGGGACCAGGGCAACGTGGTCGGCGCGACCACCACACTCGGCTACAAGCCCGGCTTGATCGAGTGGGCGCTCGATGGTCCTTACATCGTCATCGCCGCCAACCAGTGGTCGGTGCAGGAGAGTGACGTACTGCAATGCATTCAATGGCTTGCAGATCAGACAATGGATCCAAACAGCGAGTACTATGGCGTCGCAGATATGTCGCGCATTGGTCTCGCGGGACACAGCCAAGGTGGTGGCGCCGTGATCAAGGCCGGCGACGGCGAGCCGAATGGTTTCGACATTACCGCGGTGGTAGCCATGAATCCTTATGGACCCGGCTGGGTCGACACCGGCAATCAGGACGGGCCGATGATGCTGATTGGCGGTACCGACGACACCACGACGCCCGTGTCGTCGTTCATCAAAGTGTGGGAAGCCGTGCAGGAAAACGAACAGGGCGGCTTGCTGGCCGTGCTCGAGGACGGCACCCACAACGACGACGCCTGGGCGCCGGCGGACGATTTCGACAATCCGCAGAACTACGATTTCGGCCGCTACCAGCGCATCACCGAGCTTTGGTGGCAGTTCCACCTGAACGGCAAGGTCAACGTCGGGCGTCAGCTAAAGCGCGAGCTCACCACGGCGCCGTGGTCGACGGAGTTCAGTGACAATTTCAGTTTCTGAAAAAAGCGGGCCGGTGGGGAACAAGAATAATTTTTCACCGGCCCAATTCATATCATGATCGAAACACTATTTGAGGGCGGCTGCCTCTGCGGTGAGATCCGCTATCGTGCCACCGGGGCGCCGACTCGCGTGGTGAGCTGTCATTGCTCCATGTGTCGTCGGCACTCGGGCGCCGCGTTCCTCACGTTCGCGCACTTTCCGACGAAGTCGTTTAAGTGGCTCGGCCGCGAACCGTCCCGTTATCGCTCGTCAAAGTATGCGTCGCGGGGTTTCTGTCCCAGCTGCGGCAGCACGGTGACCATGCACGAAGAGGTGCTGGACGATCGTATTCAGGTGACGCTCGGGAGCCTGGATGCGCCCGAGCGGGTTCGCCCCGATGATCACGTCTGGACGCAGAGTCAGTTGCCGTGGCTTAAGCTGACCGACGATGCGCCTCGTTTTCCGCGCAGCAGTACCGCAGTACCGTCAAAGGCGGAAGACTGAGATAGACCCGCCACCTGCGCATCACCCAGCCGTGGTGGCAGCTTCACCTCAACGGCAGGGTAAAGGTCTGCCGCCAGCTGAAACGCGAGCTGACCACGGCCCCTTGGACTACGGAATTTGCAACTACGGATTATTTCCGTTTCTGAACAAAAATTATTTAGCGACAAGTGATTGTCGTCTGGAGCCGATCCCTTCTGCCCCGGCTATGACATATTGGTGCGGATGCAACGTATCGCCGTTATCGGGCTATCGTTTCGAGTCTAAATATAGAGCCAGCCGAGGCGTTCTCCCGCGCGCTGGGGGCGGCGCGGGATCAGTGCTGGGAATTCGTCGCCGCGGTGCCCCGGGGCAACCGCAGCGATATTGGCAAAAATGCCAATCGCGTGCGCCAGTTTCTGCAGCGTGTCGCAACTCGGAGCGGTGACTTCCGAACATCGTTTGTCACCAACCCTCTTCCCATGTCTCTGATTCATCTACATAAAATTTTGCTTCTAGACCGAGTCCAAAGTGAATGAGCTTCTGAGGGACAAGTAAAATTATTTGGCGGATAATGATTGGTTTCAGTGCCCTCGTATTGAGGCACGATCGTTCCTGTTTGGCCGGCCCGGCACAATTTGCAGTCCACTCCGTAAGAATAAGAAGCGCCGGCCAAGGTGATGGTGGGAATCCGCACAATGGCCGTTGACGAAGAACCAAATACTTTAGATCGCAAAGCGATTGAAAAGGCGCTGCGCGAAAGCGAGCGCCGTTACCGCGATCTGATCGAGGGATCGATCCAGGGCGTGCTCATCCACGTCGAC
>Ga0224512_10005090_pt1 | contig 10921 bp, 9 predicted proteins | sample SF_May12_sed_USG_4_FD_169103 | JGI IMG/M metagenome (GOLD analysis project Ga0224512, IMG submission 169103) | Sediment microbial communities from San Francisco Bay, California, United States - SF_May12_sed_USGS_13 | ecosystem: Environmental > Aquatic > Marine > Sediment | place: USA: California...
GCCTTGGCCGATGCGGGCGCGCCGCCGCCGTGGCCGTGGCCTTTCGCGAGCGCCACGGGTGTCGCGGCCGCCTTGGGTGGTGGCGGGGCCGGCAGCTTGGGGGCCGGCGGCGGCCAGGTAATGCTGCCGTCCTTGATGACGGTCAGGCCGCGGATGGCGTCGTCGTCCATATTGACGTTGATCACGCCGTCCTTGGTCTTGCACAGTTCCTCGGTAATACGGAACAGGTTGGTCGAATACAGCGTCGAGGACTGCTTCGCCAGCCGGCTGGGCAGGTCGGTGTAGCCGATGATGGTGACGCCGTGCTTGACCACCACCTTGCCGGACTCGGTCAGCTCGCAGTTGCCGCCCTGCTCCGCCGCCATGTCGACGATGACACTGCCGGCTTTCATCGATTTCACCATATCGGCGGTAATCAGCCGCGGCGCCGGCTTGCCCGGAATGAGTGCGGTCGTGATGATGATGTCCGCCTCCTTGGCCTGCTTGGCATACATCTCGCGCTGGGCCTGCTGGAAGCCCTCGCTCATCACCTTGGCATAGCCGCCTCCGCCGGCCCCTTCTTCCTCATAATCGACCTTCACGAATTCGCCGCCCATCGATACGACCTGGTCAGACACTTCGGAACGGGTATCGTTGGCGCGCACGATGGCACCGAGGCCGACGGCAGTGCCGATCGCAGCCAGACCGGCCACGCCGGCGCCGGCGATAAAGATCTTGGCCGGCGGGATCTTGCCGGCGGCGGTCACCTGGCCGTTGAAGAAGCGGCCGAAGGCATTGGCGGCCTCGATGACAGCGCGATAGCCGGAGATGCTGGCCATGGATGTCAGCGCGTCCATCTTCTGGGCGCGACTCAGCATGCGCGGCAGCGAGTCGATCGCCAGCACGGTGACCTTGCGCGCCGCGAGCTGCTGCATCAGTTCAGGGTACTGCGCCGGCCAGATGAAGCTGATCAGGGTCTGGCCCTCGTGCATCAGGCCGACTTCTTCAGCGGCCGGGGCGCGCACCTTGAAGACGATGTCGGAGGCCGCCCACATCTTCTCCGCGGTGTCGGCAATCTCGGCGCCCGCGGCACGATAAGAATCGTCGCCGCAATTGGCCGCATCGCCCGCGCCGGACTGCACCGTGACTTTGAAGCCCAGCTTGATAAGCTTTTCGACGACTTCCGGCACGGTAGCAACGCGCTTCTCGCCCGCCGCCGTCTCTTTTGGCACTCCTATGACCTGAGGCATGAATTCCCCTTGTTCATTGCATTGGCGCGCGTTGCCGCCGGGATGCCGAGCTTAAGGGCATTTCGCTCGCTCGGACCTGGACTGGTGCGCAAACGGCACAGTCGGGACGCATTATAAAGGATAAAAAACGCGAACTTTTGATTTGCATCAACTTCGGCAAATCAGAAAACGCCACAATGCCATGGCTTGTACTGCGCTGGCATGGGATTCCGTGCAGGCGTCGTCCTTCGCACCTCCTATTCTGCACGTTTGTTTGCGGACGGCTACTCGAACATCAGCCCGAGCGCGGCGCTGTCGAGGCGTCCGCGACCGGTGCTGATTCGCGCGCTGAGCAACTGCGCATCGATCGCCGTCCGCAGCACGAAGGCACCGATTTCGCGGGCCGCTAGTAACCGTGGTCGCGGATCAACTTCAATTTACGATTCCACTCGCAACGCGGCCGTCGGTCGTCCCCGCGAAGCCGCATGCAGCGTCCATAGGTTGCGCGCCCCTGATTCTGGCTATTGCATCTTTAAGTCCCGCAGGAATGACGTGCGCGCGGTTGCTCCGGCCATGAGGAAAGCTGCGTCCGAACCGCTCAGAATGAAGCGCATGCCCATACCCACGTATTTCGGAAACAGCGTGTTGTCGTAGACCCCGCCCATGCCCGGGTACTTGCCGTGCTTGCGGCAGGCGCTGATTACCGCCGCGTAGGCCTCCTCGATCTGCTTGTTCGCAAAATCCCCGGGAATGCCCATCTCCGCACACAGGTCGTTGGTGCCGACGAGCAGCACGTCGACGCCCTCCACCGCCGCTATTCCGTCGGCGTTCCCGATCGCCTGCGGCGTCTCGAGCATCAACACCACGAGCGTGCCCTCGTTGACCAGCCGTGTCGCTTCGCCCACCGGTGTCGCCTTGAACCCGAGCTGCGGCTGGGCACCCGCGATCGAGCGGTGCCCGATCGGGGGATACTTGCAGTACGACACCACCTTCCTCGCCTGTTCCGCGGTATCCACGTGCGGTACGACGATGCCCTGGGCCCCGGCGTCGAGCAGCCGCGTCGCGTGGTAATGCTCGTGTCCCGGCACGCGCACGATCGGCGTGACGCCGACACCGAGCGCCGCCATTGTGATTTGCGCGGCAACATCGACGTCCATCGAATTGTGCTCCATGTCGATGAACAGCCAGTCGAAGCCGCAGCTCTTCGCGATCATGGCGATGTCGACGGTGCGAGCCTGGCGTAACCCAATGCCCAGAGCAAGCTCGCCTGCGGCCAGGCGTTGCTTGGCCGCGTTGGGTATGACAGTCATGATGTCTCCGTTTGCCTGCCGTGATTGGGAGCCGCTCGCGTGCTACCGGTCGAGAGACTGTGGATGGGCGGCAAGGCCCGACGCGCAGTCGGCCAGCCTTTTGCATCGTACGGGAGTATATAGGGCGCAACGACGATCCAGAAGCGCCGCTATAATTGCACATGCCCGTGATTCGCGTCTTGCCCGAATCCCTCATCAACCAGATCGCGGCTGGCGAAGTTGTCGAGCGTCCGGCTTCGGCCCTGAAGGAGCTGCTCGAGAACAGCATCGACGCCGGCGCGCGAACGATCTCTGTCGAGCTCGCCGCAGGCGGCGTAAAGCTGGTTAAGGTGTGCGACGACGGCGGCGGCATCGCCCGCCACGAATTGCCGCTGGCCCTTGCGCGCCATGCGACCAGCAAGATTGCTTCGCTCAATGACCTCGAGCACGTGGCAAGCCTTGGCTTCCGCGGCGAGGCGCTCGCGAGCATCGCCTCGGTATCGCGCTTGACACTGGCCAGCCGACGCAGTGACGACCGACACGCGTGGATAATATCGTCAAGCGGAACGCAATGCACCGGCGCGGAGCCGGCATCGCTTGCCGGCGGCACCTGCGTGGAAGTGCGCGACCTCTACTTCAACACCCCCGCACGCCGCAAGTTTCTCAAGTCCGAAGCGACCGAATTCGCGCACTGCGAGGAAGTGTTCAAACGCATTGCGCTATCGCACCCCGATGTCGGATTGTCGCTGAGCCACAACGGGCGGGCGCGGATGCGCTTGGCGCCGCAGCCGCCCGCGGAGCGCATCGGCGCGGTGCTCGGGGACGAGCTCCGGAGCGCAGCACTCACGATCGACGAGGGCACCGCCGACTTGAGCATCCGCGGCCTTGCCGGGCTGCCCGCGCAGTCCCGCGCGGCCCGCGATGCGCAATACGTCTTCGTCAACGGCCGCTTTGTACGCGACCGGCTGCTCGGGCACGCCATACGCCAGGCCTATCAGGACGTGCTGCACCACGACCGCCACCCGGCATTTATCCTGTTTCTCGATATCGATCCAGCGCAGGTGGACGTAAACGTGCATCCGACCAAGAGCGAGGTGCGCTTCCGTGACCCGCGCGCGACGCATCAATTCGTCTTCCATGCGCTCAACAAGGCACTTGCCCGCGCCGCGGCGGGCGCTGTGGTCGCGCACGCTGCGCCCGAGCCACATGCGAAGTCTGCAACAAGCGCGGTGCTACGTTCTGCGCAGGCGCCGATGCCGCTCATATTGGGCGAACCCTCCGGCTTCTACGACGTCCTGTTCGGGCGATCGCCTGCCGCGCCGCTCGGCTCCGAGCCATCCGAGACGCCCCCGCTCGGATTCGCGCTGGCCCAGCTCTCCGGCATCTACATCCTGGCTCAGAACGCAAGAGGGCTGGTCGTGGTCGACATGCACGCCGCACACGAGCGCATCATGTACGAGAAGCTCAAGGTGGCGCTGGATGCGCGCGAGATTCCTATGCAGCCGCTGCTCGTGCCGGTCACCTTCAATGCCGAGGCGGTCGACGTCGCCACCGCCGAGGACAACCGCGAGGTGCTGCGCGTCGTCGGACTCGACATCGCGCCCGCCTCGCCCGCCACGCTCACTGTGCGCGCCGTGCCGGCGCTGCTGCAGGACGCCGATGCGTGCGACCTCGCGCGCGACGTGCTGCGCGAAGTGCGCGAGTTCGGCGCGAGCCGCGTGCTGACCGAGCGGCGCAACGAGCTCCTTGCCACTCTCGCCTGCCACGCCGCGGTTCGCGCCAACCGCCGGCTCACCCTGCCGGAGATGAATGCACTGCTGCGAGAAATGGAGGTGACCGAGCGTTCGGGTCAATGCAATCATGGCCGGCCGACCTGGCACGAGATCGCGATCGCCGACCTCGACAAGCTCTTCATGCGCGGGAAATAAGCCGAACCATGCCCCGGCAGCCCGACCCGCCCGCGATCCTGTTGATGGGCCCCACCGCCAGCGGTAAGACCGCGGTCGCGGTGAAGCTCGTGCAGACGCTGCCGTGCGAGATCATCAGCGTCGACTCGGCGCAGATCTATCGCGGCATGAACATCGGTACCGCCAAACCCGATCCGGCGCTTCTCGCGCAGGCACCGCACCACGTGATCGACGTAATCGAGCCGCACCAGAGCTATTCCGCGGCGCGATTCCGCGATGACGCGCTAGCGCTGATGCGCGAAATTACCGAGCGCGACCGCATCCCGCTGCTCGTCGGCGGCACCATGCTCTACTTCAAGGCGCTGCTCGAGGGCATGAGCGACCTGCCCGAGGCCGACCCGATGATCCGTCTGGTGATCGACACCATGGCCGAGGAAGAAGGCTGGCCGGCTGTGCACGCGCGGCTCGCGAAGGTCGATCCCGAGACCGCGGCACGTCTGGAGCCAACTGACTCGCAGCGTATCCAGCGCGCGCTAGAAATCTACTACCTTACCGAGCGGCCGATGTCGCATCTGCTGAAGAAGCCGAAGTACGTCTACTTCCCCTATACCCCGATCAAGATCGCGCTCGTGCCCAGCGACCGCTCGGTGCTGCACGCCCGCATCGAGGCCCGCTTCGACGCCATGCTGGAGGCCGGGCTGGTCGAGGAACTGGAAAAGCTGCGCGAGGAATACGGGCTGGACACCACAATGCCCGCGATGCGCTGCGTCGGCTACCGCCAGGCGTGGGATTTCCTCGAAGGGCGCACGGGCCGCGCGGAAATGCGCGAGCAGGGCATCGCCGCCACTCGCCAGCTCGCCAAGCGGCAGTTGACCTGGCTGCGCTCGATGCAGGACGTCACCGAGTTCGACGCGCTCGCCCAGGGGCTCGACGAAATGGTGCTCGAATACGTGAGGCGGGAGCTCGAGGCGCTCTATGCAAGCAGTGAGCAGTAAGCAGCAAGCAGTAAGCGGATCGGCCGCGCTCCGCGCCGAACCAGTTATCGGCGTCTGACCGGTCAAGGGTTACACCTTCTTGCTCTTGACTTCTGCCTGCGCGCTACCGCGCGCGAACGTGATCGAGACCTCTTCCTTCAGCGCAAGCCGATCGGCCTCGCGCACGATCTTGCCATTGGCGCCCGTGGTAATGCTGTAGCCGCGCTCGAGCACCTGTTGCGGCGAGAGGTGCCGCAGGTGCGCGTCGGTGCGCGCAAGCACTTCGGCCGCTGCTTCGAAGCGGCGCCGCGCAGCATCCGCGAGCTGCTGCGCGAGGGCGGCAAGATCTTCCACAAGACCCGCGATGTCGAGGCGCGCCGAGGCGAGGCCTTGCGCGAGCTCCCGCGCGCGCCAGACCCGCTCCTGCAGCGTGCGCTGCCAGCCGCCGCGCATGCGGCTTGCCAGATGCGCGAGCTCGGTGCGGCGCATGCGGATGCGCTCTCCGGGATGGACCAGCCGTTTCGCGAGGTGGTCGAGGCGCTGCATGCGGTCCTCGAGGCCGCGCCAGAACTGCCGCGCAAGTTGACGGCGCGAGTGCTCGAGCTCGCGCCCGAGCTTAGCCCCGTCGGGACTCGCGAGCTCGGCTGCTGCCGTCGGGGTGGGAACTCGCGCGTCGGCGACAAAATCGGCGACGGTGACATCGGTCTCATGGCCAACGCCCGCAATCACCGGAATTGCGCACGCGTAAATCGCTCTCGCCAATACTTCCTCGTTAAACGCCCACAAATCTTCGATGCCGCCCCCGCCGCGGCAGACGATCAGGACATCGCATTCGGCCCGGGAGCCAGCGAGAGCCACCGCCTGGGCAATCTTCGCGCCCGCGCCCTCGCCTTGCACCGGTGTCGGGTAAACGATCACGCTGATCGCCGGCATCCGGCGCCGCAGCGTGGTCAGCACGTCGCGCAGCGCGGCCGCCTGCGGCGAGGTGACCACGCCGATCGCGCGCGGGAACCGTGGCAGCGGGCGCTTGTGCGCCGCATCGAACAAGCCCTCCTGCGCCAGCCTCGCCTTGAGCTTCTCGAACGCCTCGTATAGGGCGCCGCGGCCGAATCGGCGCATCACCTCGACGTTCAACTGGAAGCGGCCACGCGCTTCATAGAGTGACGGCAACGCTCGAACCTCGACCTGTGAGCCGTCCTGCGGCAGCCAATCAAGATGCTGCGCCTTGTGGCGAAACATCACGCAGTCGACCTGCGCTTGCTCGTCCTTGATCGTGAAATAGCAATGTCCGGAGTCGTAGCGCCGGAAATTGGAGATCTCTCCCGCCACCCACATCAGCGGAAGATTCTTTTCCAGCAAGTCTTTAGCAAGGCGATTGAGGTCGCTGACGGTAATGATCCGCGGCGCCGTTGCGGTTGGCGGGAGCTCGAGCATGGAGCCATTCTATAACGCCGTTCGCGGGCGACGATTTTGTCAAGCAATTCAAGACCTCGGGCGAGCCCCGCGGAGCGCGCCATCCACAACGTCGGTGCCAGCGACCACGCGCGCCAGCACGTCACCGGTGCTCCCGGAGAGAATCCTGTAAGTGATTGTTTTTATGTGAACATTCTTAGCGTAAAAATTAGTCGCCGCAACAAAATCCTAAGCCGGAAACTCACTTAGGGCCGCTGTTGACAGACTATGCACACGGTTATCCACAATCCATGTGGACAAAAACGAAGGCTCCAACGGAAGTCTTTTTCGCGCGCGGAACTACCCCTTCTCCATGATGCAATGCCTCAATTGTTGCTTGCCCTATCTTTTCCGCGCGATTAAAGTTACGACGCCTTTTGCGGAGCGAAAAACTTGTTTGCAATTATTGAAGCTGCAGGCTGGCCGATTTGGCCGCTGCTAGTCGCGTCGATTGTGGCGGTCGCCATCATCGGCGAGCGACTATGGGCCTTGCGCCGGAATCTCGTCATGCCCGAGCGCCTGCTCGCCCAGGTAATCCAGGAGTGCCGCCAGACCGGCGTCACCGGGCAGCTGCTCGGTCGGCTCGCCCACGCAGCGCCCCTTGCCCAGATATTCGCCGCCGGCCTGAAAAACGTCGCCAGCACGCCGGCCATCATGAAGGAAGCGATCGAGGAAGCCGGGCACCTCGTGGCGATTGATCTGGAACGATTTTTGGTCAGCCTCGGCACCATTGCCGCCATCGCCCCGCTGCTGGGGCTGTTCGGTACCGTGATCGGCATGATCGAGATCTTCGGCTCGCAAACGCCGCAGGGCACCAACCCGCTGCAGCTCGCCCACGGCATCTCAATCGCCCTCTACAACACCGCGTTCGGGCTGGTGGTCGCCGTCCCAAGCATGATCTTCTACCGTCATTTCCGAGCAAAAGTCGATGAAATGCTGGTCGACATGCAGCTGCAGGCGATCAAGTTGGTGGAAGTCATTCACGGCGAGCGCCGTGCGTAGGCCGGCGGCTTCCCGGCGGCCGCGCCCCGCGGGCTGACCCCATGCGGTTTCGACCTCGAGCCTTCCGCGACGAGCCGGAGATCAACTTCATTCCGTTGATCGACGTTTTGCTGGTGATCCTGATTTTTCTCATGGTCACAACGACCTACTCGCGCTATGCGGAGCTCAAGATCAATCTGCCCAGCGCCGATGCGGCAAAGAGCGAGCAGCGCCCTGAGCAAATCGACGTCGCAGTCAACGCCCAGGGCCGGTACCTGGTCAACCGTTCGCCCATCTCTTTCCGCGGACCGGAAGCCCTGAGCCAGGACCTGCGCCGCGCTGCAGGCGACATGAAGGATCCGGTCATCGTCATCAGCGCTGACGCCACTGCGCCGCACCAGGCGGTGATTCACGTCATGGAAGCCGCGCGCATCGCCGGCTATGGCAAGATCACTTTTACGACCCAGGCCAAGCAGTGACGAATAGGGCATGATGAGAAAAGCGTGAGCGACGATGCGCGGGAAATACTGCGCGATAGCTCACTCCACACGCCTTTTCCCTCACGCTCCGTTCCTCACGCTTGTTCAATCCCATGCAGTGGCTCGAGCGACACTGGCAAAGCGTCACGCCGCTTACTCCGGTGCTCTACCCGCTGAGCCTTCTCTTCGGCCTGGTCGTCGCGACGCGCCGCTTCTTCTACCGGCACGGGTGGCTCGCTCGCGTGCGACTCCCGGTGCCCGTGGTCATCGTCGGCAACGTAAGCGTTGGCGGCACTGGCAAGACACCGCTCGTGCTGTGGCTTGCCGGGTTCCTCGCCGAGCGCGGCATGAGACCCGGGATCGTAAGCCGCGGTTACGGCAGGGGTGCCACGGCGCCGCGGCCGGTGGATGCCACGAGCCGCCCGGAAGACTGCGGCGACGAGCCGGCGCTCATCGCGCAGCGCGGCGACTTTCCGGTGTGGGTCGGCGCGGACCGCGTGCGTGCGGCGCAGGCGCTGCTCGCCGCACATCCCGAGTGCGACGTCATCCTGGCCGACGACGGCCTGCAGCACTACCGGCTCGAGCGCGACGTCGAGATCTCCGTCGTCGACGGCGCGCGCGGTCTGGGCAACGGGCTGCTGCTGCCCGCCGGCCCACTGCGAGAGCCCGATTCGCGTCTTGCCGAAGTCGATATCCTGGTCGTGAACGGCCCAGGACTGGGTCTCAAGGCGCGATCGGTCACGGCTTTCGACATGGCGCTCAAGCCGCGCATGTTCTACAACCTGCTCAATCCGCAGCACCGCGGCGCCACGGAAATGTTCCAGAATCGCGCCGTGCACGCAGTAGCGGGCATCGGGAACCCGCAGCGGTTTTTCGAGCTCTTGCAGCGCATGGGCCTCACTTTTGCCGCCCATCCTTTTCCCGACCACCACGCTTTCCAGGCGGCGGACATCCAGTTTCCCGGCGCCGACTTCGTCGTGATGACCGAGAAGGATGCGGTAAAATGCCGGCAGTTCGCCACCGAGCAGCACTGGGTGCTTCGCGTCGACGCTGAACTAGACGCCGCCCTCGGCGATCGGATCCTGAAAAAACTTGAAAGGCGTGCCTGAATGGACACTAAACTCCTCGACATCCTGGTCTGCCCGCTGTGCAAGGGGCCGCTCGTCTACCGGAAGGCAGCCTTGGAGCTAATCTGCAAACCCTGCCGCCTCGGCTACCCTATCAAGGACGACATTCCAGTGATGCTGGATGACGAGGCGCGCAAGCTCCCTCCGGAGGAGGAAGTGCAGTGATCCGTGAATCGTGAGCCGTGAGCCGAATGTCCCCAGAGCTCCGATCATGATTGCTCGCAATTCCGGAATGTTCGCGCTCTAGTCGCATCACGCATCACAGCTCACGCTTTGCCTGTCGGCCTTTCATGGACTTCGTCGTCGTCATCCCCGCCCGCCACGCCTCCTCGCGACTTCCCGGCAAGCCGCTGGCGGAGATCGCCGGCAGGCCGATGGTAGTTCACGTGGCCGAGCGCGCGGCAAAGAGCGGTGCACAGGAAGTGTTGGTTGCGACCGATCACGACGATATCGCCGAGGCGGTCACTCTTCATGGCTACACCGCGGTCATGACGCGGCGTGACCACGCCTCGGGCACCGATCGCACCGCCGAGGTGGTAGCCCGGCGGCGCTACGGCGCCCGGCGCATCATCGTCAACGTGCAAGGCGATGAGCCCCTCATCGCACCGGCGCTGATCCGCCGGGTCGCACACGAGCTCGCGCGCCACCGCGATGCCGACATTGCCACCGCCTGCTGCCCGATTGCTGAAGCGCACGAGCTTGCGAGCCCGAACATCGTCAAGGTCGTCCTCGACCGCGACGGCTACGCGCTCTACTTCAGCCGTGCGCCGATTCCGTACGCGCGTGACGCCTTTGCCAAGGGCATCCGCTCGCTGCCGCTCAAGTTGCCCGCGTACCGCCACCTTGGAATCTACGCCTATCGCTGCGGCTTTCTGCGGCGCTACGCGCGACTCGCGCCCACGGCGATCGAGCGCTTCGAGGCACTCGAGCAGTTGCGCGCTCTCGCGCACGGCTTCCGCATCTGCGTTGCCATCACCGGGAAGGCGCCGCACGCCGGCGTCGACACCGCGCGCGACCTGGCCCGCGTTCGCCGTTTGGTCGGGCGCGGCTGAGCGGCGGGTTTGCGGCCGGCGCAAAAACCGCTAAACTCTCGGGCCTAAATCATCGCCCGCGCATATTGATTGCGCACGCGTGCGGCCATCACCATCCCCGGAACTCCGACCCTTTCATGCGCATTCTTCTTCTCGGCCTCCCCGGCGCCGGCAAGGGCACGCAGGCCCAGTTCCTGATGCGGAAGTACGGCATTCCACAGATCTCCACCGGCGACATGCTGCGCGCCGCGATCAAGGAGGATACGCCGCTACGCCGGGAAGCAAAGCAAACCATGGAGAAGGGCCGGCTGGTGCCAGACCATATTGTGATCGAACTGGTGAAGAACCGCGTGAAGCAGCCTGACTGCGCCAACGGCTTCATCATGGACGGCTTCCCGCGCACACTGCCGCAGGCCGAGGCGCTGCGCGAGGCTGGCATCGCAATCGATTTCGTGATCGAAATCGAGGTGAGC
>Ga0224512_10005091_pt1 | contig 10918 bp, 9 predicted proteins | sample SF_May12_sed_USG_4_FD_169103 | JGI IMG/M metagenome (GOLD analysis project Ga0224512, IMG submission 169103) | Sediment microbial communities from San Francisco Bay, California, United States - SF_May12_sed_USGS_13 | ecosystem: Environmental > Aquatic > Marine > Sediment | place: USA: California...
AGCCGAAAACAGACGGGGGAGGGGGCGTGCGTGAAGGTCGGTGTGGCCGTGCGTGCCGGCTGTCCGGTGGGCAGCCGGTTTGTCAGCTGTCCGGTGGGCAGCCGGTTTGTCAGCTGTCCGGTGGGCAGCCGGTTTGTCAGCTGCCCGGTGGGCAGCCGGTTTGTCAGCTGCCCGGAGGGCAGCCGGTTTGTCAGCTGCCCGGTGGGCAGCCGGTTTGTCAGCTGCCCGGAGGGCAGCCGATCACCCAGCACCACCCCACCTACGGTGTCAGCCGCGGACGCTATCGCAGGCACGCCTGACCCGATGTTCCATCAAGCGCAGCAGCGTCGGGGAAGGTGGGCGTCCCCGTAGGTGGAGCGGCACTCGGTGAGGTGGGTGTCAAGGACCTCTCGGGCGGAGGTTCCTGAGCCCACGACCGAAGCCCTGGGTGGATGGTTGTTGTCATGGTGATCTCCTCATGCCGCCGCCAGGTAGTCGGCGATCTTGGCGGCCGCTCGACGAGCCTGGAGGCTGTCGTTGACCTCGGGCTGGGCGTCGACGTTGCTGACCCGGCCATCGGGCAGCGACGTTACCGTTGCCAGGCGCACGCCGGAGGACTCGAGGGCGGCGGCGGCGGCGGAGATGCACGGTGTTTTCGGCCCGGCGACCACTGCCCCGCATGCGATGAGGCTGAGCGTTCCGGGTGAGGCGGAGTGCCGTTCCGGCGGAGGCTGAACAGGCACCCCGCATTCACCCAGTCGGTCCTTCCACACGGACCAGCCTGCGCCCTGCCGCCAGGCGGTGGGGTCGTAGGCGTTTACCGCCCGCATCGATGGGAAGCTCGCAGCTGCGAGCCAGCTGGCGGTGATTTGGGGATCGAGCGCGGATAGCTTGTCGTCCGTGCGGGGAGCCCGCCACAACAAACCACAGATGGTTTGGCCGCTGATGGTGATCTCGTTGCCGTGCCATTCCAACTGGACATCGGCAAGCTCGGCAGGGTCGAGCTGACAAGTTGGGACATGGGCATAGAGGAGGCTGGTGGCTACGAGCTGGGCGAGCAGGTCGCGAGGCGGGGCAATGATTACCACTCCGGCACGATTGGCCGAAGGGTCCGACTTGCCGGTGACACGGGCGGTATCGGTGGCAAAGCGAGGCGGAGAGGTGTGGCGCCCGGCAGGCGGGGCAGCCGGCAGCTCGCCCCACCGCTTGCCCCCCACGCGGTCGAGCAGCGCATAGCGACTCGCCCCCGGGCCGCGCGTTTCAGGCCGGGCGCCACGAACCCGGCCGACGGGATTCCGTTTCGCTCGAGAGCCGGTCTCCCCGAGGAGAAGTGACATGGTGCCGAGGGCGGGACCGGCCGGCATGAGCTCGCCGGCGAGGGTCGTGGGTTGCGTTCCGAACCATGACATGCCCGACCTCCCGTGTTAGTCGGCCCAACCGTACGAAACCCCTCTATTTCAGGTGTCTCGTCGGGTGACCCTCCCGGTTCGGACCTTGCGGCCATCACCTCGGGTGGTCGGTCGACCACCCACCGCGCGGTGGCACTGGCGGTCGAGACCGCGCCCCGGTAGCGTGAGCCCGGTGAGCCTCCAGATCCGACTGCTGGGGGGCTTGCTCATCGAGAGTGACGGGCGGAACCTTCCTCGGATCCCGTCGCGCCCCGGCCGATCGCTTTTCGCCTTCCTGGTGATGAACCGGGATCGTCAGCTCAGCCGCGACCTCCTCGCCGGCATGTTCTGGCCCGAAATGCCGGACACCCAGGCCCGCCGGCGTCTCAGCCAAGCGCTGTGGCAAATCCAAACCCTATTCACCGAAGCCGGGATGCCCGGGTCCTATCTCATCGCCACTCCCAACACGGTGCGGTTCAACCCCGGCGCCGATTACTGGCTCGACGTCGAGGTCTTCGAAACTGCCGTGAACCCGCTGAAGGACACACCCGGCGACGGCTCGTCCCGTGGCGGCGACCCCGCCGCCCTGGCCGATGCGGTCGAGCTCTACCGCGGTGACCTGCTGGCAGGGTTCTACGAGGACTGGGTGCTCATGGACCAGCAACGGCTCCGGCAGCTCTACCACCGGGCTTTGTCGCACCTCGCCATGATGCACAAGAGCCGGGGAGAGTTCGAAGGTGCCCTGGTCTACGCCCGGCGTCTGGTGTCGCTGGAACCGCTGCGGGAAGATGCCCACCGCGACGTGATGCGGCTGTGTGTTCTCGCCGGACGACCCAACGAAGCCCTGCTCCAGTACGAGGTGTGCTATTCGGCCCTTGCCGACGAGCTTGGGGCCGAACCGGAGGTCGCCACCACGGAGTTGTTCGAGTCGATCGCCGCTCAGCGTCGCGCCGGGCGGCGGCCCTTCGTGCCGGCGGCTCGGTCCCCTCTGTTTGACCTCGCCACTCCCGTGCCGATGGTGGGAAGGGAAGAACCACGTACCGCTGCCGTTGAAGCGATCGAGGGAGCGCTGAGCGGCCGGGGGGTGACGCTCCTGGTCGAAGGGGAGCCCGGCATCGGCAAGACGCGGCTTCTCGAAGCGATGGCGGAGGATGCCAACTGGCGCGGGTTCGGCGTGCTGTGGGGGGAGGCGCTGCAGGGAGACGCCGCCCGCTCGTATCACCCGGTGGCCTCTGCCCTCGCCGGAGCCCTGTCCCGTCTCCGCTCCGAGCAGCTGGCCGCTCAGGTCGATGGTCTGTGGCTTGGAGAGTTGGCGCGGCTGGTGCCCGGGCTCCGGGAACTGCTGCCCGATGTTCCTCCGGTGGCGGCTCTGGAACCGTCGGAGGAGGCGGGTCGCATGCGGGAAGCCATTGCCCGTACGATGGTCGGCCTGGGTCGTATCACCCCCCATCTCCTGATACTCGACGACTTCCAGTGGGCGGATGATGACACCATCGCCGCCGTCGTCGACCTGGCCGGGGCGATCCGTCAGGCGCCGGTCGTGCTGTGCCTGTCCTATCGGGCTCAGGAGGCGCGAGATCGGCCAACGGTGTGGGATGGGCTTCGACGGATCGACGCTGTGGGGCGTTCGCGTCGCCTCTCGCTGGGTTCGCTGACCGAAGGCGAGACCGCCGAGCTCATTCGCGTGAGCTCGGCGGCCCGGGGAGATTCCGACTTGATCGGCCGCATCCACGCCGAGACCGGCGGCAACCCGCTCTTCGTGCTCGAGACCCTGCGGGCTCTTTATGAGCACAACGTCGCCGTCGCCGAATCCGAAGGCGCCGTGGGTGAGTTCCCGCTTCCCGCCACCGTCCAGGATCTGATTTCCCGGCGCTTGCGGTCCCTCGGGGCGGCCGACCGTGCCATCCTGAATGTCTTCGCCGTCGCCGGGCTCGAGGCCGAAGCATCGGTCATGGCGCTCGCTCTCGATCGTCCGCGGCCCGACTTTTATGCCGGCGTCGACCTGCTGGTCTCGCGGGGGATCCTTTTCGAGCGCGGTGACCGATACCGTTTCCGCCACGAGCAGGTCCGCCGGGTGGTGCTCGAGGAGTTGCCTCGGGTGGAGTCGGACGCTTTGCACAACTCGGTGGCGATGGCGCTCGAGCAGATGTATCCGGGCGACTCGGAGGCGATTGCCCACCATCTCGTCCGTGCCGGCCGGCCCGGGGCAGCCAAACCACATTCGGTTCGGGCGGCGGAGCGTGCGGTCGCAATGCGGGCATATGCCACTGCGGCCAGCCACTTCCGGACGGCCCTCGAGGCGGGAGCAGCCGAGGACGACGACCGCCTCGGGTTGCTTTTTGGATACGAACAGGTTCTCGATGTCCTGGGAAGGCGCGACGAGCAGGCCGTGACGTTGTCGGCGATGCGATTGCTGGCAGATGCCACCGGGAACCGGAGAGCCGCGGTGTTGCGCCGCACCGCCTGGCACCTCGGGCACACCGACCGGTTCGAGGAAGCGGCGCGGGCGGCGCACGAAGCGCTCGGGGCCGACACCGTTGCCGACGACCAGATGGCGATAGCAGAGGATCGGCTGGTCCTGGGTATGGTCGGGCTGTGGTCGGGCGAGCTGGCGACCGCGGTCGAGCATCTGCGCGAGGGGGCACGCTTCGCGGCCGCTGCCGATCAGCAAGCGCGCATGCGCCGGGCGCTGGGAAGCGCCCTCAGTGCCGTGCAGGAATACGAGGAGGCAGCTCGCGAGGCCGAAGTTGCGCTCGAGCTCTCCGGAGCCGCCGACGATCCCCGCGGGCAGGCCGAGGCACTTGGGCTGCTCGGAGTCATCACCATGGAGCGGGGACAGGCGGCGGAGGCGGTCCGATACTACGACCGGGCCGTCGTGCTGTGCCGAGACATCGGCTATCGGCATGGCGAGGCTGTGAACACGGGCAATCGGGGCAACGCTCTCTGGTACGCCGGACGCATACCTGCTGCCTTGACGTCCTTTGCGGAAGCCATCGAGTTGTTCCGGTCGATGGGGAACCGCCGAGGCGAGGCCCTCGTGCAAGCCAATGCCGCCTCGATCCATCACTCGGTAGTGGGTGATGACGTCACTGCCGCCGAGTACTCGCGATCGGCGCTCGACTACTTCTCCGAGGTTGGCAACGAAGACGGCGCGGCCCAAGTGCTGTGCAACCTGGCCGACATCGAGCGGCGGGCGGGCCGGTTGGAGGCTGCGGGCGGCCACCTCAAGGCCGGACTGGTCGCCGTCGGCAGATGCGGCAATCGCTGGCTGGAAGTGCAACTGCGCTATTCCGAGGCACAACTGCTGTTGGCCGCCGGCGATGACGAGGGCGCGGAGACCGCTGCCGGCAACGGTTTGGCGTTGTGTCGGGAACTCGGCCTGTCCGACTTCGAGGCCGGTCTGCTGTCGGTGCTCGGCTTGTCCCGACTGGAGCATGGCGCCCTCGAACAGGCGGTGGATGCCACCGGAGAGGCGATGCGGCTGCTGAGTCGTGGCACCGACCAGGACTACCTGGTGCCCTATCGGCACGGCGTCGTGTGCGCTGCTGCCGGGAAGTCCGAGGCGGCGGCGGCGGCGTTTGCCGAGGCAGACGATCTCCTTTCGCAGCGGCTGCGCGACCTGACGGCCGGCCAGAGATCGTCGGCCCTCATGGTGCCCGAGCACCGGGCCATCCGTGAAGCCGCTGCGAGCCAGAGTCCCAGCAAGTTGAAGGTTCGGTTGGCACGGCGGGATGTTCCGACCGGCCGTGCACTGCGTGATGAGGACCTGGTCGCAGTGGAGTGGACTCTGCGGGCGGCGGAAGATGAGCGCATCGGAGACCCGGGTGAGCGGCGACGTCATCGGCTCCAGCGTTTGCTCGCCGAGAGCGAAGCCCATCGGGCGGCAGCCACCGTGGTTGATCTCGCCGCGGCCCTCGACTCCAGCGTTCGTACCATTCGTCGCGACCTTCAGATGCTGCGCCGGGCGGGTCACTCCGCGACCACCCGCGGCAGCCGGAGCGTAAGCCAGAGCCACGTCCGTCTGTCTGAGCGCCCCGGCGACCTGTAGGTTTTTTCGATTCTGCCGATTCTCTCCTCAACGATTGAGCCTCGAGAGGAGGGGCAGAATGAGACGAATAGTGACATTTGCTCTGGCGTTTGCCACAGCGATGGCCATGTTCGCCCAGTCCGCATTCGCGGCGGTGGTGAACATCCGCTAGATCGATGGTCCTGCGTGGGATCTGTGAGGAGCGAGGGCATGGCGCCCTCGTTCTTCCGCGTCGGCGACGCGGTACCGTAGGAGGAGCGCAATGGAGGGACTGGTTCATGGATACTGATCGGATGTCGGCGGCCTTCTTCGACCTCGATCGGACGCTCATCAGCGGCTCGTCGCTGTATACGTTCGGCCGAGCCGCCTGGCGCAACGACATGGTTACCACCGGCCAACTCCTCAGCGACCTCAAGAGCGCGATTGCGTTCCGTTTCTCCGGCAGTACCGACGACTCCGCCGCCGGGGTACGGGATCGGGTGTTGGATGCAATCGCCGGTACCACCGTCGAGGAGCTCAAGGCTCTCGGCGGGCAGGTGATCCCCCGGCTGGTGGACGATGTCCGCCGGGAGGCACAGGGGTTTCTCGAACTCCATCGCGAGGCGGGGCGTGCCACCTACATGGTGACGGCTTCGCCGATCGAGATCGTGCAACCGCTGGCGGAGGAACTGGAAATGACCGGCGCAATCGCCACCGTCGCCGAGGTCGTGAACGGTGTCTACACCGGCAGGCTGTCCGAGCCCTTCTGCTACGGTCCCGGCAAAGCTACGGCCATCGCCAAGTTGGCGGCCGAACACGGATACGACCTTGCTCTGAGCTACGGCTACAGCGATTCGGTGAGTGACCTTCCGATGTTGGAGCTGGTGGGACACCCGGTGGCGGTCAACCCCGACCGCGAACTCGAGCGAATCGCCCGGGCGCGCGGGTGGCCGATCGTCGAGTTCAGCCGGACCGCCAAGCGCGTTGTTGGCACCACGACGGCCGCCGTCGGGGCGGTCGGCCTCGCCGCCGGCACCTATTTACTCGGCCGCCACCACGGGAGGTTGGCCTGAGGCCACATCGACCCGGCTAGGGCGCCAGCGCCCCGAGACCCGCGGTCAGCACTACGGCGAGGCCGAGGATCACTTGCTGGGCACCGAGGATGGGTGTGGCGGGCACCGGTCGGCGGACGAGGACGGTGTGGACGAGGGCGAGGGCGGCGATGGCAAGGACGCCGGGGACAGATACCGCATCGACCATCCAGCCGACGACAGCCGCTCCGAGCGCAATGACCTGGAACCCGTCATTGAGCGACCGCGTATGGGGCTGGCCCTTGGAACGCCGCAGTTGCACCCGTACGAACGTGACCGCCGCCACCGCTCGGGCGGCGGCCACACACCACAATCCGGCGGCTATTCGGTCGGTTCCACCACCGGCCAGGACGATGGCGGCAGCTACGGCGGCCACCCCCACCACGCCGGTGAGCTCAGGCAGGAGGCGGCGGCTCCGGCTGCGGATGTCGTACCACAACTCGATGACGACGAGGGGCGCCGCCAGCAGCAGCGGCCACAGGAAGGACCCGTCGGCGGCGTGGAACGCCCAGGCGATGAGGGCGATGAGGATTGCCAGCTCCACGGCGGCCACCCGACGAGCGAGCCGGGTTCGTTCGAGATCGCGACCGCGCCGGCGATCGACCAGCGCAAGCTTGAGGGGTGCCCGGGCGATGAACGCGAGGAGTGCCACCAATCCGAGTGCCAGGCCGCTCCGGCTCGGCTCGACGAGCAGTCCCAGCACCACCGGCTCGAGGGTGAGGCTCCAGCCGCCGTGTTCGGTCGGGACGGCAACAGACCGCAATTTGGAGGTGCACATGGTTACCGGCCGATGCTAAGCGGCCCCGGGCACGAGGGGATGGCCGAATCAGCCCTTGCTCGACTTCTGGTCCGCCTGCTTCTCAGCCGAGGTAGTAGCAGCCTTCGAGGTCGGGTGTGGGGGGCGCCGGATTCCGGGCCCGGTCGCGGCGGTGAGCCGTGGTGATGCGCGGTCCGCGAGTCGCCTCCAGCCTGGCCGCTGCCAGTGGATCGTCGGGCTTTTCGGCGGGACCTATCCGGGTCTCTCTCGGTGCCGGTTCGGTTCGTTCCATACCCCGCTCCTTCGAGCCCGAGTGTACGCCCCTCCCCGGCCAACTGTTGGCAATTGATGTCATGGCTGCTAGCGGATGCCGTCGCCGCGGGCGAGGCGGGTCAATCCGACGAAAATGAACAACACCCCGGCAAACATGAGCGCCGCCCCGATGACCGACCCGGAGAGGCCGCGGGAGGCTTCGAATGCTGCGGGATCGCCCGTGCAAAACAGAAACCGACCTCCAAAGCTGACGTTTTCGCAGCTCGAGGCGTCATAGCCGAGGAAGATAAGAAACCCGCCTGCTCCGAGTGACAGCAGACCGCCCAGCATGTCGATCCCCTTTTGTGCCCAATCTCAGAATACGCTCTTTCGTCCCATCCGGCTCCTCCGAAATCGGTGCGCACTGCGGCCGGGTCAACGAGAACCCGCCGACATGCGCCGCTCGAGCTCCAGCTGCCGGCGCCGGTCCGTTCGAACCGGGCGGCGGCCCGGCAGGGAATGGCGTGCAAGCCTCTCTATCCGGTGAGGCACAAGCGGGAGTCCAAAGGATTCGTCTACGCTCGACGCAACGCAACAGGAGAAGATGTCGTGACGAGTGTGCTTGGCCTGGGTGGCTACGTCCCCGATCGGGTGATGACCAACGACGACTGGGCATCCATCGTCGACACCACCGATGAGTGGATCACCACCCGGACGGGAATCAAAGAACGTCGCTTCGCCGCCGACGATCAATCCACCCTCGACCTGTCCGAACAGGCGTCCCTGACTGCCCTGCAGGACGCCGGGCTCGGCCCGACCGACATCGACGAGATCATCGTGGCAACCGACACGCCCGAGGTGTATACCCCCGATACCGCCTCGCTTCTCCAAGACCGCCTCGGGTGCCGGTACGTCCCCACCTACGACCTCGGTGGGAGCGGCTGCGCTGGTTGGATCCAGGCGATCGATGTTGCTCGTGCCCGTATTGCCTTCGAGCCGAAGAGAATACTCGTGGTGGGTGTTGAGCTCATTTCCCGCCTCATCTCGTGGGAAGACCGGGCGACCTGCGTGCTGTTCGGCGACGCCGCCGGAGCGGTCGTGCTGGGACCGAGGGGCGGCAAGGCCGAATTGTTGGATGCGATCTCGGGCACCGACGGGAGCAAGGCCGACATCCTTACGCTGCAAACCGGTGGTACCCGTCACCCGTTCACCGTCGACTCCGCCGCGGCCGGCGATCATCAGCGCCTCGACATGAAAGGCAGCGAGGTGTTCCGTGAGGCGGTCCGCCGCATGAGCAGCGTGACAGTGGAACTATTGGAACGGCTCGACCGGCCGCTTTCGGACGTGGCACTCTTGATTCCCCACCAGGCGAACAGGCGCATCATCGACGCGGTAGGCCACAAGCTCGGCATCGAGGAAGATCGGGTCTTCATCAACGTTGATCGATACGGAAACACCGGGTCGGCCACTGTTCCCCTCGGCTTGTGGGAGGCCGATGAGCAGGGGCGCATCAAGCAGGGTGATCTTGTCGTGCTCACCGCCTTCGGCGCCGGCTTCCACTGGGCCTCGGCGGCGATCCAGTTCTGAGCTTTCTGCTGCACCAGCCAGAACCTCGCAGGTGCGGGTAGGGTCGCGCAACGTCGATTGGAGAGACCCGTGGCCGCAGTAGTTGTCCGTTACCGTCCCCAGCCCGATCGAGCCGATGAGAATCAAGCGCTCGTGGAAGCCGTGTTCGCCGAACTCAACGCCGCCGACCCGGGAGGCGTGCGCTACGCCACCTACCGGCTGGCAGACGGAACGTTCGTTCACATTGCGGACGTCGAAGCCGATCCCAATCCACTGGGCAATATCGCGGCCTTCGCGGAATTCCAAAAGGACATCGCCGACCGCTGTGAGCCGGGCGAGGGCCCCGACCCCCAGCCGGCCACCCTGGTCGGATCGTATCGACTCCTCGCGGTGGATTAGGGCTCACGGCCCGCCAGGGCTCGACCGGCGAGCGCGGCGGCGGTCCGCCCGGAGCCCATAGCGGTGCTCATCCCACCGCCGGCGATCCATGCGCCTGCCAGGAACAGGTTGTCGATTGGTGTGCGCGGTGACCGGCGGTGGGCGTACATGTTCTCCACGGTCTGTTCCCGGCCGTAGATCGATCCGAACGGCTGGCGCCCGTACCGGACGTTGGTGAGCGGCGTGGCGATCTCCTTGACGACGATACGCTCGGCGAGCCCCGGGATGAGCCGATCGGCGCGTCGAATCAGAGCATCGCCGGCCGCGTCCTTGACTGCCAGATACGCCGGCTTCGTCGAATAGCCGGTCAGGTCGCCCCCGGTTCCCCACACCTCGGCGTAGTCCCATGGGGCGAGGGTCATGATGACGAGAACGCTGTGCCCGGCGGGCGCACAGCCCGGGTCCGACCGGGTGTAGTTGGTGATGACCATGCCCGCCCGGTCGAAGTCACCGTCGACCACGGCCCGGTAGCCGAGTTCGAGGTCGTAGTCATCCTCAACGAAGAACTCATGGTGCGGCCAGCCCTCGGCTGCCAGGTCTCCGGCAACTCCCAGGTAGACCACCAGGTTGGAGAGGGCCGGCTTGTCGGACGTCATCCGTTCGACGTAGGCGGCGTCGAAGTGTTCGGCGCCCACGAACCCGATCGTATCAACCGGGCTGGCGGTGGAAATGACCATCCCGGTCTCATAGCTATCCCCCCGATGCGTTGATATCGAGCGCACCCGACCGTCGGCGACTTCCATACGAGTGACGGTGTTCCGGTACCGGAGTGAGCCGCCTTCCTCGAGGATGACGGCTTCGAGGGCCCGGCTCAGCGCCATGCTCCCGCCGATCGGGTAGTAGCCACCGTTGAAGTGGTAGCTGGACAACGCGGCGGCGAAGAGCCCGGCACTCATGCGGCTGGGGGGAAGCCCGAAATACCCCCACAGAGTCGAGAGGGCGGCCCGAAGCTGTTGGTCGGTCACGTGGGAGGCGAGAAAGTCGGCCCAGCTCTGGGTGAACGCCGCGCTCATGTCCGGGTACGCATGCAGCAGGTCGGCGGGGGACGGCCGCAACCCGGCTGCCCGATCGCGGGCGAAGGCCGCGACGTCACGTCCGACTCGCCGCACGGCGTCGAGGAAGCTGTTTATCCCTTCGGACTCGCCGGGAAACAGGTCGATGAGCTCGCGGCGGTAGTCATTTGCATCGGCGTGGGCGGTCACTTCGAAGTCGGGGAGGCGGACGCGATAGAGGGGATCGAGTCGCCGCAGCTCGATGCGGTCGAGCACTCCCAGATGATCGAGCATTTCGTACAGCCATCCGCCCGGTCCGGCTCCGTCGAGGGCGTGGAGCGCGACTTCGAACCGGAAGCCGCGACGGGTGAATTCGTGGGCATACCCTCCCGGAACGGCGTGGTGTTCGAGGACCAGCGGACGGTGCCCCTCCCTGGCTAGGTGGGCGG
>Ga0224512_10005093_pt1 | contig 10915 bp, 6 predicted proteins | sample SF_May12_sed_USG_4_FD_169103 | JGI IMG/M metagenome (GOLD analysis project Ga0224512, IMG submission 169103) | Sediment microbial communities from San Francisco Bay, California, United States - SF_May12_sed_USGS_13 | ecosystem: Environmental > Aquatic > Marine > Sediment | place: USA: California...
GGCCCCGGCCCGGGCTTCACGCGGGATCGTCGTCGGGTGCTTCCGGGTCTCGGCACGGTCGCTGCAATGCGGCGAGCTCGCGCTCGACGAGGGGACGGATCTCACGGTAGCGGGCGGCCTTGACGCCTTCGTAGCCCCGGATGCGCTCGGCCAGGCCGGCGATCCGCGCCGCGGACGCGAGGCGGTCGGCCGCGACGGCGTCGGCGAGCGCTGCGAGAACGCCGGCGTACCACTCGTGGAGCTCGCGGTCGAGGCGGCGCGGAGACAGCGATCCGAAGAGGTCGAGCGGCGTGCCGCGCACGCGGCGCAGTGCGACGAGCGCGTGCAGGAGCGGCTCGATCCACCGCCCGAAGGCGAGCTTGCGGCGCAGACCCAATGCTCGCAGCAGCGGCGGGTGCAGATGGTAGCGCAGGGCCAGAGGGCCCTGGTGCCGGCGTTCGAGCCAGCGCCGGAAGGGTCCGCGCAGCAGCAGGCGCGCCACTTCGTATTCGTCCTTCGCGGCCATGACGCGGTAGAGCTCGCGCGCCGCGGTCCGCGTGAGGACGGTCGAGCGCGGGTCGCTCCGGGCCTCGGCTTCGGCGAGGGCGCACAGTCGCTCGAGGTAACGGGCGGCGTAGGCGCCGTCCTGGTAGTCGGCGAGATCGACGGCGAAGGCTGCGACGCGGCGCCGGAGCGCCGAGGTTTCCGCGGCGCTCGCGAAGCCGTCCAGAGCGGCTGCGAAGCGTTCCCAATCCGCGTCGAGGCGCTCCGCTGCCGCGGCGAGAGCATCGGCGTCGCCGACCGCGGCCGGCGCCGCGTCGTCGAGCACCCGCCGGGCCAGGGCGGGGTCCGCCGCCGTCGCGCGGCCCAGGCGCAGCGCGCGCAGGTTGTCCTCGACGGCGACGCCGCCGTCGCGGATCGCCTGCTCGAGGGCGCGCTCGGAGACCGGCAGCAGCCCGCGCTGGAGGGCGGCGCCGAGCAGCACGACGTTGGTCGGGAGCGAGCCGCCCAGCGCCGCCTCCGCCAGCGCCTCGGCGGGCAGGGTGAACAGCGACCGGGTGACGGAGCGCAGGCGCTCGAGCATCGCGTCGACCTCCGGAGGCTCGAATGCGGGGTTGCTCACGTTGCGCTCGGTGGGGGCGTAGAGCGAGTGGGCGACAGCGCGCGTGCGCTCGGGATCGAGGGCGAGCAGCGCCGCGCGGTCCGTCGCTCCCAGGAGATCGAAGGCCAGCAGCGCGTCGGCGCGGCCCCAGCCCACGCGGGCGCTGCCCGCGATCGGCTCGCGGCTCACGACGCAGTGCGAGACCACCTTGCCCCCGCGCTGGGCGAGTCCGGCCTGGTCCAGGTGGATCGCGTAGAGCCCGTCGATCTCGGCGGCGCGCACGAGCAGGGCGTCCACCGTGACGACGCCGGTGCTGCCGATGCCCACCAGGAAGATCTCGTAGCGGTCTCGCCAGGAGGGCGGCTCGGGTTCGGGCAGGGGACCGGAGAGCCAGCGCTCGCAGCGCGGAGGCGCTGCGAGCGGGCTCGCCACGCTCAGGAAGGCCGGGCAGTCGCCGTCGAGGCAGGTGCGGTCGTTGCTGCACGAGGTCGCGTGAATGCGGGTCTTGCGGCCGAGCGCCGTCGCGACGGGGCGCAGCGAGACGCACGAGGCCCGGAGCCCGCAGTCCCCGCAGCCCTCGCAGACGTCCTCGTGGATCACGGGCTCGCTCTCCGCCGGCGCCAGCAGCCCGCGGCGCTGGAGGCGCTGCTCGTGGTTGGCGCAGACCTCGTCGTAGACGAGGGCCGTCACCCCGGGCTCCGCGCGGATCTCGCGCATGGCCGGCTCCCACTGTGCGCGCGCTATGCAGCGGACCCGCTCGTCCTGCGCGGCCAACCGCAGCAGGGCGGGGTCGTCGCTCCTCGCCACCACCCGGCGCACACCGTCCGCCAGCAGCTCGCGCACGAGGTCGGCGACGGGCTTGGCGCCCGCGGCCTGCTGGCCGCCGGTCATCGCGACCACGCCGTTGTGGAGGAGCTTGAACGTGATCTTCACGCCGGCGACGACGCACGCGCGCACGGCCAGTCGCCCCGAGTGGAAGTAGGTGCCGTCCCCGAGGTTCTGGAACAGGTGATCCGTATCCGTGTAGGGCTCGAGGCCGATCCAGTGGGCGCCCTCGGAGCCCATCGCGCCCACGTACTCGACGCCGCGGTCCATGAGCAGGGCCATCGTGTGGCAGCCGATCCCGCCCCCGACCGCCGCGCCTTCGGGGGCTCGCGTGGCGGTGGCGTGGGGACAGCCGCTGCAGAAGTGCGGCACGCGGGAGGGGCGCGGCGCCGAGCGGGCGCGCTCCCGCGCGGCGCGCAGCGGCTCGGCGCTGCGTTCGAGCTCGGGCCTCCCGAGCCGCGTCGCCAGGTGGGACGCGAGGTCCAGGGCGAGGCTTCCGGCGCTCAGCTCGCTGTGTCGCGCGATCCACGGCTCGCCCTCGGGAGTGCGCTGCCCGACCACGAGGGGGTGATCGACGTCGTCGTAGAGGGCCGCACGGATCTGCTCCTCGAGGTAGCCGCGGCGCGCGTCGATCACGACGATCTCGTCCAGTCCGTCCGCGAACTCGCGCAGGCGCCGCGGTTCGAGGGGATGCAACAGCTCGATCTTCAGGAGCCGCAGGCCGAGGCGCTCGAGCGCGGCGGCGTCGAGCCCCAGCAGGGCGAGCGCCGTTTCGAGCTCCCGGTACAGGGGCCCCGAGGCGACCAGCCCGACGGTGTCGCGCGGGTGCCGGACGCGGATGGGATTGAGGCCGTTGGCGTAGGCGTAGCGGCGCACGGCTTCGAGCCGCGCGTAGATGAGGTCCTTCTCGATCTCGATCACCCGCGGCGGCAGCAGCCCCGTGTCGAAGCGCGGGCGGAAGCTGCGCCCCATCACCTCGAACTTGGGACGCGCCACGCCCGGAAGCTCCTCGGGCAGATCGAACACCAGCCCCGCGTCGGCCACGTCGGCCACGATCTTCATGCCGACCCAGACGCCGGCGTAGCGGGAGAGCTCGATCGCATGGCGCCCGAGGCTCAGCACCTCGGCCGCGTCGGCCGGGGCGAGCAGCGGGGCGAGCGCGTGGGCGAAGGCGTACTCGCTGTGGCTGGGCAGGGACGAGCTCTTGCAGAAGGGATCGTCGCCGACGAGGGCGAGCGCGCCGCCGAAGCGGGCGCTGCCCATGAAGTTCGAGTGGCGGAGCGCGTCGAGGGCGCGGTCGAGGCCCGGGGCCTTGCCGAACCAGAGACCGAGCACCCCGTCGACTTCGGAGTGGGGAAAGACCTCGAGCAGCTGGGTGCCCGCGATGGTGCTGGCGGCGATCTCCTCGTTGAGCGCCGGCGCGTAGCGAACGCCCTCCGGCTCGAGCAGGGGGCGAAGGCCTCGGAGCGTCGCGTCGAGCCCGGCGAGCGGCGAGCCCGGGTAGCCGGAGAACAGGGCTCCGAGCCGGCGGCCATCGCGGGCATCGCGGTGGATCTGGTCCAGCGCCAGCCGCGCGAGCGCCTGCAAGCCGGTCAGGTGCACGCGTCCGTGCGGGCGGACGTAACGGTCCCAGAGCGGGTGGGGGCCCGTCATGGCGGCTGCATCGGCGGTCCCGGCGGCTCGCCTGAGGCCGCGGTTCCCCGCGGGGCAGCCATCGCGTCCGAAAGGCGTCACGAGAGCCACCCGGGGGAGCGACTCGCGGCTAGACTGCCGCCGACGGTGCGCAGAGCCGTCGCGTAGGAGGATTCCATGTTGCGTGCCCTCGAAGTGGGAACGTCGGTCGGTGCCACGGTCGCCCGTTGGGGCGTCGGCGTCCGCGTCGGGCCGCTGGGCCGGCGCCCCGCGGCGCCGCTCGAGCTGTACGAATTCGAGGGCTGTCCCTACTGCCGCAAGGTGCGCGAGGCGCTCAGCATCCTCGATCTCGAGGTCCTGATCCGTCCCTGCCCGAAGGGCGGTCCGCGCTTTCGCGAGGAGCTGAATGCGCGCGGCGGGAAGTACCAGTTCCCCTACCTGGTCGACTCCAACACCGGCAAGGAGATGTACGAGTCTGACGACATCGTCGCCTACCTGTTCCAGGAGTACGGGGCGGGGTCGGTGCCGGCGCTGCTCGGGCCAGGACTGCTCACCGACGCGAGCTCGATGTTCGCCTCGTTCTGGCGGCCAGGCTTCGGCGTGCGCTACCGCGCCGCCCGCGCGCCGGAGCGGCCGCTCGAGCTGTACAGCTTCGAGGCCTCCCCCTTCTGTCGCATCGTGCGGGAGACGCTCTCGAATCTGGAGATTCCCTACAAGCTCTACAACGTGGCGAAAGGGAGCCCGAGCCGGCCCCAGTTCGTCGAGCGCTCGGGTAAGATGCAGGTGCCTTTCCTCGTGGATCCGAACACGGGGACCGAGATGTTCGAGTCGGCCGACATCGTGAAGTACCTGGAGAACACCTACGCCCGCATCGCGGACTGACGGGTGGCGTCCCGGCCGCGGCTCGGAACACGACTTCGCGATGATCCTCGTCCATCCCGACCAGGCTCGTCTCTACTGCGAGAGCGCCATGACCGAGGCCGAGACCCACCAGATCGCCGGTGGCGCGGCAGCGGTCTTCTCGGCGGCCTGCCCGGGGAAGGAGACCTCGAACGAGGACTCCGCGGCGTTGATTCCCTTCGACGCGACCTCGGGGGTGTTTGCGGTGGCCGATGGGATGGGGGGCACGCGGGGCGGGGAGCAGGCGTCGGCCCTGGCCGTGCGAGCGCTGCACCGATCGCTCGCGGAGGCGGCCGGTAGGGGCGCACTGATGCGGACCGCCATCCTCGACGGCATCGAGAGCGCCAGTCGCGCCGTGATCGAACTGGGGGTGGGGGCCGCAACCACCCTCGCGGTCGTGGAGGTGCAGGGGGGCTCGGTGCGCCCCTACCACGTGGGTGACTCGATGATCCTGGTGGTGGGCCAGAGGGGGAAGGTCAAGCTCCAGACGGTCTCCCACTCTCCGGTCGGGTTCGCGGTGGAGGCCGGCGTGCTCGACGCGGCCGCGGCGATGCACCACGAAGACCGACACCTGGTGTCGAACGTGCTCGGCGCCGCGGACATGCGCATCGAGGTGGGCTCGACCCTGAAGCTGGCCCCGCGCGACACGCTGATCCTGAGCAGCGACGGGCTTTTCGACAACCTCCACCTGGATGAGATCGTGGCGCGCCTGCGCAAAGGGCCGCTCCGGTCGGGGGTGCGGCGGCTGTCCGAGGACTCCGCACGGCGAATGACGCAGCCGGAGGCGGGCGAGCCGTCCAAGCCCGACGACCTGACCTTCGTCGCCTTCCGACGGGGCAGCGCTACCTGAGGGCGCTCAACCGCTCGATCGTCTCGCGGGCCTCGCGCACCACGCGCTCGACGATCTCCGCGCACGACGGGATGTCGCGAATGCCGCCGGCGCCCTGACCGCAGGGCATGCAGTCGCGATCCGGGTCGAGGCTCTCGACCTGGGCCGTGACGGGCCCGAGGACGCCGCTCCGGGCCGAGTCCTGCAACTGCTGGGGGAAGGCCTGGATTTCGTCGCTTCGCGTCTCCCAGTCGTCGACGTAGGCGTTGCGGATCACGCGCATCGGCTTCCCGGAATAGCAGCGCGTGACGATCGTGTCGGGCGCAGCGATCCTCGTGATGCTCTTCTTGTAGGTCTCGGCCGCCCGCGCCTCGTGGGAGGCGATGAAGCGCGTGCCCATCCAGACGCCCTGGGCGCCGAAGGCCAGCGCGGCGACGAGGCCTCGCCCGTCGCCGAGTGCGCCCGCCGCGAGGACGGGGATGTCGACGGCGTCGACGACCTGGGGGATCAGCGCGATCCCTCCGATCTTCCCCGTGTGACCGCCGGCCTCGGTTCCCTGGGCGACGACGACGTCGCAGCCCGCCCGCTCGGCGTGAACGGCGTGCGAGACCTTTCCGCACAGGCTCATGACCTTCACGTTCGCCGAATGGCAGCGCTCCACCACGGATTCGGGAACGCCGAGACCGGCGATGAATGCGCTGGCTCCCTCGTCGATGATGACGTCGATGGCCGCGAGCATCTGGTCGGGAAGGGCCGCCAGCAGGTCCACTCCGAAGGGCTTGTCGGTCCGTCGCCGGACCTCGCGCATCTGCTCGCGGATGCCCGCGGGCGGGACGCCGGCCATCCCGAGGGTGCCGAAGCCGCCGGCCTCGGAGACCGCCGCGCAGACCTCCGCGTAGGCGACGCCGCCCATGCCCGCGAGGAAGATCGGCACCTCGATGTCGAACAGGTCGCAGATGGGGGTTCGCAGGCTCATGGCTCCTCTCCTTATGAACGTCGCTCGCCTTCGGCTCGCTGTGCGCCCGGCTTCGCCGGGCTTGCGGTCTGGTGAACTTCGCTCGCCGTCAGCAGAGTGTAGGCCAGCGGGCTCGGGGGATGGAGTCGGGCCCTACACAAGGCGGTCGAGGAGCAGCGTGCCGATCCCCAGGAAGGAGAAGAAGGCGAAGACGTCGGTGAAGGTCGTCACGATGACGCCCGAGCCGAGAGCCGGGTCCTGGTGCACCGCCTTGAGGAAGAGCGGCACTGCCGCGCCGAGCAGTCCCGCGACCGCCATGCTGACGATCATGGCCAGGACCAGCGCGAGTCCGAGCGCGGGCTTTCCGAACCAGAGGTAGGCGAAGCCGGCACTCACCAGGCCGGTCGTCGCTCCGATGACCAGACCCACGGCGAGCTCCTTGCCCGCCGCCCGAAGCCCGCTCGAGAACTCGATCTCGCCGAGTGCGATGCCGCGGGTGATCACGGTCAGCGCCTGGGTGCCGCCGTTGCCGGCCATGCCCGCCACCACGGGCATGAAGATCGCCAGGGCGACGACCTGCTCGATCGTCCGCTCGAAGAGGCCCACCACCCACGCCGCCAGGAAGCAGGTCACGAGGTTGATCAGCATCCACGGCATCCGCTTGCGCACCGACAGGTGGGCCGGAGTGAAGACGCGGTCCTCCTCGGAGAGGCCGGCGAGGTGGTACATGTCCTCGGTTGCCTCCTCGGTGATCACGTCGATCACGTCGTCGACGGTGATCACGCCCAGCATGCGGCGGTCGACGTCGGTCACCGGAACGGCCAGCAGGTCATAGCGGGCGACCAGCTGGGCCACCTCCTCCTGGTCGTCGTCGGCGCGCACGCTCAACGGATCGGGAATCATCAGCTCCCCGATGGTGCGCGCGGGCGGTGCCGACACCAGGCGGCGGATGGGAACCACGCCGCACAGGGCGCGCTGGTCGTCGACGACGTAGAGGTAGAGGATGGACTCGTTGTCGTCTCCCGCGGCGCGGATGGAGTCGATCGCCTCCTGGGCGGTCATCTTCTCGTCCAGGGCGACGAAGTTCGTCGTCATGACGCGACCCGCGCTGGACTCGGGGTAGAGCTCGGCCCGCTCGAGCTCCGCCCGCTTGTGGTCGGGCAGCCGGTTCACGACCTCCACCCGCCGCTCCTCGGGGATCCACTCGACGAGCTCGGTCAGGTCGTCGATCTCGAGGCGGCCGAGCACGGCCGCGAGGCGCTGGTCGGTCACGGCGTCGAAGACCTGGGGCAGCATCTCCGGGGGCAGTTCCTTGAGCGTTCGGGCGGCCCGGCGCCGCCGGAACAGCAGCTCGATCACGGTGCGGATCTCGTCGGGCGTCAGCCCGGAGAACAGCGGGGCGATGTCGGCCGGGGGCATGCGCGCCAGCAGGCGCTCGGCGCGAGCGTTCACACCGCTGGCGAGCAGCCGGCGCAGGATGCGAGTGGTGACTTGAGAAGTCGCCATGCCAAGGGCCCCACCCGTCGCCCGCCGGGGCCCGTTGGAGTTGGCTCAGGCGGGCGGCAATCGCTTTGGGCAGCTCGGTTGCGGCTCGGGCCGCGCGTCACTGTCGAAGTCTTCGTGCGTCATCGCCGTCAAGGGCATTGATTACCTCAATTTCGGCCGCTTGGCGAGTCGACTTGACCGGGTTTGATAGGATGGCCGCGCGGGAGGAGCGGATTGCCGGGACCCCATCTGGTCGTCGTTCCGCACACGCACTGGGACCGCGAGTGGCACCGGACCCACGAGGAGTTTCGCTACCGCCTCGTCGGGCTGATGGACGGGCTCCTCGACCTCCTCGAGCGGGACACCCGATACCGCCATTTCACCCTCGACGGACAGGCGGTCGTGCTCGACGACTACCTGGAGGTGCGCCCCGAGGCGCGCGATCGGATCGAGAAGCTGGTGGGGGCCGGACGCCTGCTGGTGGGTCCCTGGTACGTGCTGCCCGACGAGTGGCTGGTCTCCGGCGAGGCGCTGATCCGGAACCTGCGACTCGGCCTGGCGCGGGCTGGTGCCCTCGGTGGGGCGATGCCGATCGGCTACGTGCCCGATCAGTTCGGTCACGTCGGGCAGCTGCCCCAGATCTTCGCGGGCTTCGGCCTCGACAGCGCTGTCCTGTGGCGCGGGGTGGGGCGCGAGGTCGAGGAGACGCTCTTCACCTGGGAGGCGCCCGATGGAACGCGGGTGTTCACCGTGTACCTCCTCCACGGCTACAGCAACGGCATGCATCTGCCGCTGGAGCGCGGCGCGCTGTGCGAGCGCCTGCGCGGCGAGATCGAGAGCCTGGGCGCGAGCTCGCGGATTCCCACGCTGTTGCTGATGAACGGCGGCGATCACGTCGAACCGCAGCCGGGGCTTCCCGCCGCACTGGCCGGAGTCGTCGAGTCCCTCGACGGCGCGAGCCTCGAGATCGGAACGCTGCCGGGCTTCGTCGAGCGGGCCCGTCGCGAGGCGCCGGCCGCGCTTCCGGTACACCGCGGCGAGCTGCGTTCCGGGCTCCGGACTCCGCTGCTCGAGGGCTGCGCGTCGGCGCGCGCTCCCCAGAAGCGCGCGGACTTCCGGAACGATCGCCGGCTGACGCGCTACCTGGAGCCGCTCGCCGCCTGGCTCGGTGTGATCGGCGGCGACGGCGACCCGGCCGTGATCGACCTGGCGTGGCGGATTGCGCTCCTGAACCACCCCCACGACTCGATCTGCGGCTGCTCGATCGATGCGGTCCACGACCAGATGGACTCGCGCTTTGCGCGCGTCGCGGAGATCGCGCACACCCACCTGCGGCGCGTGGCCGGTGAGCTCGCCGCTCGGGTGGCCGCACCGGAGGGCCTCGAGCGCGGCGCCGGCGAGCGGGTGCTTGCGTGGAACCCGAACGCCGGGGGGCGGGTGCAGGTGGAAGGCGAGGTCGATCTGGACGTCGCGGGTCGCGCGGGACGTTCCCTCGCGCTCCACCTCCGCGATGCCGGCGGTCGCCGCATTCCCGTCTTCGCGGAGATCATCGAGCCGGGCGCTACGGCGGCCCGCTACACGCTGTCGCCCGAGGGCGCGTCGGCCGCCGTCCGGGGCTTCCCCCCGGAGTTCATGGGGCAGTGGGTTCGGGACCTGCGCTGGCGCGCACGCCGCGGCGGGCTGGCGGTCGACCTCTGCCTGGGCGCAGACCCGCCCCGGTCGTTCGACTTCCCTGCGGCCAAGGCGGCGTTCGCGGAAGCCGTCGCCGGCCGGGAGGGAATCGCGGTGGAGTTCCGGGCGCGACGCCTGCCCCGCGTCCGGCTTCGCTTCGTCGACGACGTGCCCGGCTGCGGCCTGCGCGTCTACCGGACGGCGAAGGGGAGGGCCCCGGGACTGGAACCGCTCGTCGCCGCCCGCACGCGCCAGGGCGGTGCGGTGATCGAGAATGCGGTCTGGCGCCTCGAGGCCGAGCCCGACGGCAGCGTCCGCTGTCTGCACCGACCGTCGGGCGCGCTCGTCCACGACGCGGTGCGCCTCGTGAGCGAAGGCGACCGGGGCGACACCTACAACTTCGACCCCGTGCCGGGAGCGCCGCCCGTCGAGCGTCCAGAGCGGGTGCGCGTTCGCCTCGCGCCGCCCTCGGAGGCGGAGGTGGGACTGGTCATCGCGGCCCGTTATCGCGTGCCGGCGGCGCTGAGCGCCGATCGGAGGCGACGATCGACGCGTCGGGTCGGGCTGGCCGCCCGCCTCGAGCTGCGGCTCGCCGCCGGACTCGACCGCGTCGAACTCCGCGTCGAGGTCGACAACGGCGCCCGGGACCACCGCCTGCGGGCCCTCGTCCGCGCCCCGTTCCGCGCCACCCGCTTCGAGGTCGAGTCGGCCTTCGAAGTGGCAGCGCGGCCGATCGCGCCGCAGCCGTCGGATTTCGGGAGCGAGCGCCCCGCGGAATTCCCGATCGGCGCGACGCCGCAGCGCAGCTTCGCAACGCTCATCGGTGAAGGTCGCGCCCTCACGTTGGCCAACCGCGGCTGCACGGAGGTGGAGGCGGTCGCGGGGGCGGACGGATCCACCTCGTTCGCCGTGACCGCGCTGCGAGCCGTCGGCTGGCTTTCCCGCGACGACCTCGCGCTGCGGCCGGGGCACGCCGGACCGTCTCTCGAGACGCCCGGCGCCCAGGTTCCCGGACGGCACCGGATGGAGCTCGCCTGGCGACTGCACGCGCCCGAGGATCCGCTGCGCACGGCCGAGGCCCACCGCTTCGCGTTCCCGCCGCTGGCGTTTGCGGGGGAGGCGTCCGCCGCAACGGTCCTGGCCGATGGAGCGCGGCTGCTCGAGGTGGACGACCCCGCCGTGGTGGTTTCGGCGATCGAGCCACGAGCCGGGAGCGAGCCCGTCGTCCGCCTGTACAACAGCTCCCCCGAGGCGCGCCGCGTGCGGGTGCGCTGGAACGGGCCGGGTGCGAGCGGGCTGCGGCCCGTCGACCTCGCCGGCCGTCCGACGGAGCTGGCCGGCTTGGAGCCGGGTCCCGGGGCCTCCGCGACCCTCGCGCTGCGGGGCTGGCAGCTCGTCGGGCTGCGGCCGGGCTGACCGCGTCCGAGGCCGGTGGAGACCGAGCCGGCCAGGCGTCGATTCGGGGTATCGTTTTCCCCACGCTGCGCTCGGGCGGAGCGGGCTCGTCTTCCGCAAGTTCTTGCGCTGGGTCGTTGCT
>Ga0224512_10005095_pt1 | contig 10914 bp, 9 predicted proteins | sample SF_May12_sed_USG_4_FD_169103 | JGI IMG/M metagenome (GOLD analysis project Ga0224512, IMG submission 169103) | Sediment microbial communities from San Francisco Bay, California, United States - SF_May12_sed_USGS_13 | ecosystem: Environmental > Aquatic > Marine > Sediment | place: USA: California...
TCTGGACTCGTACGAGAACGACACGTATGCCGACGGCCAGGCTGCCGCCCTGTACGGCCAGCACCCACCCATGGTGAACGCGTGTCGGGCGCCCGGCGAGTGGCAAACCTACGACATCGTGTTTCGTCGGCCGCGGTTCGCCGAGAACGGGTCGGTGGCACGGCCCGCTCGGGTGACGGTGTTGCACAACGGCGTGCTAGTGCACGAGAACGCCGCGTTCACGGGCGCCACCGTGCACGCGCGTGCCGCCACGTATCAGCGGCATGCCGATGGTCTGCCCCTGGTACTCCAGGATCACGGCGACCCGGTCCGGTTCCGCAACATCTGGGTGCGCGAGCTGCCCGAGGCCACGCAGGACTCGACGCTCATCTTCCGGCGATAGGCCCCGCGCACCCTAGAGCCGCCACCCCTCCCGATACGTCGGCATGGTCCACTGCACCGGAATGGCGGCGTCCTTCACCACCCCGGTCTCGGGATCCAGCTCGATCGCCCTGCCGGCGCGCACCGCGAGGTTGCCCAGCAGCACCATCTCGGTGAGCGGCCCCGCGTGGCCCGCGAACGACGAGCCGGGCTGGGTGCCCGCCTTGCACGCGGCGATCCACTCGGCGTAGACGCTCTCGACGCGCGGGTACTTCTCCGCGGGTGGACTCGCTCGCAAGTCCGCGTCGCGCTTCGCGTCCAACAGCCGCGGAGACCGGCCGTACATGTCGGCGACGAGCTTGCCGTCATCGCCAATCCACAGCTGGCCGCCGTCATTCCACGGCGGCCACGGCGTGGCGTCGTCCACCTCAGACGGGCGCGGCGGCCGGAAGCTGCCGTCCCGCCACACGCACGTGACGGGGCCCCGACTGCCGCGCGCCGCGAAGTGATAGACAATCCGGGATGCCGCGGGCGCCGTCTCCGGGAACAGCGGCGTGGACTCGGCCTCGATGCGCGTGGGGTAGCCGAGGTCCAGCACCCAATACGCCGCGTCCATGGCGTGACACGCGATGTCGCCCAGGGCGCCCGTACCGAAGTCCCACCAGCCGCGCCACCGGAACGGCGCGTACGCCGGGTTGTACGGCCGCGTCGGCGCCGGGCCGAGCCAGAGGTCCCAGTCGAGCGTCGGCGGCACGTTGTGCGCCTCGCTGGGCCGCTCGATGGCCTGCGGCCAGATGGGACGGTCGGTCCAGAAGTGCACCTCGCGCACTGGGCCGATGGCCCCCGCCTCCACCCATTCCCGGATCTGGCGCGTGCCCTCCCCCGCGTGTCCCTGGTTCCCCATCTGGGTCGCCTGCCGCGGGCGGCGGGCCGCCTCGGCCTTCATGGCGCGCACCTCACCGAGCGTCCGCGCGAGCGGTTTCTGGCAGTAGACGTGCTTCCCCTGCCGGAGCGCCGCGAGCGCTGCTACCGCGTGCGTGTGGTCCGGCGTGGAGATGGTGACCGCGTCGACCCGCGAGCCTTCCTTGTCCAGCATCACGCGGAAGTCGGTGTACCGTGTGGCGCCGGGATAGCTGGTAAAGGCGTCCTCGGCGCGTTTCCCGTCCACGTCGCACAGGGCGACGAGGTTCTCGCCGCTCACGCCGCGCACGTCGTTCCGGCCCATGCCCCCCACACCGATGCAGGCGACATTCAGCGTGTCGCTCGGTGCGCGGAAGCCGCGGCCCAGCACGTGACGCGGCACGATGGTGAACGCCATCCCGGCCGCGACGTTGTTCACGAACCGCCGCCTGGGCATCGGCCGGGGAGCCCCCTGGCGCGGGCCGGACCCGTGATTCAACATGGGGGAGGGAGCACAGCTCCCAGCCTGCCTCTCAAGGGGGAAGCCATGGGCGAGCGGTTCATTGGCACCGTCACGCACTTCTACAAGGCCCCGGGCGTCGCGGTCGTGCAACTGGTCGAGGACGGACTCGCGGTGGGCGACGAGGTGCATTTCGTCGGGCACACGAGCGATTTCACCGAGCGGGTCACGTCGCTGGAAATGGAGCATGGGAAGGTGGATCATGCGTCCGCCGGCGAGGAAGTCGCCGTAAAGGTAATCGCGCGTGTGCGGCAGCACGACCGGGTGCTCAAGGTGGTGCCGGACTAGCGAAATTCCTCCGGGCTCCCTCGGTGCCCAGCCTACGATCACGCCACCGGTTGGAGCAACGACGCATCGGGGAGGCGCTCAGGCCGTCGCCGGCTGCTCCGGCGCGTTCGAACCGGTTTCCGCCGGCTCGTCGGACCAGGGTGGCATGATCTTCACCAGCACCCACAGGATCACGAAGGGCAGAGCGAGAAGCGCGAGGGTCACGCCGATGCCCTCAATCCCCAACAGCTGTGCCTTGTAGACCGTCAGGCCTCGCAGGCTCTTCGAGAACAGCTGCCCGCCAATGACGACATTCCAGCGGATGCTGAAGATGCCGATCTGAATGAGGACGGCCGAGGTCAGAAACACCAGCTGCTTGAGTTCCGCGGAGGCCCGCACGAAGCCCCCCTTGCGGAGTCCTGGGGAAAACACCGCCAGCAACCCGAGGGGGATCAGGGTACCAAACAGCAGCTGCAGCACGATCAGGCTCAAGAACAACCGGTTCTCCACCATCTGCGCGAGAATCTGGATGGATTCCTCGGCCTCGTAGAGCCGGTGGATGAAATCCAGGGCTTCGAGCGAGAAGTCGACGACCAGGGCGTAGAACAGGAATTGCGCCAGTTTCTCCAGGCACGTCATGTCGATCTTCCGCCACCGGAACATCGTCGTCAGCATGTACAGGAAAAGCACCAGCGCGATGCCGGAGACCATCGCGGAGAACAGGAACACGACGGGCATCAGAACGCTGCTCCACCAGGGGTTCGCCTTGATGGAGCCGAAGATGAACCCGACATACCCGTGCAGCAGGAATGCCGACGGGATGCCGATGACGGTGATCCAGCGTCCGGCGCTCTCGTCGAAGGCCACGGCACGGGGCGAGACGTCGGTAGCGCCCAGTGTCAGGCCGTAGTACAGCCATCGGCGGATCCCGCGGGACTCGCGGGCCCAACGCACGAAATCCCGTCGGTAGTCAAACCAGATTTCCAGCAGCAGTACCACCGTCAGGTACCAGGCATACACGAAGCCGAACATGGCCATCGCCGACCGCTTGTTCGGGGTCATGAAGATCTCGTACGAGCGTTCCGGGTGTCCGAGGTGGGCCTGGAGCGGCAGCGGCGCGACCAGCAGGAAGGCCAGCGCGGTCAGCAACGCCAGCCGGTACGTGGGCTGCACCTCCCGCACGTTGAACACGCGTTCCAGCGACGCCAGGATGAACGCGCCGGCCACGAGCCCCGTGATGTACGGGTAGAGCACGATGAGCAGGCCCCACTGGAGCTCGAACTCGTTGGGATAGATGTACCCCTGCACGGCCTAGCGCACCTCTCCGTCGAGATTCGCGTAATACGCCTTGGGCTGCGTATTGAGATTCGGCTTGAGCACCTGGATGTCGTTGAAGCGGAGGAATCGCGCGAGCGGCGTGACCCGCTTCTCCACTTCGCCAAACACGCGAGCATTCGTGGGACAGACTTCCACGCAGGCGGGCACGAGTCCCTTCACCAGCCGGTGGTAGCAGAACGTGCACTTGTCGGCGACGTGTTTCTCCGGGTGCATGTAGCGCGCCCCGTACGGGCACGCCTGAATGCAGTAACGGCACCCGATGCAGTAGCTGTCGTCCACGAGCACGACACCGTCTCGCGTGATGAACGTGGCCCCCACGGGGCACACCTGCACGCACGGCGGGTTGGCGCAGTGATTACACAGCTTCGGAACGAAGAAGGTCCGGAGAACCTCGCCCTCTCGCCGGATGGGCGGGAACCCGTCGAGACCGCCATTCGGGCTCTCCACTTCGACGTCCCCATTGGTCCTCAGGACGTACCGCTCGATCCACGTGTTGAAGTAGGTGGGCTCCAGGGGCACGTCGTTTTCGATCTTGCAGGCCGCCACGCAGCGCGCGCAGCCGATGCACTTCGCGACGTCGATTCCGATGCCGTAGTAATGCTCGCTCGCATCGTAGGCGCCCGGGTCCGTCCCCTGGGCCTCGGCCATCCGTACCACGCCCAGCAGTACCGGCCCGCCGGCCGCCAGACATGCGGCGACCAGATCACCGACGAACGCGCGGCGATCCATCCCCGCGTCGCTCATATGCCGGCCTCCGGGAAGTGCGGGTAGTGACATTGCCAGCAGAGGTACGGCTGACCGTGCCGCTCGAGGTCGACCTGGGGAATCAGGCCCCCCGGAGGCATCCCGGAGTGACAGCCACCGCAAAACGCGCGATCGGTCGGCTTGGTCGGCAGCACGGCCCGGGGATTCTGCCGGTGGCTCTCAGGCGCGTCATGGCACGTCGTGCAGCGCAGCGTGGCGTGGTGCGACACCGCTTTCTGTCGGTCGATCCCGCCGTGACACGCGCTGCATTCGCGCGGAGTGACGGGGGGCTCCGGCGCGTGCGGGGCGTGACACGTCATGCACGGGATGCGCGTATTGTGCGTCACGGAATCGACCTGCGGAAACCCGGTGGGGCGCGACGGATCGAAGGCATGACAGAGGAGGCAGAGCGCGCGCTCGCGCCGGATCTCGGGCTTACCGGACAGCGGCGCGGAAGCGTGCGACGCAGCCGGTCCATGGCAGATCTCGCAGGCCAAGTCGCGGTGGTGGCCGGCCAGGCGCTGCGCATCGATGGATCCGTGACACGGCGCGCAGGCCTGGCGGCCGGCGAACTTGACCGGCCGCGCGGCGATCGAGTCCACCGCTGCCCCGCGGTAATGCCCGAACTCCCCGAACGTCTCGGGCACGAGGAACCGCCGGGCCAGCACCAACGTCCCGATGGCGATGACAAACACCGCGATGAGACGCGGGACCTGCTGCGGCATGAACGCCTCCCGCCAACCCCTCCCGGACGAACGCTCGTGCGGTCGGGGACTCGGGACCAAGACTAAGGCGAGACCGTGTGCCGACTCTGAAGTTTCTGTGAAGGGGACTTCAGGCTGAACCGAGCGACACCCCAACCCGCCCGCGCCGTGGCAGGCTTATGAGGGGGTCAACTCAGGCGGTGCTGGTAGGGGCGCGAGCGGAGAGCGCACCTCACATGGCGACGCAGCAGGGACTGCGGCGGATCCGTGCCACCTGTCGATCGGTGAGAACGGGCATCCGCGTGGAGGTGGTCGAGAACGCGTACATCAGGTTTCGCTGGTGGCCCGGATGGACCGGGGCGAAGCCGGAAGTTAGCAGCACGTGGCCGATCTCATGGGCTGTGTCCCATCGCGATGCCCGCGCGGCGACCGTGCACGCTGGACGATTGACGGCGTGGCCGCCGCATCCGAGGAGTGAGGGGTCGGCGAAGCGCCTGACGTAGTAGACCAAGATCTCATTGGACGGCGCGCGAGTCCCCATGCCGTGCAGTCGGTTGTACTCGCCCGCATTGATGACCCAGTGGCACTCACCGTCCACCCGGGTCAGCGCGCGCTCCTCCGCCTCCGTAAGCCCCAGGGACTCGCCGGAAGCGAACTCCATCGCGATGCCATATTGCCCGTAGACCCGCTGGGTATCCGATAGCGAGCGGTCGAAGGGCACACGCGCCAGCGAGATGCTCCGGAAGTGGAGCCGCACCCGATGGCGAGACCCAGGACAGAAATGATCCAACGCCATGAGGGTGTCCCGATCGATGATGCCGCTCGGGTTGATGTTGGCCCAATCCTGGAACTCCTGGAGTCGCTGTTGGGTCTCGTCGCCGAACTGGCCATCGGGACTGTAGCCCGGCCGGCCGATCGAGCGAGGCATCGCATAGCCGAGGTCTATGAGGGCCATCTGCACGAGGTGCACCGCCCGCCCGCGGGCGTGTTTGCGGATGGCAGCACCTGCAGCCGCATTGCGTAGCCGGGGGCTGGTGACGAAGCGCGGGGACGTGAGGGCCATGTCGTCTCCCATTCGAGGATGAGCCTCAATGCGACTTGAGGCTGCCGGCAACGGCGCTCCGGCATTCGAGGGTCGTCAGGCGGCGTTGGCCAGCTGCCCGGGTACGGCAGAGTCACTCGGATGGACTTCGACCACCCTAGCGCGCCGAGCGCAGCAGATCAAGAACGAAGACGCTCGGGATTGTCGAGAGCGGCGGAGGGATGCGATCTGAGACACTGTGCTCACCCTCCGCCCGGCGCCCGTCGGGGATGATCGGGATCCAGTGAGGGCGCGCTCCCGGACCGGCCCACCGTCGACGCGACCGTGCGTAGACCGGCGCTCCAGCGGTCAGGCTCGCTGGGAAGGGCGCACGACGTCAGGCCAGTCGCAGGTCCCTGATGATGCTGGTCACCAGCTCCTCTGGCGGGTGGCTGATATCCAGTGCCAAGGCGCGCTCCGGCGGCTCCAGCAATGCCATTTGGCTGTCGAGCAGGGCCGCGGGCATGAAATGCTTGCGTGCGCGCATGCGCGCCGCGATGAGCGCCTTGGAGCCGCGCAGGAAGACGAGCCGCACCCCGTCCCGCTCGGCGCCGAGCACCTCCCGGATTCGCGCCGTGAGCGCGGAACAGGCCAGCACCACCGTGTCGTTCTCCACTAGCCACCCGTCGATCCGCGACCGCAGGTCCCGGAGCCAGTCCGCGCGATCCTCGTCGGTGAGCGGCGTGCCGCTCCGCATCTTTGCGACGTTCGCCGGCGAGTGATAATCGTCGGCATCATAGAACCGGCAGCCCAGCGCGCGCGCCAGCGCGCGTCCCACGGTGGTCTTGCCGGAGCCGCTCACGCCCATGATCAGAATGACCATCGGCTCAGCCTACGAACGGGGCTACGAGGAGAATCAACACGATCGAAATCAGCGCAATGAGGCTCGTCGTGACGGTCCAGGTCTTGAGCGTCTCCGGCACGCTGAGGCCGAGATAGCGATTGACGAGCCAGAAGCCCGAGTCGTTGACGTGCGAGGTCGTGGTGGCGCCGGCCGCGATGGCGACCACGAGCAACGCGAGTCTCGGCCCGGACGATCCGAGGTCGCCGGCGAGCGCGGCCACCAGCCCCGCCGCCGTCAGCATGGCCACCGTGGCCGACCCTTGCATGAGCCGCACCGTCGCGGCCGTCACGAACGCCACGACGAGCGGCGGCAGGCTGGTTCCTGCCAGCCAGTTGGCGAACACGTCGCCCACGCCCGAGTCGATCAGCACCTGCTTGAGCACGCCGCCGCCGCTGGTCACCAGAATCACGATGCCGGCGGGCTCCAGCGCCTTCGTCGCGATCCCCTGCACCTCCTGCGCGGTGTACCCCGCGCGCGTCCCCAGCAGCCAGAAGGAGAGCACCGTCGTGATCAACAGCGCGATCATCGGATGACCGATGGCGCCCAGGACCGATCGGAGTCCGTGGCCCTCGGCCAGCGTGGCGCTGGCAACCGTATTCCCCACGATCAGGCTCAGGGGGATCCCGATCAGGGCGACGATCAATGAGACCGGCGGCAGCGGTCGCTGGCGCTTCCGTTCGGTCAGGTGCATGTACTCGGGCACCGTGGCCGGCACACGCGGCGCGATGAGTCGCGCGTAGATCGGGCCGGCAATGATGGCGGCCGGTATGCCGATCAGCGCCCCGAACAGCATCACCCAGCCCAGGTCCGCCCCCAGGAGCCCAGCCACGGCAATCGGGCCGGGGGTGGGCGGGATGAACGCGTGCGTGACGGCGAGTCCCGCCAGCAGGGGCAGCGCGTAATAGACGATGGGCCGCTTGGTGCGCTCGGTGAGGCCATAGACGAGCGAGATGAGAATGATGAACGCCACGTCGAAGAAGACGGGAATTGCCACGATGAACCCGACCGCGAGCAGCGACCATTGCGCGTTGCGCTCGCCGAACCGGCGGAGCAGCGCGTCGGCCACGGCCTCCACGCCGCCGGAGACGTCGAGCATCTGGCCGAACATCGCGCCGAGTCCCACCAGCACCGCGATGGCCGCAAGCGTACTGCCGACGCCCTTGGTGACCGCGTCGAGCACGGCGGCGAAGGGCATGCCGGCGGCGGCCCCGATGACTAGGCTGCCGATCAAGAGTGCCACGAACGCGTGCAGCTTGACGCGCACGATCAGGTACAGCAGCAGGGCGATGCCCGCGATCGCGGCGCCTACGAGTTGCGCATCACTCATGTGATGAGGTCATCTCCCAGGGTCGGCGGGTCAAAAGATAGCCAACGCGTCCCCTTGCCATCCGCCCGGCGAAACCGACATAGTTGCCCGGTCGTCCAATCCCAGCCTGGAGCGCGTATGGTCTGCAAGTCCTTCCTGCCGGTCCTCGTCGTGATCGGCTTCGCGGCGTGCGGGACCAACGGCTCGTCGGACCGGCTTCGCACGATCGGACACATCGAACGCCTCGCGCCGGGGCTGGACGCCATCGTGCCGGCCGACGCCGTGTTCGAAATCCTCGCCGACGGCCACGACTGGACCGAGGGGCCGGTCTGGGTGCCGGCGCTGCAGTCACTCTTGTACTCGGATGTGCCGAGGAACGCAATCTACCGCTGGCGCGAGGGGGATACGGCCTCGGTCTGGCTGACCCCATCGGGGTACACCGCCACGGCGCCACGCGGCGGGGAAACGGGGTCGAACGGACTGGCCCTGGACCCGGCCGGGCGGCTGGTCCTCGCCCAGCACGGCGATCGGCGCATCGCTCGGCTCGAGGCGCCGTGGGACCGGCCGGCACCCGTCTTCGCGACGCTGACGGACCGGTTCCAGGGCAAGCGATACAACTCGCCGAACGACCTCGCCGTTCGACGGAACGGCGACGTGTACTTCACGGATCCGCCCTACGGGTTGGAGCACGGAGTCGACGACCCCGCCAGGGAGCTGGCCGTGTATGGCGTGTTTCGAGTGGCGACCGACGGTTCGGTGACGCTGCTGATCAGCGACCTGTCTCGACCAAATGGCATCGCGTTCTCGCCGGACCAGCGGACCCTCTACGTCGCCAACTCCGACCCGGCCCAGCCGGTCATCATGGCGTACGACGTGACGGACGACGGGAGCCTGGCGAACGGTCGCGTGCTGTTCGACTCGTGGGGTGACGGCATGGCGGTGGACCAGCGGGGCCACCTGTACGTGACGAGTGGCACCAGCGGCGTGCTGGTCCTGGCACCCGACGGGACGCACCTGGGATCCCTCGTGACGGGGGAACGGACGTCGAACTGCGCGTTTGGCGACGACGGCTCCACGCTGTACGTCACGTCGGACATGTACCTGGTGCGGATACGCCTGACCGCGAAGGGCGTGGGGTTCTAGTCACGAGCTAACAACCAAGGGCCTAGGTGCGTACCACGGAGTATGACTGCTCGCGTCTTACCGCTGATCCCCGTTCCCGTCCTCACTGCGGCGCTCCTCGGGCCCGTGGGGGGAGCGGCTGCCCAGCAGGCCTCGTACACGGCTCCCCCAGTGGACCGGCCCATTGCGCGGGCGGTAGCGGCGACCGTGCTGCCCACCATGGACGGCGACGTCGCCGGGGATCCCGCCTGGCGCGACGCGCCTCCGATCACGGGCTTCTGGCAGACCACGCCCGACGAGGGCCGGCCCGCCACCGAAGCGACCGAGGTGCGGGTTCTTTATACGGCCAGCACGCTCTACATCGCCGTGGTGTGCTACGACCGCGAACCCTCGCAATTGATCGTCACCGACAGCCGCCGCGACGCATCGCTCGACCAGATGGACAGCTTTCGCTTCGTGCTGGACACCTATCGGGACCGGCAGAACGGCTTCCTGTTCGGCACGAATCCCGCCGGCGTGGAGTACGACGCGCAGGTGGCGAACGAAGGCCAGGGGGGCGGGTTCGGCGCCGGCCCGCGGGCGCAGCCGGGCGCCGGGGGTGGGCTGAACGTGAACTGGGACGGCTCGTGGACGGTGCGGGTGCAGACGGGCGCCTACGGCTGGAGTGCCGAGTTCGCGATCCCGTTCCGGACGCTGCGATTCAGCGGAGGCGCGGGCCAGGTCTGGGGCATCAACTTCGAGCGCACCATCCGCCGCAAGCGGGAGACGGCGTACTGGGCCCCCCTGCCCCGGCAGTACGACCTGGCGCGGGTCTCGCTGGCGGGGTCGCTCGAAGGTCTCGATCCTCCCGCTCCGCGCAACCTCCAGCTCACGCCGTACGGGCTGATCCACGGGGCGCGGGTGGTGGACTCCACCACCTACACCACCACCGGCCCCGACGCGGACTTCGGCGTGGACCTCAAGTACAGCCTCACGCCGAGCCTGACGCTGGACGCGACGTACAACACCGACTTCGCGCAGGTGGAGGTGGACGAGCAGCAGATCAACCTGGACCGCTTCAACCTGTTCTTCCCGGAGAAGCGGCCCTTCTTTCTGGAGAACGCGGGGCTCTTTGCCGTGGGGCAACCCGGGCAGGTCGAGCTGTTCTTCAGTCGCCGGATCGGCATCGGGCCCGACGGCGAGCAGGTCCCGATCATCGCGGGCGCGCGGGTCTCGGGCGACCTGGCCGGGATGAAGGTCGGTCTGCTGGACATGCAGACGGAGCAGGTGGGCTCGGCGGGGATCCCGGCCAACAACTTCGGGGTCGTGCGGGTGAAGCGCGAGTTACCGAATCGCTCGTTCCTGGGCGCGCTGGTCACCAACCGGCAGGGGTTCGGCGAGTTCGCCGCCGACGACGACTACAATCGTCTCGTGGCCCTTGACGGCCAGCTCGGCATCGGGCGGTACGGCCTGCTGTCCGGCTTCGCGGCGCGCTCGTTCACGCCCGGCGCCACCGAGCCGCAGCACGCGCTGCGCGCTCAGGCCGGCTACGACTCCGAGCGCTGGATGCTTCAGGCCGGCTTCTCGGAGATCGCGGCCGGGTTCAACCCGGAGCTGGGCTTTCTCCAGCGGGCGGCGTACCGGTCATTCAACGGCCTCCTGTTCCACCGGTTCCGCCCGGACGCGCTGGGGTTCCACGAGCTGCGCCCGCACGCCAGCTACAACGGCTTCTGGGGACTGGACGGGTTC
>Ga0224512_10005096_pt1 | contig 10914 bp, 6 predicted proteins | sample SF_May12_sed_USG_4_FD_169103 | JGI IMG/M metagenome (GOLD analysis project Ga0224512, IMG submission 169103) | Sediment microbial communities from San Francisco Bay, California, United States - SF_May12_sed_USGS_13 | ecosystem: Environmental > Aquatic > Marine > Sediment | place: USA: California...
TGGTGTCCATCACAAAGTCGTAGTCTTGCGGTGTCACTTCGACCAGGCGCTGCATGGTACTCACGCCCGCGTTGTTGACCAAGATGTCGATGCCGCCCATTTCGGTCTCGGCATGTGCGACGGCCGCCTTGATGCTGTCATAGTTGGTCACGTCGAGCATCACCACATGCGAGTTGCCACCCGCGGCTTCAATCTCGGCGCGCAAGGTCTTCAAGCGTTCCACACGGCGGCTGGCCAGCACCACCGCCGCACCTGCCAGAGCCAGTGTCTTGGCAAACTGCAACCCCAAACCGCTGGACGCACCGGTCACCATTGCCACCCGGCCAGAAAGATCGACGACATAGCTCACGGAGATACTCCCCAAGTGTTGTTGATCACCATAGCACGCATACCGCTGGCTGTCGTTCCCCGCCAAAGGCTCGACGCCGCACAATACATGCCTGGTGGTGCATGTATGGTCTGTAGTCTACTGGCAAGCCCTACTGACCCATAAAATGAGCCCCGGTGCCTTGGGCGCCTCCTGCGATGTTCCCTTCATGACACCTGCCGAAATCCTGGCCAAGCACGGCCCTCGTGAAACAATGGATTGCGATGTCGTCGTGGTCGGGGCCGGTCCTGGTGGCTTGGCGGCGGCGATACGCTTGAAGCAACTCGCCGCCGCGCAGGACAAGCAATTGTCGGTCGTGGTCGTCGAGAAGGCTTCCGAGCCCGGCGCGCACATTCTCTCGGGCGCCGTCATGGACCCGCGTGCATTGACCGAACTGGAGCCCAACTGGAAAACTCTTGGCGCACCGCTCCATCAACCGGTAGCGCGCGAGCAACTGTTGTTTCTGACGGCGACAAAGGCAATCGGTATGCCCCGGTTCCTGATACCGACGAGCTTGGCGAATCACGGCAACTACATCATCAGCCTCGGCCAACTGGTGCGCTGGCTGGCGCAACAGGCGCAAGCCCTGGGGGTGGAAATATTCCCCGGTTTTTGCGCCGCCGAAGTGCTTTACAACGAAGATGACGCGGTCAGCGGCGTGGCCACAGGTAACTTCGGCGTCGGCAAAGACGGTCAGCCAACGAGCAATTTCCAACTCGGCATGGAGCTGCATGCCAAGTACACCGTGTTCGCGGAAGGATCGCGCGGCCACTTGGGCCGGCAACTCATCGCCAAGTACCACCTCGACGCTGGCAAAGACCCACAAAGCTACGCCATCGGCATCAAGGAACTGTGGCAGGTTGCGCCGGCTCAACATCAGCCAGGCCTAGTGCTGCACTCGCTCGGCTGGCCCATGGACGCCCACACTTATGGCGGCGCGTTCATGTACCACCAGGAAGACAACAAGGTGTCGCTGGGCCTGGTCACCGGCTTGGACTACAGCAACCCCTGGCTGAGTCCCTTCGAAGAAATGCAACGCTGGAAGACCCATCCCAACATCCGGCCCCACCTGGAAGGCGGCAAGCGCATCGGATATGGTGCTCGGGCCATCACGGCGGGTGGTCTTTTGAGCTTACCCAAGACGGTATTTCCTGGCGGCGCTTTGATCGGGTGTGAGGCGGGCTACCTCGACTTTGCACGTATCAAAGGCAGCCATGCGGCGATCAAGACCGGTATGCTGGTAGCAGACGCTGCCTTTGACGCCGTTGCGGCGGGCCGTCGACACGACGAGCTGGCCGCTTATCCCGCGGCATTCCAAAATTGTTGGTTGTACGACGAACTCCATGCGTCTCGAAACGCCAAGCAATGGTTCAAGAAAGGTTTGTACGTGGCCACCTTGATGAACGGCGTCGAACAGTGGTTACTGCCAAAAATCGGCGTCAAATCACCGCCATGGACGATTCACCGCAAGTCGGCCGACCATTTGCAACTCAAGCTCGCCGTCGAGTGCACAGCCATCAACTACCCCAAACCAGACGGCGTGATCACCTTCGATAAACTCTCGTCGGTGTTTGTCAGCAACACGAATCATGCGGAGAATCAACCGGCGCACTTGACCTTGAGCGAGCCGGCCATTCCCGTCAGTATCAACCTTGCTAAATATGCCGGCCCGGAGAGCCGCTACTGTCCCGCAGGGGTCTACGAGTTTGTGAAAGACGTGGGCAATTCAGACCGTCTGCAGATCAACGCACAAAACTGCGTGCACTGCAAGACCTGCGATATCAAAGACCCGACGCAAAACATCGTCTGGATCGCGCCTGAAGGCGGCGGCGGGCCAAACTATTCTGGGATGTAACCATGAAAACTTCAACTTCAGCATTGAACCGCGGCGCAACAGCACCGGATTTTTCACTCCCTGGCGTCGATGGGCGGCAGTGGACACGCGACGCGGTTGCCGGCAAGCGCGGTTTGCTCGTGATGTTCATTTGCAACCACTGCCCGTACGTTCAGGCGGTACTCGACCGCATTGTCCGCGACACCAACGAGCTGCGTGGCCTGGGCGTTGGATGCGTCGCCATCAGCAGCAACGATGTCGTGACCTACGCCGAGGACTCGTTCGACAACATGAAGCTGCTCGCCCAGCGGCACAAGTTTGAGTTTCCTTACCTTTACGACGAATCGCAACAGGTGGCACATGCCTATGGCGCCGTTTGCACGCCTGATTTTTTTGGCTACAACGCCGAGCTGGCGCTCGAGTATCGCGGACGTATAGACGCCTCGGGGATGAACGCCGCGCCCGCTAACAGCCGACGAGAGCTCTTTGAAGCCATGCGGCAGATTGCCGACACCGGCGCCGGTCCCGCCGAACAAAACGCAAGCATTGGTTGCTCAATCAAGTGGCGCAGCTGACCCGGATTGACCACACATGATGTGTCAGCACCACGCAGCGCACGTGAGTGGCACCTCTATAATTTGTGTTGGCAGTTTGTTCTTGTCCTGATGAACCACGAGGCTGACGCGCAAAACCATGAATAAGCTGATCTCCACCGTGCTGGCGCTGACCAGCATGGCGTGCCTCGCTCCCGCCGCTCAAGCGCAAAGTGCAAGTGCCGGCGAGAAAAAGGCAGCCATGTGTATCGGCTGCCATGGCATCCCGGGTTACCAGGCAAGCTTTCCCGAGATATACAAGGTGCCCAAGATTGCCGGCCAAAATGCGAAGTACATCGCCTCGGCCTTAACGGCCTACGGCAAGGGCACTCGCAAACACCCGACCATGACTGGCATCGCCGTATCGCTGAGCGAACAAGACATCGCCGATTTGGCCGCGTACTATGAGCAGTTAGGCAAGAAAGAAGCGCAACAAGTCGCGCGCAAGCCTGCTCAAGCACCCAGCGCCCAGGTAGCGGCATTGCTGCAAAAAGGCAATTGTTTGGCGTGCCACGGTGAGAATTTCAGCCAGCCTATCGATCCTAGTTACCCAAAGCTGGGCGGTCAGCACGCCGATTACTTGTATGCGGCGCTCAAGGCCTACCAAACGCAAGGCAACCCACATGTCGGACGTGCTGACCCCATCATGGGCGGCATGGCCAAGCCCTTCAGCATCAGTGAGCTCAAACTGATGGCGCGGTACATCGGTTCGTTGCCGGGCGAGTTGAGCACGATACCCCAGCCACGCTTCAAGTAGTCGGGCCTGAGGCATGGCGCTGACGGTACTTAGCCGTTGCGCCCGCTTTTAGCTTTGGCTGCAGTCCCAGACTGTTTGCCTTGAGCAGACTCTCCATCGGCGGCCGGCTCTGACCATACGATGCGATCGAGGATGCCGACGAGATCGTCGAAGGTGTTTTCTTTGTTCAGCACGGCGCGCACACCGGCTTGCAATGCAAGGGCCCGCAGTTCTTCGGTCACATAGCCTGAACTGACCACAACCGGCAGGTCCGGCCTGATGTGGGCCAGTTCTATCGCCAAGTCCAAGCCCGACATTTCTGGCATGTTGAAATCGGTCACCACAATGTCGATATCGCTGGCCTGCCCTCGCACGGTCGCTACTGCCTCGTGCGGGTTGCGGTGAGCCGTGACGCGATAGCCCGCACGCCGCAGAAAGCTCTCCACCACCACCAGCATGGCCTCATCGTCATCCACACAGAGAACATGCCTGCCCTTTTCCGGTGCCAGGATACCCTGGCCGATCATCACCTCCGATTCAGTCACAGCCGGTGTCGACGTCTCTTCAGGCCGATCCACCAAGGGCAGGTATACGTCGAAGCGGCTGCCAACGCCAGGCTTGCTCTCCAGCGTAATCGCACCGTGGTGCGTAGACACAATGCCATGCACAACGGCCAAGCCCAACCCTATTCCCTGGTCGACCGATTTGGTGCTGAAAAATGGCTCGAAAACGCGCGCCTGTGTCGCTGCGTCCATGCCGCAACCCGTGTCGCTCACCCGCAGCCGGGCGTAGCGCCCCGGCGGCAAGCCGCCAGGGCGGTGCGTAGCCTCGGCACTGAGATCGACTGTGTCCAGGTCGATGCCAATGCGTCCGCCAGCGCCTTGCAAAGCATGCCAAGCATTGGTGCCCAGGTTCGTCAAGACTTGATGTATCTGCGTCACATCGATCAGGCCATGAAGCGGTTCACCAGGCATCGTGACCTCGACCACGGCCATCGCTGGAACTGTGGCGCGCAGCATCGCTACGGTTTCTTCCACCAACGGTTGCAGGGGCTGGCACACCAGCGCTTGCGGTTGGCGGTGGCTGAAGGTGAGAATTTGCTGCACCAGGCTGCGTGCACGCAAGGCTGACTTTTTGATCTGATCTAGGCAGTCGATCACCGCGTGCCGCGCTTCAATTTCCTGGCTCGCCAGCGCAACATTGCCGAGGATGGCGGCGAGTATGTTGTTGAAATCGTGCGCAACGCCGCCCGCCAGGGTACCGATGGCCTGCATCTTCTGCGATTCGCGCAACTGCGCTTCAAGTTCGCGTTGCACGGTCTCGGCTTGTTTGCGCGCGCTGATATCGCGGATGAAAGCGCTGAACTCGACCTGTTCCTGTGTCTTCAGCAGCGCGATCGTCAACTCGATTGGAAACTCACGCCCGTCACTGTGCAAGGCCGAAAGTTCAAGCCTTTTATTCAGAATTTTCGCTTGTCCAGTGGCCAGGAAATGCTGCATGCCATGGATATGTCGCGCCCGATACTGTGGCGGAATAATCGTGTCATGCATAGACCGTCCAATGGCCTCGTTGGCAGTCCAACCGAAAATAACTTCAGCTTGAGGATTCCACGCCACGACATGGCCTGAGGCATCCATGCGTACGACAGCGTCAAGCGCCGTTTCGACGACCGCGTTCATCTTTTGCTGACCTTCTATCAACGCTGCCTGTTCACGCAATCTGGACTCGCGCTCCCACAGTGCTTGCTCGACATTTCTGTGCTCGGTGATATCACTGATGATCGCGTGGCATTCGTGCGGATCTGAAGCAACAACCACGTCCATGCGCGCGGCGCGGCAAGGCTGGCCTGGTGGCTGAATAGTGAGCTCGTAGCTCTGAACAGTTTGGGCGGCGAATATTTCTGGAAGCAATATATCGAGGACCAGCAACGACTCGGGGGCAACGAACGACCTCAGGCGCTGCCCAGTCAATTCGGTTCGACCACGCCCCAGCAGTTTGGCCGCCGCGTTGTTCAACCGCCCGATCACACCGTCATGGTCCAATGTGAGGCAGGCCACTGGCGCAAGGTCGTAGAACTCAGCGTAGCGCATAAGTTGCGCTTGCTGCTCGGCGCGCAATCTCTGCAGCTCGTCGTTTTGCAGTTCAAGCTCGATTTGGCGCAATTGCATTTGGTGCAACCGCCGCCGCAACCCTTCCGACGAAAGCAAGTCGTTGACTGGTGTTTGAAGCTGCGCCAACCGCGCCTCGGCGCGACGGTGCCGCTCACCGTCATTTCCAGGGGCTTGCGAGTCGTGGTTCATCTTGTATTGCGCAAACCTGCGGTTTGTACCGGACGTTGGCTGCAGCGACCACGCCGCCTGGGTGCGTTGAGAGGCCACTTACTTTAACCGCCCTCGCCTTCGCGTGCTGCTGCGGTCAATACCAGAACACCAGGACCTGCCCACCGGTCAAGCCGCTGCCACGCTCACGCGAGACACGACGACCACATGAGTTACACGGCAGCAATGACCAGCGCCGCTCTAAGGGGCAATCGTTTGCCCCGACAGGACTTGATAAATAAGCCCTTTCAGCTCATCGACCGCGGTCTCCTTGTTCACCACTGCACGCACGCCAATTTGTGAGGCCTGCGCCCGAAGTTCCTCGGTCACATAGCCCGAACAGATGATGGTAGGAAGGTCGCGCTTGATGCCAGTCAACTGTTTGGCCACTTCCAAACCGGACAGCTCGGGCATGTTGAAGTCGGTCACGACCAGGTCGAAAGCATCGGGCTGTGCGCGCACAGCCGCGACAGCGTCACGCGCATCGCGGTAAACCGTCACGTCGTACCCCCAGCGCTGCAGCAAGCGTTCCACCATCGTCAGCATGAACGTGTCGTCGTCCAAGTACAGCACGCGCTGGCCCAGGCCCGGGCCTGATCCGGGCGTGGTGGCAACCGGTACCGCGATTTCGGCGGGTGCTGCCAACAGCGGCAGATACACGTCGAAGCGGCTGCCCTGACCAAGCTTGCTCTGCACCGTGATAGCGCCATGATGCGCGGCCACGATGCCGTGCACGACGGCCAGGCCTAAACCCGTCCCCTGATCCACCGGTTTGGTGGTGAAAAAGGGCTCGAAGATTCGTGCCTGCGTGGCGTCGTCCATGCCGCAGCCCGTGTCGCTGACCCACAGGCGAGCGTAGCGACCTGGCGGCAAGACGCTCGGGGGCTGTGCGATTTCGCCGCCAAAGACCACTTGATCCAGGCCGACGCTGATGCGCCCGCCGCTGCCTTGCAAGGCATGCCAGGCGTTGGTGGCCAGATTCATCAATACTTGTTGCATCCGCGTGAGGTCGGCAAGCACGTGAATCGGCTCATCCTGAATGCATGCGTCGATCACGACCATGGCCGGCAATGTCGCGCGCAGCATGGCCAAAGTCTCTTCGACCATTGGTCGCAGCGGCTGACACGTCAGGGCATGCGGCTGGTGGCGGCTGAAGGCGAGAATCTGTTGCACCAGGCTGCGCGCCCGCACGGCCGATTTCTTGATTTGCTCCAAGCTGTTCAGCAGCGCCGGCTGCGCCGTCCCCACGTCCTGGCTGGCCAGTGCCACGTTGCCCAGAATGGCGCTCAGGATATTGTTGAAGTCGTGCGCGATACCTCCCGCCAGCGTACCGATTGCCTGCATCTTTTGCGATTGGCGCAACTGTTCCTCCAGGTTTAGCCGGTCAGTTTCGGAGTGCTTGCGTTCGGTGATGTCCTGATTGGTGCCCACGGCGCGCAGCGCGTGGCCATTGGCGTCGCGCTCAATCACCCTGCCTTTGCTGAGCAACCAGATGATCTTGCCGTCAGTTCTTCGAACACGGTGCTCCACCGCGTAACTTGCACTGATACCTTTGAGGGCGGAAATCATCGAGGTCGCAATTGCAGCCTGGTCTTCCGCCGGCACGAACTTGGCAAGCGCCGAAAATGCCATCGTGGTAGGTATGCGTGGGCCACCGAGAAGCTCGGACCACGTCTCAGACAGATAGATTTCCCCTTTTACCAGATCAAAGTCCCACAGCGAGATACGCGAGGCATCCAGCGCACGTTGCAAACGTTCTTCGCTGGCTCGCAACGCTTCTTCGGCTCGCTTGCCCGTGGTGATATCGACAAACGACACCACCACGTGTTGGAGCTTGCCGCGCGTATCGAACTCGGGGTAAGCACTCGCGATCAGCCATGTGATCTCGCTATTGGGCAGATGTTTGACTCCCACCACAGCGTTTGTGAACGGCTGGCCGGTGGTGATCACCCGCGCTACCGGGTAGTCCTCGATCGGCATGGGCGTACCGTTCTCGCGAAAGAACACCCACTGTGGATCCGTCGCCCGCTTGCCCAGCATCTGCTGCGTCGTCAACCCCAGCGCGCGTCCTGCCTCAGCGTTGCTGAACAGAATCGAGGTGTCCGGCGCATGCACCACGACGCCGGCCAGAAGATGGTTAACGAGGAGCCGGTGCCGTTCTTCACTCGCTTTCAAAGCCTGTTCAGCTTGCCTTTGCGCGGTGACATCGCGGCTCATGCCAACGACGCGCTGCGTACGTCCCTCGGCGTCGAGCTGCAAATAGCCGCTGGACTCAACATGCCGCAGTTCAGCGTCAGACGCGCGCAAGATACGAAACTCGAACTGCCGCACCGGGCGGCCCGCGAGCAAGTCGGAAAAAAACGTGTCCATCCGCTGACGGTCTTCGGGCAAGACGCGCTCTTGCCAGGCGGCGCGCGTGCCGTCGAACGCAGCGCGGGTATGGCCGTAAATGGACAACATCTGCTCGTCCCAATGCAGCCGGTGCGAGCCCAGTTCAAACTCCCACACACCATAGCCCGAGCCTGCGATGGCCAGCGCGAGTCGCTGGTTCAGGCTACTGATCTGGTACTCGGCGCGCTTGCGCTCGGTGACATCGCGAGAAACCACGACAACACGTGGCTCTGCGTCGGTAACATCGCGGATAAAGTTGCCTTGCGACTCGATATGGCGAATGCTGCCATCGCTGCGCAAGAAGCGAAAACTGGTTCGGCGGCCTACGCCGGTGGCGATCGTTTCACGGAAAGTACGTAGCACGTACTCGCGGTCGTCTGGATGAATTTGCGCGAATGAATCGCCGCCAACCCGCCTTTCTTCCTTCCCGAACAACAACCCATAGGACGGGCTGTTGTAGAGACGCCGCCCTTGTGCGTCCAGTATGGCGATGAGATCGGTCACGTTGTCCGTGATCAACCGGAACAGCTCGTCGCCTTGCGCCGGCAAATCAAGCCCGCCGTGGCGCTCGCTGGTCTCGACGGCGGCTGTCTGCGGCTTCTGAGCCGCCGGGCCGGCCTTCTTGGCATCTGTGGTCATCTCGTGTTCTGCCAGCCCAATTCAGCGATGGTCCTGCCGATACTGGCTACCCCCACTGCAATGCGCCATCAGAGCACCTACTCTAAACCAAGCTGACGACATGATGCCTGCGCTTTTTCCGGGTCATGGCAAAAACAGGCGATCTGGGCCGGCAAACCCGCACCCCGGCATTCCAATTTTCTTCAGCAGACGGTCTAATCTCAGGCTAGACTGTTTGTTCCGAACCAATCAAAAACTGCGCGTTGTGCGCAGTATCGGCGCGGTGAGTTCAATGGGGCGAGTACCAATATTGACAGTAGGCCGTTAGGTGCTCATGACATGTCGAACTTACCTGTAAACGTGGATGTACTCAAGACCTATGTCGGGGACAACCCCGAAATAATCGCGCAGTTCTTGTCCAATTTTCGTGTGTGGGCGAACGAGAGCGCACAGAAAGTGGTGTCTGCACAGGCGGCGCGCGACTGCGCTGAGATTGCAGCTCAGGCACACCAACTCAAGTCCTCCGCGCGCAGCATGGGGGCGCTCAAGCTGGGCGCCTTGTGTGAGCAACTGGAGCAGGCCGGCAAGTCGGCAGACATGACAGCGGCTGCCGAAATCATACCGACGTTCCAGGCGGAAGTGGCACGCGTCTTGGACTATCTCGCGCGGTAAGGTCTTCTCACGGCGTAGACGGCAAAGTACTCATGCAACGAATTGGCAGCCCACCTAGGCCACTTGCGCTGCACGGCCCAGAGCGCAGCCGCGACATTGAGCAGCGTGCGCAAGCGCGGCTGCCACCGCACACGTTGATGCACAGGGCGAGCACAGCGGTTGCGCGTCTTGCGCTGGCGCTGGCGCCGCACGCGCAAAAGGTATGGATCGCGGCGGGCGCCGGCAACAACGGCGGCGACGGACTGGGTGCCGCGATTGCGTTGCTGCGAGCGGGCAAGCAAGTTCAGGTTACGCTCTTGGGCGACGCGGCAAAGTTGCCCGTCGATGCGCGCGACGCGTACTCACGGGCACAGGCTGAAGGCGTGGTCATCGGCACACAACCCCCGGCCACGTTGTCACCCCAAGATCTGGGCGTTGACGCATTGCTCGGTTTAGGCGCGTGCCGCGCGCCGCTGGGCCGGATGGCCGAGCTGATTGCGACCCTCAACGCCGTGCCCTGTCCCGTATTGGCGGTGGACCTGCCGTCTGGTCTCGACGCGTTCACCGGTCGGCCCCTGGGTGACTCGTGTGTGCGCGCGCGACATACGCTTTGCCTGCTCACGCTCAAGCCGGGCTTGTACACCGCACAGGGCCGCGATCACGCGGGCGACGTTTGGTTCGACGATTTGGGTGTGGACAGCAGCAACACCGCACCGGACGCATGGCTCAGCAGCGCGTCGCAGACTGCGCGCGCGCAACGAGCGCACGCGCAGCACAAAGGCAACTTCGGCAATGTGGCCGTCGTCGGCGGAGCGCCCGGCATGACCGGCGCGGCCTTGCTCGCGGCCCACGCTGCGCTCGCCGCCGGTGCCGGTCGTGTCTATGTCAGCTTGCTCGACGGTAACGACAAGACCGCGGCGATGACGTTGGACAGCACCCGCCCCGAGTTGATGTTTCGCCCCGCTTGGTGGTTGAACGCACCCGACGTGATCGCGCATTGCACCGTGGTTTGTGGCTGCGGCGGCGGTGACGCCGTGCGCACTGTTTTGCCGCGACTATTGAGCAACGCCCAGCGCTTGGTGCTCGACGCAGACGCGCTCAACGCCGTCGCTGCCGACAGCGCCTTGCAAAGACAACTGCAAGCGCGCGCGGCACGCGGGTTGCTGACCGTACTGACCCCGCACCCGCTGGAAGCAGCACGTTTACTCGACGGTAGCGTGGCTGATGTGCAAGCAAATCGTCTTCACAGTGCACAAGCATTGTCTGAGCGTTACCGTTGCGTGGTGCTGCTCAAGGGCTCTGGCAGTGTTATTGCGGCGCCGGGATGCGTGCCCCACATCAATGCGACGGGCAATGCCGCGCTTGCTACGCCAGGCACCGGAGACGTGCTGGCGGGGTGGTTGGGT
>Ga0224512_10005098_pt1 | contig 10911 bp, 7 predicted proteins | sample SF_May12_sed_USG_4_FD_169103 | JGI IMG/M metagenome (GOLD analysis project Ga0224512, IMG submission 169103) | Sediment microbial communities from San Francisco Bay, California, United States - SF_May12_sed_USGS_13 | ecosystem: Environmental > Aquatic > Marine > Sediment | place: USA: California...
ATGCCCACTGGATCTTCGACCGGGACGTAGCAACCGATCCCGAGTCGAACACGCTCGAGATCGAGATCATGGAGCAGGCATGTGCCAGCGGACAGGCGCCGATCGACCGGGAGATCCTGCCCGTGATCACCGAAGCCGCGGACGCAGTGTCCATCACCATCTTCGTCGAACCCGTCGATGCCTTCGACGTGAACTGCCCGAGCAACCCGTGGCACCCGGTCGTCGTGAACCTCGACGGCCCGCTCGGAGACCGGATCGTCTTCGACGGCGCCGCCATCCCTCCCCTCGAACGCAGCTGGCCACCCTCGCAATCGAGCATCGATTCGGGTGGCCGCCAGCCCTGATCGGCGTCAGGGCTCGATCAGTCGTGTTCTCCCGTGGCGACCGCCATCACCATGGCCGTGACGTCGGTGTGGGTGATGGTGACGTGGATCTCGGTGACGCCGAGCATGTCGGCGCGGCGTTTGGCCGTGCCGTAGAGGTTGACCGTCGGCTTGCCGCCACCCGTGATCTCGATGTCGGTCCACCGGATGCGCCGCCAGCCGGTGCCCATCGACTTCATCACCGCTTCCTTGCCCGCGAAGCGTGCAGCCAACCGGCGGGCCGGCTTGGCGTATCGCATGGCGTATTCGCGCTCGTGTTCTGTGAAACACCGCTCGGCGAACTTCGGATATTTGGCGACGAGCGCCTCGACGCGATCGATCTCGGCGAGGTCGATCCCGAGTCCGATGATGCGCATCCGGTCACCCTAGGGCGACGAGATGTGCGTCAGTCGTTGAACCCGAATCCGAGTCCCGGGCTCAGTGCCTCCTGCTCCACGAACGTCACCTGATCCGCCGGGGGCGCTTCGATGACGATGTCGGCGCCGTAGTCGAAGATCTCGTAGGTCATCGTCATCCGCTCGAAGGAATCGCCCTCTTCGGACACGACCTGCGTCCCATCGATGTCGAAGAAGATCTTGTAGAGGTACTGGTCGTCCATCCACACGTCGATCATGAGGTCGTCACCGAACTGCTCGAGCTCCTGTTCCAATTCGGCCCGCTCGCCCGCAGGGGCGGATTCGAGCAGCGACTCCTTGTCGTACACCAGCTGGTAGTGGGTCGTCTCGACGCCGCGCACGAGTTCCTGACCGACCTCGATCACTTCGGCGTTGCCGTTGCTGAACGGGTCGAGCACATCGGCCGGGGTGGTCGGCGAATCCTGGAGGAATCCGCTGGCGATGTCGTCGCTACCTTCGGCAGGGGAGGCGATCCACTCGGTCTCGCCTCCGGCGAACGACACCAGCATCGGGTTGTTCATGTAGACGGTGTCACCGACCTGGCGCACCTCGAACTTCGTGAACAGCCCCAGGAACAGCTCCAGGAATGCTGCGCCGAACTCGTCTTCGGGGCTGCCGGTCGACTCGGCCTCGATCTGGGCGGAGATCACGTCGCCGAACGAGCTCAGATCGAGAGAGAAGCTGGAGTCACCCGTCCGATTGTCGAATGCACCTTCGAACGAGAACGTGATCTCGCCGTCGAAGTCCTCGATCCCGACGATCCGGATGTCACCGACCATCCGTGCGCTCGGCACCTCCGTGCTCTGAGCCATGGCGGCCTGGATGCGGCGGAGCTGAGGGCTGACCGAGGCCTCGAGAACCGGGGCCTCCGTCGTGGTCGTGGCTTCGGGAGCGGCGGTCGTGGTCGTGGTCTCCGGCACGGCTGTGGTGGTCGGGGCGGCGGTGGTCACGGCGACGTCGGGGGCTGCGGTCGTCTCGACTGCGGCCTCTCCGCCGCAGGCAGCCGCCACCAGGGCGGCGGCGGCGAGCAGGGCTACACGGTGCTTCATCGGTGTCATCTCCATGGCGATCGTGATCCGATTATCGGACGAATCCGCAGATACCTGAGCGAACATGTGACGCAAACGCAGTTATTCCATGCATTTGCGTCACAAGAACGGAGTCACTCCACGGTGACGGTCTTGGCGAGGTTGCGGGGCTTGTCGACGTCGAGGCCCCTGGCGTTTGCGATGTGATACGCCAGGAACTGGAGCGGGACGACGGCGTTCACGGTGCAGATCAGATCCGGGCTGTTCGGCACGGCGATGATGTGATCCGCCACGCTCTCCACTTCCTCCTCGTCGCCCTCCTCGACCACCATCACGATCGTGCCGCCGCGCGCCCTCATCTCCTCCATGTTCGAGAGCGTCTTGGCCCGCACGTGGCTGTCGGTGGCGATCCCGATGACCACCACACCCTTCTCGATCAACGAGATCGGACCGTGCTTCATCTCGCCCGCCGGGTAGCCCTCGGCGCGCACATAGGCGATCTCCTTCAACTTGAGCGCCCCCTCCATCGCCACCGGGAAGTCGCCTGCCCGGCCGAGGAAGAAGAAGTCGCGGGTGTCGGCCCACTGCTTCGTCATCTCGTGGATCTCGTCTTCGAGTGTCAGCGCGCGCTCGACCGTGAGGGGCAGCTCCTGGATCGCCCGGACGAGATTGCCGACCGTGCCGGGATCGAGGGCGCCTCTGCGTTGAGCCAGATACAGGCCGAACAGCTGCAGCATGACCAGCTGGGTGGTGAACGTCTTGGTGGCGGCAACGCCGATCTCGGGTCCCGACCGCGTGTACAGAACCGCGTCGGCGTCGCGGGCCAGCGCAGAATCGACCACGTTGGAGAGCCCGACGACCGTGGCCCCCTGAGCTTTGGCGTAGCGGATCGCAGCGAGGGTGTCGATGGTCTCACCGGATTGGCTGATCCCGATCACGAGCGACCGGTCGTCGAGCACCGGGTCGCGGTACCGGAACTCGCTGGCGATGTCGATCTCGACAGGCAGCCGGGTCCATCGCTCGATGGCGTACTTCGCCATCATCGCGGCGTGATAGGACGTGCCGCATGCGATGACGAAGACCTTGTCGATCATCCGGACGATCCTGTCGTCGAGCTGCAGCTCCGAGAAGGTGATGCGTCCCGTGTCATCGATCCGCCCTCGCAGGGTGTCGGTGATCGCGGTCGGCTGCTCGTTGATCTCCTTGAGCATGAAGGTCGCGTAGCCGCCCTTTTCCGCCGCCTCGAGATCCCATTCGATCTGCCGCTCCTCGAGCGCGACCTCGGTGCCGTCGAGGTCGGTGATCACGATCGAGTCGGCTGTCAGGTCGACCACGCGGTCGTCGTCGACGGCGATCACGTTCTTCGTGTGCCGGAGGAAGGCCGGGATGTCGGAGGCGAGGAAGTTCTCTCCCTCCCCGCGGCCGATGACGAGCGGTGAGCCTCGCCGGGCCGCGACGATACGGGCGGGCTCGTCCGTCCGGATCACGGCGATCGCCAGCGCTCCGTCGGCCAGCTTCATCACGTCCCGGACGGCGTCGGCCAGGTCCATGTCGGCGCGATCCTCGATCAGGTGGGCGATCACCTCGGTATCGGTGTCAGAGGCGAACTCGTGACCGTCGCCGATCAGCTTCGCCCGCAGCACGGCCCAGTTCTCGACGATGCCGTTGTGGATGACGGCGACCGCGCCATCACAATCGCGGTGCGGATGGGCGTTGCCGGTGGTGGGGGCCCCGTGGGTCGCCCACCTGGTGTGTCCGATCCCGATCGAGCCGTGGACCGGCTCCTCCTGCAGGGCCTTCACCAGGTCGACCATCCGGCCGGCGGTCTTGGTGACGGCGAGGCCGTCAGATCCGATCAGGGCGACCCCGGCAGAGTCGTAGCCGCGATACTCGAGGCCTTCGAGGCCGGGGATGAGCACGTCGAGTGCCGGCCTGGGGCCGACGTATCCGACGATTCCACACATGGTGTCTCCTCTCGGCGCGGCGCGAGCCGCGCACGGTCATGCATCACGAGATGCACATGGTCTGGAGACCGGGACACACCGACGGCGATCGTCGGGCCACGTCGACCGAGCCTCTGTTCCGCGGATCACTCTGCGGGTTTGCTCTCGATCGTTACGACCGTGGTGGCCGGGAAGGCATCCGCCGAAGACTTCGATGACCTTCCTCCTCGTCACCTGGGTGAACCCAGGTCTGGCGCTGTGAGTTGTCAGTTCCCGATCGGTTGTCAATTGCGCCGATTGCGCCCGATCACGGTACCACACACCGCCGGATCGCTACCAGCGCCCACCGGTCGTCGGGCAGCCGTTCCACGCGGGAACGTCGTTGAGCCATGGATCCACGGCCCAGGCGGGGAGCTGTGGGCCTCTCAGTCCGGAGTGTTCGGGATCGGTCGACCGGAACCTGGGCAACACCGGCACCTTCACACGGTCGTTGACCTCGTCGTCGAAGTTCGTGTTGACGACCGCCCAGGGGCTCCAGCCGCCCCATCCGTTCCGGTTGGCGTACTGGTACCAGAGGTAGTTGACCGCTCCGTAGGCATTGTCGACCGGGTCGTGCCGCGAGCCGCCGGCCCCGAACCGGCTCATCTCGGTCTGTCCCATCTGGAAGAGGCCTGCGTAGCCGAATCCGTTCGATCCGGTGAGCGCGCGGTGCTGGTATCCGATCGATTCGCAATACGAGACCACGACCGCCTCGGCGGCCATCTGCTCGGCCAGGCTCTCGAAACCGACCGCTGCCCCATCGAAGCCCCGAACACGACTCGGGGCCACCTCGTCCAGCCCCTTGACGGTGAGCACACAGTCGAAGAGTGACCACGTCATCCGGGCGATGGCGTTGCGATCCCACCGTCCGTTCGGCGTGAGGTCGATCTCGCGGGCTCGTTCCTTGCATTCGGCACCAGTGGCCGGTTCGGGGCGTTCCGACGGGAACTCCTCGACGATCGTGACCACGTCCTCCTCGAACCCCATCGCGGTCATCGACTGGACGCGCCGCGCCATCGTCTCGGCCGCCTGCTCGAGCGCAAGCAACTCCTCGGCGCTGGGGGGTGTCGATGTCGTCGTCGTCGTGTAGCGGCGTTCCAGCTCGAACGACAGGTCCGCCATCGTCGACGGAGTCACGAACGTCGACACGGTCGGGTCGGGAAGCGCGAACTGGATGTCGGCGGCGATCGATATCGGCTCGGCGGGTTCTGCGACGACCAACGGCGTGGAGACGACGAAGCCGGGCTCCGGCTCACCCGGCTTGGCTACTGCGACTGTCGTTCCCACGAGTGTGAGCGCCATGACGACACCGAGGGCGGATGCGAACTGGCTGGACACCTTGGGCCCGGCGATATGGACGACGCGGCGAGACGGCGGAAGAGGGCGCCACGATGCCTCGTGACGCCCTCTCGCGGCGTTCGGTGCCAGCGCATCGATGATCCGGATGAGTCGCATTGACAGAGTCCCTGTCGACCGATCTCATGAGGAGCTGAAGCGGTTCCACCGGGATCAGGCCGGATCGGCGAAGATCGCCGCCGATCGTGGCCCGACCTCGAGCAGCGAGCCGTCTGCGCTCCCCTCGCCCCAGCGGTGGGATCGACCGTCGGGGATCGTGATCGGGGTCGGGCCCCGGTTCACCACAACTAGCGTCTCGCCCCGTTGGAAGGCGACATGGTCGACACCCGCTGCCACCGGCCGCCAAGGCCCGTCAATGAGGTCGGTGAGCTCCGATCTGAGGAGGGCTAGCTCACGGATCAGACGAGCCGTCGGGTGCTCGGGGAGATCGACGTCGGCCGGGTAGGCGCCGCGGCATCCCGGATCGTTCCCGCCGGTCATGTCGAGCTCGTCGCCGTAGTAGATCCCGGGCATCCCGGGCATCGTCATCTGCAGCACGGTGGCGAGTCGGAGCCGCCACGGCTCGTCGCCGGCCTCGGTGAGGAACCGCGGCGTGTCATGGCTCCCGATCAGGCTCTGGCAGACCAACGTCACGGGCCAGGCGTACTGGAAGATCGACCTCGCCGCCTCGTCGATGAACTCGACACCGTCGATCTCGTCGGTGGCGAGGAAGCGGAGACACAGCGAGCGGAACGTGTAGTCCATCGTGGCGTCGAAGCGGTCGCCCTGGAGCCACACCCCGGCGTCTCCCATGATCTCGGCGATCAGATAGGCGTCCGGGTTTTCGCTGCGGACCGCCGCCCGGAAGTCGTTCCAGAAGTCCGGGTCGACGTATCGGGCGACGTCCATGCGCCATCCGTCGATCTGGAACTCGCGGACCCAGTACCGGGCGACATCGAGGGCGTACGCTCGTGCATCGGGATTGGCGAGATCGAGCCGCGGCATGGTTGCGACCCCGTACCAGGCTTCGTAGCTGGGCTCGACCGGGCGTCCCTCACCTTCGAGAGACGCCAAGGGCAGTCCGGTCTCCGCCGGCCAGCGCTCCAGCCATCGTCGCATCGGGTGATCGTCGTCCATGAGATGCTCGCGCACGCCGATCGAGAGCGGCCACGAGTCGACGACGAACCAGTCGGCGTACGCCGAGTCGGGGCCATGCTCGATGAGATCGGCGAACGCGAAGAACCGCGGGTGCACGTGGTTGAGCGAGGCGTCCAGGATGACCCTCATGCCCCTTGCATGGGCGGCATCGACCAGTTCACGGAGCGCCTCGTCGCCCCCGAGGGCGGGGTCGACCGAGAAGTAGTCGACCGTGTCGTACTTGTGGTTCGAGGGCGACGTGAAGATCGGATTCAGGTAGATGACCTCGATGCCCAGCCATTCGAGGTCGTCGAGCCTGCCGGTGATGCCCATCAGGTCGCCGCCCTGGAACTGGATCGGCGCGGGCTCGCTCCCCCATGCGACGGTTCCCTGCGGATCGTTCGACGGGTCGCCGTTGGCGAATCGCTCGGGGAAGATCTGATACATGACCGCGCCGTTCGCCCACCCGGGAACGTCGATCGGCTGTGACGCGGGAAGACGCCAGCGATCGAGTCGCTCGATCGCAACGGAGATCCCCTCGGGCGTCGAGTACACCGGTCGCCCGAGGTGGGTGAGGAACGCCAACGAGAACTCGACGGCCGGATCCAGGGGCCCCGCCAGCCCCTCCCAGATGGTGAAGCGCCGGGTGTTGATCGGCTCGAGTGGCCACTCGGTGACGGCCCGGCCATCGCGAACCACGACGGAAGCAGCCATCAGTTCCGGCTCGGTCCACACCCGGAAGCGATGGCGACCGTCGCCGAGCGGCTCGCAGAAGGCGACGTCGGAGGGGTCGAATCGGACGTCCCATGGCGAGACGTCTCCTGGATGCCCGTGGATCCCGAGATCGTCGAGGTGACGGACGGGACCGTTATCCCTTGACGGCGCCACTCGTGAGCCCGCCGATGATCTGCTTCTGCGCAACCAGGAACGTGAGCACGATGGGAGCGGCTCCGATGATCGCGGCTGCCGCCAGCGATCCCCACTTCGCTGCGTACTCGCTTTCCACGAACAGCTGCAGACCGACCGCCAACGTGAACTGCTCAGTTGCCCGGATCAACGTGCGGGCGAGGATGAACTCGGAGTAGATGTTGATGAAGGTGATGATGAAGATCACCGCCAGCACCGGGCGGGCGAGCGGGAAGACGATGCGGAAGAAGATCTGCGCCGGGCTCGCCCCGTCCACCTTGGCCGACTCGTCGAGCGAGTTCGGCACGGTGTCCATGAACCCCTTGATCAGGAAGGCGTTGAACCCGATCGCTCCGCCCAGATAGACCATGATCAGGAAGGTGTGGCTGTTGACGCCGAAGCCCTCGAACGTCTCGCCGACCTGGATCGCCAGTAGGAACAGCGCGATGAACCCGAGGAACTGGGGGAACACCTGCACCAGGAGCAGGGTCAACAGCCCGGCCCGACGCCCGCGGAACCGGAGCCGGCTGAAGGCGTAGGCGGCCAGGGCGGCGGTGATGACGTTGAGGACAGAGGCGATGATCGCCACCTTCCACGTGTTCCACAGCCATGTCCCGACCGGTGTGAGCGAGTTCGTGAACAGGCCCGTGAAGTTCTCGGAAGTGACGGAGCTCGGGATCAATCGTGCCGTCGCGAGTGAATCCGCCGAGTTGAACGCGGCGGAGATGATCCAGACGATCGGATAGAGGGAGAAGGCGGCGAAGACGATCAACAGCACGTGTCGCCAGCCGATCTCACGCATCCACTTCTGTGGCTTCATGCGGCGCCCGGCGACGGCGGCCTTGTCTCGGGCGGTCACAGCAGGTGTGGCGGCGACATCACGACTAGCCATAGACCTCCTCCAGACGTTTCGTGAAGCGGAAGCTGACTGCGGAGAGCACCGCAACGATCACGAAGATCATCACGACGATCGCCGAGCCGAGCGCGAACTGGTTGCCCCGACCGGCGTTGACGGCGAGGTCGAACGTGAACGAGATCAGGATGTCGGTCTCTCCCAGTGGCACGGCCGCGTTGGGAACGGGCGGACCGCCGTTGGTGAGCATGAAGATGAGCACGAAGTTGTTGAAGTTGAAAGCGAACGAGCCGATCAGCAGGGGCGCCGTGGACACCAGCAGTAGCGGGAGCGTGATCGTGCGGAACACCCGCCACGCCGAGGCGCCATCGACTCGGGCGGCCTCTTTCAGTTCCTCGGGGATGGCGGTGAGCGCTCCCGAGGTGATGAGGAACATGTACGGGAAGCCGAGCCAGGCGTTCACCAACAGCACGGCGACCTTTGCCCAGAACGGGTCGCCGAGCCAGGGGATGGCGCCGAGCCCGATGGATTCGAGCAGGTTGTTGACCTGACCGAACGACTCGTTGAGCAGTCCGCGCCAGATCAGAACCGAGAGGAAGGCGGGGATGGCGTACGGCAGGATGTAGATCGATCGATAGATGGCCCGGCCACGCAGCCGTTCGTCCTGGAGGGCGTTGGCGAGTGCCAGACCGATGGCGAAGGTGATGAAGACCGAGCCGAGGGCGAAGACGAGGTTCCAGATGAACACCTGGACGAAGGGCCCGCGGATGCGCTCGTTCGTGAAGACCTGCTGGTAGTTCTCGAATCCGGTGACGATCACCCAGCCCGGATCGATGCGCCGGCCGTCCTCACAGACGAAGTTGCCCTCTTCCGGCGAGCACGAGATGCCTTCCTGGGCATCGAACAGTACGTCTGTCTCGGCGTCGTACGTGTAGCGCTGTCCCGCCTGGATCAGCTGGGCGCTCGACGCGGATTGGGCCCGGGCGACCCCCTGTCCGGGGATGTCGAGGACCAGGTTCTCGATCTGGCTGGCGATGGCGAGCAGGTCGCGCAGCGAGAGGAGCTCGAAGTCGCCGATGGCGTCCGGCGACTCGACCGAGACGTCGACTCCGGGGTCGATCAGCGGGTCTTCGATCGGTTCGGCGGTCCGGTCCCTGGCGACCCCGAAGAAGGTGATGCCGTCGGGATCGCGAACCAGGAAGGCGAGCTCGCCGTCGGGGTTGCGGTAGATGTCGAGCTCCAGCGGGACCCCTTCACCCTCGGCACGGATCACCTGGCTCTCGAGCTGGTCGATGACCTGTTGCTTCGCCAGGACGTTGCCGGTCTGCCAGTTCGTCAACGAGACGTAGCCGGTGTAGATCACCGGGAACACGACGAAGATCGCCATGAAGATCAGGCCCGGCGCCAGCCACGGCAGCGCCTGCGCTCGTGGGCTCAGATACGCCCAGTTCAGGAGCAGGCCGGCTCCGATGAACATCGCCAGGAGCAGGTAGCTCTCGTTTGCGACGAGGATGGGGACGGTGAAGACGATCATCGCGTCGATCACGGCGATGATCCCGATCTTGACCCAGAAGCCCCAGGACAGAGAAGAGGAGGACAGGGCCCGCTTCTTCGGGGCCCTGTCCTCCTGCACGGTCATGTTCGGTACGTTAGTTATGGGGGGCTCGGTCAGCCCTCGATTGCGGCCCGAACCGATTCGGCGGCTGTCTGCATCGCCGAGGTGGCATCCACCTCACCGTTGCGGAGCAGCTGGAGGTTGTCGCCGAGTGCGCCCCAGACGCTTCCCATCTCGGGGATGTTGGGGATCGGCACACCGTCGGCAGCCGAGGCTCCGAACGCCGCGATGGCTGCGTTTCCGGCCACCTGACCGATGATGGCGTTGTGCACCGGCGGACGGCCGTCCGCTGCGAACAGTGCGTTCTGACCCTCCTGGCTGGCGATGAAGTCGAACAGGAACGACTGGGCGACCAGCTTGTTCTCCGAGAACGAGCTCAGGAAGAACGCCTGCACTCCGATGAACGGCTGCGGCGTGCCACCGTCGATCGTCGGGATCTTGGCGACGGACCAGCCGACTTCCCACTCGCCGGCACCGCCGAGCTCCCAGGGCCCGGTGATCCAGAACGGCTGCTCGCCGGCCAGGAACAGGTTCTTGGCCTCGTCGTAGTTGGTTGCGCCGAGCACGCCGCTCGAGCTGAGCTCGCTCAGGAACTCGGCACCTGCGATGGCGCCTTCGGAGTCGAGACCGACATCGGACGGATCGTACGAACCGTCGGCCTGGCCGAAGATGTAGCCACCGGTGGCGGAGATGAACGGGTAGTTGTGGTAGGCGTCGGGTCCGTCGCCGGCGCCGGGCACGCCGAGGCACGCCTCGACTTCGTCGGCCTCACATGCGGCGATCAGGTCGTCGAACGTGGCCGGTGCCTCTGACACGAGTCCGGTGTTGTAGTACAGGGCGACGGCTTCGACGGCATAGGGCACGCCGTAGAGCGTCCCGTCGAAGGTGAGCGCGTTCAGCGAGGCTTCTGTGAAGGGTCCGGACCATGCTCCCGGGTCGACCGGCTCGAGGACCCCGTTGGTGGCGAGCTCGCCGACCCAGTCGGAGGCACCGATGAACACGTCGGGGCCCTCACCGGCGGGTCCGGCCACCCCGACCTGGTCACGGATCTGGCCGAAGTCGACCAGCTCGACGTTGACGATGACACCGGTCTGCTCGGTGAATGCCGGCGCGACCTCTTCGATGGCGCCGGCGCGGTTCTCGTCTGCCCACACGAGCAGTTCGATCGCCGGTGCGGCCTCGGTGGTCGTGGTGGTCTCGGGTTCCGGAGCTGCGGTGGTCGTGGCGACCTCCGCCTCCGTAGTCGTGGTGTCTTCGGCGGCGTCGTCGCCACCTCC
>Ga0224512_10005099_pt1 | contig 10910 bp, 8 predicted proteins | sample SF_May12_sed_USG_4_FD_169103 | JGI IMG/M metagenome (GOLD analysis project Ga0224512, IMG submission 169103) | Sediment microbial communities from San Francisco Bay, California, United States - SF_May12_sed_USGS_13 | ecosystem: Environmental > Aquatic > Marine > Sediment | place: USA: California...
CTGTGACGGTGGGCGGCTGATCGCTCAGGTGTCGAGCGTCGCGTTCTCCCCGGTGTCGTCGTTGCGAGCGCCCGGCACCAACACCAGCGGGCAGTGCACGCGATCCATGACTCGGGCGGACACCGACGTCCACGCTTGCTCGGTGAACAGTCGGCGGGTGGCGCCCATGATGATCATGTCCGCTGAGATGTCCAGGGCGGTCCGGATGATTGCATCGACCGGGTCGGCGCCCTCGACGAAGGTGATGCTCGGCTCGACCCCGATGGACCGCATCGCGCCGACGATCGGCTCGACTGCACGGAGGCCTCGTTCTTCGAGATAGGTGAGCGCCTTCATCTCGGCGGTCTCGGTCTCCCAGTCACCGGAATCGAGGAACGACCGTCGCTCGTTCTCGTCCATGGTCTCGAGGAACGTGTGCGGAATCTCGATGACCGTCATGACCGTCACGGATCCGCTCTCGTCGAGCAGCTTCTCGCAGAGATCCGACACCGGCCCCGGACCCAGCACGCCGGTCGTGGCAATCAGGATGTTCACGGCGAGCAGACTAGGCCATCGGCCCGGGTTACGCCCGACCGCGCGATCGGCGCGCCACGGCCCCATCCTGCGGGTATCGGAGCGTCGATGGGTACCGTTGGCGCCACCCCACCCGGAGTACCGATGTCAACCGAACTGCAAGACGAAGTCGTCAACAAGGTCACGTGGATGATCCCGAACGCCCTCGCCCTCGTCGGATCCCGATCCGGCGACGAGCGAAACGGGATGACCACCAGTTGGATCACCCAACTCTCGATGGAACCCGTGCTCATCGGGATCGGAGTCGACAACAAGGCCGTCACACATCGACTCATCTCCGAAGGTGGTTCTTTCACCGTGAATCTGTGGTCGAGCGAAGACACCCGTCCATTCGTGAAGTTCTCGAAGCCGGCGACCTACGAGGACGGAGCGCTCAATGGCCGGCCCGTGACCGACGGCGTGACCGGTGCCCCGATCTTCGACGAGGCCATCGCCTGGATGGAGTGCAGCGTCGTCCAGAGCCTCGACCTGGGAACGCACACGCTGTTCATCGGGGTCTTGGTTTCAGCAGACGTCCGCGATCCCGATCAGCGTGCAGCCGCCGTGAGCGACACCCGCATGAAGTACGGCGGGGTCAAGCGGGGAGGCCACTGAACCATCGACGACACGCTCGCTGCGTCACTGTTGATCGGCGTGTTCCTGTGGGGGTCGACGCTCTTTCTCGGCAGCCGGCTCGCCGGCAGCCGAACGTTCGCCATCTTCATCGACCGGCGGGGCGGATGGGTGGCGGATGCAGTCTCTGCTCTGCTCGGTGATGATCAGGTGGCGCTCGAGGCCACTCACCGCGGACTGACGACGACGGGAGCCCGGTGGTTGCGATATGCCAGGCTCCCGGTACCCGAGGCTAGAGCGCTGAAGCACGCGATCGGCTACGCCCGCCGCTCCGGGCATCGCCCGAGGATCTCGATCGCAGCGTTCCTCGTGGAGGTGTGCAAGGTTCCGAAAAAGGACGTCGCCGGTTCCCTGATCTGGCCGTCCTCGTACGTCGGCGTGCGCACCGCGCGCAAACGACAACTGATCCACGAGGTCAGCCGATCCTGGTTCGGGACGGGTCCGCGGAGGTGGGCTGTCGATTCCGCCGCCATCCGGCACGACCGGCGACGACGCATGGTCATGTGGGAGATCCGTCTGCTCGTCATGATCGTGGCGGTGATCTTCGTGGCCCTCGAGCTCGGGCAGTCGCTGCTCTACGGCTCTCCGTAAGATCGCCGGAAGCCACACGGGAGATCACCATGGAAGTCAGCGTTGCGGGGAGAGTCGCGGTCGTCACCGGCGCCAGCAGGGGGATCGGGCTCGAAACGGCTCGTGTACTGGCGAACAGTGGAGCAGAGGGGGTCGTCATCACGTCCCGCAAGCCCGAGACGATCGAGGCGGCTGCCGACGAGCTGATCGAGTCCGGGGTCCCTTCGGATCGCGTGCTGGCGGTCGCGGCGCGGGCGGACTCGGACGAAGCGGCGGACGAGACCATGGCGCGGGCGGTGGAGCGATTCGGTGCCGTCGACATCCTCGTGAACAACGCCGGAACCAACCCGTCGGGCGGTCCCATCATGTCGGTCGAGATGGGGGCGATCGACAAGACCTGGGCGGTCAACCAGCGTGCCCCGTTGGTGTGGTCGAGGGCTGCTTACCGCCACTGGATGGCGGGCAACGGCGGGGCGATCGTGAACGTTGCGTCGGTCGGCGGCATCCGCCCCGCCCCGTTTCTCGGTGCCTACAACGTCTCGAAAGCCGCATTGATCCATCTGACCCACCAGATGGCGTTCGAGTTGGCCCCCAAGATCAGAGTGAACGCCGTCGCTCCTGGGGTGGTCAAGACGAAGCTGTCGGAGATGCTGTGGTCGGCAGACGAGCGCGCCGCAGCATCCACCCATCCGCTCGAGATGCTCGGTGAGCCGATCGACGTCGCCGAGGCGATCACCTATCTCTGCTCCGATCAGGCGCGATGGCTCACCGGTGTCGTCCTCCCTGTCGACGGCGGCGTGATCGGAGCCGGCGGAACCTTGGGGTAGGTGTACACAAGCCGAGTCGGGGGTCTGTGCGTTCTTGTGGCAGCGACACCTCTAGCTGTCCTGCTGCTCACAGAACGGTCGCCATCGGGGACAGCCACAAGAACAGGATGCGTGACTCCTACTGCGCGGGAGTGCTGCCGCAGCGTGGTTGCGTGTACGACCGGTGTTCTTGTCAGTCGGGAGCGCTTCGTCATGAGCAGTCTGTGACGTTGCCGGGGCTCGGCCTCCTCCCGACAAGAACACCTTGAGGAGCAGGTCCGCGCACGGCAAGGTCCTACGCAGCCGGGGACTGCGGGTAGCGTTGCGGGATGCATTCTGCGCCTGACCGTGAGCTTGCCGTCGCCTACCTCGATGGCAGGGTCGACACCGGGGGACTGTTCACCGAGGCCGCCCGTCTCCGCGACGAGGGGCATGGCCGGACGATCACCTACAGCCGGAAGGTGTTCATCCCGCTCACGACACTGTGCCGGGACACCTGCACGTACTGCACGTTCGCCAAGCCACCGGGTGCCGGGGGCATGTACCTCGAGCCCGAGGAGGTCCTGGCGGTGGCGAGAGCCGGCGACGTCCACCGGTGCACCGAGGCGCTGTTCACGCTCGGCGACCGTCCCGAGGCCCGCTGGCGCCAGGCGCGTGAGTTTCTCTCAGAGCATGGCCACGACACGACGATCGGCTACGTCCGGGAGATGTCCGAGCTGGTCGACACCGAAACGGGCCTGTTCCCGCACGCCAACCCCGGGGTGATGACCGAGGCTGAGATGGCGTCGCTCCGTCCGTCGAACGTGTCGATGGGGATGATGCTCGAGAACATCTCACCCCGCCTGATGGAACCGGGCATGCCTCACCACAACTGTCCGGACAAGGATCCACAGGTCAGGATGGAGGCCATCGAGACCGCCGGACGGCTCAGGATCCCGTTCACCACGGGGATCCTGGTCGGACTGGGGGAGACCAACACCGAGATCGTCGACTCGATCCTCGCCATCGGCGCCGTTCACCGTCGCCACGGGCACATTCAAGAGGTGATCGTCCAGAACTTCCGCGCCAAGGCGGACACCAGGATGCGCGGCCACGCCGAGCCGATCCCTGCATGGTTCGCCCGGGTCGTCGCGGTTGCCCGGTGGCTGCTGGGCGCCGAGATCAACCTCCAGGTTCCCCCGAACCTCACCGCACGATTCGAGACTTACGTGGAGGCGGGGATCAACGACTGGGGAGGGGTCTCGCCGCTCACGATCGACTGGGTCAACCCGGAGGCGCCGTGGCCCCATCTCGAAGAGCTCACTGCTCGGACGAGCGCATCGGGATTCGAGCTGATGCCACGCCTCCCGGTGTATCCCGAGTACATCGACGCCAACTGGATCGACCCCGGTCTGATGGACAAGGTCGCTTCGGCAACAGACGACAGGGGCTTCGCCCTCGCACCACAGATGGAGACCTCGCCGTGATCACGTTCATCAGACTTCGACCATCCGATCAGATCACCGATGCCATCGTCGAGTCACGTGTGAGGGAGTGCACGACGACGCTGGAGGTGGACTCGATCGGGGACGAAGGCATCGAGCGGGCCGGCGCGGCCGGACTCCTCACGCTTGGCTCGGATCCGGACAGCCGGACGGCCGCCTGGCTGCTCACACCCGAAGCTGCCCTGGCTCTGCGAGACGTTCCTGGTTGGCGGGTGACGGTCGATCACTCCGACACCGAAGACCGGACGTTGGACGCGGTGGTGCGCACCGGTGCTGCGTTCCTGAGGACGACCCGGTCCGGAGTCGCCGCTGCCGCAAGTCGGATGGATCGACCAGGTCTCGACGTGGCGATCTCGGTCTTCGTCGACAACGTCAGCCAGGCACTTGCTGCCGTCGCGGCCGGCGCCGGCGATCTGGTGCTCCGTGACTGGGACTCCGAACGCCTTGGAGAATTGCGCGACGCGCTCGGAGGGACGTTGCTCGTGGAACGGACCGTGTTCCCGGTCGGCGTGGATCTCGACGAGGTGCGGGGCCAACTCGACCCGGCGACCTTCACCGCATGGCTCGGCCAGGTCGACGGATCAGGCGCCGCTCGACCGCGATACACATGGGCACCCGGCATGAACGAACATCCGCCGGTCCCGTCGAAGCGGCTGTCCGCCGAATGGGGCGACCAGGCCTGGGTCGGCGGAACCGGGCCCGAGCAGCTCGAAGGTGCCGGGAGCCTGAGGCCGGTCCTCGAACGTTCCCTCGCAGGGGTCCGTCCCGGCCGTGACGAGCTCGAGGGACTGTTCCGGGCCCGGGGGGATCAGATCGAGGCGATCGTCTGGACCGCAGACATGCTGCGTCGACGCACCAATGGTGACGACGTGTCGTACGTGGTCAACCGCAACATCAACTACACGAACATGTGCTACTTCCGCTGCGGATTCTGTGCCTTCTCGAAAGGGCCGCGCAGCCTGAACCTCCGGGGCGACCCCTACCTGATGGGGATCGACGAGGTCGTCGACCGGGCCGAAGAGGCGTGGCAGCGGGGCGCTACCGAAGTGACGCTCCAGGGCGGCATCCATCCCGAGTTCACCGGCGACTTCTACGTGGGAGTCGTCGAAGGGATCAAGAAGCGGCTGCCCGACATGCACATCCACGGCTTCACGCCGCTGGAGGTGTGGCAGGGGGCCGAGACGCTGAGCGTTCCGGTCCGTGACTTCCTCGCCCGGCTGGCCGACGCCGGGCTTGGGACGTTGCCGGGGACGGCTGCGGAGATCCTCGACGACCGCGTCCGAGAGCACCTCTGCCCCGACAAGATCCGAACCGCCCAGTGGGCGGATGTGATGATCACCGCCCACGAGCTCGGGCTGCGGGCGACGGCAACGGTCATGTTCGGCCACATCGACGGTCCCGCGTCGTGGGCGAACCACTACGACGTGGTACGCCGGATTCAGGAGCGCACCGGCGGGTTCACCGAGTTCGTGCCGCTCCCGTTCGTGCACATGGGCTCACCGATCTTCCTCCGAGGGCGGTCACGGCCCGGTCCCACGTGGGACGAGGTCGTGTTGATCCACTCGGTGGCGCGGCTCGCCTTCGACGGCCTCATCGACAACATCCAGGCGAGCTGGGTGAAGCTGGGCCTCGACGGGGGTGCCAGGCTGCTCGACGCGGGCTGCAACGATCTGGGTGGAACGCTGATGGGTGAGATCATCACCCGGTCGGCCGGTGCGTCGCACGGTCAGGAAGTGAGTCCGGCCGACTTCGAACGCGTGATCCAGGGTGTCGGGAGGACCGCCTACGAGCGAACCACCCTCTACGAGCGTGCCGAGCCGCGCCGCGCGAAGCGGACGATCCCGCTCATCACGGAATGACTCACTCGGCGTCGAGGGTCACGCCGTCGTTCGGATCCTTGTTTGCGAAGGGCCGTGCGATCGCAGCCTTCGGGTCCTCGGAGATCTTGTACCCGGGGCGGCCGCGTTCCAGCCAGTCGTCGTAGGCAGCCTCGGTTCCCACGTCGTATCCGAGCCCCTGGGACATGGTGTATCGGTGAAACAACAGGTCGCAGTAGGTCTGGATCGGATCGCGGACGTGGTCGAGGTTCCGCACGCGTTCCAGCATCGGTTCGAACTCCTGGACGCGCCATTGGATGGCGGCGATGTTCTTGCCCGCCGGGGTGGTGCTGCCGGTGCGGGACTGGAAGTAGTACAGGTCCGAGAGGACCTGCCTGGCCTGTGCCTCGAGTGCGTCGACGCCCGTGAGTTCCTTGAGTCGACGCTGGTGGTATGTGCGTCCTCCCACCTGGAGCTTGACCTTGAGCCGCGAGCCGGTCTCGTCAACCGGGATCAGGTCGACCTCCTGTACGTCGAAGCCGATCTCGTTGAGCGTCTCGATGCGTTCGCGAATCCGATATCGCTCCTCCGGTCCGATCAGCTCGTCTCGATTCACCTCGTGCCACAGCCCGTGATATCGCTCTGCGATGTCCTCACCGAGCGCGAGATCGGCCTCTTCGAGATCTGCGCCCGTCGAACTGGCGATGTCGGCCATCCCGCCGGCGACGTTCATGATCATGATCTCGATGTCCTCGGTGCGACGCCCGTCGGTCAGTTGGTCGTAGATCGTGGCGGTCTCACCGTCGACCATGATCGTCTCGATCGCCTCGGCGTCGAAGCGATAGAGGACGTTGGACAGCGAGCAGTCGCCCCAGAACACGCCGGCGAGATGAAGTTCGACCAGGAGCATCGCAAAGGCGTCCAGGAGCTGCTTGCGACGTCCCCCGAACCCCGCACCTGCGATCAGTTCTCGATAACTGAACGAGAAGGGCTCATATGCGGTGATGAGCGCGGCGGATCGCTCTTCGTGGGGATCGGACGATCGCCGGTCCACGAGGCCGACCGGGCGGACCGCCGGGGCGCCGAAGGACTCGAGCTGTCTGAGCACGTTGTAGTCCTGATGAGCGGGTCTGGTGGGGAGCTCCTTGATGGCGTAGAGCCCCTGGGGATACTGGAAGAACCTGACTTCGTGGCGTGAGATGCCCTTGGGGAGCTCGACGCGGTTCTCGAGGTCCCATTCCTGCAGTGAGACGTCCCAGGGGAGGTCGAGGAAGTCGGGGTGCCCCGCACGGATCGTCAACTCTGCCGGCATGACCGGCACGCTACCGGCGCTGGAACGTCACCGAAGTCGGAGCGCAGACTTCACACTCTCCGGGTACGTTGTCGTGGTGAGGAAGACGATCCCGCTCGTGGTTCCTCTGCTATCGCTTCTGCTTGTTACGGCATGTTCGCCGGCCAATGACGTTGAGAGCACGACGACAGCCACGTCGTCTGGTGCGCCGTCAGGGAGCTGGCCGCGGTCAGCCGAACCGGGCGGGATCGCCGTTCCCGAATGTGCCCGAGATGCGAGTTGTGCGACCTCGTTCGCGCTCGACGACGGCATCGTCTATCTGGTCAGTTGCACCGCAGTGCGCACTTCCGTCGTTACCGATGAAATCGTCGGTCGTGGTCAGCTGGAGTCGCAGGAGGTGACGGTCAATCTGATCGAGGGCGTGGTTCGATCGCTCATGGTCGCGGTCGGCCTGCCAGGAGGTCTCTGCGCAGACGATGACGTCGTGCGGTGTCCATGGCCTTTCCAGAGGACGTCGCCGATGGGGCACTGCGGAGGGCGCTGTGCGACGTGGGTGACCTGTCGGATGAACAGCGGGAAGCGAACGGGTGCTGACCGAGCGCTCATCCGGTCGGCTGGAAGAGTGTCGCCGCTGTTGAGACCGAGTCGAGGCACGGTTCCTTGCGCGGTTGTGGGCTGGCGTGATCAGGTTGGACCCGCCCGCAGCCGACCCCTTCCTTCAGAGAATGAGAGCGCTAGTACCGACCTTCATTCCGTGACAGATCGCCTGGTGAGGGTGCGACGTCTCGTAGGCGTGAGACGTCAGACGTGAGACGCAGGAGTGTCACACCTGACATGTCGGGCACCAGTAGGTGATGCGGGGGAACGGGTCACCGAGGTGGTCCGAGACGATGGCGGTGCGGCACCTTCGGCAGGGTTTGCCAGTGCGTTCGAACACCCACGACTCCATCGCTTCACCTCTGACGCCGGTCGTCACCCGACCGGAACGGTGGGCGTTCGGCAGCATCAGGCGCCGGGAGCGGTCGGCGAGGGCGTCGACCTGCTCGGCGTCCAGTGAACCGAACGGGGTCAGCGGGTGGAGCCGCTCGAGGAACATCACTTCGTTCTTGTATTCGTTGCCGACGCCGGCAAGCACGCGCTGATCGAGCAGCACTTCGGTGACCGCACGCTCGGGCTGCACTTTGGAGACGCGGTCCCAGAACAGATCCCAGTCGAACTCATCGGCGAGCACGTCGGGTCCGAGGCGGTCGATCAACCGGTCGATGACGCGGGTCCGTTCGATCTCGACGGTCGGTGCGGAGTAGCAGGTGGCCTCGTGCGCGGCGGTTCCGAGGATCAGGCGGGCCGCCCCACGAGGGTCTCGGGTCCGCCCACCGCGCCGGCGCTCTGCCTCGACGGCCACCGTCCGGCCGGTTGCATCCCGAACTCGCCACCGACCGGGCATCCCTAGCCAGACATGGATCGTCACGCCGCTGTCGATGTCGAAGAGCAGATGCTTGCCGTGGGTTCGAATGCCGGTGACGGAATGGCCGACCAGCCTGTCGGACCATTTCCGGACATCGGGGGCGCCATCGACGTAGGTCAGCGTCCGGTCGACGAGCACGGGTCGGAGCCGGTCTGCTGTGCGCGTGTAGCTGTCGCCTTCGGGCATCAGGATCGATACGACAGGCCGCGAAGCGCCGGCAAGAATCCGGATTCGCCGAGCACCCGACCCAGAGCGGTCTGGGCGGGTGGCTCACCGTCGATCGACTCGATCCGGAGCGTGCGCGACCGCTCGCCCAGCCGTGCGATCGCCGCGGCGACCATCGTGTAGTTGTCCGGATCGAGCTTGAAGGTCCGGAGCTTTCGTTTGTCGAGATATCCGACCAGATGGCCGTCGGCGAGGATGACGTAGGTCCCGGCGATGCGTCCGATTCGGCCACCGTCGATCGCCGGCCAGTCGAGGGCGGCACCGTAGGGATTGGCCGGATCCGTCGACGCCAGCACCGTGATCGAGTGCTCCGGCACACTCCGAACCCGGTCGACCGCGCCGGGGAGGGCGAACTGGGCGCCGCCGAGCCGCTCGATGAAGTAGCCGCGTCGCGCCCGGCCGGTCTCTTCGAGATGCTGGAGCACCGGATACACCGATGTGAAGCCGCCGGGCAGACCTTCGGCGGCCACGCTCTGGCGGGTGACGATTCCATGCCGGTCGAGCAGCTGATGGGTCCACGCCGTCGCCTGCTGCGTGCCCGACGGCGGCTCGATGACCTCGTCGAGGAGCTCGGTGACGAGGGACCACCGGCCGGCGGCATGTTGCGGGAATCTCGCAGAAACCGTCGGGCGCCCCGACGACTTGGACTTGCGGGCCCGCCCGAACGCACGCACCGGCGCGAACGTGTCGTTGGTGACTTCCCCGGCCCAGACGAGATCCCAGAGTGCGTCGAGCACTGCTTCGACGTCGCCACCTCCTGCGGCGAGGTAGATGGCCTTGAAGAAGCTGGCGCCTCGACCCTCGAGGTGGCTGCGAATCGCCCGGTGCAGCTCGTCGTCCGGTGGGTCTCCGACCGGAGGAACCCACAGCAACGGGAGTTGATCTCGGAAGTACAGCGCCAGCTTCCCGTCCCGAGCGCCGAGGGTTCCTCGACCGGCCCACACGAGCTCGCCTTCGATCATCAGTTGGTCGAGCATCGCATCGGCGTCCGCATGGCGGCTCGGAAGTACGTCGTTCAGCAGCACCGAGGCCGGCAGCTCTGCACCCTGGAGTCTTCTCACGACCTCGAGCAGCGGCCCGCGTCCGGTCGGAGGATCGTCGGACACCCCCTGCCAGACGGGAAGGAAGCGGCCGAGCGCATCTCCGGTGACCGGTTCGATCTCCGAACGCAATGCCGCGAGCGAACGACGCTTGAGCGTGCGAAGCACGTCGGAGTCGATCCACTCCAGCTCCGATCCGCCTGGCCGGAAGGCCCCCTGGACGACGCGACGTTGCTCGTCGAGACGGCGGAGCGCCGTCGTGACGACCCCAACAGGCAGGCCGAGCGAGCCGGCAACCGCCTCGGTCGTGAACGGCCCATGTGTCCGGGCGAAGCGGCCGATCACGTCACCCAGTGGGTCGTCGACCGGCTCGAGGAAGGCGTGGGCGACGCCCGAGGGCGGCTGGACCCCGAGCGCATCCCGCAGCCTGCCGGCGTCTTCGACGGCGGCGTACCGGAGCTCACCCTTCATCGTCACCGCGATGACCCGACGGGTGGCGATGAGTTCGTCGAGCGCCGCCATCACGTCGGTGTCGTGGGTTCGCAGCTCGATGTCGTCTGCGCCCAACGGTCCGAGGAACTGCAGCAGGTCGGCGATCCCGTCGGCTCCGTTCGCCTGGCGTTCCTCGGTGAGCCGCTGCAGCTCGAGCTCCAGCGTGGCGAGTTGGTCCGCATCGAGGAGATCGCGCAGTTCGCCCTCCCCGAGTAGTTCGCGCAGCATCTCCCGGTCGAGTGTGAGGGCGGCAGCCCGCCGCTCGGCCAGGGGGGTGTCACCCTCGTACAGGTATGCAGCGACGAAAGCGAACAACAACGACGAGGCGAACGGGGTGGGGCTCTCGGTGGAGATCTCGGCGACCCTGATCCGCCGGGCCCTGATGTCCGCGAGGACGTCACGGAGCGACGGAACGTCGAAGTCGTCCTGGAGGATCTCGCGGTAGGTCTCGAGGATGATCGGGAACGAACCGAACTGCCGTGCGACGCTCAGCAGGTCGGCCGCCCTGCGGCGCTGCAGCCACAGCGGCGTCCGC
>Ga0224512_10005100_pt1 | contig 10905 bp, 11 predicted proteins | sample SF_May12_sed_USG_4_FD_169103 | JGI IMG/M metagenome (GOLD analysis project Ga0224512, IMG submission 169103) | Sediment microbial communities from San Francisco Bay, California, United States - SF_May12_sed_USGS_13 | ecosystem: Environmental > Aquatic > Marine > Sediment | place: USA...
GCTCCCAAAAAAAGATTCGTCACATCGATTTGGGGCAGGGAATTGTCGATCGTTTCCGGATAGACGCACGCGACGGCCGTGGTTTCATTCCAATCGATTCGAAAAAACTCCCGGGTGGAAGCGTCCGGGGTCAGCCTTTTGATTTTCTTCGTTTCAGGGGGCAATCCGAGGAATGCGGCGAGCCGTTCTGATGCGCTGCGGTCGAAAATCATCGCTTAATTCGTAAGCCGGACGACATAGTTCTCGCCGTCAAACTCGCCCTTTAGAGCCTTTTGCGGAATTCCTTCGCAATGACTGAGCATCTCACCGGTAACTACAGCGACATTTTCGTATCGCGCTCCTTCTCTGACCTTGACGCCGTCGCCGATGACGGAGCGGTAAACGCGTGCATTGGGGCCGATCGTGACGTCGTCCCAGATCACGGATTCCTCGACCGAAGCCGAGCTGTCGATGAGGTTGTTCCGGCCAAGAACTAAACGGTCTTTGTTGCCGTTGAGCATGGCAAGGCTGATATCGAGATAGCGCCGTATTGTCGAAAGTTCATACCAACGGCCATCAGTCACGTGCGCAGCGATCGTCTCACCTTTCCGGATTGCGGGATTGTAGAATGTAGGAACTATATCGGAATAGACGCCCCGCGGTATGTATTCAAAAACCCGCGGTTCAAAGATATGAATACCGGTGAACATATACGGAGCCTCCTTACCGTTCAACTCCGGGTCCGCAAAATCCCCGAAACCTGAAATTCTTCCATCTTCTACATAGACTTCGGTGAAGTGCTCGCGGGCATCGTTCCTCATTAGGACCATCGTCGCGAGAGCCCCGGATTCCTTATGGGTATCAAGAGCCGCGTCAATATCGATATCGGTGATGATCTTGCCGTTGATGACGAGAAAAGTATCGCCTTCCAGATGTTCGCGGGCGTTGTCGAGTGCCCCGGCGGTACCGAGAATTTTCGGCTTCTCGTAGGTGTAGTGGATCTGTGTGCCGAAAGCAGAACCGTCGCCCAGCGCCTTTTTGACCGATTCGGGCTGGTGATGAAGATTCACCACCACATCGTCAAATCCGAATTTGGCGATATATTCCGCTACATAACCTACAAGAGGTTTTCCAAAAAATGGTATCGCGGGTTTTGTACGGTCAATCGTTAAAGGAAAAAGACGCGTGCCGAAACCCGCGGCCAGGATCATTGCTTTCATCTCGAAGAACTTCTAAGAAGGAGAGCCATAGGAAAAATGTCAAAAAGTATAAATACCCAATAAACTTAACGGCTTTGGGGCATAATTGCAAACCTCGTTACCCGAACCGTTATGCCGGTACGGCGGGCGTTCGGGCTGATTGCATAAGTGAGGATTGGTTCATCTTTTAGCTCACTGTTTGGCAGCTCCGGGGGTCTATTAAGACCACAAAAAAAGGGTTGGGATTTCTCCCAACCCTTGTACTAAAGTTGATCGATCCGGTTAGTTGCTGTTCCAACCCGGAATCGGTGCATCTCCCGCGGAACCCCACTCGATTGCCTCAAGCATACCGTCGCTCGATCTGAGGGTGTAAAAAAAGCTGTCCGATGCGCTCGCGTCGTTCCTTCTCCAGATTCCGATATCGGTTAAGTATGAAGAATCCATCCTGGAAGATACAGAAGTCATTCTTTTCGTCACCGTCGCTTTCGCCGTCGCCGTCGAAGTCGACCTGAGGCGCATGGGGTGTTACTGCTGCAGTATTAAACGTCAGATTGGCCGCGTTAACGATTCCCGGATCGCCTTCGCCGCTGTCATTAAACCGGAGTGTCCAGGTACCGGTAATCGTAGCCGTGCTTGTGAAAGCGGAGTCAATACTCGTTACCGGCGCCGGGTTCATCGTTTGCGACGAGCCGCCGGCTTCCGTGGTTCGATATGCCATGGGGTTAAGGATTCCAGCGCCTGTTTGGTTCGAGGCTTCAGTCCACCAGTTGGTTCCGGCTGCGACATCGTTAAGGGTATAAATTCCAAGCAAATTGGAGCTGTCTCCGCACGGGTCCTTAAAACAGTCACGATGTCTTCAGATGGATTGCCGCGACCGATTTCGTATTGGAGACCTTTGAAATTTCGAACAACTGTTGACGCACGACCGAGCGGGGTTTCACGAAAGGAAACCCGCACCCACTTAAACTTTTGGCACGCACATAAAGTATTCATATTACTAAATTAATCCAAATTCTTTGGCAAAATCGCGGAAGATTTCAGAATTCGACACTCGCCAAGTATTCTTAAAGCCTGTCTAATTGGAACTGATGTGGCTAAACAAAATTCAAACGGACTGATACTTTTCTTTGTCGATGGACTGGGAATCGGCGAGCGCAAACCGGAAAATCCGTTTTATGCACTCGGCGGCCCGGATCCCCTCTGCCATTTTGTGGATGGAAACCGTGGGTTGGATTTGGAAGGCAACGTGGCGGCGACCGACGCGTGTCTAGGAGTTGAAGGGCGCCCCCAAAGCGCTTCCGGGCAAACTACGATATATACTGGGATCAACGCGCCCAAAGAACTCGGCTATCATAAGCAGGGATTTCCGAATGAATCTCTGCGGCGGATCATCGAGGAACATTCGATTTTCAGGCAACTCAAAAATGCGGGCGTTGATGACCTGATTTTCGCAAACACATATACGCCAAAGTTTTTCGAGAGAAAACCGCGTTGGAAATCCGCGACAACTTGTGCTGTCGAAGCGGCCGGCATGCCGTTTTGCAGTATACGCGATTTGCTTGGCCGGAGGTCCCTCTTTCACGATTTTACAAACCGCACCCTGATAAAGGCCGGTCACAACGTTCCGGAGTTTACGCCCCGTGACGGCGCCGAAATCCTGGCCGGATTGTGCCGCGAATACAGTTTCGTACTCTACGAACATTTTATTACCGATAAGATCGGCCACGATATGGACTGGGAACGTGCAAAGACGCATTTACCGGAATTGGCGGAGCTGATCCGGGAGACATTGCAATCAATCGATCTGGAATATACGACCTTCGTCTTGACAAGCGATCACGGCAACATAGAAGATTTGTCCATTCGTAATCACACACGAAACAAGGTTCCGACGGTTGTCTGGGGGCGGAAAAAGGAAGTCTTTGCCAGCAGGATCTCCTCTCTCGCCGATATTACACCGGCAATACTCGATTTGTTGACCTGATGACATCAATATCGGCAAAGAACGACAGACGGGAAGTCTTTGGATGGCTCATGTACGACTGGGCCAACTCCGCCTTTTACACCACGGTTATCAGCGTCCTTTTGGGGCCATATCTGACCGCTCTGGCCCAGGCGCATGTCGGCGACAACGGCGTGGTCTGGAGCTTTGGTTTCCTTGGTTCGGTTACCGCCAAGAGCCTTTTCCATTTTTGCCTGACGATCTCGGTGTTCCTGCAGGTGCTGCTACTTCCGATACTTGGAGCGGTTTCAGATTATTCCAATCTGAAAAAACGGCTGATGGCTTTCTTTTGCTATCTAGGGGTCACGGCGAGCTGCCTGCTCTTCTTTATCACTGAAAACTATATTGCCGGAAATATTCTCCTGATCATTGCAAACCTAAGTTTTGGGGCGGCAAACATCTTCTATAACGCGTACCTCGTAGATCTGACGACGGATGACAAGCGCGACAAGATTTCGAGCTATGGATTTGCCGCCGGGTATATCGGCGGTCTGATCATGCTAACCGCAAACCTGATCCTGGTTCAAAGTGCGGAATCGCTTGGGATGACCCGGGGGTTTGCTGTCAGGTTGTCGCTTCTGCTGGCGTCACTTTGGTGGGGCGTCTTTGCGCTTGTGACGTTTTATCTCGTGAAATCCAGAGGGGCGGTGAAGAAACACCCCGAAAAGAAAAACTATGTGTCGATCGGATTCAGTGAATTAAAGAACACATTCGGCGTCCTCCTGCGCATCAAGCAGACGGCGCTTTTTCTCGCGGCCTACTTTTGCTACAACAACGGAATCCAGACCGTGATCAGCAGCGCCTCCGTTTTTCTCGCCCAGGAGCTCTTTGTCGCAAGAGGGCAAAAAGCCGACGAGGTTTTCCTGCTGGGAGTGTTCTTTGTCGCCCAGGTTTTTGCCTTCATCGGATCCATTTTATTCGAACGCGTCGCCCGTTTGACCGGGACCAAGGCGGCACTGATGATCTCGTTGATAATCTGGATTCTGATCGTTGTATATGCCTACGCCTTCCTCGACACGGTTTACCAGGCGTGGATTTTGGGCGCGTTCATAGGCCTTGTACTTGGAAGTTCCCAGGCGCTTTCAAGATCCCTGTTTTCGCAGATGATCCCGGAAGGGAGAGAGTCCTCGTTTTTCGGCCTGTATGAGATATCCGAGCGCGGAACAACCCTGATCGGCACCGCGGCGTTTAGTATCGTGGTGGCAATCACGGGTTCATACCGGCACGCGATATTCTCGCTTGTCGTATTTCTAATCATCGGCGCCTTGATACTCGCGTGCACGGATATCGAAAAAGCGATCAAACAAGCCGATAGCCTTTCAGATTCGGAAGGCAAAACGACCGCTTAACTTTATCGGCAAGGTTGTGTCCACTATAATTCCGGAAGTACAGCTTTGTTTGCACAATCACGACTATGTTTCAAGATCACGAAAAAATGGTGACGATTTTCGGCGGCTCCAAATGCGGGCCGGGTTCGGCCGAGTACAAGCAGGCGCTTGAAGTCGGGCAAAGGCTCGCCGGCGCGGGATATACGATTTGCACCGGAGGTTATTTGGGTGTCATGGAAGCCGCTTCGAAGGGCGCGCGCGAGAATGGCGGCCGGGTTTTGGGCGTGGTTATGAATCAATTCCGGTCTGAGCCAAACCGGTTCCTGACCGATAAGGTCGCGACGGATCACTTTTACGACCGCCTCCAGGCGCTGATCCAGAGATCTATGGGGTTTATCGCAATCCGCGGCGGGATGGGAACAGTAACTGAGATTTCACTTGTCTGGAATAAGCTGCAGACCGGTGTGTTGCGAGACCGACCGCTGGTCCTGCTCGGCGAATGTTGGAGCGGCGTGGTTGAGTCCTGGAAGAAGAATCTCGTGGTCAGCGACTCGGATGTATCATTACTCCGCTTTGCTGCGACTCCCGAACAGGCTGTGGCCTTTGTTACCGCCGGTAGGGAAAGTGTATGACCCGATTGGAGATCAAGCGATAAAAAAAGCGAAAGAAGTAAAGACTACAAAAAACCGCGTTTTCGCCGGACGGGCCGTTTCCCGAGGTGTTGGCGTCGGTACCGTTTTGTGCTTGTTTGGCGCTAACCGGCAGTTCTTTAAATCGAGGATCGAGCCGCAAGCAACCGGGTCCGAGATCAGAAGGTTCAGGAAGGCTTTGAAAACTGCTGAAGAGCAATTGAATCGGATTGTGTCGGCCGAAGACGCCGGTGAAGGCCAATCCGGGATATTCGAAACGCATCTCTTGTTTCTGAAAGACCGGTCTTTGATACTGAAGATTGAATCGATGATTGCCGAGCAGAGGGTCAACTGCGAGTGGGCGGTTAGCAGCGTGATCGACGAGTACGCCGCGAAATATAAAAAACTGTCGGATAAGCACCTGCGTGAAAAACACATCGATTTGGAAGACGTCGGCAACCGGCTGATCGCCGCACTTGGCGGCGAAAGGGAGACGGGTTTGGAAGTGGACGGCCACGCCGTCGTGGTTGCGCGTGAGATAAATCCTTCGACCCTGATTGAAATCGCATCGGCGCAGCCGGCGGCACTTGTCACGCAGAATGGAGGGTGGACCTCGCACACATTTATTCTGGCACGCGAACTCGGGATTCCCGCGGTTACGGGAATATCCGAGCTGCTCAGGAGGACAGAAACCGGCGAACGGATGATAGTCGACGGGTTTCGCGGAGAGATTGTCGTCGATCCCTCTGACGAATTGATAAATCAGTACCGCATGCCCGAAAGCATCGGCGTGCCGAATGTAGAGGTCGATGAGCCCGCAACACCCCAGGTACGTACGATCGATGGCGAGGAAATCAGGCTTTGCGTTAATCTCGACCTTGCTCTTGATGCTGCGGAAATTGAGCGAGTGTCGGATTTCGGGGTGGGGCTCTACCGTTCGGAATACCTCTTCAAACGCTTTGCGGGTTATCCGTTGGAGAATGAACAATACGAGAAGTATCTCGAGGTCCTCGAACTCGCGCGTGACTCGCCGGTAATAATAAGGACTTTTGATCTCGGCCCTGGCGAGATTGTAGGTGGCGGTACGGCACGTGAGAAGAATCCCGCGCTTGGAATGCGTGGAATTCGTCTGAGTCTTCGCGACGAGTTGCAGTTTCGAATTCAAATCAGGGCTCTTCTCCGGGCGGGAGTCAAAAAGAATCTCGATATCGTTTTTCCTTTGGTCTCCGATATATCGGAATTGAGGCAGACAAAAGAAATCGTTTCCGAGGAGCAGGCGAAATTGAAATCGGAAGGGCAGCACACGAGTCACCCGAGGCTCGGAGCGATGATAGAAGTGCCGGCGGCTGTTATGATGATCGATGAGATTTTTGCGATTACGGAATTCGTAAACGTTGGCACCAATGATCTTGTGCAATACTTGCTGGCGGTGGACCGGGACAACGACAATCTCGCCAATTATTTCCGAACCCTCCATCCGGCGGTCATACGTTCGCTCAAATTGATATTTGAATCGGCTGCACGTCACGGAAAAGAAGCCGTAATGTGCGGCGAAATGGCGGGTTCGCCGCTCTATGTCCCTCTTTTGATCGGCCTCGGCGCGCGGACTCTGAGCATGAATCCGGCCTCGTTGGACCGCATCGCCTCGATTGTCAGACAAATTAGTGCCCAGGAGGCAATCGATATCGCCGAGAAGGTCGCAGGAACGGAAACGTGGGACGAAGCGGAACGACAATTGAAGGAGTTGTACAGGGGGACGTGGCCGCACATCGTACAACTTTCAAATTTCATTTCCAGTAGGGAATAACAAAAAAAACCGCCAATATCGCGATTAACCCCTCATAAATTGAAAATTTACCCCTTTTTGCACTTTCATTGAGATACCGGGACCGCGCCGCGCGTATAACGGTCCCGGGCCATATGTTAGAATCAACGGGTTTTTACAACGTTTATTTGTTTAATGAAGCAGAAATCTTTCATTTTTAGTCAGGTTCTTATTCTATTCGTCTGTTCGATCTGCGTTTTTGCGCAGACGCCGTCTGACGGAATCGGGGAGGTAAACTTCGGGTATTCGAAGAACCCCCCGGCGAAATCCGTTAAAAGAATTGTTGAAAAAAAGACCGGTGAGTCCGACGCTCAAAATGTTGCGGGAAAACGCATTGAAAATAATCCCGCCGGTGCCGTGGACGTCAGGTATCAAAGCATCGCTCGTATGACCCGCGAGGCTGTAAGAGACGAAAACCTGAAGAGCCTGAAGCCGACCGAGATCTATAAAGTCGGCAGCGGAGATGTTCTCTTTATCGGGATTCAGGAGTCTAGGTCGAACTACTACACCGTCTTGACCGACGGCTCGATCGATTATCCGCTCGCCGGCGGCCTGGTGCCGGTCGAGGGCCTTTCCCCAGGTGAGATCGAAAATCTGCTGCGCGAAAAGATTCAACTCTACGAGGACCCGGAAGTTTCGGTAAAGGTGCGCGAATACGCAAGCCATGCAATCGAGGTTTTGGGGTTGGCGGGCCGTACGGGAAGGCAGTATCTGCAACGAGAGGCAATGCCGCTCTACGTTGTCCGGGCACAGGCGCTTGCCGGTTCCGAGGCCGACATGACCATCATCAAGAGGCCGGGGAGCGGAGAAATTACCCTAAATGCCGGGACGCCGGAATTCGACGACACATTGATCTATCCCGGCGATATCATTGAGTTCACCTCTTCGGCAAGCCGCGGCGGTTCGAACGGTTATGTCTATCTAGGCGGAATGGTTACGGATCGCGGCAGATTTGGATATCACGAAGGGATGACGTTGACACAGTCGATCATGGCAGCCGGCGGAACAGCCGGTTCCGAAGCGAGGAAAGCGGTCGTCCGTAGAAAAAACGAAAAAGGCTTTCTCGAATCGTTTACCTATAAGCTGAGCGATATCAGGAAAGGGAAGGAGATCGACCCCGTGTTGAAAGCCGGTGACATGATCGAAGTCGGAAACTAGGCAAGCGTGTTTGCCGGTTGCCGGATTTGTGTAAGTTTTAGTTTTCGTTTGTTCAACAACTTTTGCTACTATTGTCTTACCTTGCAAACGGGTAAGTCGGGTAATCGCTTTTCCTTTGGAAAAGAGGAAAGTCCGAACTTCAAAGAGCGACGAGCCGGTTAACTGCCGGGCACCCGCCTTCGGCGGATGACGACAAGTGCAACAGAAAGCAAACCAGCCCTTCGGGGTGATGGGTGAAACGGTGAGGTAAGAGCTCACAGGCATGCTTGGCGACAAGCGTGACCGGGTAAACTCCTCGTGAAGCAAGACCAAATAGGAAGACGCAAAGGGTTGCTCGCCCTGTTCCGGCTTCGGCCGGAAAGCGTTTTCGGGTAGGTCGCACGAGCCGTGCGGCAACGTACGGCCTAGATGAATGATTACCGCTTCGCCGATTGGCGGAGAACAGAATTCGGCTTACAGACTTGCCGGGTTTGCAAGGCATTTTCAAAACTTAAGGAGCCACTGTACTAGTATGACGAATCGAAAAGGTGTTTTTATAGGGGCATATGTTCCCAACGAGTTAAAAGAATCGTTAAAGCGGAGGGCCGCGTCCGAGCATCGAACCCTCTCTCAGGAGATCACTAGGATTCTCGTCGAGGCAGTCCATGGTCAGGGGTTACCTTCAGGAAGTGTCGACCGCCGTACACCGACGACCACGCCGCGTCGACGTACCACCGATCCTCTGCCGAGGCGGCGATCTGAGGACCTTCCCTTTATCGCTCCGGAATCCAAAGGATAGAAGTCTTTTATCCTTGTGACAGGCGCTGTTGCGGTTTCGCGGCGGCGCTTGTCGCTTTCACACCCGCCGTTTGTTAAAATTTGAGTGAATGCAAACGAGATTTTATATTATTTCCGGGCTTGCGGTGATCGTCAGCTTCGCAGGCGGTTTTTTATTGGCAAACTCGCTGAACCGTGCAGAGATCGTCGCTTTGCAGGCGAATCAGGTCCAATCCAATAATGCGGTTCCGGCGCCGGCACAAAGCGCCCGGGATGCGGAACTCTCTGACCGTGAAATCGAACAAAAGCTGGCCGAAGCGGAAAGAAACGCCACGGATTTCGCATTTCAGAAAGGACTGGGGCTTGGGCTCTACCGGTATGCCGCGTTTAAGAAAGACCGCGAGCGTCTAAAGGACGTTGAAACGCTTTTGAATCGGGCGCATTCGCTTAATCCCGATGATTACCAGGTTCTCGTCGCTTTCGCCAACGTCAATTTCGATCTTGGCCAGATCAATTCCGATGAAAAACTAAATCAAAAAGCGCGAGAACTCTATCGCGCGGCACTTCGAAAGAACCCGAAGGACGCGCAGGTACTGGGAGATATGGGAACAACCTATATCGAGACAGGTTCGCCGGATGCGCGAACCGCGCTCGGGTTTTTGGAAAGGTCTTATGCCTCCGACTCTCGTAACGAAAAGGTCGTCATCGAGCTCATAAAGGCCCATAAGCTGATCGGGAATTCGGATAGGGCAGGGGAATTTATATTGAAACTCAAGGAACTTAACCCTAAAAATCCTGAAATTGGCCGGCTCGAAGCGGAATTGGAAACGGGAGGCGGCAAATGAAGTGGCTCCTGATTTTGTTGATTCTGGCGGTTGTCGTCGGGTATTTTGTCTATCGATACCGCAAACACATACAGACCGCCTGGTTTATGTACCAGACCTTTCGGCGAATGAAGCAAAGCAGGAACGCCTCGCAAAAACAGGTTCCGGCACGCGATACTTCGAAAGACTCCGAACTGGTTCGCTGTCCGAAATGCGGAAAATGGGCTTCGAAGGAAGAATCGGTGAAGCTGAAGGGCGATTTCTTTTGCTCGTTGCTTTGCCTCGAAGAGACAATGGCGGAGAAAGTACTGTAGTTCTTGACAGTCGGGAAAGTCGGCAAAGTCAGGAAAGTTTTCAAAGTCAGCAAAGTTTACAAAGTCGGCAAAGTTTTCAAAGTTCGCAAAGTTCGCAAAGTCAGGAAAGTTTTCAAAGTCACCAAAGTCAACAAAGTTTACAAAGTCAGCAAAGTCAGGAAAGTTTTCAAAGTCACCAAAGTCAGGAAAGTTTTCAAAGTCACCAAAGTCACCAAAGTTTACAAAGTCAGCAAAGTTGCCCGCACAATTTCATTTATCGGTTTGGGACTGGATGATCTTGGACACATTTAAGCGGAAGGTCTCCAGCCGAATGTCAGCAACATTGAAAACTTTGCTGACTTTGAAAACTTTGCGAACTTTGAAAACTTTGCTGACTTTGCCGACTTTGTAAACTTTGTTAACTTTCGGAACTTTGAAACCTTTGCGAACTTTGGACGCCTTCAGGGGATAAAAGTCGCCACATACCAGGCAATCATACCTTCGCCAAAAAGAATTGCTGCAATAGCGCCGATCCCCAGGAATATCCCGAACGGGATTTGCGCCTGTAAATCCTTATCCTTGCTGCGCGCGATAACCAAAAGACCAGCCACCGCTCCTGTAAATGCAGCCAGAAATATCGTCAGCAGCGTTAGCCTCCAACCAAGCAGGGCGCCGACCCCGAACATCATTTTCACATCGCCAAGCCCCATCGCGTCGATGCCCCTCAGGCGTTTCCAGATTTCGCCGACAAGCCACAGCGAACCGCCGCCCAGCAATCCGCCCAAAAGCCCCGCGAAGAGAGATTCCAGCCACACCGGAAGGCCAGCGAGAGAATCCATCGGAAATCTAGTGATATCGGGAAAAACGTCGGCATAACCGGGTATCAGGGGAAGAACTACTCGTACGAGCAGG
>Ga0224512_10005101_pt1 | contig 10905 bp, 8 predicted proteins | sample SF_May12_sed_USG_4_FD_169103 | JGI IMG/M metagenome (GOLD analysis project Ga0224512, IMG submission 169103) | Sediment microbial communities from San Francisco Bay, California, United States - SF_May12_sed_USGS_13 | ecosystem: Environmental > Aquatic > Marine > Sediment | place: USA: California...
TTCGATCAGTGCCCCGTCGCGCCCCATCCCCTGGAAGGTGAAATAGGGCGCCGGGCCGTCGGGATAGACATGGGTGAAGCGGCAGGTCACCGAGCCCGGCCTGCCGGTGGCCTTCTCGATCACGTCGAGCATGCGGCTGCGGATCGCATCGTGGAAGGCGGGGAAGCGCTCCCAGGTGATCGAGGTCTCGAAGGTGTCGGAGATGACCCCGCGCGGCGTCAGGATCTCGCGATAATACGGCATGCGGATGAAGGCGCTGCGCCAGGCGCCGGCGGCGTCCTTGCGGTGGCTGTCCTTGTCGGCCAGCGCGGCCTCGTCGTAGCGCCCGCCATGGTCGCGCACCAGCTCCAGGGCGCGGGCCATCCAGGGCTCGACGGCGTGGTCGGCCGACTCGAAGGAGAGTACGAGCAGCGCCGACTTGCCGTCGCCGGCGCCGGTGTTGCGCGCTTCTTCGGCGTCGAGCAAACGGCAGTTCGAGGGGAAGAGCCAGGCCTGGCTCAGCGCCCGGATCGCCTCGGCGCCGGCATAGATGTCAGGGAAGGCAACCGAGACGGCGGCACGGTGCTTGGGCAGATCCTGCACGCGCATCCAGGCCTCGGTGATGATGCCGAGAATGCCTTCTGAGCCGATCATCAGCCGGTCGGGGCTGGGCCCGGCGCCGGAGCCCGGCAGGCGGAAGCTCTCCATGATCCCCGCCGGCGTCACCGTGCGCGTCGACTCGACGAAGTCGTCGATGTGCGTATAGAGGCTCGCATAGTGACCGCCCGAGCGGGTCGCGATCATGCCGCCGAGGGTGGCGTGCAGGAAACTCTGCGGGAAGTGGCGCAGCGTGAGCCCGTGCTCTTTCAGCTGCTTTTCGAAGACCGGGCAGGCCGCGCCCGCCTGGATGCGCGCCGCCCGGCTCGTCTTGTCGACTTCGAGCACCTTGTCCAAACGTGTCAAGTCGAGCGAGAGCGTGCCGGCATATCCATCGCCGACGGCCGGCTCGACGCCGCCGCAAACCGAGGTGCCGCCGCCAAAGGGAATGACGGCCACATTCGCGCCATCCGCCCAATCCATGAGCGCGACAACGTCGTCCTCGCTTTCGGCATAAGCGACGAGGTCGGGGGGCTCGGGCACCTCGCGGCGGAACATGCGCACGGTGTCGGGAAAGGACTTGCCGTAGGCGTGCGTCAGCCTTTCGTAGGCGTCGTCGGTGGTGAGCTTGCCTGCCGCCCCGGTGGCCTGCACGCGCGGCGGCCGCAGATCGAAATCGTCCACCGTGGGCACGCCGGCCCCGGGATCGGCGATCTCGCCATGCCGGCGCGCAATCTCCGCGAAGACCAGCTTGGCTTCGTCGTCGCCGACGGTTTCGCCTTCGAAACCCCAGCCCCAGAACTTCCTGCGTTGCGCGGCCATCGCTAGTGCCCCCCGGTTCGGTTTACGCCGAAACCGAAGCTAGCATTGGAGGACCGTCGCGCGGAAGCGGATCGGGAGAATGCGCCTTGATGAGCTAGCGTTCGGCGTCGATGCGGGCGCGGTGGTCGTTGCGCCAGGCGTCCACGCCGCGGAAGCCGTTGCGCTTTCGAATCTCGACCTCGGTGGCGGCGGCGAGCTTGTCGTCGGGCAGCGAGAAGTCGACGGCGAAGCGCACCGGCTGGTCGACATGCCAGGGCGTATCGACGAAAAGCTCGAGCCGATTGCCCTCGGGGTCGAGGAAATAGACCGACCATGTGTTGCCGTGCGAGACGGTCTCCAGACGCGCGGCACCTGCCGCGGCCAGCGCGCGGTGGAGGCTGCGAAGATCGGCGAGCGCGCCGACGCGGAAAGCGACATGGTCAAGCCGGTCGGGCGTTCCGGCTGCGTCCCCGACCGGATTGAGTACGATCTGGTGGTGCTCATGCGCGCTGCGGCTCAGAAACACCATGCCGCCTGCGCCTGCGCCTCGGTCCGTCACGACGAAGCCCAATGCGTCGGTATAAAACGCTTCCATCGCCGCCGCGTCGCGAACCCGGAATTCCAGATGGCTGACCGCAAAGCTCGTCACGTCGACGTGCCTGCGTTGCCGGCTAGCGCTTCCAGCCGCCGAAGAGGCGCGCGGTGGCGCCCATGCGCTTTTCCTCGTACTGCTGGTGGTAGTCCTCGGCCGGCCAGAAGGTGCTCGCAGGCGTGATCTCAGTTGCTACCGGGCGGCGTGCGGTCTCGGCGACCGCGTCCTTCATCGCCTGGGCGGCGGCCTTCTGATCATCGTCGTAGGTGAAGATCGCCGAACGGTACTGGGTGCCGACATCCGGGCCCTGGCGATTCATCTGGGTAGGATCGTGGATCTGGAAGAAGAGCGCCAAGAGATCGTCGTAGGAAATGCGGCCCTCGTCATACTCGACCAACACCACCTCGGCGTGGCCGGTCATGCCCGTGCAGACCTTCTCGTAGGTCGGCTCCTCAAGTGCGCCGCCCGAATAGCCGACGGTCACGTTGGTCACGCCCTTGAGCCGGCGGAACGCGCTCTCCACGCCCCAGAAACAGCCGGCGCCGAACATCGCCTTGGCCATCGCGACAATTCTCCCGTTATTGGATGGAATGTTAACGATTGTCGTACAATATGTAGGCTCTCCCTGCCGGAAGTCACATGAGTTCAAAAAACGCGGGTGGCACGGGGGATCCTAGGCGCAGACTTGATCCCGCAGGCGCCATAGAGCAGGTTGGGGCGCATGCTGGGAACAGATCATTCGATCGTCGGTCGCCGGCCGGAGTTCGCGATGCGAGAAGCCAAATTCCATATCGGTGCGGTGGTCAAACACCGGATCTACCCGTTTCGCGGGGTGGTCTTCGACGTCGATCCGGAATTCAACAACACCGAAGAATGGTGGGAGTCGATCCCCGAAGAGGTGCGTCCGCGCAAGGACCAGCCCTTCTACCACCTGCTCGCGGAGAACGACGAGACGACCTATATCGCCTACGTGTCCGAGCAAAATCTCCTGCATGACGAGACCGGCCAGCCCTGCCGCCATCCCCAGATCGGCGATCTCTTCGAGGGCCCCGAAGACGGGCGCTATACGCCCAAGCACGTCCAGCAGAACTAGGCGCGCCCGGCGGCCCTCTTCGTCGCGGGCCGATTTCAATCCCGGCCCAATAACCAAGAATCCTATCGATACCTATTCGTAAGAGCGGGTCTGTGACCCGCCCGGGCGGCGCATCCTGGGCGCGCGCCGAGGGGTTTTCTTTCCGGCGGGCGGCTGCGCTAAGATCGCTGCCGACGAAGCGACGGGTTCGGCCATCGGCCAGGCCGTTGCACCGGAGGAGTGCCCAGATGACAAAGCCGCCATTCGCCGAGATCGCCTTCGCGCCACCGGGCGTCGACGTCGAGCGGCGGGACGATGGCACGATGATTCTCCGCTCGCCCTACGTGCTCGCCGAGGCGCCGGTGAGCGTGCCGGCGATGCTGCATCGGTGGGAGGACGAGGACCCGGGCCGGCTCTGGCTCGCCGAGCGGACCGCACCTCCGGTCAGTGACGCACCTTGGCGAAAGGTTACGTTCGGCGAAGGCGGCGACCTGGTGCGGCGGCTGGGTCAGGCGTTCCTCGACAGGGGCGTGACGCCGGAACGCCCGGTTATGCTGCTCTCCGACAACGCCATCGACAATGCGCTGGTCCAACTCGCGGCGATGGAAGCGGGCGTACCGGCATCGCCGATCAGCCAGGCCTATTCGCTGATGTCGACCGACCACGGCAAGCTGAAATACGTCCACGGGCTGCTGACGCCGGGCCTTATCTACGCCGCCGATGGCGAGCGCTTCGCTAAGGCTTTCGCCGCGCTCGATCTGGGCGATGCGGCCGTTGTCGTGAGCGCCAATGCCGCTCCGGGCCAGGAGCTGCTGTCCGACCTCATGAAGACCGAACCAGGCCAGGCGGTTCGTGACGCCTTCGCCGCGATCACGCCAGATACGATCGCCAAGGTGCTCTTCACCTCGGGCTCGACCGGCATGCCCAAGGGCGTGATCACATTGCATTCGATGCTGACCTCCAACGTCGTCGCCATCGGCCAGGTCTGGCCATTCCTCCATGAGCGTCCGCCGGTGCTGGTCGACTGGCTGCCCTGGTCGCATACGTTCGGCGGCAGCCATAATTTCAACACCGTGCTTTTGCACGGCGGCACATTCTGGATCGATGCCGGCAAGCCGGCGCCGGGGTTGATCGAGCAGACGGTGCTCAACCTGAAAGAGGTCGCGCCGACGATCTCGCTCAATGTGCCGCGCGGCTACGACGTGCTGATCCCGTTCCTGGAGAGCGACGCTCAGCTCCGCGAGAATTTTTTCAGCAATCTCGACATGCTGTTCTACGCCGCCGCCGCTCTGCCGCCGGCGCTGTGGGCCAAACTCGAGGAACTGTCGATCAAGGCGCGCGGCGACCGGGTGGCAATGATTTCCTCCTGGGGATCGACCGAAACCGCGCCGGCGGCCGCGACCGTCCACTGGCTGATCGAGAAGGCTGGCGTGATCGGCGTGCCCATGCCGGGGACCGAGATCAAGCTGACGCCGTCCGGCGCCAAGATGGAGATGCGGGTCAAGGGCGCGAATGTCACGCCCGGCTACTGGCGTCGTCCCGAATTGAACGAGGAGGCCTTTGACGAGGAGGACTTCTTCAAGATGGGCGATGCGGGCAAGCTGGAGGACCCCGACGATCCGGCCAAGGGGCTCGTATTCGACGGCCGCACGGCGGAGAACTTCAAGCTGATGTCGGGGACCTGGGTGCATGCCGGCGAGCTGCGCCTGAAGGCCATCGACGCAGGCTGGCCGGTCGTCGCCGATGCCGTGCTGACCGGTCACGACCGCGAGGAGATCGGCTTGCTGATATTCCCCAATGCTGCCGGCTGCGCCTCGCTGGTCAAGGATGGCGGCGGTGATCTGCCACTGCCCGAACTCGTTGCCCGCCCGGAGGTGCGTGAGGCCCTCAAGGAGAGGCTGAAAAAACACAACGCCGAGAACAGCGCCAACAGCCGCCGCTTCGCCTACGCGCTTATCATGGTCGAGCCGCCCTCGATCGATGCCAATGAGATCACCGATAAGGGTTACGTGAACCAGCGCGCCGTGCTCGACAACCGCCCGGATCAGGTGGCGAAGATTTATGCGGACGGCGATGCCGATGTGATCAAGATCGCGTAATCGTCTCGACTCGCGGCAAGGAAAGGCCAGGTCGTCATGCCCGACACGCCAAGCAACGACACTGCGAATAATGACCCCTTCGTCTTCGACACCCGGGCGCCGGGTGTTCTGGTTGATCCCTATCCTGCATTCCGCAAGCTGCGCGAAGGGGACCCGGCGCATTGGAGCCCGGCGCTCAAGGGCTGGGTGCTGACGCGCTACGGCGATGTCAAGACCTGCATGACCGATCCGCGTTTCTCCGCCGACCGGATCTCGCCCTTCCGCGACAATCTGAGCGAGGGCGAGCGGGAGCGCATTCCCGATCTCCTGCGCGACCTCGGCTACTGGATGGTGTTCAACGACCCGCCGCTGCACACGCGGCTGCGCGGGCTCGCCAACCAGGCCTTCACCAGCCGCGCCGTCGAACGGCTGACCCCGCGGATCGAGACGATTGTGCACGACCTGATCGACCGCTTCATCGCAAAAGGCGAGACGGACCTCATTGCCGACTTCGCCTTCCCGCTGCCGGTGATGGTGATCGCGCATATGATGGGCGTGCCGCTCGACGACACCGACCAGTTCAAGCGCTGGTCGGACGATCTGGCGACCTTCGTCGGCTCGGCCCAGATGACGCCCGACAAACGCGCCCGCGCCCAGGCCGCGGTGAAGGCGCTCGAGGGTCTGTTCGGCGAGCTCTTCGAAGCGCGGCGCAAATCACCGGGCGAGGATTTGATTTCCGGGCTGATTGCCGCCTCCGATGAGGAGGGGGGCTTGAACGACGAGCAGCTCCTGGCGACCTGCGTGCTGCTGCTCTTCGCCGGGCACGAGACGACGATGAACCTGATCGGCAACGCCTTCTATCACTTCGCGCGCAACCCGGAGGTGCTGGCACAGCTGGCAGGTGATCCTGGGCTTGCCGCCAGCGCGGTGGAGGAGATCCTGCGCTTTGAAGGTCCCGGCCTGGCGATGACGCGGATCCCGATGGAACCGGTCGAAATGCATGGGCGCACGATGGAGCCCGGCCAGCGCGTCTTTGCCATGCTGGCGGCCGCGAACCGCGACCCGGACGAATTCGCCGAACCGGAGACGATCGATATCGCGCGCAAGGACAACCGGCACCTCACCTTCGGCCACGGCATCCACTTTTGCCTCGGCGCGCCCTTGGCGCGGCTCGAGGCGCGGATCGCCTTTCCCGTTCTGGCGCGCCGTTTGAGCCGGTTGGAGCCGCGCGGCCCGGAGCCGGAATGGGTCGATTCGCTTTCTTTCCGGGGTGTGCGTTCGCTGCAACTGGGCTTCACGCCGGCGCCGATACGGGGCGCCGCCTAAAGCCCTACTACCGAACCCGATTTTCGCGGTTGCAGCGCGTGTAATTTCGGACACTCGAATATTTGGTGGGTGAGTGGATTTACTTGCGCACATGTTGTGGCGCTGAGTCTTGGTGACTCAATGCTCAGCATGTGACCTGGATTTTCTAGTGTAAGCCTGCGTGAAGACTCAAGAAAATTGCCAAAAATACCGGAAACGATTCGCGATCGTATCAGTATATTTTCCTTAATCTAAAATATTCGCTCGAGCGAATCGATTTGACTCTATCAACATTTGCACGAACGAAGGATAGAGTCGCGCCCGCATGATGTGCGTTTGCAACATCCGCGACTCAATACGGCACTTTGGTGTCAAATCGTACACGATTTGATTGTTCCCAAGAAATCACTTCTGTAATCAGTCGTAATTAGCGATCCTTGAACCCATGTTCGAATAGGACTAACGTGCGCGCTTGAACAATTACTTTGCTTCTCTAAAAGGAAACGCTGATCACGGTTTTTCGTTTCACCGGTACTACTGATTGATGTTCTTGACCTTGCCCCTCTCCCGAAAGTGTTCCAGCGGCGCGGCCTCTGTTGCTGTCGCCATCACGGCTGCGCTATGCGTTCAGCCCGCCTCCGCGCGAACACTCGAGGAAGCGGTCCGGATCATCGTCAACACGAACCCGGAGATCGGCGCGGTGCGCAAGAACCGGCGCGCCATCGGCCAGGAATTGCGCGCTGCGCGCGGGCTCTATTTCCCGCAAGTCGATGTGCGCGGGGCGGTCGGCCCGGAGGGCAGCCTGAATGCGGCGACACGCGGGCGCGGCAAATCGGGCTATGACTACATGACCCGCCAGGAAGCGGGCGTTGTCATCCAGCAGCGCCTGTTCGACGGCTTTTTCACCGACAGCGAAGTGGCGCGCCAGAAGGGCCGTGTGAATTCCGCCCGCTACCGGGTCAGCGACACCGCGCAGGCCGTCGCTTTGCGCGGCATCGAGGCTTTTCTCGACGTCCTGCGCACGGCCCGGGTCGTGGCGCTCTCCAAGCGAAATGTCCAGGCACACGAAGCGATCCTGCGGCGGGTCAGCGCACGTGCGCGCGGCGGACGTGGGCCCCGTTCTGATGTCGAACAGGCGCGGGCGCGCATGTATGCCGCTACGGGCAACCTCGCCAGCGCCGAAGGCCGATACGAGGATGCCGTTGCGCGCTACCGCGCGGTCGTCGGCGAGCGCCCGGAAAAGCTCGAGGCGGTGGTCGCGCCGGAACTTGAGCTGCCGGCGAATGTCGACGCGGCGGCGTCGATCGCGCTCAAGACGGCGCCGGCGATCCTCGCCGCGGCGGCGGACATCACCGCCGCGATGGGGCAGATCGGCATCGCCCGCTCGGAGTTTATGCCCAAGGTCAGCATCGAGGCCTCCGCCAATCGTCTGCGCAATGTCGACGGCGTGCGCGCCAGTACATTCGACACCCAGGCCATGGTCGTCGGCCGCTGGAACCTCTATCGCGGCGGCGCCGATGCGGCGCGGCTGCGCGAGGCCAAGGCACGGTTGTCCGAGGCGCGCGACACGCTCGACCGGTCGCGGCGCGAGGTTGCCCAGCAGGTGCGGGTCAGCTGGGCCGCGCTCAATGCGGCGCGCGGCCGCCGCGTGGCCTTGCAGAACCAGGTCGCGGCCACGGCCAAGGTGCGCGATGCCTACTCCAAGCAGTTCGATCTTGGCCAACGCACCCTGCTCGACCTGCTCGACATTCAGAACGAGCTCTTCACCACGCGCAGCCAGCTCGTGACCGAGGATTCAACCGTCAAGTTCGGCGTTTACCGGACCCTGGCGACCATGGGCGTCCTGCTGAAGACGATGGGCGTGCCGGCCCCGGCGGAGGCGACGCGCAAGCCCAACAGCTTCCGGCGCTTAGAGCGGCGCTGGTGAGGGTCCTGAGATCACACCCATGGTTTTTCGTTTCGTTTGAGAACAATGCGACTGTTCGGATCGGTGGCGGCGGCGCCAATCCAAGCCTTGCTCCGGGGTGCAACAGCCCCTGACGGATAACGCGCCGGCCCGAAGATCATGACCAGCATCGAAGGCAATCACCGCGCCGAGGAGACGGCCGACCGGCCGAAGCTCAGCCGCTCGGCCGGCTTCGCCGATTGGCTGACGGCGCGCCATATCGGCCTGGCGCTGACCACGCGCGCCGGCGGCATGCTGTTCCTGATCGGGTTGACCAGGGAGGGCGAGATCGCCCTGGTCGGCCGGGCATTCGGGCGCACTTATGCCGTCCGGGCGGTCGGCGACAGCATCTTCCTGGCCACGCGCTATCAGATCTGGCGACTGGAGAACCGTCTCGCCGAGGGCGTCACGGTCGCCGGCTATGACCATCTCTTCATTCCCCAGGCCGCGTATACGACCGGGGAGATCAGGCCGGGGGATATCGCGGTCGACGGCGAGGGGCGGGTGCTATTCGCGAACCCGCTCTTCTCCTGCGTCGCCGAGTTGCGCGACCTCTACAACTTCGTGCCGGTTTGGCGGCCGCCCTTCGTCACCGCGCTGGTCGCCGAGGATCGCTGTCATTTGAACGGCATCGCCGTCGATGACGGCAAGCTGCGCTATGCCACGGCGCTGGCGAGCGAGAACACGGCCGGAGGCTGGCGCGACCGCCGGGTCGACAGCGGCGTGGTCATGGAGGTGCCCAGCGGGGCCAGCGTCGCCCGCGGCCTCTCGCTGCCATGCAGCCCGCGAGTGCATCGGGGCAAGCTGTGGCTGCTGGAGTCCGGCACGGGGTATCTGGGCTTCATCGATCCGGCCAGCGGCCGCTTTGAGCGGGTCACCCTGTGTCCGGGGTTCTTGCGCGGGCTTGCCTTCGTCGGCCGCTACGCGATCGTCACCGTCTCGCGGCCGCGGCGCGAGGCCGGCTTCGATGAGCTGCCGGTTGCTCAGACCCTCGCCAAGGCCAAGGCCAATCCGCAATGCGCGGTGGCGGTGATCGACATAGAGAGCGGCAATCTGGTGCACTGGCTGCGCGTCGACAATGTCGGCGGCGAGCTGGGCGATGTGACCGTGATCGAGGGGGCCCGCCAACCCGGTGCGCTTGGCCTGTTGGGCGACCCGATCCGCAACATCTTTGATATCGGCCCCAGCGATTATGCAGTTGCGGGCGCCGCCTCAATCGATATGGAATAGGCGCGCAAGAAGAAACGCGAAAAGAAGGACCGCGCGCGTGGGGGCTTTCAGAACGATCGACGACCTTGAGGTCTCGGGGCGGCGGGTGCTGCTGCGCGGTGACTTGAACGTGCCTATGTCCGACGGACAGGTCACCGATACCACACGGCTCGACCGCCTGGCGCCGACGATCGACGAGCTGGCCGAAAAAGGCGCGCGCGTCATCGTGCTGTCGCATTTCGGCCGGCCCAAGGGAAAGCCGGCGCCGGAATTCTCGCTGAAGCCTGTCGCCGCGGCGCTCCAGGCTGCGCTGGACAATCGCAAGGTCGCCTTCGCGCCCGATTGCATCGGCGAGGCGGCGTCGGCGCTGACGGCGGCGCTCGGCGACGGCGAGGTCGCGGTGCTGGAGAACCTGCGTTTCCATGCCGGCGAGGAGGCGAACGATCCGGACTTCGCGGCCGCGCTGGCGGCGCTCGGCGAACTCTACGTCAACGATGCCTTCTCCGCCGCGCACCGCGCGCACGCCTCGACCGAGGCGATTGCGCATCTGCTGCCGGCGGCGGCCGGCCGGGCCATGCAGGCCGAGCTCGAAGCGCTGTCCGGCGCGCTGGAGGCGCCCGAGCGCCCGCTCGCGGCGCTGATCGGCGGCGCCAAGGTTTCGACCAAGATCGCGGTCCTGGAGAACCTTGCCGGGCGCGTGGACGCGATGGTGATTGGCGGTGCCATGGCCAACACCTTCCTGCATGCGCGCGGCGTCGATGTCGCCGCCTCGCTGCTCGAACCCGATTTCGTCGATACCGCGCGCGAGGTCGAGGCCGCGGCCGCGAAGGTCGGCTGTACTTTGCTGCTGCCCGAGGATGCGGTGGTCGCGGCCACGCTGGCGCCGGGCGTGGAAACGCAAACCGTGCCCATCGATGCGGTGCCGCCGGGGGGCATGATCCTCGATATCGGGCCGGCCAGCGCGGCGGCGCTCAACACCGCGATGGAGGACTGGCGCACGCTTGTCTGGAACGGACCCTTGGGCGCCTTTGAGACGCCGCCGTTCGATGCGGGCACGGTGGCGGTGGCGCGCGCGGCGGCGGCGCGGACCAAGGCCGGCGCGCTGCTGACGGTGGCCGGCGGCGGCGACACCGTTGCGGCGCTGGCCCATGCCGGCGTGGCGCACGATTTCAGCTACGTCTCGACGGCGGGCGGTGCGTTCCTGGAATGGCTCGAAGGCAAGGCGCTGCCGGGGGTCGAGGCGTTGCGGGGCGGGAGCTGAGCATGGGCGGAACGCGCATCAAGATCACGGTGGGCGCGGTCGCGATCGAGGCCGAGACCCTGGATA
>Ga0224512_10005102_pt1 | contig 10904 bp, 12 predicted proteins | sample SF_May12_sed_USG_4_FD_169103 | JGI IMG/M metagenome (GOLD analysis project Ga0224512, IMG submission 169103) | Sediment microbial communities from San Francisco Bay, California, United States - SF_May12_sed_USGS_13 | ecosystem: Environmental > Aquatic > Marine > Sediment | place: USA...
GTATCGGTATCGCTCCGTAAAGTTTCAAGGGAAAATTAGCGGCGGAGTTGATCACCCACCCACTCAGAGGCATCGCGATCATCACCACATAGAGCAGGATATGGGTCACGCGTGCGGCGCGCTGTTCCCAGGGCGGCATGGTCCTGGGCGACTCCGGATCGATGTTTCGCATGCGCCAGATTAAGCGCATCAACACCAGCGAAAGGATGGTCAGACCCATGGATTTGTGCCAGACGAACAGCTTGATCTTGGTCGGGGACATCGGCCAGTTCACCATGACCCACCCCAAGACGAACATGCCCAGAATCCAAACCGCGATCACCCAGTGGAAAGTCTTGGCCACCGTCCCCCATTGATACACGCTGTTCCGAAGCATGCTAGCGGGCCTGGAAGGGTGTTGGCTCTAGAATATCCAGGACCCCTTCCACCTCCAGGGTGATGCTAACTTCGTCGCCAACCATAGTAAGCGCCGATGTCATACCGAAGTCCGATCGCTTGAGCTTCGCGGTGCCGGAGAAACCTGCGGTTTGTTTGCCGGTCAACGGATGTATTGCAACGCGGTTCACCCGCACGTTGACGGTGACCGGCCTGGTTACTCCCAATAGTGTCAACTCTCCCTCAACAACGGCGGTGTCATGGTCGGTGGGTTTGATCGCGGTGCTTTGGAAATGAATCGTCGGATACGCGACGGCGTTGAAGTATTGCTTAGCCTTCAGCGCTTTGTTCCAGCGGGTGTCACCCATTTCTAGGCTGGCGGCGTCGATGGTGAGCGTAACGCTGGATTTCTCGAGGGCTTCAGGGTCGAAGCGGAACCCGCCGTCGAATTTCAAGAATCGGCCGACCGGATTGGAAAACCCCAGGTGACTGGTTGAGAACATGATCTGCGTGTGCACGGGATCAAAGCGGTACTCGTCCAGGGCCTGCGCGGGTGATGCAGCAAATGCACAGACCGCGGTCAGGGCAGCGGCCAACCAGCGGTTGACAACCATTCTTGATACGTGCGGGTTTGAACGGATTCCTGGCACCATACTAAGACTCAATGACCTTTGCTGGCGCGAATAGTTCGCATGCGCGTGGTGGTGGGAAGGGATGCAAGACCGTTCTGCGCGCACTGCTTCAGTCAGATTTGGTCTTGGCCCAGGAGTCACGCAACGTCACTGCCCGGTTGAAAACCGGATGGCCGGGGCGCGCACTATCCATACAGTAATATCCCTGACGCTCGAACTGGATCGGCTCCTGCGGTTTGGCGTGGGCGAGACCGGGTTCGAGCTTGCAGCCGGTAAGGGTCACCAGCGACTGTGGATTAAGCGTCGATACCCAATCTGCCTTCCCCGCCGGGTTAGGCACCGTGAATAACCGGTCGTACAGGCGGACTTCGGCGTCGATCGCGTGAGCGGCGGATACCCAGTGGATCGTGCCTTTGATTTTGCGGCCATCCGGGGACGCTCCGCCCCAGGTTTCGGGGTCGTACGTGCACCGCAGCTCAACCACCTGCCCCGACTCATCCTTGATGACTTTGGTGCAGGTGATGTAGTACGCATACCGCAACCGGACCTCGCGGCCGGGCGCCAGGCGAAAGAATTTCTTCGGCGGGTCCTCCATGAAATCGTCTCGCTCTATGTATAGGGTCCGCGAAAAAGGCAGGCGGCGCGTCCCCATGGCATCGTTCTTGGGGTGGTTCTGGGCAACCACCTGTTCGATCTGATTCTCGGGATAGTTTTCGATCACAACCTTGAGGGGCTCGAGCACCGCCATGGCCCGCCCGGCCCGGGCATCGAGATCTTCCCGCAGGGCATTTTCCAGCACGCTCATCTCGATCATTCCGTCTTTCTTGGTAACGCCGATCCGATCGCAGAAGTCGCGGATAGACTGCGGCGTGTAGCCGCGTCGCCGCAGACCAGAGATGGTCGGCAACCGCGGATCGTCCCAGCCCTGCACATGGCCGTCGGTGATCAGGCTGTTAAGTAGCCGCTTGCTCATTACCGTGTATTCCAGTGACAGGCGCGCAAACTCAATCTGCTTGGGGTGCGTAGGGACATCAAGTTGATCGAGCACCCAGTCGTAGAGCGGACGATGGTCCTCGAACTCCAGCGTACACAGCGAGTGGGTAATGCTCTCCAGGGCATCCGAAATACAGTGGGTATAGTCATACATGGGGTAGATGCACCACTCATCACCGGTCCGGTAGTGAGGGGCGTGCTTGATTCGATAAAGCACCGGATCGCGCATGTTGATATTGGGTGACGCCATGTCGATCTTAGCGCGCAACACATGCTCTCCGTCCGCATGTTTCCCCGATTTCATTGCCTCGAACAGCGCCAGATTGTCTGCCACCGAGCGGTCACGATAGGGGCTGTTGCGGCCGGGTTCGGTCAGGGTGCCGCGATAAGCGCGTATCTGATCGCCGCTCAGGCTATCTACATAGGCCTTGCCCTGTTCGATCAAGTCGACGGCATATTGATACAGCTCGGGAAAGTAATCCGATGCATGGCGCAGCTCCTCCCATTGGTATCCCAGCCATTCCACATCCGTCTTGATCGCCTCTACGTACGCTACGTTCTCGGTTTCCGGGTTGGTGTCGTCGAAACGGAGGTTGCAGTGGCCATCGTAGTGTTCGGCGATGCCGAAATTGAGGCAGATTGATTTCGCGTGCCCGATGTGCAGGAACCCGTTGGGCTCTGGGGGGAATCGCGTAACCACGGCGTCGTATCTTTCACCCGTGGCCAGGTCGGCGTCGATGATCGCGCGAATGAAGTTCTTGGGCGCGGCGTCTTCCTTCGTCATGAATGCTAACGGTCCGAATACGGTTTATGGGTAGAGGCCGGGGCGGCGGTGCCCCCTTCCTCGGGTCGTGGGATTATATCGCGGCCGGACCCGCTAGACTTAAGGATACGCCAACCGGGTCTTTGCGTGCCGCCTCGGAGCGCAAAGGCGGCCGGGCTTCGGTGCGCACCGCGGGGTGCGGTTATGCCGTGGCAGCGCTACGCGGCGGGTTGCGATATGCGTTACACTGGAAATTCCCATGGTGACGAGCGAATGTGGAAACAGGTCCAATTGACGGTCCAATGCCCGGGACGTGGGACCTATCCGATAACGGAAGACGTGAACCGGGCGGTCGCCAATGCCGGGATTATTACTGGTCTGGCGCATGTGTTCATCCACCACACCAGCGCGTCTTTGTTATTGTGCGAGAACGCCGACCCGGCGGTGCGCAGCGATCTGGAAACCTTCATGTTCCGCACCGCACCGGATGGTGACCCGCAATTTCGCCACGTCGAAGAAGGGCCGGACGACATGCCCGCGCACGTGCGCAGTATCTTGACCGGCAGCGGGGTGACGATACCAGTCACCCGGCGCCGTTTGGGGTTGGGTACCTGGCAGGGGGTGTACGTATACGAGCATCGGCTGGCGGCCCATGCCCGCCGATTGACGGTAACTCTATGTGGTCACTTTGACGACCCCGCCGGTGAATGACCCGGCGCGGCACGCTACCGCGACCGGAGCTGCGCGTACGTTTTGCCGCCCCGGGTGCTCAGGTAGTCCTGGATATGCGGAAACCTGTCGGCTAGGTCGATCGCCGTAAATCCCACGTCGATCTGCGCATTAACGTCGGCGCCGGATTCAATCAGCAGCTCTACCATCTCCTCATGGCCTTTACGGGCGGCCAGGTGTAGCGCGGTATACTGATATTTGTCTTGGATGTCGACCGCGGCTTGCGCCTGCAGCAACGCGCGAGCCGCGTTCAATTCGTTTCCGGCGGCTGCGTAATGCAACGCGGTCTGCTCCCAGGTGTCCCGCTGGTGTATATCGGCGCCGCCGCGGATCAAGATCTGGATCATGCGCTGATGGCCGTAGCGGATGGCTTCCTGCAGCGCCGTGCGCCCGTCCTCATTGAGCGCGTTGAGGCCACTTTTCTGGCTGATGGCCGTTTCCACCGCGTCAATGTTGTTCAAACGAACCGCTTTGTGAAACGCTGCGAGCGGCGCCTGCGCATGTCCAGGCGCCACCAGGACTGCGATTAAAAGGATGCCATGGGCTATTCGGGACATTGCAGGTGAGGGCGTGTTTGTGCCGGCGCGGGCCTAAAGGCCCGCCAATGGCGGGCCTTTAGGCGGTCTATCGGCCGCGTAAGGATGCGCGTGAGCGCGCCGGGTCAGGGTTTGAGGTAGGTGTAGCCCTGGGCTTGAAGATGGGCGATTTCGGCCACACCGCTCGGCACGATGTCGCCGTCGCTGACGTCATATAAATCGGCTTTGTAGTCGATCTTCCGGCCTTTCAGGGTGTTTGCACACACCTTGAACTGGATGTTCTGATTCTTCAGGTTGGCCACTCGCCCTTCGAAATCCGGGTCTTCATTCGCCCGTTTCAGCAGTGACAAGCCGTTGCCGTGCATGACCACTTTGAGATCCAGGTTGTCTGCGCCCACCGCGTTAATGTGGTTCTGGACGTTGCGCATCGCGCCCATCTGCTGCTTGGGGTCGTCGTAATTGATGTGGTAGACGACTTTCTGTTTGCCATAATAATCCTTGGCCGCGTCCGCGAACGCGGGGCTCGCGCCGAAAGCCAGTGTCGCCACAGTGAGTGCCGTCAATATTCGTTTCATCTGCAAAGTTCCTCCTGCCAGGTTTTGGGCGGAACGCCCGGTGAGCCGCGCCGATGGTCGCTCCGCGGAACTCCGGGACGATTGGGCTATACGGCGCTACATGTCTGATTTCAGCATGTAATTCGATAGTTTATAGCGTCGCGCTGTTTTGGCATATTAGCCTTTGAGGATATTAGGATACCAGAGCGTGATTATAATTCGAGCGTTCGTTTGTGTGCTTTTCGGGCTGTTAATCGGGTGCGTGGGGCCCACCGGGTCCCCCGCGCCGGTCCGCTCCGCGGAACAGGCCGCCGCGCCACCACCGGAGCCCGAGCCGGTGGTGAAGGCTTTTCCGATTGAAGAGCCCCCGGCGCCTGATGCGACCCCGATTCTGCCCGACCCGGATGTGCCCGGCGGAAGACCCAGGCTGGGTCTGCTGGGCGCCACCGCGGGCGGCGCCCGGATCTATTTATCGGATTTCGCCGGGAAAGTGGTTGTGGCCACGTTCTGGGCAAGCTGGTGTCCGCCGTGCTGGGAGGAGATGACCCATCTGCAAAGCCTGCGTCGGGACTACTCCGGCCAGGAAGTGGTGGTGTTGGCGATCAATCACCGCGAGAATCCGGACACCATTACTCAGTTCGTAAAGAATCAGGAGACGCCCCCGGGATTTCCGGTGTTGTCGGATGCTCTGGGCATCGCGGCGCGGGACCGCGCAGTCGTGACCCTGCCCAGCACTCTGCTGTTTGATCGCCGCGGACGCCTGTCGCGGCGGTACAGCGGCATGTTCGGGATGGACATCACTCAGTTACGTACGGATATCGATCGTTTGCTTGAGGAGTCCCGCCCGTGACCTGCGCGTTTGTGAAGCGGGTGATGGGCGACGAGTCGCACCGACGCCGTCGTGCCTGACCGTGGCCTTGATTCGGATAGCGGACGATTACGCATGACCGCACCCGCACCTCAAGTTGCGACGGACATCGCCGCCGGCGCGCGGCGGATATCCGTCGCTCCGATGATGGGCTGTACGGACCGTCATGACCGGTATCTGCTGCGGTTGATCACCCGACGCGCGTTGCTATACACCGAGATGCTTTCGGAACAGGCCTTGATACGCGGCGATCACGCCCGCCTGCTCGCATTCGATCCCGCCGAGCGTCCACTGGCACTCCAGATCGGCGGCAGCGATCCTGAGGCGATGGCGGATGGCAGTGAGATTGCACAAGCGTGGGGGTTCGACGAGATCAATATCAACGTCGGTTGCCCCAGCAAGCGTGTGCGGGCGGGGCGGTTCGGAGCGTGTCTGATGGCCGAACCGGAGCGGGTGGCAGCCTGCGTGGCCGCGATGCGCGCGCGGGTCGGAGTTCCGGTGACGGTCAAGACCCGACTCGGGATTGATGACCGCGATTCTGTGGCCGAACTGTTTCGGTTCGTGGAAATCGTCGCGGATGCCGGGTGTGATACGTTCATCGTTCACGCCCGCAAGGCTTGGCTCGATGGGCTCAGCCCCAGAGAGAATCGGACCGTGCCGCCGCTTCGCTATGACTGGGTATACGCGCTCAAACGCCAACACCCCTCGCTGACGGTGGTGGTCAATGGCGGTGTACGGACCCGTGCGGATGTTCACCGGCATCTGGGCGAAGGTGTGGATGCGGTCATGATCGGGCGTGAAGCTTACGCGAACCCGTATTCGCTGGCGGGGGTCGATCAGGAATTCTTTGGCGTTAAGGATGCATCCCGGACGCGGCGCGACATCCTGACGGCGTACATGGACTATTGCGAGCGGCAGCTATCGGCCGGCTGTCGTCTGAACCTGCTGACGCGGCATGTCATTGGTCTGTTCCAGGGGCAGCCGAACTCCCGCGCGTGGCGCCGTTACTTGAGTGAGCATGCGCACCGAACAGGGGCGGGCATTGAAGTGATACGCGCCGCGGCCGAGCACGTGTGCGCTCCGCTTTGATCGGGTGTTCGTAGGATCACGTAGGCCGCTGCGGGTCACGGTCGGCGCGACGCGCCTGCCCCTGGCGAGGGATGCTGGTGTTCCTGTTATGATAACGCTCCATTTCAATCCGCAAGAGGAACGTCAATGAGCCATACAGTCACGCAATCCTGGATTCGCATTGTGTGGGTTGCGGGCGCCCTGGTATGGGGTGCCGTCGCGACCGCTGCCGAGCCCGAGGACATCATCAAATACCGGCAGAGCGTAATGAAATCGGTCGGTGGCCATATGGGTGCATTGACCCAGATCGTGCGCGGCAAGGTGGAGTATCCCGACGACGTCCAATACCACGTGGAATCCATCGCCCGTTCGATGAAGACTGTCCTGTCGCTGTTCCCGGTCGACTCTGACTTTGGGGAGACACGGGCGCTGGAATCGGTCTGGTCGAAACCCGATGATTTCAAGAAAGTGGCCGAGGCAGCGGCGATCGCTGCGGGTGATTTGGTGCAGGCGTACAGCAAAAGCAGTGCCGACATCGGCGAGAAATTCGAAGCGCTGGGGGAGGCGTGCAAGGCCTGTCACAAGGATTTCCGGGAAGAAGATAAATAGCCGCGCGTGTGCTCTCGCCGGTGACGTCGGCCCGTCGGCGTCTGATCGCCGCCGTTGGCGTGGTTCTCGGCTGGCTATCCGCGGGTCTGGCCGCGGAAAGCCAGCCGGATGATCTGCTTGGCCGCGGCGAATATCTGTTTCGCGCAGCGGGGTGCGGCAACTGCCATACCGACACGGACAACGGCGGCGAGTTCCTGGCCGGAGGTTATGCGTTGGATACGCCGTTTGGTACGTTCTACAGCCCCAACATCACCCCGCATTCGGAATACGGGATCGGTGCATGGAGCGAACAAGATTTCATGCGCGCCATGAAAGCCGGTGTGGCCCCGGACGGCACAGACTATTTCCCCGTGTTTCCGTACACGTCCTACACCGGACTGACGCACGGTGATCTGCGCGCGCTGAAAGCCTACTTGTTCTCCGTGCCGCCGGTGGCCGCCCCGAACCGGCGCCACGATACGCTGCCTGGGTTGCGCAGGGGATTATGGCTATGGAAGCTCCTGTTCTTCACGCCCAAAGTTGCGAAGGCCCCGCCCGACGCCGATCCCGCATGGGCGCGGGGCGCTTATCTAGCGACGGCGGCGGTTCACTGCGGAGAGTGCCACACACCGCGCAACCGGCTTGGGGCGATGATCGATAGTTTGTACCTGGCGGGTACCCGGGATGGACCGGAGGGCAAATCGGTGCCCAACATCACCCCAGATCGCACCACCGGTATTGGCCGTTGGGATCATGACGACCTGACCTTCTACCTGAAGACCGGCGGCACGCCGGACGGGGACTACGCCGGGGGGTTAATGGCCGAAGTCATCGACAACGGGCTTAAACATTTAACTCAGGCAGATCGTGCCGCCATCGCGACGTTTGTGCTGTCGTTACCTGCAATCGAGCGGCGCGTAGCCGAATCCCCCGAAACGCGCAAACCGCGTGACGAATTTGAGTATTGACCTCGGTGGTTCTTCGGAAACGGGTGGACCGGCTCGGGGGGCGGGTACGGCGCAGCCGGATCGCGCGTCGATTTGCTATCGCCCTGGTGGATTATGCCCGGCGCCGGTGAGGGGCCGGGTCGGCGACGGAGGGCTAAGCCAGAAAAGAGAGATGCTCAATAAGCCGCTTAATCAGTTCGGCAGTTAATCATGTGTCTCATCCGATCGTTGCTTCCTTTTATTGCGCCGCTCACCCTGGGCGCGTTGCTCGCTTCTCCTGTCGCGCACGCAGCCGAAATTCTTTTCGCCGAGGTCGCCTACAACGATCGCGTCTATGAGGTGTCGTTTCGGGTGCGTCTCGACGCGTCTGCAGGTGATGTGCGGCGTATTGTTACCGACTATTCTAAGCTGACCCGCCTTTCACCCACGATCGTCAAGAGCCGGGTGTCCCAGCGTGACGAAGGGGTGACGTTAAAATTGTGGTTGCGACCCTGTGTGTGGGTATTTTGCAGGAACCTTCGAAAAGTGAGTGCGGTCTATGAACAGGGGGGCGACATTGTCTACGCTGCCGATCCGGCTGCGAGCGATTTTCTGGAGGCCAGTGAACGTCTCTCGATCGTGGATGATTCGGAAAATCCTGGCACGGCACTAGTCACGTACCGGGCGCGGCTCAAACCAAAATTCGTCGTGCCTCCGCTCATCGGTCCATGGTTGGTCAAACGCCAGATCTTGGAAGATCTGCAACTCACGAGCGAGCGCGTCGAATCTCTCGTCGGCGCCGTGGGCGGCGATTCGGCGCCGGGGACGCGGTGAGATTTTCGTATGCCTTTGGTGTTGACGTTGGTTTTGACGATAAATATCATTTCGCCTCGATTCATCGCCCGGGGGTGGTGAGGGTTGCCTCACAAGCAGCGCATTCGTTTTTGATTGCGTAGTTGGTGATTGCAGGGTTTTCATGATGGCATTGGTTGAAATCAAACATCTGACAAAGAGATTTCACGACTTCACCGCGGTGAATGACGTGTCGTTTGCCGTCGACCGGGGCGAGGTGTTGGGGTTTCTCGGACCCAATGGTGCGGGCAAGTCGACGACCATGAAGATGATCACCGGTTTTCTTGCGCCCGATTCCGGTAGCGTGGTCGTCGGGAACGACGACGTGATCGATGACCCAGTGTCAGTCAAACGCCGTATCGGCTATCTGCCCGAGGGAGCCCCGCTGTACTCGGACATGACGCCGGGACAGCTGTTGCAGTTTGTCGGCGACATTCGCCGGGTCCCGAAACTCGCGGAACGAATCGGCGAAGTGGTCGAAACCATCAACCTCGAGTCGGTGCTTGCGCAACCCATTGGCACCTTGTCGAAAGGATTCAAGCGGCGCGTAGGCATCGCGCAGGCAATTCTGCACGATCCCGAGGTGCTGGTGTTAGACGAACCCACCGATGGCCTGGACCCCAACCAGAAGCATGAAGTGCGCACTCTCATCAACGCCATGGCCCAGGATAAGGCCATCATTTTGTCCACCCATATTCTGGAGGAGGTCGACGCGGTGTGTACCCGCGCGATCATTATCGCACGTGGCGAGATCGTAGCGGACGGTTCGCCGGAGGATCTCGAGCGGCGGTCACCGAAACATAACGCGGTGGTTCTCATGGTCCGCGCAGCGCCGCAAGCCGAAGCAGCCCAATTGCTGAGCGGTCTGCGCGGATCCCGAGCCCTGGAATCCCGCGAGGTGGGTGGCGGGGTCACTGAATACACCATCTACCCGGTGGACGGAAAATCCATTCTCGCCGATGTCGGCCGGCTGGTGCGTGAGCGTGGTTGGACGGTTGAACGCCTGGAAGTGGATCGCGGCGGTCTGGACGAAGTGTTTCGTGCTGTCACCAGCCCGCAGAACTGATTAGGAGGTATGACGTTATGGCAAAGGTCTGGGCGATTGGGAAGCGCGAATTGACCGGCTACTTTTCCACGCCCATCGCGTACGTTTTCATCATTATCTTTCTGTTTTTAAGCGGGATATTCGCCTTTTACCTGGGCGATTTCTTCGGCCGCGGTCAGGCGGATTTGGTGACCTTTTTCAACTTCCATCCGTGGCTCTATGTGTTTCTGATTCCCGCGCTGACGATGCGGCTCTGGGCAGAGGAGCGCCGCGGCGGCACGATTGAATTGCTTTTGACATTGCCGGTCACGATGATGGAAGCCGTCGTCGGCAAGTTTCTCGCCACCTGGATATTTACCGGCATCGCTCTGGCGCTCACCTTCCCGATGTGGCTCACCGTTAATTATCTCGGAGAGCCGGATAATGGAGTCATCGCCGCGAGCTACCTTGGCAGTTTCCTGATGGCCGGCGCATTTATCGCGATCGGTTCCTGTATTTCGGCGTTGACCCGCAATCAGGTCATCGCTTTCGTTGTTTCCTTGGTGGTCTGTCTGATCTTCGTGTTGAGCGGGTTCCCTCTGGTTCTGGATTTCTTTGCCGGTTGGGCCCCCGAAGTCATCGTCACGACGATCAGTTCGTTCAGCTTTCTGACCCACTTCGACGGGATGAGTAAGGGCGTCGTCGACCTCCGGGACATCGTGTACTTTGTAACCTTGATTGGGTTCTGGCTGTATGCCAACGTAATCCTGATCGAGCTAAAAAAGGCGGATCTGTAGGCGTCACGATGCGAAAAAACGCATTGACTATCGGAGGTCTGATTCTCGCGGCAATTGTCCTGTTCGGGGTCAATATCGCGGCCAATTCACTGCTGACTACCAGCCGTGTTGATTTGACTGCAAACCGGCTTTTCACCCTCACCGAAGGTACGAAGAACATTCTGGCGAAACTCGACGAACCCGTGACTTTGCGTTTATT
>Ga0224512_10005103_pt1 | contig 10902 bp, 10 predicted proteins | sample SF_May12_sed_USG_4_FD_169103 | JGI IMG/M metagenome (GOLD analysis project Ga0224512, IMG submission 169103) | Sediment microbial communities from San Francisco Bay, California, United States - SF_May12_sed_USGS_13 | ecosystem: Environmental > Aquatic > Marine > Sediment | place: USA...
GATCGGTACTCAATGGCGGCAGAAAGCGTGTGGCCACGACATCTCCCTGCACGGTCGGATCGCCGGTGGAGAGCACCGGGGCAAGCAGCGCGAGGACACCGAGAACCGTGAAGATGCCGAGGCCGACGAGGGCCCGACGATCGGTCCACCCCCTCGCGCTGTTCATGCGTGCCTCACCCGAGGGTCTACCCAGGTCATCAGCACATCGGCCGCGAGGTTCCCCAGCACCACCAGAATGGCGCTGACGGCCGTCGCCGCCATGACCACGGGGTAGTCCCGCGCCTGGACGGCCTCCACCAGGACTCGTCCGACACCCGGCCAGGCGAAGACGGCCTCGACGAAGACGGCGCCGGAGAACAGGGCGGGAATGGAGAGGCCGAGCAGGGTTACCAGGGGAACGAGGGCGTTGCGAAGCACGTGATGAAACGTGACGCGCGATGCGGCGAGTCCTTTCGCTCGCGCGACAACCACGTACGGTTGGGACAATACGTCTACCATCGAGCCGCGGACGAAGCGGGCCGCCCCTCCGATCCCGATCAGGGTCAGCGTCGCGACCGGGAGGGCGAGATGCCGGAGCCGATCCAGCACCCACGGCCAGCCGGTCACGAAGTCGGCATCCAATCCAGCCGCACCGAAGGCCGGCAGGATCCGCAGCCAGTAGGTGAAGACCATGACCAGCATCAGGCCGAGCCAGTATCCCGGCAATGCGTACACGGCAACGGTGGTGACCGAGATCGTCGTGTCCAGACGGGTTCCCCTCGCGTTGGCCTGGACGGCACCCACGAAGATGCCGATGACATAACTCAAGCTGAGAGAGAGGCCTACGAGAATTACGGTCGCAGGCCATGCGCGGGCGATGACTTGGCGCACCGGCCGGCCCCGCGCAATGCTGGTTCCCCAGTCACCAACCGTGAACCGCCCTATCCAGGACGCGTACTGGGCGAGGAGGGGACGATCCAGGTCGAGGGCGCGTCGTTGCGCGTCGATCTGAGCCGAGGTGGCGGCAGGCCCGATCAGCCGTTCGACCGGATCGCCTGGCGCGATGTGGAGCAGGAGAAAGGTGAGCGTGACAACGCCGAAGACCACGGCAGCACCGATCGAGAGACGCCGGACGAGAAACCGGATCATCCCAAGAATCTCAGGGGCGGTGGCATGTGGCGCCAGTCCTTCTTGCCGCTTGGAGGGAACCTCGTTCGGCCCTTAATTACCTGCTATGGTGAATCGACTTGGGCTGGGCGTGCTCCTCCTTGGTGCGGCGGCATGTGGCTCTGCGGCGACACGGCGCGGATCCACGGTGCTGTATGCGTCCGGAGCCGACCTCCAGAGCAGCAACCCCCTCGTCACGATTCACCCGCTCGCGAAACAGGTCCAGCGGTACGTATTCCTGACGACGCTCGTGCGTTACGACAGCGCGCTCGCGATCGAGCCGTATTTGGCCCGGTCGTGGCAATGGTCCCGCACAAACACGAGGCTCACCCTGCATCTCGCGTCGAACGTGCGGTGGCATGATGGCACACCCACCACCGCCGTGGACGTGCGATTCACCTTGGCTGCGGCACGCGACCCATCAACCGGCTATCCCCGGCTGGCCGACCTGGCACAGCTTGCTGGCATCGAGGTGCTCAACGACACGACCGTCCTGCTCGAATTCGACCGCCCGCAGGGGGGCGTCCCCGACGTGCTCACGGACCTGGCGATTGTGCCGGCACACAGGCTCGACACCGTGCCGCGGGATCGAATGCGCCAGGCAGCGTGGAACCAGGCGCCGGTCGGCAACGGCCCCTTCCAGTTCGTGTCGTATGAGCCCAACCGGCGGTGGGTCTTCGCCGCCAATCCAGACTTCCCGACCGCCCTCGGCGGCCCCCCGCAGTTGGATCGCTTCATCCTCGTGGTGGTGGACGAGCCGACCACCAAGCTCGCGGCGCTCACCGCCGGGGAACTGGACTTCGCCGGTATTCAGCCTGCCCATGCGGACTTCGTGCGGCGAGATCCCGAGCTCGTGGTTCTCGACTACCCGCTCTTGTTTACGTACGGCCTCGTGTTCAATACCCGGCGTGCGCCGTTTGACGACATTACGGTTCGTCGGGCGGTTTCGCTCAGCATCGATCGGGATGAAATCGTCGAAGGCTACCTCTACGGCTTCGGCGCGAGCGCCTTTGGCCCCATTCCGCCAGGCGTGCCGGAAGTGCCGGCGCCGCCGGCCGTCCCGATGGACCTCGCCTCGGCGCGGCGGCTGCTCGGCGACCGACGGCCGAGCTTCGAACTCCTGACAGTGGGCAGCGGCGAGGCCGCGCTCGAGCAAATGCTTCAAGCACAACTGCACGAAGTTGGTTTCGACGTCCGAATCCGCCAACTCGAGCTGTCGGCCTTTCTCGACCGGGTGTACGGACAGCACCACGACTTTCAGGGGGCGGTCATGGGGATTCCTGGCGACCTGTCCCTGGGGTACCTTGGGCCGCTCGTGGACCTTACCGGTATCACGGTGTCGGCCGGCGGCGAGGCCATCTCCCGCGTGTTCGTCGATTCGGTTCCCGTGGCGTTCCTCTATTATGCGCGCGGCGTTCAAGGTGCTAATCGCCGGGTGCGCGGCGTGCGCATGGATCTCAGAGGAGAACTCAGCACGGTTGCCCAATGGCGGGTCGACCCCTGAACGGCCTGACCGAGGGGCTTCGAGCCAGCGCCCCGCTGCGACTGGATCTGGCTGGAGGCTGGACCGATGTTCCGCCCTTCTCGACGGTTGAAGGCGGTGCCGTGGTCAACGTGGCCATTCGGTTGTCCGCCACCGCCCAGTGGGTGCCGGGAGGGCAGGGGATCAGGCTACTGTCGCGCGATCTTCGCGAAGAACTCCATGGCGTGCGCCTCGATCAACTGGACCAGTCCGGCAAACTCCGATTGCTCCGAGCGGCCCTTCGCGTCACGCCCGTTAACCCGCCATTTTCACTGGAGACCGATTGCGAGGCACCGCCGGGATCCGGTCTTGGAAGCTCCGGAGCGGTGGACGTAGCGTTGGCCCGAGTGCTGACGAGCGCAAACGGAACGGATGCCTCGCCGAAAGAACTTGCGGAGCTGGCCCGAAAAGCCGAGGCGGAGGTTGCTGGTGTTGCCGGCGGGAAGCAGGATCAATACGCCGCCGCATTCGGAGGGTTCCACTTGTTCGAATTCCAGGATCCTGAAGTGTCGGTGCGGCCGCTTCAACTCGATGCGGACTTTGCGTCCGCGCTCGCGCGGCAGACCGTGCTGTGCTATACAGGACAGTCGCGCATATCGGGCAATACCATCACGCGGGTGATGACGGCGTACAACGATGGCGTCCGTGCTGTCACCGGTGCGCTCCTCGAACTCAAAGATCTCGCTCACGCCATGGCAGACGCCCTTGGTGCCGCGGACCTCGAGCGCGTCGCCGTCCTCCTGAGCAGGAATTGGCGATGTCAGCAAGAGCTCGATCCGGGGATGCAGACGGACCTCATGAAACAACTGGAAGCCGCGGCGGCGGCGGCCGGGGCCTTGGGTGGAAAGGCGGCAGGTGCCGGCGCGGGAGGGTCGATGTTCTTCGTGATGCCTGATGATCCCGCACCGCTGATCGAGGCTGCGAAGACGCTTGGGATGACGGTGATGCCTGTCGAATGGTCACGGGAGGGTATTCGCTCGTGTTGAGTCGGGACGACCTAGTCGCGCGCCGAGAGATCATTGACCAATCGTCGGACCTCGGCGGGCTGCGTTCGCGGTTGCGCGAACAGGCGGAGCCGCTGCTGGCCCGGATGCCGCCGCTGCCGAAGACCAAGGCCCTGCTGTCGGTGGATGGGGGAATATGTCCCACGGATGGTGCAACCCTGATTTTCGATCCGTGGAGTCCATCGGCTCACCGCTGCCCACGGTGCCATGCCGTGGTGACAGGTGAACGCCACGACCAGAACTGGGCGCGCTTTCAGCATCTCTGGCTCGCGGAACGAATCGCCCACCTGTCCGCGGTCGGCGTCTTTGCTGATGACACCGGGTCGGTGTCGCGAGCCGTCGAGCTCCTCGAGTGGTATGGTGCCCACTATCACAGGTTCCCAAACCGGGACAACGTGCTGGGACCGAGCCGCCTCTTCTTCTCGACCTATCTCGAATCGCTGTGGGTGACCAACGTCATGGCCGGCGCCTTCCTCCTCCGAGAGGGTGGTCTCCTCGGGGACGAGATCGAAGAGTCGGTTTCGCGCATGGCGGACGAGGCCGCGAACCTCATCGGGGAGTACAACGAAGGATTCTCGAATCGACAAACTTGGAACAATGCCGCGCTTGCCGCCGTGGCCGCATGGTTTGAAGACGAAGCGCTTGCCCAGGCATCCATCGAAGGTCCGACCGGCCTGATTGCACATCTGGGGCGCGGCTACGGCCCCGATGGGATGTGGTATGAAGGAGAGAACTACCACCTCTTTGCCCTTCGCGGCCTGCTCACGGGTGCATCATGGGCACGCCTCGCGGGAATCGACATCGGCGCTGAGCCGCCCTTGGCGGATCAACTCACTCTGGCACTTCAGGCCCCTGCACGCACGGCCCTGCCGGATACGACCTTCCCGGCGCGGAAGGACTCACGGTTCGGGCTGTCCCTTGCTCAGCCGATGTACCTCGAATGCTGGGAAGTCGGGATGGCGTGGGTCGGGTCCGGGGACGCGGAAACCGAACGGTTCTTCACATCGTGGCTGGCCAAGCTGTATCGCACTCCGGGCCAGCCGGCGGAGCCATTCGAGTCGTACCTGCATGAGGCGTCGCTCCCGGAGCCAAGCGGTATGCCACGAACCAGGGCGGAGTTGTCCTGGTGGATGCTGTTGGAAATGATGCCGGAGTTACCTCCGGACAGTGGTTGGGAGGCCGACTCGGTCTTCATGGAGGGGCAGGGCCTGGCTGTGTTGCGGGACGACGGGCGCTACCTGAGCCTGGAATGCGGGCCCTACGGCGGTGGGCACGGACACCCTGACCGGCTGCATCTCTCCCTCTATGCTGATGGCACACTGTGGCTACCGGATTTTGGCACCGGGTCCTACGTGGCCAACACGCTGGCATGGTACCGCTCCACCCTGGCGCACAATGCGCCGCGCCTCGATGGGCTGTCACAAGTGCCCGGTGAGGCGACCTGCGAGGCCTTCGATGTGGCCGACCGATGGGGCTGGGTGCGCGGCCGCTACGGCGACATGCTCCGGACAGTCATTTCCGGCCCGGCATACGTGCTGGATATCCTGGAGTACGGAGGCCCGGATCGGCGCGTCGTGGAGCTGCCCTATCACTTCGAAGGAACAATGGCGTTTCCCTCGACACTCACGTGGCGTCCGGGCGCGCTCGCCGGCGATCACGTCACCGGAGTCGAAGAATGTGACTGTCGAGCGGATGAGCCAGTCGTCATCGAGGCACGGGTCGGCGAGCGGAAGCTCATCGCGGTGTTTGCCTTCGATGGGATGATGATCCGCGCTGCCGCGCCCGGCAGGCCGCCGAGCGGCGATACGGCCGAATTCGTGGTGATTCGTGCGGACGGTTCGGAGGTACGATTTGTCACACTCCTCGTGTCGCCGCATGCCGGGTCTGCTCCCACCCTCCGTGTGGCGCCCGGGCCGATCGAGGTGGAGACCCAGTCGGGCGTCGATCGGCATCGCGAGGTCGCCTCGGGGTGGGGCATCGAGGCCGGGGCCGAGGCGATTGAGCTCGGCGGATTGAGAGAAGCGCCCCCCGTAGCCCCGACGAGGCTCGACCTCGAGCCGCCGATGCTGATTCAAGCGACTGTGCCGTTCGTGCCGGACACCCCGCCGCTCGACGGCTCCCTCGCCGGATTCGAATTCTCGGCGCCGCTCGGCCTCGACCACGAAGACCAATACCGCCGCAGCGAAGAGCCGTATCCCGGGCCCGAGGCATTCAGCGCGACGGCATACCTCAACTGGAATGGGGACGGGCTCTACCTCGCGGTGGACGTGAGAAAGCGTGATCCATACTTCCGCCTCGGTGACGCGCCTCCGCTTCTCTTAGACAACGAAGTCGATGACATCCATTCCGATGGTATCCAGATCTATCTGCAACAGGATGCCGGCCGACAGGTGTTCGGACTTCTCGCGGTGCCGGACACAGCCGCGGGAGCCTCAGCTGGCGTTGTACGGTTCCTGGGTGTTGGAGGAGTGTCGATTGAGGCGCAATCTGCCGAGGGTCGATGGCAACGAACAGCCGACGGCTATTGCGTGACCCTGCGCATGACTCCGACATGGTGGGAGTCGGTGCTCGGAGCCGACCGGGTACGGTTTGACCTCATCGTGAACGAGATGCCGCCGCCTCCCGAGCGTTTGCGTCGTGCCGGTCAGCTCGTCTGGACGGGGGGAGGTGGCTGGGTGTGGCTGCGCGGCGATCGTCAGGATCCTCAGCGCTTCGGCGTGCTCGAGTTGCTGGCATGACACATGACACCCATCAAATGACTCCGCCGCACATCCCCGGCGAGACCTCGACCGGGAGCAAGCAACTCGCGACCCTGTTCGGTCCTGATTGCCCGGATGACGTGCCGACCAGAGTGGTCCGTTCGTCCGGTGCTCGGATCTGGGACGAGCGCGGCCGCGAGTTCATCGACTATATCATGGGACTCGGCGCTGTGGCTCTGGGGTACGGTCATCCCGAGGTCAACCGCGCCGCGTCCGCGGCGATCGCCGCCGGAGTAGTCGGCCCGTTGCCGCCGCGACTCGAGGAGGAGGTGGCGGCGCTCCTGTCGCGGTCCATGCCATGGATGGAACAGCTTCGTTTCCTCAAGACGGGTGCCGAGGCGACACTGGCGGCGGTGCGCCTGGCACGAGTGCACACCGGGCGCGACCACGTTGTAACCTGCGGATATCACGGGTGGCTGGATTGGTGCCAGTCGGAGCCAGGGGTCCCTCGGGCGGTCCGGGCGCTCCACGAGCAAATACCGTTCAACGACATAGACCAAGGTGTTTCATGTCTCCGCCGGCTGGGTCCGGACCTTGCGGCGGTCGTCATCGAACCGGTTATCGATGGCGCACCCGACGTCGAATGGCTCGCCCGAATACGCACGGAAACTGAGCGGCTTGGTGCCGTGCTCATATTCGACGAGATCAAGACCGCGTTCCGGATCGCACTTGGGGGAGCGGCCGAGCGTTATGGCGTCAAGCCGGACCTGGCGGTCGTTGGTAAGGCGCTCGGCAATGGATTCCCGCTCGCCGCGGTCGGAGGGCGGCGGGACATCATGACCGGGGCAACGAGGACCTGGATCTCGTCGACCCTCGCCACGGAGCAGGTTGCGCTCGCTGCGGCGCAAGCGGTCATCGGCGTCATGGTCACGGAGCGGGTTCCGCGTCGGCTCGGCGAGCTTGGCGGCCGGCTCTATGCCGGCCTCACGACGCTTGCCGGGCGGCATCCCTCCGTAATCTCCGCAGTTCGCGGCATGCCCGAGATGTGTTACCTGGAGTTTCGCGATCCCCTCCTTGGCTATGGCGTGGTCAGGGCGGCTGCAGCCCGCGGGATCCTCTGGAAGCGCACGGCCTATAACTTCGTGTCCATGGCACACGATCCCGAGCTGATCGATCACACCCTCACCGTGTTGAACGAGGCCATTGGAGCCGTCCGGGGTGGTTCCCTAGGGAAGGACCAATGCTGATCGACGTGCACGCCCATTTCTATCACGACCGGACGCCGCGGGCCGATTATCGTGAGCGAAACGCGAGTCGTTTGCGTGCCGGCGAGCAGATGGGCATTTCGGTGCACGTCGCTTCGATTCTCGGGAGTTGGGGGCGTAGCTCGCCGATCTATTTCCCATCTCCCGACGACCTGACCTACGGCAACGATCAACTCGTGAGACTCATGCAGGCGAATCCGGGTCGGATTCGTGGCTACGTTGCGGTCAATCCAAACTTCGCCGCGCATGCAGGCGAGGAGGTCGATCGGCTGCTGGGGAAGGACAGCGGAATGATCGGAATCAAGTTGGCCGCGAGCCGTCGGGCGAACGACCCGTTACTCGATCCGATTTGCCGGTTGGCCCAAGCCCATGGCGTGCCGATCTTGCACCACGTCTGGCAGCACCGGCGCCGTGAGTGGCCGAACCAGGAGGCCTCGGATGCGGTGGAACTCTGTGCCTTGGCCCACCGTCACCCCGACGTGTCATTCATTCTGGCCCACCTCGCAGGCGGTGGGGACTGGCTGCACTCGCTTCGGGCGCTTCGGCCTCATCCCAACGTGTACGTGGATCTTTCCGGCAGCGGAGTCGACGGTGGCATGCTCGAAGTAACGGTGGAGGCCGTCGGAGTCGACCGCATGCTCTTCGGATGCGATCTGACCATGGATACGGGCTGGGCCAAGCTCCGCTATCTCGAACAGCTGCTGACGCCCACCGAGGTGGAGCAGGTAGCCTGGCGGAACGCCGCTCGGATCTTTCCTGGTCGATCCTTCGGCCCCGGCGTGGTGTGACATGGTGATCGATGTGAGCGCGTTCCTTGGCACGTACCCGTTCCGTCACGTGACCGGGGGCACCCGCGACGGGCTGTTGGATGCCATGGATCGGGTCGGTATCGATGAAGCGTGGGTGAGCTATTTGCCGGCCATGTTCTGGCGCGATCCAATGGAGGGCAACGCGCCATTGTATGGGGTGACCCATGATTCCGACCGGCTCCGGCCGGTGCCGGCGGTGCATCCGGGGTTACCGAATTGGCGGGCCGCGTTCGATGATGCGCTCGAGCGCGGCGTGCCGGCCGTGCGATGTGATCCGGAGTACTACGCCTTGGCCCCCGACGGTGACCATCTGGCTGAGTTGCTGGGCGCCTGCGGTTTGGCCGGTGTCCCGCTCCTCGTTGCGGTGCGGCTCGAGGATGCGCGGCAACGTCATCCGAACGACCGGGCGGCGGAGCTTGCGCCCTGGCACGTCCGTTCGTTCGTACGCCACAATCCTGCTGTGCGGATCATCGTGACAGGAGCGGACCGGAGTTACATCGAGCAGGTCCATTTCGGCTCCACGCCCACCGAGTCGGCGCGGATCACCTGGGACATTGCCTGGGTGTGGGGGCCGCCCGAGGACGATCTGGCCACGTTGCTCGACACCATCGGACCTGAGCGCTTCGTGTTCGGCACTGGCCAACCGCTTCGGTTACCCGAAGCGGTAGTGGCCAAGCTGGACTTGATCGAGCGCCCCGGGCCGTGGCGCGGTGCTGTCGAGGCCCAGAATGCCGAGCGGCTCGCCGCCAAACGGGACGGATCGGGGTAAGGCGCTACCCCTTGTTGTAGTAGAAGCGTTCCTTCGCAACCTCCCCGTTCTTCCAGTGCCGCACGGCCACCTGAGCCAGGTTGACCCGGGGACCCCCCTTGAACGTGACGTCCATGGTCCATTCGGAGAAGCTCACGTCGCCCTGAACCGCGCTGGCGGCGAGTTCGGCGCCGTGGAAGGTCTCGATCGAGTTGACGAATTCCTCTTCTCGCTTCCGGTTCGCCTCTTTGCCAACGATCGGCGGTTCAGTGTTCTCCTGCATCTCGCAGTCATGGGCGTAGAATCGATCGAACGCGTCCAAGATATGGCCGGCGAGAATTGTCTGATTGAGCTCGCGATCGAGCGTAGCAACGGGTGGTGTCGTGGTTGACGTGGTCACAATAGACTCCTTTCAGTACGTGAGTGCGAAACGATCAGGCATTCGTGCGTAACAGCAGGCGATCGACCGACAGCCGCCCACTGCCCATGATCACGAGTGCCAGCGCCAGGGTGACGCCCAGGATGTGGTATTCGAAGCCTTCGCCGGCCTGACTGCCATACCAGTTCATGAAGAAGCCGTTGGGTGCATGGGCCAGGAACGCAGCGGTGGCGAGGATGATCCCAATGCCCAGCGCGGCGAGACGGCTGAAGGCGCCGAGGATGAGAGCGATGCTTCCGAAGAATTCGGTCATGATGACGAGAACGCCCAGAAATGCCGGGATGCCCAACGAGCCGGCGAAGAAATCGAGCGTGGCAGACGGCCCGGCGCCGCCAAACCAGCCGAGCAGCTTCTGCGCGCCATGGGGGAACATCACCAGACCGAGGGCGAGCCGGAGCAAGGCCGGAGCGGTCTGCTCTTGGGTTTCAAGAATGTGTCTCAACATAGGGTCGCCAGTGTTGCGTGCGTTTCTCGCTACATGCTCAATCGATAGTTCACTAGTCAAGCAATGTGACAAAACACAGTCCTTCGTCAGTCGAGTCCTTCGAGCAGCTGGTTGAGCAATTCGACCAGCTGCCGCTGGTGGCGCTTGGGGATGGGCGCGAGGACGCGATCATTGAATGCGTCCATCGGCTGATCCAAGCGGCTCACGACCCGCAATCCCTGGGAGCTGATCCGGCAGCGGACAGTGCGGCGATCGTCGCTCGAGCGCTCACGCGACACGAGGCCCTTGGCCTCGAGGCGGTCGAGGAGGCGAGTGATGCCGGGCGCCTGCTCGATCATTCGCTCGGCGACCTCGAGGGTCGGGAGCCCTTCGGCCCCCGCTCCGCGAAGGATGCGCAGCACGTTGTACTGCTGCAGGGTGATTCCCACCGGCTCCACCAGCGCGCCGGCCTTGCGGTGAACCAGGTCGGCCATCTTGAGGAGGGCAACCACGGCCTCGTGCCCGGGCGACCGAAAGGGTTTCCGCTGCCGGATACTGCGCTGAACGGCACTCGGTGACTGGGTCATGGATATAAGCTAGCAGTCAATAGTTGATATGTCAAGTGATCTGAGCCCCGGGGTCCCGCCGACAGGGCCCATGGGTATCCTCTCGCTCGGGGCTCGGCTAGCTTTCGCGGCGCCCGCTTTGGATGTGCCGACTTCCTGCTTGCGAGGATCCTCGTTCATGCGCCTGCCCGTCCTCCTTGTCCTCTGCTCCGTGTTGGCCGCCCCCGTCTTCGGGCAATCCGATTCCGCGCTGGAGCATGCGCGCGCCATCCTGCGCTCC
>Ga0224512_10005104_pt1 | contig 10901 bp, 12 predicted proteins | sample SF_May12_sed_USG_4_FD_169103 | JGI IMG/M metagenome (GOLD analysis project Ga0224512, IMG submission 169103) | Sediment microbial communities from San Francisco Bay, California, United States - SF_May12_sed_USGS_13 | ecosystem: Environmental > Aquatic > Marine > Sediment | place: USA...
GATCCGTGCAGAAGCGGTGCCGCCAGCAATCCGGCCAGGCCATCGAACCGTCGCGGGTACACGCCATAGTGGTGTAGCTCTACGCCGAATACGGACGCGATGAGCCATATCAACCAGATCAATCCAACGAAATACGCGGCCGCTATCGCCGCGCGTCGTAGACGCTGCCCGTCGCTGCGAATGTCAGAAGCGAAATCGATCACGGAAGTATAGTACTCGCGCCCGGTCGCGCGTTGCCAATGCACGCGGTATTGTGTATGTATTGGACCGCACCCGGCATTTGTAACGCTTGTAATCATGCCAAACTACGGATGAAGTTTTTGCTGTGACCTCGCAATCCTCGCTGTTCGCTTCGGTGGGAGAACGTCAAACCCCACTCGCACATCGTATGCGCCCGGAAAAGTTAGAGGAATTTCTCGGGCAACAGCACTTGTTGGGTACTGCGAAGCCGTTGCGCGACGCCATTGAACGCGGAGCCGTCGGCAGCATGGTGTTCTGGGGGCCACCGGGTACTGGCAAAACCACGCTCGCGCGTCTCATTGCGAATTACACCGAGCGCGAATTCGTGCTATTCAGCGCGGTGACCGAGGGCGTGCCCCGAGTGCGCGAGATCACGAAGCAGGCGCAACAGCGTCGCGAAGTCGAGAACCGCGGAACCATTCTATTCTGCGACGAAATACACCGTTTCAATAAGGCACAGCAAGATGCATTTCTGCCGTGGGTCGAAGAGGGCGTAATCACGCTGATCGGCGCCACCACGGAAAATCCGTCGTTCGAACTCAACTCCGCACTGTTATCGCGGTTGCGCGTTTTTGTATTGGAACCGCTGGAGGCTGCGCATATCCGCCGCATCGTGGAGAGCGCAATGGCGAGCCTCGGCGGCGAACTCGCCGAAGATGCGCTGGATCTTCTTGTGCGCCACGCCGACGGTGACGCGCGCCGCGTATTAAACGCAACCGAGGCCGTTTGGGACCACGTCACGTCATTACCGTCCTCATCCACCGATGCCATTTGCATTGAGTTAGTCGAGTCCGTACTGGAGCGCCGCGTGGCCCGCTACGACAAGGGAGGGGAAGAGCATTACAACGTAATATCGGCACTGCACAAGGCCGTGCGGGGCAGCGACGTGGAAGGCGCGCTGTTTTGGCTCGCACGAATGATTGATGGTGGCGAAGACCCCATGTATCTTGCACGCCGCGTGGTGCGTATCGCGGCGGAAGACATCGGTCTTGCCGATCCGCGAGCATTGCAGATTGCATTGGCCGCGAAGGACGCGTACCACTTTCTCGGTACGCCTGAAGGCGAATTGGCGTTGGTGGAGGCCGTGATTTATCTTGCCACAGCGCCGAAGTCGAATCGCATATACGAAGCTTGGGGCCGTGCCCAGCAGGCCGCACGTGACCATCCGTCCGCACCGGTCCCGCACCATATACGTAATGCGCCTACGCGCCTCATGAAGGATCTCGGTTATGGCAAGGGTTATCGCTACGATCACGCCGAGCAAGGCCACGCCGCGGGTCAGGAATATCTACCGCAAGTATTGCGAGGAGCAAAGTGGTACGAGCCGAGCACACACGGATTCGAGAAGACCGTAGCAGAACGAATCGAGTGGTGGGCGAAGCGGAACAAGGGGAGTGGATGAGATCGTAGCGGTATCGTACTACTTTTTAACTCGAACTATCGCATCGCGCGCCCATCACGGTGGCCCAACGTTTCAACTTTTCCGGATACCGCATAGAGGCATGGGCGGGACTCGTGGACGGCAGGGTTTCATGACGGATCGACGAAAACGCATCGTCGAGCGTCGGCAGCACGTAGCGGCGATACAGCTCCGCGGCCTTCATGCCGTTAAAACAAATCAAACTGACTTCCGCGTGCGTAGACAGAAATCCGTAAATGTCATTCACCTGCACGCTCGTGGGTACGATAGCGGTATCCAGACTTCCGGCGCGTTCGGCCGATGCGACCACATCCCATAGTGCAATCCGGTTTGCCGTTAAGTGCTGTAATCGCTTTACGTATGGCAAGTCCGGACCCGCACCGAACAATTCAGCCATAATCTTCCAGAAACAGTTCTGCGGCTGTGCGTAATACTCTCGTGCTTCGAGTGACCGCCGACCCGGCAGGCTTCCCAAGATTAAAATGTTCGCACCACTCTCGGACACTGGAGGAAACCCAACGCAAGCAGGCATCGCGGCTCGCGGCAACTAAATCTGCTGTGGAAGGTAATCATCCGACCACTTCAGCATGACGTTATAGCTGATGCTGATCCGATGTTGTTTCGATAGATTTGGATGCACAAAGTGATGCAGGAATGCAGGCCAAAGCATAATCATCCCAGGTACGGGGTTAACCGTGTACTCCGCCTCGATATTCGGGTCGTTGCGAATTGCAGTCATATTGACCGCGCCCCTGGGATCGTAAAACGTAATGCGTCCGGGACGAACATCGGCGCGGGTTTCAAGCTCTTCCATGTGTTCGGGCACACTCACGTAGTACGTGCCGCTCAAATACGAGTGCGGATGGTTATGGAGATCGTGATAATCGCCAAACCGATTGATATTGGCCCAACCATGAAGGCTCCAGTCAACCGGGTAGTCCGCGCCGAAGTGGCGGAAGTAATCCGCGACCGTTTTGTTAATACATTCGCGCAACCACAAGATTGTGGGATTGTCCCCGGCCAGTAGGTTATCGCTCGCGTAATCGGTCGTTAGGTCTCTGTTGCTGTCCTCCAACTTTTCGATCAGGTTGCACAACACCCGATTTGCTGCCTCGTAACCGGGCAATTGGCGTTGCAACACCGTTGTCGGCCAAAGTGAAACGAAGCCGTCTTGGGTTGGGTGGGGTTTCGTCATTTCGACTTATGGTAACAACATCCGAATTCGCGGTCATTGCGAAATTAAGAGGGCCGATTATTGGCGATGCGGGCCTGTTGGAGGCGCAGCCGAAAATCGGCAAATGATTTGCGAGTTCCCGAGAATTCAAATCAGTGGAGTTCGCAACCGCGGAATCCGCCGTTTCGATGTGCGTCGGAGATCGGCCCGTGTGGCCGCTAGCCGGGGTCGTTTTTGAATATCCGTCGTTGTACGGAATAAAACACGGCGAGAAGGACGCTGCCCGATATCTCGTGCACCTGCAGTAAATCGGCGACATCGATCTCGGTACCGTCGCCATAGGTGACATGGTGCCGTAATGTTTCGGTGCCGGCTGTGTATGCAATCGCGGTCGAGTTTGTGGGGCCGGTCACCGAGTCCTTCAGGCTCGCGATGCCACGGTGCCACTGATCGGCTTGGTTGTGCCAACATCTCTGGCCGGTCACGCTATGGGTGAGCACAGCCGGGTGGGTCGCGGCCGTGCGTAATCCGAGTTCGGTCCAAGCGTGGTCCATTCCCGCATCGCGCAGATAAGCCTCGACGGTCGTGCGATCGGTCGATTCGAATGTTTGTTGCCAGGATTTGCCCGTAACGGGTTCGCCATCCGCATCCCACAGATGCTGAAGATAGGTTACGCCGCGTGCTTCAAAGCGGTCGCGTACATCCGAATGTAAGCGCGCGTAAATTTCGCGGCCGTCATCGACAGGGGTGTCGCCACCCGCACCGGCCGGTACGAGGCATCCAAGAAACACGCGGCTGGGTGACCAACCAGCATAGAACAGTTCGTTGTGCAGCAGTACTTCGAGATAGGCTGGGTATTCGGTGGAGGTGTAGACCTGATCGGTTACCGACCGACGTGGCGAGTCACCGCCTATGTAGTTGCGAAGTTCCGGCCGGACCGCCACACATACGGCCCGAAAGTCTTCCGCCGATGCGATCTCAAAACCCCGAATCAATATGACGCCTGCCGCGTGGGCCCATTCGTCGACGGATTGCAGGTGAGTTTGCAACCAATAAGTCAAACGCCGCACACTCGCGTCGCGTTCCGCCTCGAGTACTAGCGGTAACGCTCGAGTCTCCAACAGGGGTCGTGCATTCACTCTTTGTACTCGGGTTCCTCGCGATCGAGGATGCGGCGGATTGCTGCAAAATGATCTTCGGTCTGTGTGTCGATGGCTTGGAAGCCCGGCGCCAGCCGGTCGGCTTGGTTGTCGTCCATAACTTTTAGTGCTGCGCCCGTTGATTGCGCGAGAACTTGAAAGCGCGCCGCTTGTTCGAGGTAATAAAAATCGTCGAGTGCGTGCGCGACATTCGGCCCGGTCACTGTAATTCCGTGATGTGCCATCATCATGATTGGACAGTTGCCGAGCGCGTAGGCAATACGCCAACCCTCGTTGTCATCCGCCGCTATGCCGCCGAACTCGTTATCGTAGGCGATGCGCCGGTGGAAGCGCAGGCTGTCTTGATGGCAGTTGCGCAGTCGGCCGCCCTCGGCGCACATGATTGCCGTCGAATACGGTGGATGCGCATGCAGAACGCAGCGTGCAGTCGGCACTTGCCGATGAATCGCGAGATGAATATAAAATGCTGTGGTTTCGACGCTGCCCTCACCGTCGATGACGGCGCCGGATTCGTTCATCAGTAATAGTGACGACGCAGTAACCTCGGACCAATGATAGCCTTGCGGATTGATGAGCACGCCCGCCGGGCCGACGGCGTCGGCGCCAACGGCAAGGCTGAAATGGTTACAAATGCCGGATTGCCATCCCAATCTGGCGGCCCAGCGTAGCGCAGCGGCCAGGTGTTCACGTTCTGAGCGATGATTCATAGAGGTTCCGAAGCGTTGTTGGTGTAGCTACGAGCAAGTATGGTCGGTAAGTCGTACGCATTAATCTTCGTGGGGCGTCGAGCGCAATTTTTTGGCGGCGCCACGTTTGCGCTTGTCGGTCAGCCGCCGTTGAGTGGCGCCAGCCGGAATCTTGGTTTTGCGGCGTACTGCGGGTTTCACGGCCGCCTTGCGGATCAACGTGCACAACCGTTGCCTCGCGTCTTCGCGATTACGCTCGCGGGCGCGATACCGGCGCGCCTCAATGATGAGTTGGCCGTGGTTGTTGATGCGCCCACGCGCCTGATGCAGCAGCCGGGAGCGCACCTCCTCCGGTAACGACTGCGTGTGCCGCACATCGAATCGAAGCTGGACAGCACTTGCGACCTTATTTACATTCTGCCCGCCAGGTCCGGGCGCGCGAATAAAGCGCTCGGTCAGCTCGGCGGTGTGAATCTTAATGACTGGGGTTACCTTCAACCAGAGACCGTCGGTCATGGGATGTATTCGTACGATGAGAAACCTATTGGGCCGGCATGGGGGCTCGTTGCGCCGCGCACTTTTTGCAGTGTACCGCGGCCGAACGCTATTATGAAAACTACGCTGCCCTCCGGCCGGGAAAAACGGTAAAGTATAGGCTGGCAACAGCGTGGAGTGAATGACAATGATACTAGAATCGACCGGACCGAAATCGTTGCTCGAAGACGAGATGGCCGTGCGCTGGGCATTTTTGGAAGACGAGTCAAACCCGTGCATTGTCGTTAACAGCCATATGGAGTTCATTTATCTCAACGAACCGGGACGCGCGCTTATTTCCAGTCAGTGGTTCGGCAAACGCTGCTTTGAATTGTTGCCGACACAAAACGAATCCTGTGCCTGGGGTTGTCCGACGATTCGCGATGTGAACGAGACCCATGTGATTAAATTCCAAGAGGAACTGTTGATCACGGAGTCCGGTGAACCCATCACGTTAGGAGTGGCGGTAGCGCCGTTGGAAGGCGTCAGCGGAGACGGTGCGGCGGCACTGTTGTTAATGCGGCGCAAGGAGCCGATTGCCGAAGACACGGCATTTCAGGACGCGTTGCCGAGGAATTACTCGGGCGCGTTACATCATTGTTTCATTGAACGGGTATAGCGCATACGCGAAATAGCGCGTCTATCCGGTCGCGAGGTCGCCGATCCCGTCGAATTGGCTTGTAGTGCGGATCTGTAATCCCAGATCGGTCGTCGCGGAGCGAAACCGCTACGTCGCGCTTGTGTACTTTAAAATCTCCACGACCTGTTCGGGAGTTTCCGCCACCGCCATGGCCGCGCCGTCGACTTCCTTTAGCGCGTGGGTCAGGGCTGGGTCGTGCAGGGTGACGATGGGTTTGCCGATGGCAGCCGCATAACCGGCATCGAACGCGGCGTTCCACTGTCGGTATTTGTCGCCGAAGCGGACGACGACAATATCGGCACTCTCGATCATGCTGCGGGTGCGGATCGCATTGATTTTGGCGCTCTTATGGTCGTGCCAGAAGGTGTTGTCTTCTTTGCCGAGGATCGCCTCACCGATATCATCGCTGGCGGCGTGATCGGTTACCGGTGACAAAAACATCGCTTTAATTCCTGCTTGCTCACAACCGTGTACGATGCGCTCGCGCCAATCGGTGTGAATTTCACCTGATAGATATACGTTCCACTCAATCATCGTGATTCCCGTGTTGTGGTGTGACCCGTCAACTGGCCAAGCGCGATGCACGCTTGCGTTCGAATTCTTTAAGATGTCGTTTGCGGACGCGCACATTACGTGGTGTGATTTCCAGCAACTCGTCGTCGGCGATTAACTCGAGGCCGAGCTCCAACGTCACACGTTGCGGTGCCGCCAGCAGCACATTGTCGTCCTTCCCGGCGGCACGGATATTAGTCAGTTGCTTCGCCTTTAACGGATTTACAGTGAGATCGTTATCGCGGCTGTGCAGGCCGACGACTTGCCCTTCGTATACCTCTTCGCCCGGGCGAACGAACATACGGCCGCGCTCTTGCAAGTTGAACAGCGCATAGGCCAGCACTTTGCCGGTTGCCATCGACACTAATACGCCGTTGCGGCGTTCCGCGATTTCTCCGCGAAAGGCGGGGCCGTAGTGATTGAATACATGGTAGATCAGACCGCTGCCGGAGGTCAGGGTCAGGAACTCTGACTGAAAACCGATCAATCCCCTGGACGGGATCATGTAATCCAATCGCACGCGGCCTTTGCCGTCAGGCTGCATATTTTTGAGTTCGCCGCGGCGATTACCCAACGCCTCCATGATCGCACCCTGATGAGGTTCTTCCACATCGACGGTGAGTTGCTCATACGGTTCCTCGCGCCGGCCATTGTGCTCCCGATAGATGACCTCGGGGCGCGACACGGCCAGTTCGTAGCCCTCGCGGCGCATGTTCTCGAGCAGGATCGAAAGGTGCAATTCGCCACGCCCGGAGACCACGAATTTTTCGGGATCATTGGTGGGCGCGACGCGTAACGCCACGTTGTGGATCGTTTCGCGGTTTAAGCGATCGGTCAGTTGCCGCGATGTCAGATACTTGCCTTCACGACCCGCGAATGGCGAGTTGTTGACCTGAAACGTCATGCTGATCGTCGGTTCGTCGACGCTGAGAGCGGGCAGGGCGTTGGGTGCGTCGGGGTCGCACAGCGTGTCGGAGATGCCGAGTGCGTCCACCCCCGTTACGGCGACGATGTCGCCGGCTTCCGCGGACTCGATCTCGATCCGGTCGAGCCCCATGAATCCGAAAATCTGCAGCACCCGGCCAGTGCGCCCGCGGCCCTCTCGATCTACAACTCGCACCATTGTGTTGCGGCCGATCTGTCCGCGCGTAATTCGGCCGATGCCGATGGCCCCGACATAGGAAGAATAATCGAGCGACGAGATTTGCATCTGAAACGGGCCGGACGCATCGACATTCGGTGACGGAGTATGGGTCACGATTGTCTCGAACAGCGGAGTCAGGTCAACACCGAGTGTGGTGAGGTCGAGACTTGCCGTACCGGCGATAGCGGAGGTATAGACAACCGGAAAATCCAGTTGGTCGTCGCTCGCGCCAAGCTGATCGAACAGGTCGAAAGTTTCGTCCATGACCGCGTGCGGGCGCGCCCCATCGCGGTCAATCTTGTTCACCACTACGATCGGTTTCAGGCCGTGCATAAAGGCCTTTTGCGTTACGAACCGGGTTTGTGGCATCGGCCCTTCCACTGCGTCAACCAGCAGCAAAACCGCGTCCACCATCGACAGCACACGCTCCACCTCACCGCCGAAATCCGCGTGCCCCGGGGTGTCTACGATATTGATTCGGTAATCGCGCCAGCGGATTGCGGTGTTTTTAGCGAGAATCGTGATGCCGCGTTCTCTCTCCAGATCGTTGGAGTCCATAACCCGCTCCACCATGCCGCCGCGCATGTCGAGTGTGCCCGACTGCTGCAGCAGTTTGTCCACCAGCGTGGTTTTGCCGTGGTCGACGTGCGCGATGATCGCAATATTGCGAAGCTTGTCTAACATGGGGTGATAATCGGGAGCAGAAGGCGCGCGATTGTAGCGGAAAACGATCCCGATCTGTATGGTCGATCGGCAGGTTGCCGTTTATACGCCGCTACGTGACGTTCCAACCGGCCGCATTGAGGCCCGCTTTGGCGCATTTCTCGTCGTCCTCGGGCGCTGCCCCTGAGACGCCGACGGCGCCGATGATTTGACCTTCCGCATCATGAATCAGCACGCCACCCGGCAGCGGCACAGCTTGGCCATCGCACATTGCGTTCAGCGCGCCAATGAATCCGGGATTCATCCCACCCTGCAGGTAGCGTTCGCCGAGCTTGGCCGAGTCCACGCCGAGCCCGAGCGACCCCCAGGCTTTGGCATGACACACGCGGATCCGCAAAAACGCGAGTCCGTCCTCGATTTGCAGCGCTTTAAGGTGCCCGCCGCTGTCGAGCACAGCGACACCAATCGGCGGTAGTTTCATTTCATGAGCACTCGCGATCGTTTGTTCGATGATTCGATTAGCTTGTTCCAGACTAAGTGGGGTCACTGTGCAGCTCCAACTGTGTAGGAGGTGAAGGGACCTCCGCAAAGGTCGTGAACGATCATTTTGGATCCCAATTTGATTCGCCCAGACTTATGTAGAGGTGCCTGAAATATCGTTTTCAAGTTGTGCGATCAATTCCGGCGCAAGCTTGAGCGCGACCGCCAAACGATTTAGGTAATCGCGTTCCTGCTCGTTATCTAGATCGATCACGAGGCGCGATGCCAAGTAAACTTCAGCGGCCACTGTCGTTGAATCGACCTCAGCGGCTAATGCATCGACGTCGAGCGGGCGGCTGAGTTCGCCGATTAGAAACTCCGAGGTATCGATATCGAGTCCCAGACGTTCGATTTCGGCGTCGATGGCGGCTCGCTCATTTACATCGATATGACCGTCGGCCTTGGCGGCGGCGATCATCGCACGCAGTAACAAGCGACTGCGTTGTTCGGCCGATGCGGTGTTTAACTTGTCAACCGGCGTGTCCACCGTATCGTCGTTTTGCTGTTGCCACTGCCGGTAAGCTTGATAGGCGACACCACCGACGGCCGCGAGGCCGCCGAGCTTCAACGCGGTGCCCGTCAACCGCCGCCCGATTCCCGTGCCTAATAGCACTGCCAGTGCGCCGGCCGCCAACGCACCTTTGCCCAGACCCGTGAGCATCGCTTCGCGTTCCGGTCCTGCGTCCGGGAGCCCCATGCGTTCTTCGGCAACGCCCTTGCCGCGCGTAGCCAGATCTTTGGCTGCGCCCAATAAATCATCTAGAAATTTCCGCGCTTCCATATCGAGTTCCTCTGTACGTCACACCATAGTAGAGTGCGTTTCGCGAAAATGTAGCAGAATTCGAGGGTTGATGTTGCGCGATGACAGATGACGGGTGGCCCGCTGGCCCGCAGCCGGTTCGAGTAATGGTGCTCGGTGGTTACGGGCATTTCGGCACGCGCGTGTGCCGGGCGCTCGCCGATGAGTCCGCCATTCAGTTGATCATCACCGGGCGTAGTCTGGATCGTGCCAATGCACTGCGCGATCGGCTCGGTGCAAACCGGGAACGCCATGAGATGGCCGCGGTCGATCACGGGGCCACCGATTTCGGAGCAAGGCTTGCCGCGCTATACATTGACGTCGTCATTCACACTGGTGGTCCGTTTCAGGGTCAGAACTATCACGTCGCCGAGGCCTGTATTGCCGCGGGCATCCACTACATCGATTTGGCAGACGGCCGTGAGTTTGTCGCGAACATCAAGCGGCTCGATCGCGCCGCCCGGGAGGCGGGCGTGTTAGCCGTTAGCGGCGCGAGCACGTTACCGGCAGTATCGTCGGCGGTCGTCGAGCACTATCTCCCGAACTTTGAAACACTCACTTCGATTCGGGCCAGTATCGCCCCGGGGCAGCGCACTCCACGCGGGGTCGCCACACTAGAGGCGGTGCTGTCGTACTGCGGCCGGCCGTTCGTGCAACTCGAGCAAGGCGAATGGCAAACGGTTTACGGTTGGCAAGGACTGCAGCGTTTTCGCTACCCGGAACTTGGGTCGCGGTGGCTGGGGGCGTGCGACGTGCCGGACTTGAGCCTATTCCCGCAGCACTACCCGGGCCTCCAAACCATGCAATTCCGCACCGGGCTTGAACTTAGTGTCATGCAATGGAGTATGTGGGGGTTGGCCTGGTTGGTACGCGCTGGCGTCGTTAAACAGCTCGAGCGCTACGCGAGGCCACTAAAACGCATCAGCGGTCGATTCGATCGATTCGGTACCGATAACGGTGGAATGCATGTCGGACTCGCGGGCGTCGGCCACGATGGTGCGGCTAGGTCCATCGATTGGTTCCTGACTGCGAGACAAGGCCACGGACCGGAAATCCCATGTGTGCCCGCTATTGTCCTGGCCCGTAAACTTGCGGCTGGAAAGGTCGAGTGGCGTGGCGCGATGCCGTGTGTAGGGCTAATTTCTTTAGATGAATTTGGCGATGCAGTGAGCCATCTCAATATTAGCTCGGATGCGTTGGAGTCCGGGTAAATGTGGGGTTATTTGTCACTTAAGATTCTGCACATCATTAGTGCAGCGGTGTTGTTTGGCACTGGTTTGGGTACGGCCTTTTTCATGTATAAAGCGGTACGCAGCGGCAGCCTCGAAGCGATACGGGTAACGGCGTCC
>Ga0224512_10005105_pt1 | contig 10901 bp, 10 predicted proteins | sample SF_May12_sed_USG_4_FD_169103 | JGI IMG/M metagenome (GOLD analysis project Ga0224512, IMG submission 169103) | Sediment microbial communities from San Francisco Bay, California, United States - SF_May12_sed_USGS_13 | ecosystem: Environmental > Aquatic > Marine > Sediment | place: USA...
GCGCAGTATTCCAGGCGTAAAATTGACGTCGCCGAAGCGGTAGCGAGGCCCGCTTTGCAGCTGCAATTCGAGGTCGGCATTTGTCGCGTCGCGATCAACCGTGACCCGGCTGCGCCTGAACTCGGAATCGAAGTAACCATGATCCATAGCGGCGCGCAACAGCCTTTGTTTGTAGGTCTCGTAGGCATTGTGGTTGAGAATGTCGCCCGAAGCCGGGCGTTCGTCTGTCAGATGCTCCGCAATTTGCGGGTCGGAGGCGGCATCGCCATCGACAACGATGTCAACCTTGCGCAGTCGCACAGGCGCACCGGCATCGATGTCGAGACTAACGTGCCAGCAGTTCTCGTCCCAGCGCAGCGATTTATCGATCGACGGCGCGTAATAGCCGAGCGCCGCGAGCGCTGCGCGGATATCGCGATCGGCGTCACGAAACAGCCGCTCGACGCGCCAGCGGGCGGAATCACACGTTGCCGTGGCCAGCGGCGCCAGCGCACGCACGTTGGCTTCTAGGCTTGCTTCGAGGCCCGAAACCGTAAGCTCTGCACGCGCAATTGCCGTACAGCCGAGCGCCAGCGCGGCGCCCCGGGTTAGTATTTCGCGAGTGGATCGAGCCACAGTGTTCAGCTGCCTCTATTGCCCGGTCTATAGTTCGACGAACGCAGCCGGATTAAGTGCGGATTTTCTGCGCAGAGCTGCCCTTGTGGTGAGTTTCATTGTGATTTTCTGCCTGTGGTCGGTAAAGTCGGCATTGGAATCTGCAATTCTGGCATTTTGACGTGTTGGATACACTGAGAACAATCTGGAACTTCCAGCTCTTCACGGTTGGCGGCGATAGCTTTCACGTCAGCCAGGTCGTACTGGTGCTCGCGCTCCTGCTCGTGGGCTATGGTTTCAGCAAGCTCATCGAGCGAACCATACAGCGTCGCCTTGCCAGAACGGCATTGCGTGCGGATGCAGCTCACGCCCTGCAGCGCCTTATTTTCTATGTATTGCTCATCGTGGTTGCGATGACTGCGCTGAGTCTGCTGCAAGTGCCGCTGACGGCGTTCGCGTTTGTTTCGGGCGCAGTTGCCATCGGCGTCGGCTTCGGGGCGCAGAATGTCATCAATAATTTTATCAGTGGTTGGATACTATTGATCGAACGGCCGGTTCGCATTAACGACTTCATTGAGATCGATGAACACAAAGGCATCGTAGAGCGCATCGGGAATCGATCGACGCGCATGCGGCGCACTGACGGAGTGCACCTCCTGATTCCCAACAGCCAGATGCTCGAGCGGGTCGTCGTCAACTGGACGCTGGTCGATTATCAGATACGCACGACCGTGCGCGTAGGCGTTGCCTATGGTTCGCCAGTGCGACGGGTTGCAGAACTGATCGACCAGGCCGTGCGGGAACAGCCGGAGGTACAGGATGATCCTGCGCCAACGGTAATACTTGACGACTTTGGCGATAACGCCATCGTTTTTGATGCTTACCTGTGGAGTGAAGCCGGCGGCGAGCGAGAGCTGCGCCAGATTCGCAGCGCCATCCGCTTTCGCATCGACGAATTATTCAACGAGAATAATATTGTCATTGCCTTCCCGCAGCGTGATGTGCACATGGATACTTTGTCACCGCTCGAGGTTCGCGTTGTCGGCTCGACGCCAGCCGATGCCGGGAGTGTCAAGTGAATGCAGCCGCGAGCAAGTCTTCTGTCGCGTTGTTCCTCGAGCGCAGAGGCGGTGCCCGCCAATCCAACGCTCGGAAGGTGGGCGCCGCTCGCTCGCTCTCATAGGCAAGCGCTGCATACTGCTGTTGCGCATAACCCGTCACGGCGACGCCAGACACCAGGAGTGCGATCAGGATACGGGATGTTTTCGCCCGACCGCCGATCATTGGCTCATGCCTGCAGGATCACTCGCCGCAGCGCTTCATGCAGCCACCGTCAGCGTGTTTCTCGCAGCCCTGCATCTGTTGCTGCATGCAGTCGCCGGAGCCACGCAGCACCGGCGCCGCCTGGTCCGGTGCGCTGTCGACGTCTTCGGCCTCGAGTGCAGCTGCCGTGCCAGCCACAGAAAGTTGTCGCGCCATCGAGTAGATGCGATCGCCTAGCGGCGAGCCGTCAGCGTTGCTTGCATTGGCTGCTGCATTGACGATCACTTCATTGATATCGCCCGGAGCCTCCCAGGTGACCTGCCACTCAACAGAATGGTCCCGCGTAAACTCGGCGCCGCGCTGGTTGTGTTGCGCATAGGTCTGGTCGGTCGTGGCTTCGTAGATCGTCTGCACGCCGTCACTTTCGGCGTAAAGATCTCCTGCCGCACCGCCATTGTTGTCGCGTACCGCGAGCTGAAACCCGCCGCTCTTGAGATCAGGGTGCGTGACTGCAATGGTCAGGAGGTAGCGCTCGCCCGCGACGAATGCGTCGGGCAAGCCCGCAACGGTCAACGTGCCACCCGGCGTGTTTGCCGCGTAATCGAAATGGCACACTGTGCAATCCGGATCACCCGAGCCGCCGGTGAATCCCGGCGGCGGACCGTTTTCAAAGGCGAGCGCAGTGCCGCCCGCCAGGGGAATGGCCGCTGCGACGGCAAGCGCGAGGCGCGCCCTAATGAACTTTTGCACGACCGACATAATTGGTATCCGCGCCGAACCAGATGGCTCCACCGGGTTCGTGATAATGCATGTGACGGATCGTTCCGCCACCGCTCGGAACGTCGGTACCGCCGAGGAAATGTTCGCTGGCCGTGTCGAAGCCAACGAATCGATTTGGCTGTACACCGGTTTCGACGACCCAGATGCGATCGTTTTTATCCACCGCAATGCCGTAGGGCTTACTGTCTTTCCCGGACGGCAGATCCCACTCCTTGAACGAATCGGTTACCGGGTCATAGCGGCCGAGGCGACCGAGCGCGTAGTCGCCGTACCAGATTTTGTCGTCAGAAGTAATCGCCAGCCGGCGTGGCCGCGAGTCGCTGTTCGGTAATTCGATTTCCTCGAGCGCCAGTCCCTTGCGGTCGATGCGCGCCAGCTTGTTGCTGCCGAATTCCACGACCCATGGCTCATCCCTGGAATTGAGCACAATTCCGTATGGCCGCGCGTGTCGGGTGGGTACGTCGATCAACGACACTTCGCCACTCATTGTATCCAGTCGGCCTACATAGTTACCGCCCTGCACGGTAAACCAGATATCGCCTGTGGCATCGAATACGAGCGTGTGCGGGTCGCGCGCCCGTTCTACCGGCATCCTGAACTTTTCGATTTTGCCGGAGGTGGGGTCAAGGCGGCCGATGTGCGTTGCCAGATTACCCGCGTACCAGACCGTGGCATCGGCACCGTCGCCGGCGACTATGAGGTTGTGCGGGCCTGTGCCCGGATCGAGATCGTAGCGTTTGAACTCCCCGCTGTCCGGATCCAGACTGGCAACGTAATGGCCCCTCTGGCCAACGAACCAGACCTTACCCGACGGCTCGACATAGGGGTCGCGCGGGCGGGATTCACTCCACGGAACTGCCCACTCGCGTATATCGACCGGATTCGCAATAGCGCCCGGCGGCAGGCAAAGAAGAGCAACAAGCAGCCCGACAGCTGCGCGATTGAGTCGCATGCGACACCCCTTTTTATGCGCAGGCGCTCTGCAAGCAGAGCGCCTGCTTATGATGGCGTTACTGGGCGCTAGTAGTCGTCGTGCCGCTCAGTCGGTGACCGATTAGCGGCGCCGGCTGGCGAGGCCGGTATCGATCAGCTGCTGAATGGCCGTTGGCAGCATGTCCGTGGCCAGCCGTGCGGCGCGGTGGCGCCGTGAAAGCGTCGGTGAATACCTTGGACTTTGTGTACAGCGCCTTGATGGCTTTCTCGAATACCTGCTGCTCTTCGGCCGAAAAGCCCTCGAGAAGGCTCGCCTCCAGTTCCGTTGCAAGAGGCGCAATCTCGGCGTAAAGGTCGCAGCCTGTTGCTGACAGGTTCAGAATCGAGCGGCGTCGATCCTCACTGTCGAGTTCCCGGGCAATCAGTTCCCTGTCCATCAGCTTGGTCACTGCGCGGCTGACGGCGACCGTGTCCATTTGCGCGAGGCGCGCGACGGCTACTGCCGACAGGCCCGGCTTTTCGGCAATAATTGCGAGTACTTTCCATTCGGGCATCGAGATGCCGAAACGGTCCTCAAATACCGTAGCCACGGAGCGCATAATAGAGTGGGTCAGCGTGGCCAGCTGACAAGGTACGTAACTGTTCAATTGAAACTTTTTTGCAGCGTCTGACATTTCGTGTTCCCCGTTTTATGGCGCGGTCTTCCATGCTGCGCTCCCCCGATGGCCGGCTCCAGCCGGTCTGTTTTGGTGCAGCCAGCGACTTACTACTGGTGCAACCATTACAATAGCTGCATTGTTTAGTTATGGAAATTGAAAAAAAGTTCAATTATTATAACTGAATGGTTATTTCATCCGACCTGGCAACAGCAAAACAACAGCTTAGTCGGATTCGCCACCGGCACCTCAATTGCTTTCTGGAGGTTGCGCGCTCACGCAAGGTCAGCGCGGCGGCGTATGCGCTGAATATCAGTCAACCCGCCGCCTCCAAGACGCTGTCCGAACTCGAGGACATACTGAATACGAAACTCTTCGAGCGTGGTGGCAAGGGCGGGCTGAAGTTGACGGCCTCCGGAACCGTTTTCCTGCGTTACGCGGGCGCCAGTATTGCGGCGCTGAAGGAAGGCCTCGACGGTCTGGCGCAGGCGCGCATGTACGGGGAGCCGGTGCTCATGATTGGTGTGCTCCCCGGCGTTGCGGCACATTTCATGCCCAGCGCTGTGCGGCAATTCAGGGAAACGCACGCAACCATTCTGCGCATCATTACCGGACCGAACAGCAGCATGCTCAACCAGCTGCGGCTCGGTGAACTGGACCTCGTCGTCGGTCGCCTGGCGCGACCGAACGACATGCAGGGCCTTTCGTTTACGCACCTGTATTCGGAACAGCTGGTTTTCGTCGTTCGTCCCGGTCATCCGCTCGTGGATTTCGATCCCTTCGACCTGTCCATGCTGGAGCGTATGACCCTGCTGATGCCGACTGCGGACGGCGTCATGCGGCCTGTGGTCGATCGTTTCCTGATCGCGCATGGCGTGGGGGCGCTGCCGAACAGCATCGAGGCCCGCTCGCCGGATTTTTGCCGCCAGTACGTACTCGATTCGGATGCAGTGTGGATGATTTCACGGGGTGTGGTCGCGCACGACATACACGACGGCGTGTTGCAGGCGCTGCACGTCGACACGAGCGATACCCAGGGCCCCGTCGGCCTGACGGTCCGTGCGGATACCGACCCGTCACCGACGTTGCGTATGATGATGGATACCGTGACCCGCGCGGCGCGTGATTTTGAGCTAACCTGAGCGTGTCTGCACCTGGAGCGAGACAATGATGGAAGACGTGATGCGTCCAACGACGCGAAACTTCCCTGATTCGATTGCGGTAGCGCGCGGCATTTGCGCCTCGGTGGCTAAAACTGCATGCGTTGCACTGCTGCTCGTATCCTGCGGGGTCGTCAATGCGCAGCAGGAACCGGGCGAGCTGGATATCCTGCTTGGTGACGTGTCGCTCAACAAGCTGCCGTTCGTTATTGCTTATGAAGAGGGCATCTACGCCAAGAACGGACTCAAAGCCAGGCCGATGTTCTCGCAGGGCTCGGTGGATATCATTCGCCGCAGCGGGGTTGACGTTGCTGACGAATTCATCCACCAGGGCGATTCACAACCGCCAATCAAGATCGGCGGCGCCGCGCCAACCATTGTGCGGCTGACCACGCAAGCGGGGGCCTGGGACCCCGTCGTCCTGGGCTCGACACACCGCACTTCGCGCTGGCGCATCGTGGTGCGGCCGGGCATCAACAGCGCCCGGGACCTCAAAGGCAAGCGCATCGGCTATTCAGGCATCGGCGCAATTACACACTTCATGGCAATCAGCTTTGCGGAACACATGGGCTGGGACCCGAATCTGGACTGGTCGATGCTGGGCGGTGGATTGGGTGTCGATGCGCTGCAAAACGATCATGTCGACGCCTTCGTCGGGCCGGAACTGCACGCGACGATGGCCGTCGCCGCGGGCTACAAGCTGCTGGTCGATCTGGGTGACTACAATTTTCCCAACGCGGGCTCTTCGTTTTTGTTCGATAGGCCCTGGCTCAGGGAAAATTCGGACACCGCACGCCGCTTCCTGAAGAGCACGGTTGAGGCGATTGCGCTATTGAAGAACGACAAGGAAGCCGCCTTCCGGACGTTGCGCAAGTGGTACCAGATGACGGACCCCGAACAACTGGAGTTTTTCTACCTCGAGGTCGAAAAATTGCCAAGCAAGCCGTACCCGCCGTACGAAGGGTTGCAAAGAGTGATGGAAGTTTACGACAGTCACGAGATGCGCAAGTACTCGATCGAGCATTTCTACGACGATACGTTTATCAAAGAGCTGGACGCAAGCGGTTACATCGACAGCCTGTATCAGTAGCCGCATAACCTTGCAGAACCGAGAAAGACGGAGATTCACCGAATATGCGAAGCAAAACCAGAACGCCGCTGCTAGCGGCCCTGATAATCGCCGGCGCCGCGCTGCCGCAGCTGCCAGTAACCGCACATGCAGCGGCAGGCGACATTCCGGCACAACTGATTCGTTATGCCGACCTCGTGTTTTTTAACGGCCAGGTATTGACCGTCGATGCCGAGAATTCAGTTGCCGCCGCCATTGCGGTTCGGGATGGGCGGGTCCTGGCTGTTGGCGATTCGGACGCGGTGCTAGCCCTCGCAGGTCCCCAGACCGAGCGTGTCGACCTTGCCGGGCGTACCCTGACGCCAGGCTACATCTACAATGATGGCGACAACGCCGTACCCGGCGGAGACATTTACAAGGATACGATGGTGGGTGGCTGGCTCTCCGGGCGCATTGCGGGTAAAGAGATGGAGGTGCTGCTGAGTTCCCTGGACGATGTCATTGAGCAAGCGCAGCCGGCAGAACCCGTGTTCGTCAACATGCCGAAGAACTTTCCGCTGCAAGCCTTCGACTGGACCGCGGACGACCTCGACAAGATCGCGCCCGATAACCCGATTGCACTGTTTTACACGAGCAGCGATTCGATCGTTAACCACGCAATGCTCGAGCGAGCATTCGCGATGGGCCTGCCAAAGGATCACTTCGGCATCGTCAAGGATGACAATGGAGAGCCTACCGGGGCACTCGTGCATGAAGCGACCGGCTTCATAGGCTGGCAGGCGCGACCTTACCCGAGCCGCAAGTACATCGAGAAAGGCATCCGTGATGCCAAAGCGTCTTTTCTCGGTTACCTGAGCGCCGGCGTGACGACGACAACGGGACACATGAGTGGCCTGACGATCAGCATGCTCAACGAGATCTTCCACAAGGGCGAGTTGTCAATGCGGGTCTTTCCCGGTCACGACATGACCCGACAAAACCCGTTTCCGGAGCAATACCTGAAACGTGTCGGCAATCTCGTTGATTTTTCGCTGTACGACCCGGAACGCGGGCCGATGGTCAAAATTGTCGGCGCTGCGCTGGCATCGCTCGATGACGGCCCGAACAGCCCGTCGGGTATTCTCACGATTCAGCCCAAAGACCGCATCATGCCCGAACTCGGTGGCACACCCTACGGCTGGAACAAGTGGTCGGGGGAGAGCGTTACGGGTCTGTCATGGGACGACCTGACCGATGAACAAAAGCTGCAGACCGACTGGAACACGATGCGGCTGTTGATCAAGTACGGCTGGAACACGAGCGGCAACCACAACATGGGCAGCGGCGCGATGCAGGTTGTGCTGGATGCCGTCGAGAACGCTTATGGTGAAGACGAAGTGCTGTTCGAGCAGATCAAGCCGAACGCGTATGACCACAATGTGATCTGGCACGAGGATAACTTTGCGTTGATCGACAAGTACAACGACCAGCTGCGCTTCGGCTTGAAGATCAACGAATACTTCGATCCGCGGCTGGTCGACGGTAAGTCGCCGCTGCTCTACGAGTACGCCAGTCAACTCGATACAATGCAGCCGGTCAAGGATTTGCTCGAGCGCGGTGTCAACGTGCATTTCGAAGGCAGCGATGCGTCGAATCACCCGATGAAAATGATCAAATGGGCCGTGACGCGCAGCGACGATCAGGGCCGGGTTATCGCACCGGCACAGGCGATCGATCGCGAAACCGCGTTGCGTATGATTACCTGGAACGCGGCGCGTTTCATCGGTGAGGAAGCCAATCTCGGCTCGCTCGAACCTGGTAAATGGGCCGATCTCGTCGTACTCAACGGCGATTTTCTCGCAGTACCCGACGCCGATCTCGACAAGTTGCATATCGAGCTAACTTACGTCGCGGGCCAGCTCGCTTACGACGCCGGCTTGTGGCAGTAATGGCGTCATCAATACGACTGGCGCTGCTGCTGCCCGTGGCCGCGGCAGGGCTGATGCTGGCAGCGCCCGCCTGGTGCGGTGACGACGACAAAGCGCCAGCCTATATGATCTATATCGATCCGGAGACCGGCAAGTACACGACTCAGGATCCGGATGCCGAAAATGCCCCAACAGAGGCGATGGTGGTGGCGCCATCATCGTCGCAGGAGCCGCGCGGCAGCACAGCATTGCTGATCGCGGGCACGGCCATCCTCGTCGTAATGCTTGCGGCGAGCGTTATCAAGTATCAACGTAAACAACTATTGTAAGGTCACTATGAACTTCTCCATACAGCAAACACAAAAGTTAACCTTGCCGCTGTTGCTCGCGGGTCTGCTCGGTTGCGTCACTGCCGTTGCCGGCGACCCCACGTTTCGGCAAGTAGGGCTGGAAGAAATTGTCGCCGCCTCGAACGACATTCTGCATCGCCCGGACATTCCGGTTCGCGGCGAGCAGGGCTATGTCGAGGACATTATTCGCGTCGAGGCCGCGAGAATGCAGTGGGACCTCGGCATGTCCGTGCACGAGCCCAGAGACCAGTCCGCTTTTGCGACGGGCGCCGACGGCAAGAAGATCGGGATTTTTTTGCTGCATGGCGGGTCGGGGGACTTCAAATCGATGCATCGGCAGGCGCGCATCCTGTCGCAAAAACTGGGCTATAAAGTGGTCAGCATGAGCTACCCGGGGCGCCATGCGTTTCACACCGCATCGCGCGACTGGCCCGACGACAACGTGAATGACGATGGCTCCGTGCGGACGCCGATCTGGCTGCGCGGCGAAACCATCGGCCGCGACGAGTACGATGTGATCTTTGATACCGGGCAACGGCCGCGCTACGGAACGAGACGCCTGGCCAAGGCGAAGCCGGGCACAAATTTCCATTACCGCATGGCCGCCTGGCCGCTCGCACTGGAGGCGGGCGGCGTCGCCGCAATGCAAAAGCACTTCCCGGCTGACGAATATTCGATTTATGTACACGGCCATTCAACGGGCGGGCCGCTCGTCAACATGCTGTCGCAGCGTGCACCGAATGTCGCCGGCGTGCTGGCCATCGAGAACTCTCCGTTCGGCTACATTTACCGTGCGCAGGCGGCCTGGGGCGGCCAGCTTGGCAAGATAGGCGATTTTGACGTGCCGTCGGAAACTATCCTGCTGCCGTCGCGTTCCGATCCCTTCGACGAGTTGTACATCCGCAGCTGGCGCGATTCTGCTCGCTATGTCGGCCCCGAACTGCTCGGCAGCGAAGGCCCGCAGGCGCTGATGCGACTGCCGATGGTGATGGAAGACATCCTCGATGGCTGGGAGCGCTCGAAGAAGCGGCCGCAGTTCAAGGCCGAGTATGTCATCACGCACGGCATCGAGGCGTCATTGATCGAGGCAGCGAAAGTCACGGCGAGTCGTCTCGATTTTGATGCGGAGAAGACGCAGGAGTTGATCGATCACTACATCGGTTTTACGCGCGAGTTGCGAGGTCCCGGCGTCAAACCAGTGCCGCCGGTGATGTTCCAGATCTCGGCATTCAGCCGCGATCACAGTCGCGAGGTCTATGAGGAGGTCACGATCCCGATGTACAAGGCGATGGATCCGGCACCCAAATACTCGCTGACCCAGTTCATGGCCGGCAAGCACGGCTACATGGCAGCGGACGACGAACTGGGTTTGCCGTTCGGCATCGGCCCTGCCGTGTTCAAGCAGTGGGACGACGGTATCAAGAGCGGCTGGTTTATCGTCGATTAACCGGCACACCATCAAGCGTCTTCGCTAAGGGTCGAGCTCAGTGTCGACCGGGCCGCGAGCCGCTGCTACAAACAGGTCGCTCCCCGCCTTATGGTTCTGCCAGCCAGCGCAGGGCCGCAACCAGGCCGCCCGCGAGTTCGCGGGGCTTTTCGATATGGCCGTAATGCGTCATCGGCACGTCGAACAGCAGTACGCGAATCTCTACGTCCGGATTCAGCGCGCGGAACTGGTTGGCGATTAGCAGTTCGCGTGCCTTGGCCAGGTCGGCATCCCAGTGTCCCGTGTCGAGCTGCGCGGTCGTCCAGATCATCTTCCGGTAGCCGGTGAGCGGCGAGCGCATGGTGACAAACAGATCGCTGATAACTTCGTTTACATCGACGCCCAGCGAATTGCCTTCGAGCGTTTCCCGTATCTGCTGTTCGATCTCGGGCTGCAGGTAGTCCGTGCTCGAATGCTCCATGTCTTGCAACGGCTGTTTGAACTGCGCGCGACGGCGCTCCTCGCGACCCATCCAGGCTTCTGCGATTTGCTGTCGTGACTTGGCTGGATCCCAGAAAGGATTCAGCGGGCCCAGGTAGCCGCCCGCATACTGATCAGGCGTGCGCGCCCGAACCTCCGACACGTGCACGTAGTCGTCCATGGAGCGCTTGCCGCGAAATTCACGCATGACGGGCATGCCTGCCGGACCGCCGGTGCCCCAGCCCATCGACAGGCCGAGATTCTTGTCCGCGATTTCATCCTT
>Ga0224512_10005106_pt1 | contig 10900 bp, 8 predicted proteins | sample SF_May12_sed_USG_4_FD_169103 | JGI IMG/M metagenome (GOLD analysis project Ga0224512, IMG submission 169103) | Sediment microbial communities from San Francisco Bay, California, United States - SF_May12_sed_USGS_13 | ecosystem: Environmental > Aquatic > Marine > Sediment | place: USA: California...
CTTTTTTTGCCTCGAGCTGGACTTGATCGGCGGCAGCCGCTGCGTCCGATCACCATCCCGGCGGAAGGCCCGCATCGGGCTGATCGAAATCGCAGACTCCGTCGGGGAAGATCTGCTCGAGTATGGCCTGCTCGACGGGCGACGGCGTCCACACGCCATAGAGCCCCCTGGCGATGGCGGTCGACACTGGTTGCAGGGCGCACTTGAAAATGCTGCCCTTGAAGGGGCCGCCCGCGACAATGCGCGAGGTCCTGTAAATCGGGAACTGCGTCGTGCATGCGCCTTCCGGATCGTCGTCGAGGATGCCGTCCCAGACATCGTTACCTGCCGCGATTTCGTTGCCGTCGGCATCGAAGCAACGATCGACGGCATCGGCGGGCTTGTTGCCAGCTACGCCCAGGTGGGGATTGTCATGGATGTTGCGCATCCACTCGTCCATGACCTGGAAGGCTTCGGGGGTTTGGTCGAATTCGCTTCCACCGTCGGTATCGGTGAACCAGATCACCTGGTTGTCCGAGGTGCCCTGTCCGTCGCGCAGGCGCTGGCGTGCGGCAAAGGACTGGTGGGAGTTGTGCATGTCGAGTTCCCGTTCGAGGTAGTTCCGCCAGTCGATGATGGGAATTTCCATGTCGCCCATGAACACCAGCCCGGCCTCATAGGCGCGCTGCATGGCCAGGAGATCACCCTCGGTCCTGGGTGCTGGCGTGGTCGGATCGATGCTGAAGTTCTGGTTTCGCGCGCTCCAGGGATCCCAGTTGCTGAAATCGATGACCCCGGGCGGGAAGAAGGGTGAGCCTTCCTGGACCATCTCCGGTTCGTGCTTCCAGCCGCCCACGATATGGTTCGTCATTATGAACTCCTGCGGTGTGATAGCCCCGCTGGCAACGGCATCGAGACCGTATTGGACGCCCACGTTATCCCAGAATCCCCGCGCATAGCCGTCGTCACCCACGCCGTAGATATTGACCAGGTCGCCGAAGTGGGTCCACTCGATCGAGGCCACGGCCGCCTGGGGTTCGATCAGTTCCTGGCCATCCACGAAGCCGTACAGTGGGTTCAAGACCAGCGGCGAGAGCCCGCGCCAGCCGTTAACGCACTCGCTGTTGCCCAGCGCCTGGGTGTACGGGTTGAAGACCGTATTGCTGGCGTTCATGCCCTCCAGCAGGGTGCGGCTGGGCCAGTTCTGCCAGCGCGGGTTGGCGCCATCCAGGACATCCATGTAGAACTCCATCAGTTCACAGTCACCGACGTGAATGGCCTGGGTGACCATGTCCGGATAGGAGTACTGGGGAATGGCGGCGTCGATCAGGCCCTTGTGATTCTGGCCATAGACATACTGTTGGATGCCGCCACCGGAACCGCCGACGCCCACGGTGTACACGGGCGTGTCGAAGAGTTCGATAAAGCGCTCCTTGACCATCAGTGCCGTCTCCCCGCCCAATACGAGGTTGTAGTGGGTGCCGGTCTTGTTGCCCGTCGAATAGGCGATGGCATAACCCTGTGACAGACCATAGTCATAGAGCATCCTGCTGAAACTGGGGTCGCCCTGGTCGTGGCCGATGGCCACACCGCCCTGGAAGTAGTAGATGAGTCTGTCGTTCCAGGACGAGGTATCCAGTCCGTCGGGATCCCTGTCAAAGGGTGTCAGCATCGCGATGCTGTAAATAAAGCGGTTGATGGTGCCGCGTTCCCAGCGCACGAAGTAATCCACAGTGTCGCCATCCATGGTGGTGGTCTGGGCCATATCGACTGGTTTTGGGTCGCCAGGCAGGTAGGTCTGGAAGCCACCCCCGGTGGACTTGTAGACATATTGGAGCAGTGTATCGGCACTGCAATCCTTGCTGTAGCCGGTGATTTCTCCGGTGGGGTTGCCATCGCCGTCGGTGGCATAGACCGGGAAGCCCATGCTGTCATTGTCTATGATCGCCTGGCCCAGGCCATGTTTCTGGACCGTGCACACGAAGGGATACTGGTGGGGCCCCGAGAACACCGGACCGATGATGGGATAGTTGGTCAGCGTCAGGGTGACAACATCGGGTCGTCCGAGGCCGCGCCCCCGGTGCCTGTCATTGGGCACGACTTGCACCGTATTATCGCCCATGACCAGGCCGTCGACCACGCCCGTAAGGGTGCGCGTACCCGGCATGACGGAAAAGTGATCCCGCTGGTCGTCACCGTTGACCAGTACTCTGACCTGGTGCAGCGGCACGGTTCGGGGTACCTCGATGTGGAGACGCGCATCGCCACCGGTCACCCGGTCTGCCGCGCTGGACATCACCGCGACGTTGAATGCCGGTCGATCGCGAAGACTCGAGCCCATGGCATCAATCGGCGTAACGAGCATTGCCACGAGCAAGACAGCTGGCAACAGCAGAAATCCGCTGCTCGCAATCCTGCGTATGCACAAACAGGTACGCAAATCGGAACCATCGTTTGCTTTGCGAATAAACATGATCGTCTCCTTGCTGCTGAGTTATCGGCAGCCCGGCGATCTTGAGTCCTGCACGACAGTACATCGTGAGGGAGGCGAGGACCCGTGGCTTTGCGTCCCTAGCTTTGGCTAGGTTTGCTTTTGTCAGATGTAATTAAATTTTATGCGCTGGTAGGGGAATCGCGTCAATTCTGGCTTGTACTTAGAACGTCCGCTTCGGGTCATTAGCGTCCCTTTCGCCAGATAATAGTCCAATGTCGGCTTTGGAGCGTATAGCGAACGATCTGGAACCAGATTTCCGATCAGCCAAACCCAATGTCTGCTCTCACCGTTAGCGGACACTCATGGAGCCGGAATTGGCCTGGTTCGAGCGGCAGCTTACGGCCACAAGCAGTCAGTCGATACTTGGCAAATTCTCTGGATCGAGTTGCCAGACAACGTGATAAGGAATCCGAAGATTACGTGTCGGCCCAATTGTGTAAATCTGATCGCAGACCCAGAATCGGCCAGTCACATGGCCCAATTGGGACATTTCCAAACTGCCGTTGCTGCCTTCCCCATCCACACGAGAACTGCAGTTTGAATCACGGGCCTTGACAAAGAATCTGAATCGCCCGTTTCGATATGAAAGAACATCAACAATCAACAAGACATCGTCGAATAGTCGCAATTCAATAGTCGCAGGGCCGTTCGTGCTCTCCGACCCAGCAGACTCAACTAGAGTCGTTTGCAGCAATTCTGAATTGATCTCTACCAGTCTGTATCTCAGCCCGTGGTTGAAGCTATCTAATTCTTCTTGGTAAGACTCGGCTACTTCAATCGAATCCACATCTCGAATAAAGGGGTCAGCGACAAGGTTGGAGACCGGAATTGCACTCATAAGCAAAATGGCGGCTATTTTGAGGCGACGTATGCGCATGCTGGCTTCCCGATGTTGCCGCTGATCCGCGAGAGGCTGCTGTGGGTCAGTAGCGGCCCTTCAGCCCAATATTAGCCGAAAGGCAGCTATCGGGGGTAAAGCGGCCATTCCAGAACCCGCTTTTGGAAGCCTCGGTCTGAACGTCTGCTCCCATCGAAAGCGGTCATTCAAATCGCTGGAAATCGAGTAAAACGAACGGCGGCTAACGGCCAGAAGCGGACATCTAGCTTTCGATAGCGATTACGAGTTTTCCCTTGTGATGTCCGTCTCCGAAGTAACGCAACGCTTCGGGCACCTCACTCAATTGGTAGCTTCTGTCGACAACAGGAATGAGCTTACCGGCTTCGATAAGCTCCTTGAGTTCTGCCAGACCTTTGTTTGGTTTCCCCGCCACCAAACAGAGTTTCCTGTCCTCACGGGTGAGTAACGCAATAAGGCTCAGAAACCAGAGTTCGTAAACTCGTGGCACAGAACCGCCAACCATGGAATAGGTTCCCCCAGGGTTTAACGCGCGCCTATTGTCGATCATGGACCGAAAATTCTGACAATCAAGGATCAGGTCGTAACGCTCTCCAGATTTCGTGAAATCTTCCTGGATGTAATCGATAACGTGGTCTGCGCCAACGGAGCGAACGACATTCAACTTATGTGAGGCATCTACGCCCGTTACTTCAGCCCCGGAAAGTTTAGCAAGCTGAACTGCAAATGTACCCACACCGCCACCTGCTCCATTAATCAGCACCTTCTGTCCCGGCTGTATTTGTCCGGCTTTGCGAAGTCCTTGCAGGGCCAATACACCAGCTTGAGGTACGGCGGCAGCTTCCTCAAAGGTGGAATTTGAAGGCTTCATTTCCAGACCAGTTTCATGCGCACAAGCATATTCCGCGAAACCACCCCAGTTGCTCCAGAGGTCGCCGAACACCTCGTCTCCCGGCTGGAAACGAGTGACTTCTTTGCCAACCGCTTCGACCGTCCCAGCTATGTCAGCTCCAAGTACCTGCTTCGCCGGCCTTGGCCTGAGCAGTCCGAACATAAGGCGGTTTATAAATGGTTTACCGTTCAGGAATTCCCAGTCCCACGAATTGATAGACGAAGCGTGAACACGTATCAGTAATTCATCGTCCTTCAGCGTAGGTTTGGGGACCTCTTTTAGTTTAAGAACTTCCGGTGATCCATATTGTGTAAATACAATCGCTTTCATGAGCATCCTCTATGGACACCATTCATATCTGGGGTCGGAATCTCGTGATCATTAGTTTTGGCCCGCTTCATGTAGCCGTAATTACCGGTCGTAACCAGAGCCTCGGTATTCTCCCACTCGAACTCTGGTGACCCTACGGTCGTTGGGCGGGCCGAAGGCGCGCTCAAACCAGTGCGGAGCATTTAATACGATCAAAGCAAATATGGTTTCGAAGGCGAATACGACTGTGAAGATCTTACCCCTTAGATCCAGTTTAGCGCCCTATCGATTATCTGTGTTGCGCCGGATTCTGCGCAGTCGCCATGAGCGATAAGCAGCCGCTCGGCTTTCCAACCGAGTACCTTTTCACGTGCAGCCCGCGCTTTGCCCCGCCGAAGGAAACTGGCTCGCCATTCGCGCGGCGTACTGCCGTGTTCACCAACCAGGCTGTCGAGCCGCATCAAACCGCCTTTCCAGCCCGTCACTGTGGTCTCGGGATGCCGTTGAATAAGGTCGCAAATGATCGCTGTGCGTGACGCGCGGTGGAAGAAAGCGACTTCCTCCATAGCCAAAGATCCACGGAAAATTACCTGGTCAATGTCGGCGACCCATGCCGGATCTGGCTCGTCACCGAGCTCTGCATCAAACCGGAGATCAGGCCGCCTTTTAGCAAGGCCTGGCGGTGCATATACGCGTGCTTCGGGCCACCGCTCGGCCCATTCAGCCAGGAAAAGATGGTGAATCTTGTTCGGAGACACGATGTGGCGTACCGGTCCAACAGCCTGTACGGAACTGAAGAGTTCATCCGTCAGTGCGACCGGCGACCACACCCACGTGCTTCCATCGGAAAGCCGCACAACGGCCATGCGCGTAGGGTATGGGAATCCATAAAACGACACGGTCGGCCCTTCGGCCAAATACAGAGACGGTCCGAATGCTTCAAGCATGTCATTTAGTCTGCACCTATGTCCAACTGATCGCCTATTCGGAAAATCACGTACAAACCTGGGGATACTAAGTGCCCGATTCATCAGAAGTGAAAGCTAATGGCAGCATTGGGTCATTAGCAGACCGAAACGTCGATATTACCTGAACGTCTGCTTTCGGGGGTAAACCGGCCATTCACTTTGTAATTTTTCGGGAGCTAATTTTGAATGTCTGCTTTCATCGCAAGCGGTCGTTCAGTCAGCCCGATATACGCAATATTGCACGGCAGCAAACGGCCACAAGCGGACGTTCAAGGGCATCGAAAGCTTAGGGCCAGCCAGCGACGGCCGACGCTTGAACCAGATTAGCCAGAGTCCAAATACTTAACAGTCTCCAGTGCGCGCCGGAATCATTTCGCAAACTCAAGATGATCGAGAGTATGCCTACAACAACTCCGACAGGGCACACGAAGTGCATCCAAGAACGTCCCAAAACAAAGATTAGACCGGCTAGCGATGGGTGACCGCCGGTGAAGATCCCGAGCTTGGAGAATGTCGCGCCAACGCCTGTCGCCCCGAGCCCGATTACTGCGATTGCGGCAACTAATACTGTTAGCCGCCGGTAAATTCGAGTTTGGCTTTGCGATTCGTCGCGCATTTACTTTGTTCTCGCCTTTGTCTCGACCGGCGGCTTTGGGTCAACAACAGACCTCTTGCTCGATATTACCTCAACGGCAGCTTTCAGAGGCAAAGCAGACGCATGCTGTCTGCCAGGCTGAAGGAAATTAGGGTCTATGTCTTGAATGACCGCTTTCTCCGATAGCAGTCCTTTGGGTCATCCAAAAACAACAACATTAAGGTGCTGCTTTCGGCCATAAGCGGACACATCGCTCTGCCTATGCGAGTTCTAGACATGATTGCACGCTTGATTACTGAATTAGCAAGTAGATTCGCAAATTCGGCAATCGAACGTTCTTCCGTCCCTGGCCAAAACTGCCGACTGCTCAAGGTAGTCGACTCGTACCCAGCGCCAAGAATGGAGCAAACCTCAGAATACTAGCGAATTCATAGATTACTATTTGCCACGGCACAACTCTGTATTGCCCCTGCGTCGCGGCCGGTTATGAGACCATCCTTCCGTATGTCATTTGTAAGATGGCTAACACAGCTAACAAAATCACCATTGCCATTGGCAGATTCAGCGCATTCCTCAATCCAATTCGAAATATATCTGCCGCCGTATTTCCGATCTGTTACTTCGGTATTGCATCCGCTAATAAAGATCTTCGTTCGCAGGGCCCACAATTCGTTGCCGTGTATTCCATCCGAATTCTCGAAAAAGACCCTGCCGTTAGCATAACCGCGTGCTGTTCGGTCAACACCCAATTTGATGGCTTCTGCTCCCTTACCATCAGTCATCCAAAGTCCATTATCCTCGCCATCCAGAGCCTTAAAGAACAGTAGATCATCTGCGACAAATAACCTGTGAGGCTCCGCGCTACCCCATCCCACAGTGCACGGAACAATATCTTCAACTAATCGCGTGCCTGCATCTGTACCATCCGTTCTCCATAATTCAACTCCGTAATAGTTACATTGATTTGCCCTATAGATTATCAGCCCCAGCGGCGTGATGCTGAAATCCAGACCGGAAAAAAACAGCTCATCATTGAATGAGACTATCGTATCGTTAAATGGCCTGACCAATAATGTATCTACTTCGGACGAATCAACAGCGACCGTGCCTTGCGGTGTGCCGTCACTTGTCCATAAAAGTGGGTTCCAGAAAACATCATATAATTCATTCTGCGCAGTAAAGAAAAGTTTCTTGTTAACAACATGAAAGTTCGTCGGTCCAGAACTGCAGTCCTTAAGTACGCCGCTCCAATGCTCGCAAAGTCCGGGCCAAAGATCTACAACTAAAGACGTTCCCTCAATAGTACCATCGGATATCCAAAGCTCGTCGCCATAGCCCTTTACCGTCGCCCCGAAAAACAAGAGGTCTCTATACACAGTGAAACCCCTTGGATTTGATGACGATGGGTAATCAAAGGAGTAGCTGGGATCAAGATCCAGGAACAACTTGGTACCGTTAGCAGTGCCATCAGTTATCCACAGCTCCATGCCATGTTCACGGTCTTTACCGGCGAAAAATACCTTGCCATCAAACTCTGTGAACGAATCGCCAATTAATGAGGTGCCATACACCTCATGCAGCAACCTCGTATTGTCGTGTTCAGCGTCAGTTACGTGAATACTCATCCTTCCGTACAACCCAGATTCAGGGTCATAAGCATTTTCGTCACTCGCAGTAAAAAAAATCATCTCTTTTGCGCGCTTTAAACTAGAAAGACGAATCCCACTATCCTCCCAAATCAGACTCGTACTGTCAGGCGTTCCCAGAGAGCGATAAAGTTGTGACTTGTTATTGGCATAAACGATGAAATACAACTGGTCATCTATACCTTTAAATTGTCGAACTTCGCCTGGCCAGATTAGAGATGTTCCAGTTGCTGTGCCATCAGATTTCCATAGTTGCGGCCGATTGCCATTGGTATCGACAATAGTATCGGCCGTGAAATAAAGAACATCCCCGATCGAATACATGTCTCCGATATTTGCACCCTCCGTGCCGGTTGAGATATCGCTGACCATGCTGTGACTATTAGTCGTCTTGCTGGTCGTCCAAAGTTCTTTTCCGTGAATACCATCATCCATCATAAAGAACGCCTTACCTCCCAGTACTCTAAACCCGTCTTGTGGAGGAATTGGCGATGAGAAAGGAGGATCAAACAGCATCACAGTGCCTTGCTGGGTACCGTCAGATATCCATATTGTGCCTTCAGGCGACCTAAATATAGCTACGTCCTCCATAACTGCGTAATAGCCCGGTGCGTGATTGTAACTGTCGAATTCCTTTACTATATAAGTTCCTGCCTCCGTACCATCGCTTGTCCAAATTCCCCATTTTTGATTCGCGACCAAGTCTCTTGCGGAAAATATCAACTGGTCGTTGAGGAGTGTCGCACTTCTAGAAAAAAACGCTCCTTGCCTGATCAAGACCGTACCGTTCGCGGTTCCATCGCTACTCCAAAGTTCTCTGTCCTTTATAAACAGGAAACCATCTGCCAACGGATGAAAGGTGACGCGATCGAAATAATCGGCGGGGTCTTCACTGATGGTTCGCACGAAAAATGTGTTGTCAGGAGTACCGCTGGTTTTCCAAAGTCCAAAACCGTGTTCAGTATCGTTTGCCCCAAAAAAGAAATAGCCGTTCTTGTAGATGCCCCAATTTGAATTCTGAGCTACAACACCAAGTTCTGGGCTGATCCACGGCTCCTCGATCAGAATCGTACCTTCTTCAGTTCCATCCGTTCGCCACAGCGCGCGGCCGTGTACTCCGTCATCTGCTCGGAAATATAAGTAGTCTCCACCCACCAAAAATGCGCCTGGTTCAGAACCGAGGGGCAACGGCGGATTAAAGCGGTAGTCATAGTTTGGATTTATGTCTTTTACGATAGTTGTTCCTTCAGCCGTGCCATCACTTCGGTACAATTCTAATTGTGCAAGGTAACCACTCGGCGTCTCTCGACCTCTTTGGAAAAATGCCATTCCCTTAAAGCTTACAATTGCGCGAATTTCAGAACTCAGCGGACCCAACGAAAAGTCTCGGACCATTACTGTACCTTCTAGGGTGCCGTCACTTTTCCAGAGCTCTTTCCCGTGTTCACCGTCATCCGCCGAAAAATATAGAATTCCGTCAACATCACACAATCTGGAAATCTCTGATGACTCCGGACCGGGACGTATATCCTTGACCATTGCCGTACCTTCTGCTGTGCCGTCCGTAATCCATAATTCTCGTCCGTGATCATTGGTGGTAACAGTAAAGAACAGCCTGCCGCCAACAATGATTTGGTCGCTGATAGATGAGCTTTGGCCCTTTGTGACTAAGTCCTTAACCATGTATGGCTCGAATGCCTCCTGGCCATAGCCGTGCTGACTAAATAGGGAAGCTGTAACAATCAAGAAATAGAAGAGAAAGCGATTACTCATATCCATACTCCCTTTGGACGAACATAGGACTTGCGTATCGTCAACGGAAGTCCTTCGGTCGAGGACCGGACGAACTGAAAGAACGCTGTGGACACCAGCGTAAGAGGAAGACGTCTCGTAATACCTATCGCAAACATCTCGGGCACTCAAACATTGCGGCAGCCCGGCGATCTTGAGTCCTGGACGACAGGAAAGTCGTAACGGAGGCGAGGACCCGTGGCTTTGCGTCCCTGAGTTTTCTCAGGTTTGCCTTTCCCAAGCACTAGTCTGCTCTGGAACGAAATCAGTCGTCAATTCTGGCTTGTACTTAGCGCCCGTATTGGGCTCGAAAGCGGCCATATTTCGATAGGCCTGAGACCAGCCACCAATCGTCAGAAAATGGACGCACCGCGATGGAGGCGAACCCGACATTACATTGGTCGAACTGTTGGCATAACCATGCGATACGAGCATGTACTAGCACGATTAGATAGCTCGCTCGGCTAGGTCCGCTTTGGGTCAGTAGCAGCCCTTCAGACCAATATTAGCCGAATTTCTGCTTTCGGGGGTAAAGCTGTCATTCAGTCTACCGATTTCGAAGGTCCAGGAATGAACGTCTGCATTCATCCATAGTAGCCATCCAGCCGCTGGTGAAACGAGGAGAATGACAGGCCGCTAACGGCCACAACCGGTCATTGCGGCGAGCTTACTTGTCCCGACAATATCCATGAATGCGTGCCCCTCAGATAGGTTTTCCAAACCACTTGTGCCAAATTACTCGGATGACCAACGCGAAAGTGGCAAACGGAAAGAGCGCCGCCATACATACGATCCATCTGCACTTACTACGCTCGGGAATCACGTGCGTACGAGTCACCGCAAATATCGAACCCAAAACCGTAAGTACCAATGGAAAAATAACCCAGTTATATTGAAAAAGCTCGGCACGCAGACCGTAGGCTTCGACAATAGATGGATCAACGTAGCCGAGCCAATATGTTCCGGCGATTGCAAGAAACAGAATGGCAATAGTAATGCCGACGCATGTCGTGTGGGACACGCCACTAATCTCCATCGGACAATCTTGCCAGATTCAAAACGCTTGAGCTCCCGTTCAGCTCAATGGCCGGTATGGGTCAGTAGCGGAAATTATAGCCTGAACCTGGCGACTGTCGCCTTTCGGCCAGTAGCGGCCTGTCAGGTCGGCAAGTACGGCGCATACGTGCTAACGCGCGCGAATGCTTAAACATCATTGAATGTTTTTGATGTATCCCTCGCCGTAGAGAATCTCGATCGAAGAGCCATCGAATGCGTCATTCACAGGTTCTGACTTGCCGCCAAGGCAACCTTCCAAGAAGCCTTCCATCACCGAGAAAAAAGCAAGGCGGTTCTCCGGCCGCGCGAATCCA
>Ga0224512_10005107_pt1 | contig 10899 bp, 10 predicted proteins | sample SF_May12_sed_USG_4_FD_169103 | JGI IMG/M metagenome (GOLD analysis project Ga0224512, IMG submission 169103) | Sediment microbial communities from San Francisco Bay, California, United States - SF_May12_sed_USGS_13 | ecosystem: Environmental > Aquatic > Marine > Sediment | place: USA...
AGACGGCGTGACCCAGTTCGGGAGTTCGTTTACTTCGCCGAGTGCCGGACCCACGGTGTCCTACACCTCCAAGGAGGAGTTTCTGGCGGCGATCGGTGGAGCCGAGGTCGGCGCCTGGGACGAGCGGATCGTCGTGCGTGACGTCTGGGTGAACGACAATTTAGTGACGGTGCTTACACCGTACGAGTTTTATCTCAATGGCAAACTCAGCCACTGCGGCGTCGATGTGTTCCTCATCGCGCTGACCGGCGACGGATGGAAGATCGTCAGCCTGGTCGACACGCGTCGCCGGGCGGGTTGCGAGGGATGGCTGAATGACTGACGCGGACCGTACAGCTGTCATCGTGGGAGCCGCCAGGCTGCCCACCGGCCGTTTTCTGGGGGGACTGGCATCGCTGTCAGCGTCCGAACTGGGGTCGCGGGCGATCGCCGCTGCCGTGCAGAGGTCGTCGGTGGACGCGGCGGAGATTGACGATGTGATCATGGGAAACGTGATCCAGGCCGGTGTCGGCCAGGCCCCGGCGCGGCAGGCGGCGATCGGCGCAGGATTGCCAGACACGGTTCCGGCCCTGACGATCAACAAGGTATGTGGATCGGGCCTGAAGGCCGTCATGCTGGCGGCGCAGTCGATCAAGGCGGGAGATGCCCGGGCGGTCGTGGCCGGCGGAATGGAATCCATGTCCAACGCGCCGTACCTCCTTCGGGGATATCGAGACGGCGTGAAATTCGGGGACCGAACCGTGGAAGACGGGCTGATCCATGACGGTCTTTGGTGCTCCTTCGGAGCCTGCCATATGGGTGGCCATGCGGAATACACGGCTTGGAAAGCCGAGGTCAGCCGGGAAGATCAGGACCGATTCGCTCTGGAGAGCCACCGCAAGGCGATCGCGGCAATGGACGGCGGGGAGTTCGAGGCGGAGATCGTCGGCGTGGAAATCGCGACCCGCAAGGGGACGGTGACGGTGGATGCCGACGAGCCTCCGCGGCGGGACACGTCCCTGGAAGCCCTGGCGCGTCTGCGGCCGGCGTTCGCGTCCGACGCGCCGCCCGAAGTAACCGAGCATTCCGTGACGGCCGGCAACGCTCCGGGCCTGAACGACGGAGCCTCCGCGACGGTCGTGGTTTCAGAGGGTTTCGCGCTTGCCAACGGACTGGACATCCTGGCGCGGATCACAGCATATTCCGTTGGTGCGACAGCCCCTAGGGATCTGTTTTTCGCTCCTGTAGACGCGGTGCGTCGCCTGATGGAACGCGAAGGCACGTCGATCGATGATTATGGACTGATCGAGGTGAACGAAGCGTTCGCCGTTCAGGCGCTTGCCGACGCACGAGCCCTGCGGATGGACCTGGATCGCGTCAACGTGCGGGGTGGTGCCATCGCCCTGGGGCATCCTATCGGTGCTTCGGGAGCCAGAATCCTCACGACACTGCTCTATGCCATGCGCGACCGTGACGTCGAGAAGGGACTTGCGACCCTGTGTCTGGGTGGCGGAAACGCAGTGGCCCTGAGCGTGGAGAGACCATGAATCAACACTCGACGCTGGTCGTCGACACCGCGGTTTCGACCCGGACCCATTCTCTGAGACGAGCACTCGCCGTGCTCGCATTCGCCGGGCTGACGGCCATCGCGGCACGGATGAGTGTTCCGCTGCCGGGCACCCCCATACCGTTTACGCTCCAACCCGTGGCGGTCTTGCTGTCCGGCCTGCTCCTCGGCGGTCCCCTGGGGGCGACCAGTCAGCTGGCGTATCTGGCGCTCGGGGCGGCCGGACTGCCCGTGTTCGCGGCCGGCGGAGGGATCGCCTATTTCGCTGGGCCGACAGGCGGCTACCTGCTGGCCTTCCCCTTGGCGGCAGGAATCGCAGGATTCATCGCGAGCGACGCGCCGGGCATCCCGCGGGTCGTCCTCGCATGTCTCGCAGGGCTGTTCGTGGTGCATCTCGGCGGAGCGGCATGGTTGTCGCTCCAGCCGTGGCTCGGCGGCGGGTCGATCGCCGCGTTCGAGCTCTCGCTGCTTCCCTTTCTACTTGGCGACCTGCTCAAGGTCGTGCTCGTGGCCGTCGTGGCCCTGGGCCTCGGCGGCCGGGTGAGGGGGCGCCTGAGATGAGCATCCGCAGTGGCTGACCAGATAGCGGGTATTCGGCTGGCAGCAGTCATCGGGGCGGGGACGATGGGCAACGGAATCGCCCATGTGCTCGCAGCGGCGGGGCTGGAAACTCAGCTGATCGACGCAGAGGCAGGTGCCCTGGAAAGAGCGGCGTCGACGATCGAAAAGAATCTCGGTCGGCAGGTAGCGAGGGAGAGAATCAGCGCTGAGCAGGCGAGCGCCACACTGTCACGCATTCGGCCGACCACCTCGTTGGACGGGATATCGGATTGCGATCTGGTGGTCGAGGCCGTTCCGGAGGTGCGCGACATCAAGCATGCGCTGTTCGAGGAGCTGGCAGGACATGCCGACCCCGCGGCCGTCCTCGCGACGAATACGAGCTCGATTTCGATCACTGAGCTTGCCGCCGCTGTCGACGGCCCTGATCGATTCATCGGCATGCACTTCATGAATCCGGTCCCGGTGATGAAGCTCGTGGAAGTGATCCGAGGGCTGGAAACGTCGGACGAGACGCTGACGTTGGTAATGGATCTGTGCAGCGCCATCGGCAAAGTGCCCGTCGAGGTAGCCGACTACCCGGGATTCGTGTCGAACCGGATCCTCATGCCGATGATCAACGAAGCCGTGTTCTGCCTCATGGAGGGAGTCGCCCAACCCGAGGCCATAGACAGCGTGATGACGCTTGGGATGAATCATCCGATGGGTCCGCTGGCCCTGGCCGACTTGATAGGTCTCGATACGTGTCTGTCGATCATGCGCGTGCTTCACCGGGATCTGGGTGACGACAAGTATCGGCCGTGTCCGCTGCTCGCAAAGTACGTGGCTGCCGGTCGGCTCGGGCGCAAGTCGGGACGCGGGTTCTACGAATACGAGTCGGGTGGCGGTTCGTGACCCGCCGCTCCTACGGTGGAACGCTTCTGACGGATGAGCAGAGACAGATCTGCGCGTTGGCGCGGCAGTTCGCGCTGGAAGAACTGAGGCCGGGACTCGAAGAGCGAGACGCGGCCGAGGAGAGGTTTGATCGGTCGCCGGTTGACCAGCTGGGCGAGCTCGGTTTCTTGGGCATGATGGTTCCGGAAGAGTACGACGGGCTGGGCTTGGACATGCTGACCTACCTGTATGCGCTCGAGGAAATCTCGTGGGGCGATCCGTCGGTAGCCGTTTCGATGAGTGTACACAACTCGTTGCCGACCCAGGTCCTGCTCCGCTACGGGACGGAGGAGCAGAAGGACCGATGGCTCAAGCCGATGGCCCGTGGAGAACTGCTCGGGGCGTTCTCTCTGACGGAGGCCGGCTCCGGGAGCGACGCAGCGGCAATGCAGACCCAGGCAACGCGGGATGGGGACGCGTGGCGCTTGCAGGGTGAAAAGCTGTGGGTCACCAACGGTGCTTCGGCGGATCTCGTCCTGGTAATGGCCCGAACCGACACGCCGGACGATCGTCGCGGAAGTCGGGGAATCGGCGCTTTCATCGTTCCCACGGACTCGCCGGGTTACGTTCCCGGCCGCAAGGAGCGAAAGCTGGGCCTCCGAGCCTCCGAGACCGTCGCGGTCGCATTTGATGGCCTGGTCCTGGGCGACGAGCATTTGATCGGTGAACCCGATCGTGGCTTCGGCTACGCGCTGGAAGCCCTGGAGGGAGGACGCCTCGGAATTGCTGCGCAGGCCATTGGGATCGGCGAAGCGGCGCTCGATCATGCGCGGGACTATGCGGAGATGCGAAGCCAGTTCGGAAAGCGATTGAGGGATTTTCAGGCAATCCAGTTCAAGCTGGCCGAAATGGCCACGCGTCTGGAGGCCGCTCGCGGCCTGATGTACCGGGCGGCGTTGGCGTACACGGCGAACGAGCCCCGGCGCCGCAAGCTGTCGAGCATGGCGAAGCTGTACGCCAGCGAGGCGGCCATGTACATCTCGCGAGAAGCTGTCCAGGTGTTCGGCGGTTATGGATACAGCCGCGAATATCCGGTCGAGAAGTTGTTTCGGGATGCCAAGGTAACCGAGATTTACGAAGGCACGAACGAGATTCATCGCTTGATTATCGCGCGTGAACTGTACCTGGAGAGAGGACTGGATCAGTGACCCAAAGTGCGACGGAGCCGGCGGCCGAAGAAATGCGCGAGGCTATGCCTGAACTGTTCGATCTGATCGGTCAGCATGAGCACGAACAGGTGTTGTTTACATATGAACCGTCCTGCGACTACCGCGGAATCATCGCAATTCACGACTCGAGCCTGGGACCGGCGCTGGGTGGCACGCGGTTCTGGAGTTACGCGAGTGATTCCGAAGCGCTGATCGACGTACTGCGACTGGCGCGCGGCATGACCTACAAGGCGGCGGTCGCGGGTCTCAACCTCGGTGGCGGCAAGTCTGTGATCATCGGCGACAACCGGACGACACACCGCGAGATGATCATGAGAACCCACGGGCGAGCCGTCGAATCGCTTGGAGGACGGTACATCACGGCCGAGGACGTAGGCACGTCCGTCGAGGACATGACCTACATTGGCATGGAGACCGAGCATGTCGTGGGGATGGCAGGGAAGTCGGGCGATCCGTCGCCCGTGACGGCCTACGGAGTCTACCGTGGCATCAAGGCTTGCGCCTACCGTCGATACGGGAGTGACGAACTGTCCGGACGTTCCGTGATGGTGCAGGGCGCCGGCCATGTGGGCTACTTCCTGGCGCAGGATCTGGTGGATGAGGGCGCGAAGGTATTCATCGCGGATATCGATGCCGAACGCGTCCAGCGCGCCTGCGACGATCTCGGATGTGAAGCCGTTCCGGCGGCTGACGTCTTCGACGTCGATGCGGATGTGCTGGCCCCGTGTGCGCTGGGTGCGATCCTCAACGATGACACGATTCCGACGCTCAAGGTGGACATCGTGGCGGGGGCGGCGAACAACCAGCTCGCGCACTCGCGACACGCCGCGGCTATCAAGGACCGGGGCATCCTGTACGCGCCCGACTATGTGATCAATGCCGGTGGACTGATCAATGTGTACTCGGAGCTGGTCGGCTGGACGCTCGATCGGTCCAAGCGAAAGGCGGCGGAGATCTATACCACGCTTCTGCACATCTTCGAGCTGGCGGAGGCCGAGGGTGTGACGAGTGCCGAAGCCGCGGATCGCCTGGCGATGCAGCGGGTGGAAGGCGTGGCGAAGCTCCACAGGACGTTCCTTTAATGTCCCGACTGAGCGAGGTGGATCCGACGATCCGAGGTCTCATCGACTCGGAAGTGCGGCGGCAGTCCGACGGACTGGAGCTGATCGCCAGCGAGAACTTCGTCTCGGAGGCCGTGCTCGAAGCCCTGGGTTCCGTGCTGACGAACAAGTACGCAGAGGGCTATCCGGGTCGGCGGTATTACGGCGGCTGCGAGCACGTGGACGAGGTGGAGGACCTGGCGCGTGACCGCGCGTGCCGCCTGTTTGAGGCCGACCATGCGAACGTGCAGCCGCACAGCGGCGCCCAGGCGAACATGGCCGCGTACCTCGCATTCCTCGAACCCGGGGACAAGGTGCTGGGCATGGACCTGTCGCACGGGGGGCACCTGACGCACGGCTCGCCGGTCAACGCGAGCGGAAAGTTGTACGAGTTCGTCGCCTACGGCGTCCGGGAAGACGATGGCCGCATCGACCTGGCCCAGCTCGCCAGGCTGGCGGAAGTGGAGCGGCCGAAGATGATCGTTGCGGGCGCGAGTGCGTACGCGCGTATCATACCATTCGAAGAAATGGCGGCCATCGCACGCGGGGTTGGCGCGATCTTCCTGGTCGACATGGCTCACATCGCAGGTCTTGTGGCCGCCGGAGTACACCCATCGCCGGTGCCGTGGGCCGACATCGTGACGTCGACCACGCACAAGACCCTGCGGGGACCCCGTGGAGGTCTGATCCTGTGTCGAGAGGATCACGCGAAGCTGGTTGACAAGGCCGTGTTTCCTGGAATGCAGGGGGGGCCGTTGATGCACGTGATCGCCGCCAAGGCGGTCGCACTCCACGAGGCATCGACGGAGGAATTCCGCGCCTACTCCAGGCGGGTGGTGGCCAACGCCCGCGCGCTGGCGGATGCGCTCATGGCTCACGGTTACGAATTGGTCTCGGGTGGTACGGACACGCATCTGCTTCTCATGGATTTGCGCAACACCGAACTGTCGGGCAAAGACGCCGAGCATCTGCTCGGTGCGGCCGGCATGACCGTGAACAAGAACACGGTTCCGGCCGAAACCCGATCGCCATTCGTCACCTCCGGAATTCGAATCGGGACGCCAGCCGTTACGACACGGGGTCTGGACTGCGACGACATGATCTGGGTTGCCGACCAGATGGACCGTGCCCTGCGGAGCGAGGGCGACGACGAGCGACTCCGATCCATTCGCGACGAGGTCGTAGCCTTTGCCACCGGGTTTCCCCTGTTTGCCGACGCCGGGGCCAGGGTCGGGACCACCGCCGACTGAGTCCGGCGCCCCGGGGCGGTAGACAACCATGCCGGAGACAGTGTTGCTGCCCACGGGTGCGGCCACGGCCTCGCATGTCGAGCGAGGATCCCGATTCATTGCGACCGCCGACCGATGTGCGTCGTTCGAGCAGGGCTTGCAGCTGCGCGACGCGGAGCGGCGACACACCCACGACGCGACCCATCACGTCTGGGCGATCAAGTTGGCCGATGGCAATTCTCGGTGCGACGACGACGGGGAGCCTGCCGGGACCGGCGGGCGGCCTGTGCTCAAGGAAATCGAGACGGCAGGCGTCGTCGATGCGATCTGCCTAGTCACGCGCTACTTCGGTGGAACGAAACTCGGTACGGGCGGCCTTGCCAGGGCCTATGGCCGCGCGGCGGCGCTGGCTCTGGAGGACATGCCGACGCGGCGAGTCCGACGCGCCGAGATCCGGTATGTTGTCTACCGCTTCGAGGACACCGGTATTGTCGCTCGCGTCACGGCATCGCATGGTGCGGTGCGGGACGGGGATGAATTCTCGGACAGTGTGCGCACCAGGATCCGGATCCCGGTGGGAACCGGCGAGCGCCTCGCCAAGGCGCTGGTTGATTCGACCGGCGGGCGGGCGTGGCTTGAGCCGGCCATCGCGCCGGAGGCAGCCTGGATCGCATCCGAAGCTTGACCCCGGTTTTCCGAGGTTTCTAGATTGCAGTTCGGATGAGCCCGGGCAGAGCGGACCACACAAGGACCCGAGGCCGGAGTCGCCAGGCAAGGGGGGGTGGGCGGAAGCCATGCAACCGCCGGTGCAAGAGGTCATCGATCAGTTGTGTCGTCGCAATCCTCGGTTTGCGCCGCAGGGATACCTGTTCGTCCTCGAGGCGTTGCAGATCCACATGATGCTGCTCGAGCAACCGCGACACATCACGGGGCCCGAACTCGCCGGCTCGGTTCGCGACCTCGCACTGAAGCGCTTCGGTCTTCTGGCCCGTACCGTACTCGAGCATTGGGGTGTTACGTCAACGGCCGACCTGGGGGAAATTGTGTTCCTTCTCGTCGACCATGGTGTGCTAACGAAGCAGGACACGGACTCGCGAGAGGATTTCGATGGGCTCTTCTCGTTCGAGCGTGCGTTCGAGGCCGAGTATCCATGGGGACACTGACCTCCGGCTGGGTCGGTCTGTTTGTGTCCTTCGCGCGAGCCTGCACCGGGAGAGATCGTGAGTCTGGACAGCACTAGCAAGTTCACGCCGTGCCTGAAGTGTGATGTCGGTGTCCTCCTCCCGATGTCCGACTACGGCAGAGACGGGGCCCCCATCCGCTTCAAGGCCTGGGTTTGTTCGAATCCGGAGTGCGGATTCAACATCCGGATCGATAATGGCGAAATCAGCTTCGGGCGGGGCATCAGCCAGTCGTACAAGTAGCCGGTCGTTCCGTGATCGCCTCCTCTGACGCCTGGAGCCGCTCCGCGGCGGAAGTGTGGCTGCCTACGGGTCCCGAGATGGCCGAGATCGACCGTGTGGCCGTGGAACGCGGTGCGGCCGACGAGCGTGTACTGATCGAAGCGGCCGGTCGAGAGATCGCTCGGCGGATCTCGGTTCGCTGGCCGGAAGGCCCGGTTTGTGCCCTGGTAGGCAGCGGACACAACGGAGCCGATGCCCTCGCCGCCGGTCGTACACTCCTGGCCTGGGGTCGCCCGATGCGGTTCGTGCTCGCCGGGAGCGGTGAGCCGATACCGGATGCGCGGGCGGGTTGGCCGATTGCTCTGGAACCGGCGGATCAATTCCTCGCCGCGCCGCCGTCCGAAGGAGTCGTGCTCGACGGTATTCTGGGAACGGGCGCCGCCGGTCCACCGCGACCGGAGCAGGCGAGGCTGATCGACGCCGTCAATCGCATGCGGCTCCCGGTCATCAGCATCGACGGGCCCAGCGGGGCGGACATGACGTCGGGCGCGATCCGCGGCGCGTGCGTCGAGGCGGACCTTACCGTGTGCCTCGGCTGGCCGAAATTCGGGCTTCTGAGGGAGCCCGCGAGATCTCATTGCGGCCTGATCGAAGCGGTCGAGATCGGCTTTCCTCCCATCGATCCAATCCCTGCTTCGCGCGTCATCACCGGGCGCTGGGTGCAGACCATGCTCCAGACTCGGTCGCCGACGGCACACAAGGGAACCTCCGGTTATCTACTTCTGGCGGCGGGAAACCGTGGAATGGCGGGCGCCGCCGTGCTGGCCGCGAGGGCGGCGGATCGGGCCGGGGCAGGGATCGTGCGGATTCTGGGCCACCCCGACAACCGGGAGATCATTCAGAGCGCCGTTCCGGGCGCGGTGTTCGAATCGTGGTCCGATGAGCCCGGGCGTGCACTCGCCTGGGCGCACGCGCTCGCCATCGGCCCGGGGCTCGGAGTAGACAGCAAGCGGCAACAGCTCGTGGCCCAGCTGCTCCAGCAGCGCACCGGTCAACCGGCCATAATCGACGCCGACGGACTGAATGCGTTTCAGGAGGATCCGGACGTCCTGGCGGAGTTGCTGGCAGAAGGAGATGTCATGACTCCTCATGCGGGCGAGATGGCCAGGCTCCTGGGTTGCTCGACTCCGGACATCGTCGACGATCCGCCGGCCGCCGTGCGTCAGGCCGTCGCGCGGTTCGGCTGTACGGTCGTGCTGAAGGGATCTCCCACTCTGATCGGCGATCGCAACGGGCCGACGCGTGTCGCCGTGACCGGAGGCCCTGCGCTCGCCGTAGGAGGGACGGGAGACGTGTTGAGCGGCGCGATCGGCGGGTATCTCGCGGGCGGATACCCCGCCCCGGAAGCGGCGTCCATCGCGAGCCTGCTGACCGGGATCGGGGCTACGACCCGGGGAGAAATGGTCGGGCTGGTCGCTGAGGATATCCCGGACCGTATACCGGAGGCCCGACGCGCCGTCGAGGAGCTGGGCAGCAGGCGGTCCGACGCCCTGCTGTTCGCTTCAGACCCCGTGCGTACTTCTACGTGAGCCGGTGTGTGCGGGCCGGCTCCGGATGGGCACTCCTCCTTGTGGTGCTGGCTCCGTCCGCGGCGCACTCACAAATCGGGCCGTCACACTGGCGGGCGGACGATCGTGTAGTCATTACGGACTTCCAGCGGGTTACCGCGCTCGCCCGGGCTTCTGACCGGCTGTTCGCCGCGACGGACGGGGGGCTCGTCGTGAGGAACGAGGCGTTCGACCGCTGGGAACTCCCGATCACCACCGAGGACGGCTACCCGTCGTCGCGCGTGGTTGCCCTCGCCTGGGATCGCCGGGACGCAACTCTCTGGCTGTCTACCGTGGATTCGCGGCTGATACAGATCGAGCCGAGAAATCGCCGTTTCCTGGACGAGATCCGCCTGGACGAGCCGATCCGCACCATCGTTCCGTCCCACGACGATCCGTCGGCTCTGCTCGTCCAGCAGGGCTCGCGGTGGTTTACGTTCGATCCGTTTTCCCGCCGGCAGGCACGGATCTCGCCGTCGGACGTCGATCGCGCGATCGCAGCCAGTTTCGAGCTCAGGGAACGCAGGGCATTGCTCACCAGCGCTCGGTTCGAGGCCGGCCGGGCATTCATCGCCTCACGGGGAACCGCGCGCTACCAGATCACGGACGTCATGCCGTCTGCCCAGCTGGGGCAATTCTGGATCGCTTCCTACGGAGGCTTTCTGTTTCGCTACGACGCGTTCAGCGGTCGGTCGGAGCCTGTCGAATATGGTCTCATCGGTGAGGGGGCTGCCGCCGTGCTGGCTGACACGGGCGGAATCTGGTTTGCCCCGGGCGAGGGGTTCGAGCGCTACGCGATATCCCGGGCGGATCGGGACCTGACCACCTGGCGGACCTGGGACGCAGAATCGACCGGACTCGCCGACCGTAACGTTCCTGCGGATCCCGTGCACGCCTTGCTGCGTGTGGGTGCGGACCTGTGGGCGGGAGGTGAGCGGGGGCTGTACCGATTCGACGGGGACGCATGGCACCGGGAGGGAGGGGGGCAATTGGGCCGCGGCACGAGGGTGCTGAGTCTGAGCGCGGACCCGCAGGGCCTGGGCGGTGTCTGGGCCGGCACGGACCGGGGGCTGTACCGGCTGCCGGGCCCCGGGATGTCCGCGGATGCGCCCCGGCTTGGCGCGGAGCGAATCACGGCACTGGCTGCTCATGGCGAGTTGCTCTGGGTTGGCACGGATCGCGGACTGACCGCGTTCGGGCCAGACGCCGGGCAGCGGGAGGGGGTCGCGGTAGCCGGGCGCCCACCCGGCGCCGTCTGGTCGATGACGGCCCATGGAGGTCGCCTCTACGTAGGGTTCGACCGGGAAGTCTGGTGGCTGGAAGACGACTCCTGGTTCCGAGCCGACGTTCTCGG
>Ga0224512_10005108_pt1 | contig 10897 bp, 8 predicted proteins | sample SF_May12_sed_USG_4_FD_169103 | JGI IMG/M metagenome (GOLD analysis project Ga0224512, IMG submission 169103) | Sediment microbial communities from San Francisco Bay, California, United States - SF_May12_sed_USGS_13 | ecosystem: Environmental > Aquatic > Marine > Sediment | place: USA: California...
CGATACGGCGATGCTCGTGATCGTTGCCCCGCTTTACGTGCCCCTGATCATCAGTCTGGGTTTCGACCCGATCTGGTATGGCGTTCTCTATACCATCACCTGCCAGATCGCCTACATGACGCCGCCTTTTGGCTACAATCTGTTTTTGATGCGGGCGATGGCGCCTCCTGAGATTTCGCTTCTCGATATTTACCGCTCGATTATTCCGTTCGTGATGGTCATGTGTCTGGGCCTGGCCATCGTGATGGCCTTCCCCGATATAGCCCTGTGGCTGCCTAATCACTTTTACGGAAAATAAAGGGCCGGAGTAGATAGATTTCGAACGGAAATCAAATCACTTCTCACGCGCCCCTGAAATATATTAGCTCCGACCTTTTTTTCTCTCCATCTGGGCGCTGGACTCCGGGCCGAGCATGACCGCGAGCCAGCGGGTCTCCTCGCTGCTGTCCAGCGCGATCTTCATAGTCATGGTGAGCGGCACCGACAAGAGCATGCCCACCGGACCGAGAAGCCAGCCCCAGAAAACCAGCGACAGGAACACCACCAGCGTCGAAAGCCCGAGGCCGCGGCCCATGAAGCGCGGCTCGATGACGCTTCCGACTAGGATATTGACCACGAGATAACCGAGCCCGGTCCAGAGCGCACTGATGGGGCCGAGCTGGACAACGGTGAGCAGCAACGCCGGCACCGCCGCAATGATTGAGCCGATATTGGGCACGTAGTTGAGGAGAAAGGCGAGCAGCCCCCACAGCACGGGATACTGGACCCCCATGATCGCGAGCCACACGCCGATGGCTACACCCGTTCCGAGACTCGAAAGCGTCTTGATGGCGAGATATCGGATCAGATTGTCCGTGAACTGCTCGAATCGTTTCAGCTTCTTTTCGGGATCATCGATGGCGGCGCGAATTTTGCTTGGAAAGCTATGCGCCTCGAAAAGTATGAATACAACGGTCAGGAAAATCAGAAAGGCGTTAGCCAGCACGCCGCCGAAGCCGTTGAAGATTTCGCCCACCAGCTCGATGGCCTTCCCCGGGTTGACGTAGCTCAGGACCTGCTCCCGGGTCACCTGAACGCCGTGGGAGCTGAGCCAGGTCACCAGGCCGCCGAACTGTTCCTTCAGCCTGGTTTTGTAAAACGGGATGTCGCGGGAGAAGTCGTTAATCGAGTTGCCGAGCAGCGCCGTGATGCCCAAGGCAACGACGACGATGGCCGAGATCACCGCCAGCATAGCGAGCCATTTGGGCAGGCCCCGCCGCTCCAGCCAGAACAGCGGTGGGGCGCAGATGATGGCGAGGAAAATCGACAGCAGGAACGGCACCACGATGGGCTCCGCGGCCCGCAGGCCGGCCACCACCACCACGAACGCCGCAAAGGTGATGAGAATGCTCACTGCCCGCGGTCGCTGTGAGGCTTGGGACATGGCTTATAGTCGACTCCGGGGTTGCTGGAACAGATCCGGTCTTCCGTGACATGCTAGACAGAGATAGCCGGGACTGATCGGCGATGCTACTTGATATCCTGCGTACAGCGCGAGCGCTGCAATGAAGTTCAACCAGCTGCCGAGCATTGCCCTAGTGCAGATGGAAGTCCGGGCGGGACGCCCGGACTGGAACGTCGCCCGCATGCTCGAACACATGGACCGCGCCCGGAAAGCGGGAGCCGAGATCGTGGCGTTCTCGGAGATGTGCATTCCGGGATACATCATCGGCGATCTCTGGGAGGTGGACGCGCTGGTGGAGGATTTTGCCGCCTACAGCGCCGAAATCGTGGTCGCCAGCGAGGGAATTACGGTGCTCTTCGGCAACGTGGCCATCGACAAGGCGGGCATCGGCGAAGACGGACGACTGCGCAAATACAACGCCGTGCATGTTTGTCGCGACGGTCGCTATCTCCAGCGATCGGGCGTGCCCAACGTGCTCCCCCACGGCGTGCAGCCGAAGACACTGCATCCCAATTATCGTTTTTTTGATGACGACCGGCATTTTTATTCCCTGCGCAAGCTCGCTGCAGCGGAGGGCCGTCTCATGAGCGACTGGCTGGTGCCTTTCGAAGTGGATCGGCGCGGGGGCGGAACCTTCAGCTTCGGCGTTCAGCTCTGCGAGGACATCTGGTGTCAGGACTATGCATACGATCAGGGCGTCCTCGATACTCTGAGGGAATTTCACCGGCGCGGCGCCGATGCCGTATTCAATCTTTCCGCCTCACCCTGGACCTGGCAGAAAAACGCCAAGCGCAACCGGGTTGTGCATGAAGTGCTTGCGCGATCGCCGCTGCCTTTTTTCTACATCAATCACGTGGGCGCGCAGAACAATGGCAAGAACATTCTCGTGTTCGATGGAGATACCACCGCGTACGCCTCCGACGGCGAGATCTGTCAGCGCGCGACCTCGTGGCGCGAGCAGATGCTGCTGGTGCCAAACGGCGAGGTATCCGCTTCGCCTCCCAAAAGCGGGCTGGACGACATCATCAACGGCATCGTTACGGGGTTGAAGCACCTGGATCACATTCGCGGACAGGAGAACAAATTCCTCATTGGGGTCAGCGGCGGGATCGATTCCAGCGTCAGCCTGGCCGTGCTCGTTCAGGCCTTTGGACCCGAGCGGGTGTTTGCGGTCAACATGCCCACGCGCTTCAACGCCGAAGTCACCCAGAACAACGCCCAGAATATCTGCGCAGCCTTGGGCGTCGACTATATGAGCTGTCCGATCCAGGACCTTTACGATCTCCTATCCAAGAAGATTCGAGAGAGTAGATTTCCCCGCGCGCCGGGACAGTACACGCGGCTGGTGGATGAAAACATTCAGGCGCGCATTCGCGGCGCCGACGTGCTCGCGGGCATCGCAGCGAAATGCGGGCTCATATTCACCAACAACGGCAACAAAACAGAAGTCGCGCTCGGCTATGCCACGCTCTACGGCGACGTTAACGGCGCCGTGGCGCCCATCGCCGACCTCTACAAGACCCAGGTGTTCGAGCTCGCCCGGTATCTGAACGATGAAATCTTCCGGCGGGAAGTCATCCCGAAAAATCTCATCAACGGTGAAATCGTGCCCAGCGCGGAGCTCTCCGAAGCTCAGGACGTGACCCAGGGCCTAGGCGATCCCATTCGTTACGGCTACCATGACGCGCTGCTGCGCCAGCTCATCGAATACCGCAAGCATCCGCTGGACGTGCTGCAGTGGTTTGCCGAGGGACGACTGCTCAGTGAGCTCGACTACGACGATAAGGCAGAGTTTCTTAATTATTTTTCTGATACCGCGGCCTGGATCGAGGATCTCGAGTGGGTCGATCGTCAGCTGCGGGTCAATTTTTTCAAGCGTATCCAGGCGCCTCCCATTATCGTGCTGAGCAAGCGGGCCTTCGGCTTCGATCTGCGTGAATCCCAGCTCCCAGAGTACTTCCCGAGGCGCTATGCGGCGCTGAAATCTGAAATTCTCGGCCGGGACATCCAATCCGCCTTTTCGTCCGCAATTTGACCCGGGTCAACCAAAGGGGCTTTCGAGAATTGCCCTGTTGGATTAATGTGCGCAGGAAGCTTCAGCAATCCGTCGGGGCAATCTATGAATTACGAAGCTTTCTTTTCCCACGAGATCGAGGGCCTGCTCGAGGAGGGCCGCTACCGGGTCTTTGCCGATCTGGAGCGCCAGGCAGGGGCATTCCCCAGAGCCACCCGCTACGCCGGAGACTCGGAGCACGATGTCACCGTCTGGTGCTCCAACGATTACCTGGGAATGGGGCAAAATCCGCTGGTCCTGGAGGCGATGCATCAGGCGCTGGAGCGATGCGGCGCCGGAGCCGGCGGCACCCGCAACATCTCCGGCACCAACCACTATCACGTCCTGCTGGAAAACGAGCTCGCCGATCTTCACCGCAAAGCGAGCGCGCTGCTGTTCACCTCGGGTTATGTCTCCAACTGGGCGGCGTTGGGCACGCTGGCATCGCGCCTGCCCAACTGCGCGGTTTTCTCCGACGCCTGGAATCATGCCTCGATGATCGAAGGCATTCGCCAGAGCCGGGCCGAAAAGTTCATATTCAGGCACAACGATCCGGAGGACCTGGACCGGATCCTCAGGCGGGTGGATCCGGGGCGTGCCAAGCTTGTCGCCTTCGAATCCGTGTATTCCATGGACGGAGATATCGCCCCCATCGAGGAATACTGCGACGTGGCCGAGGCCCACGGTGCCATGACTTACCTGGACGAAGTGCACGCCGTGGGGCTCTATGGCCCGCGGGGCGGAGGCATCAGCGAACGCGATGGCGTGGCCGAACGCGTCACCGTGATCGAGGGCACCCTGGGCAAGGCCTTCGGGGTGCTCGGCGGCTATATCTCCGCATCCGAAGCACTCTGCGATTTCGTTCGCAGCTTCGCCTCCGGCTTCATCTTCACCACCGCGCTGCCGCCGGCGGTGGCGGCGGGGGCTCTGGCCAGCGTGCGCCACCTGAAAACCAGTCAGGCGGAACGCCAGCGGCACCAGGCGAGGGTGAAGATGGTCAAATCCAAACTCGCCCGCGCCGGGCTGCCGGTGTTGGAAAATCCCAGCCACATCGTGCCGGTGATGGTGGGTGATGCCGCCCTTTGCAAGCGGGTGAGCGACGCGCTGCTCGAGCGATTCAGTATTTACGTCCAGCCGATCAATTATCCGACGGTACCGCGGGGCACGGAGCGGCTGCGGATCACGCCTTCACCGGTGCACGGGGAAGAGGACGTCGAGCGGTTGGTGAGCGCCCTTTCCACCGTGTGGACCGAGTTCGGACTCCAGCGCGCAGCTTGAAGTCTTGCCGGGTGGGGCGAGTTTGCTTTTCGGCCGGTAGCGGATGAGCAAAACGCTCGGCGTTGCCGTCATCCACGGCATGGGCTCGCAACGCAGCAAGGCTTTTGCCGATCCCCTTATCCAGGAGCTGGAATCGCGCCTGAAGCAGCCGGGGCAAGTCGCCTGGCGACCTATCTTTTGGGCCGACGTCCTGAGTGGGCGCCAGAACCAATACCTCAGGGCCGCGAATCGAATCAACGATCTGGATTATTACTCTCTGCGCCGCTTCGTGGTGAGCGCCCTGGGAGACGCCTCGGCGTACCAGAGGGTGGACGACGACCCCGGGAGCACCTACGGCCGCATCCATACCATCGTTCGCGACGAGATCGCCGCCTTGAGGGACGACCTGGGCAGCGACGACAAGCCGCTCGTGATCCTCGCCCATTTCCTGGGCGGGCATATCATTTCCAACTACATCTGGGACATCCAGAAAAAAACGTCATTGTCGAACCCGGTGACAACGCCTTCGAGCGCATGCGCACGCTCGCAGGCTTGATCACCCTCGGCTGCAACATTCCGCTGTTTACCTTTGCGTTAAAAAAGATCGTTCCTATTTCTCTGCCCAAAAAAGCGACCTGGCTCAATTTTTTCGATCCAGACGACGTGCTCGGTTATCCTCTCAAACCGTTGTGCCCGGAATACCGGCGCGTCATCAGTCGGGACGTTGCCATTAACGTGGGCGGGATCTCATCCAGCTGGAATCCCTTGTCCCACTCCGGGTACTGGAGCGGCAACGACTTTACCAAGCCGGTGGCGAGGTTCTTGGGGAAACTGATTTGAGCGGAGTGATGAATTGCGCTTTTTTTCGCGATTGACCAGTGTGATGTCACTTCGACGTCTTGCCTGGCTGGCTTTGATGTTTTCGGCATTTGCCGGCGCCCAGAGTGCGCCGGAGCCGGTGAACGCGGCTGCGCTGGCGCGTTTTGAGCGGGCGGTCGCGCTCGCCCCACAGAAGCCGGCCGAGGCCATTCAGATGTTCGAGGCGCTTAGCCGCGACCACCCTGGCTGGCCCGAGCCCTATAACAACCTGGCGGTGCTCTATGCCCAGCGGGGCGAAGAGAAAAAAGCCGAGCAGGCGCTGCTCTCCGCCATGGGCACCCACCCCACTTACGCCCTGGTGCACAAGAATCTGGAGGCGCTTTACGCGGGTATGGCCGGTCGCGCCTACCGCAAAGCCCTGAATGACGACTCCGCAGGTCCCGCCCCGCCGAAATTGGCGCTGGCGGATCGGATCGACACGGCGACCGTTGCGGCCACCCGCCCCGCCATCACGCTGGCGGCGCGGGAGGCGTCACCGCGGCCGGAACCAGAGCCGGAACCGGTGGCAGTGGTTGCCCGGACGGTTCCCGTTGCTCCGCAACCCGCACCGAGCAGTCCCGAGCCGCGGGAGGACGCACGGCGGGCGGTCCTGTCGACGCTGGCTTCCTGGCTGGAAGCGTGGTCGTCCCAGGACGTGGAGCGCTATCTGAGCTTTTACGGCCACCACTTCGAACCGGTTAAGGGCATGACACGGGACCACTGGGCCGAGGTCCGTCGGAAACGCGTCGCCGCGCCGGAGTTCATCGACGTCGACATTCAGAATCCCAGCGTCACCTTCCAGGCGTCCGACCGAGCGTCGGTACGCTTCCTTCAGATTTACCGCTCCAATACCTTCGATGGCCAGACCCTCAAAACGCTGCGCCTGAGCCGGGACAGCGACGGCTGGAAAATCGTCGGCGAAGAAACCGGCGGCTAAGCCAGCCCCCAACGGCTAGGGAGGGGTGCGCGCTATGAAGCTTCCGCCGTCGCCCGGTGGGGCGACAACCCGTGCCGCCCGGACGAAATCCTGGCCGTGTCCAGCATCGGGGATGTGCGGTATTGGCCTTTCCGCGCCTGTGCACCTGGGCAGATTCGCGACGATGGGGTGCTTTTGGTCATGGCGCTTCGTACCCTGTATCATCAACATTAATTTCATGAAGAGGGTATAACTCGTTGAATAAAAGATGTTTTTACATAAATTTCCTCGCCACCGCCGACCTGCGGTTGAAACCTTGAGCCTGCCCTTGGCAATGCCGCGAAGCGGGGTCAACCTTGGGCGCGACAGCCGCGCCCGAGGTTGGCACGGTCTGACAAAGCAGGCTTTTATTTCGATTATTTGATTGAGTTGCGAAAGGCGACCAGCTGCGCCAGCGCCATGGTGCGCCCGTCGGGATCCTGCACCAGACCCTCCCGGTAAAACTGAATGTCCAGCTCCGCGAACTGCTGCCGGAGTTCGCCGGGGGCGAGGCGGAAATCCGGGTCCTTGGGGCCGTCGACCTCCAGATCGGTGCGAAAATGATGCTCGAACACAAGCGCGCCGCCGGGTTTTAAGCCGCCCGCGAGGCGCGGCATCAGCCGCCGATTCACGTACCGTGCCACCACCACGAGATCGTATTGGCTTTTCTGCGGCACGAAGGTATCCAGGTCCGCCTCGATCCAGTTGATCTCGAGTTCCCGTTCCCGCGCTGTTGCCCGCGCCTTCTCGAGGGCAAAGGGTGCGATGTCCACGGCGTCCACTTCATAGCCGCACGCGGCGAGATACAATGCGTTGCGCCCGGCGCCGCAGGCGACGTCCAGCGCCCGGCCCCGGGGAAGCTTGGGCTGCCACTTTTCCAGCAGCACGGTGGCATCCGGGCGGGCGCGATAACTGCCGTCGCGATAGCGCTGGTCCCATCTGTTACGGTCTGCGTCGCTCATTTAAATGGGGTCGGAGTTCATGTAGTTCGGATGGTGACCAAATGATCTCTTAATTTGGATTTGAAAACTATTCACTCCGACCCTCCCAGTCCAAATCAAAAGGAACGTCCATGCAAATGGAGCTTGCTCTGAGTCAATCGCGACGATCCGCCCGGGTCATCGGCATTATCAGCACGGCGCATTTTTTCAGCCATTTCTACATGTTGCTGCTGCCGCCGTTGTTTCCGCTGCTGCGGGAAGTCTACGGCGTCGGTTTCACCGAGCTCGGTCTCGCCATTACCGTCTACAGCTTCACTACCGCGCTGACCCAGGCCCCGGTGGGATTCCTGGTGGATCGCTACGGCGCCCGGGCCATACTCATCGGTGGCCTCGGGCTGGAGGCATTGGCCTTCATGCTTATCGGGATTTTTCCCGCATACGGCGCGCTGCTCTTGCTCATGGTCATGGCGGGGCTCGGCAACGCCGTGTTTCATCCCGCCGATTACTCCATTCTTAACGCGTCCGTGGACACGGACCGCATGGGGCGGGCCTTTTCCATTCACACTTTCGCCGGTCTACTGGGAAACGCCGTGGCGCCCGTGACCATGATCTTCCTGATGACGCTTACCGACTGGCGCACGGCCTTGATCATTTGCGGGCTGGCCGGCGGGGCGGTTGCGATGGTGATTCTGTTCAACTCCGAGGTCATCCGCGACACGCGCGCGGGCGATCCGGCGCCGGCGCAGCCTGACTCTGCGGTGACCCGGCGCGGGCTCAAGCTGCTGTTCAGTTTCCCGATTCTTTGCGGGGTGATGTTTTTCGTCGGCATATCCATGTTCGGCCACGGCATCAACACTTTCAGCGTCTCGACGCTGACGGAGATTTACGCCGCGCCGCTCACCGACGTCGGCTTCGTGCTGACCGCCTATCTATTCGCCGCGCCGGCCGGAGTGCTGATCGGTGGCTGGGTGGCGGATCGGGTCACGCGTCACGACGCCGTGGCCGCGGGCTGTTTCCTCATCATGGCGACGTGCCTATTCAGCGTAGCCGCGTTTTCCATGAGTCTGGTCAGCATAGCTCTGCTATTTGCCGTTGCAGGACTATTCGGCGGAATGGTGGCGCCGTCCCGGGACATGATGATCCGTTCGGTTACGCCGCCGGGAGAGATGGGCAAGGTCTTCGGGTTCGTTTCCACCGGCTTCAATATCGGCGGCATGGTGGCGCCGCTGATGTTTGGATACATTCTCGACCACGCCGAGCCGCGCTTCGTATTCTGGACCGCCGGCGCAGTGGCAGTGGCCACGGTGTTCACGGTACTCTATACGGGTCTCCAGGGACGCCGAAAAACGGCAGAAAAATAGTTACAGGCTTTGAGTTGGCTTGTGACATGTAACAAGTAACAAGTAACAAGTAACAAGTAACATGTGACATGTGACATGTGACATGTGATTAGTAATTGGTGGCGTGTGAGTCGAGATTCGTTTTCCAGAATTACGAAATACGCCGCTAACCGCAATTCACCAGCTATCCTTTACGGCCTACGGCCTACGGCCTACGGCCTCCAGCCTCCAGCCCAAGTTCACCCCACCTCATCCCCGCATCCGCTCTCCCTTCGGGTCATACATCGCGTTCAGGCTCACCTTGGCCGGAACGCGCTCGCCGCCGACGTCGATTTCGAATTTGCCGCTGGCTATATAGTCGCGGCTCACGCCGTCTTTACACTTCACGTAGCCGAGCCCGACGGAGCCGCCGAGAGTGTGACCGTAGTTGCCCGAAGTGAGGTGGCCGACGATCTTGCCGTCCCGCAGGATGGGCTCGTGGTGGTAGAGCATCGCCTCGGGGTCTTTCAGAAGAAACTGCAGCAGGCGTTTCTTCAGCGGCTTTTCGCTTTCCCTTTGTCTCGCCAGGGCGTCGCGGCCGGTGAACGGCACGTTCTTTTCGAAGTCGCATACGAAGCCCATGCCGGCTTCCAGGGGCGTGTCTTCGTCGCCGATGTCGTGTCCGAAGTGGAGAAATTTTTTCTCGATGCGGCAGGAATCCAGCGCGTGCATGCCGGCGAGCTTCAGTCCGTGCGCTTCGCCCGCGGCGGTTACCTGCTCGAACGCGTGCCGCGCCATGTCCGCGGGAAAATAAAGCTCGAGGCCGAGCTCGCCGACATAGGAGACGCGGAACACGCGTCCCACCGCGCAGCCGATTTCGATATCTCTGGCGGTGCCGAAAGCAAATCCGTTGGCTGCGAGATCCGTCCCGGTGACGGACTCGAGCAACGCGCGGCTATTGGGTCCCATGAGCCCGAGCACGCCCCAGGCTGAGGTAACGTCGGTGACGCTGCAATGGGCGTCGTCGGGAATGTTGCGCCTGAGCCAGTCCAGGTCGCGCCGCGTGACCGCCGCGCCGCTGACGATGAAATACTCGTTCTCGGCCAGACGGGTGACCGTGAGATCCGCCTCGATGCCGCCGCGATCGTTGAGCCAGTGGGTATAAACGATGCGCCCGGGCGCCACATCGACGTTGGCGGTGCAGATCCGCTGCAGGTTCTCACAGGCATCGCGCCCTTGAACCATATATTTGGAGAAGCTCGACTGGTCGAACAGCGCGCACTGCTCCCGCGCCGCGCGGTGCTCATCAGCAGAATACGGAAACCAGTTTTGCTTGCCGAAGCTGTATTTGTACGCCGGCTCTATTCCCTTTGGTGCGAACCAGTTGGGCCGTTCCCACCCCGCCGCCTCGCCGAAGCAGGCGTTATGGACAACCAGACACTCATGCAGCGGTGAATGCCGCACGCCCCGGGCAGTGGCGTACTGTCGATAGGGATAATGACGCTCGTAAAGTAAGCCTAAGCTTTCCGAGACCCGGGCCTGAAGAAACTTCTGCGTGCCGTGAAAGGGATACATGCGGCGCGGGTCGTTGCCCCACAGATCCATGGGTGGATGGCCTTTGTCCATCCACTCGGCCAGCGCCTTGCCCACACCTCCGGCAGACTGGAGCCCCACGGAATTCAGTCCGGCGGCGATGAAGAAGTTTTGCACCTCCGGCGCTTCGCCCAGGTGAAACTGATCGTCGGGGGTAAAGCTCTCGGGGCCGCAGAAGAAGCTGCGCCAGCCGACGTTCTGCAGCATGGGCACGCGCTGCATGGCGTCTTCCAGCACCGGCATGAGCTGGTCTTCTATGTGCCCGGGCAGCTCGTCGAAGCTGAAATCTTCCGGGATCCCGTCCATCCCCCAGGGCTGCGCGAGTTTCTCGAAGGCGCCCACCAGAATGCTTCCGGCGTCCTCGCGGTAATAGGCGCTCTTGTCGTGATCTCGCATCACCGGTAGATCCGGCGGCAGATCGTCGAGCTTCTCGGTGTGGGCGTAGTAATGCTCGCAGGCGTGCAGCGGCACGTTGAC
>Ga0224512_10005109_pt1 | contig 10896 bp, 8 predicted proteins | sample SF_May12_sed_USG_4_FD_169103 | JGI IMG/M metagenome (GOLD analysis project Ga0224512, IMG submission 169103) | Sediment microbial communities from San Francisco Bay, California, United States - SF_May12_sed_USGS_13 | ecosystem: Environmental > Aquatic > Marine > Sediment | place: USA: California...
ACCGTGAAGGTACTGATCCTCGGTGCCGGCGTGGCCGGCGTGTCGGCCGCCTGGTATCTGCTGCGGGACGGACACGAAGTCTCCGTCGTCGACCGGCAACCGGGACCCGCTCTGGAAACGAGCTATGCCAATGCAGGGCTGATCGCGCCGGGGCATTCCTTTGCATGGGCATCACCCAAGGCACCCCGGACCCTCATGAAATCGCTGTGGCGCGACGACCAGGCCTTCCGTTTCCGGCTGACCCCGGATCCCCGCATGTGGGCGTGGTCCCTGCGGTTCCTGCGCGAATGCACGGCGGCGCGCGCGCGGACAAATACGTTGCGCAAGCATGCCCTGTGCCTATATTCGCAGCAGCTGTTCCGGGATCTCATCGCTGAGACCGGCATCGAGTATGACGGCCGCACCGGTGGTCTGCTGTACCTGTACCGGACGCCTGCGTCATTCGAGCGGGGCGTCGCCAACATGCGTATCCTCGCCGAAGACGGGCAGGAACAGGAGATCGTGGATCCCGACCGGATCGCGGAAATCGACCCGTCTCTGGCGGCTGCGCGCGACCGCGTCGCCGGCGGGATCTACTGCCCGACCGACGAGAGCGGCGACGCCTGGCTGTTCACGGCCGGCCTCGCGCGCCTGTGCGCCGGGCAGGGTGCGGACTTGCATTACGGCCGCACCGTGCAGGCGCTGGAGGCCGACGGCGACCGCATCGTGCGGATCAGCACCGACCGGGGCGACATGGCCGCGGATATCTACGTCCTGGCGTTCGGCTGTTACAGCTCGCATCAGGTCCGCCCCCTGGGTGTCAGTCTGCCCGTCTATCCGGTCAAGGGCTACTCGGTAACGGTACCCCTTGGTGCCGGGGGCAAGGCGCCTGCCATCGGCGGGGTCGACGAGGACAACCTGGTCGCCTATTGCCCCATGGGACGGCGGTTGCGTGTCACCGCAACGGCCGAATTCGCCGGCTACAGCACCCGCCACCGTCCCGCGGATTTCCGCAAGATGTTGCAGGCGATCCAGGACCTGTTCCCCGAAGGCGGCGATTTCGGCCGGCCGGAGTACTGGGCCGGGCTGCGGCCGATGACACCGGAAGGCACGCCGATCCTCGGCTTCGGCAAGCACCGCAATCTCTGCTACAATACCGGCCACGGTCACATGGGCTGGACCATGGCTTGCGGTACCGCGGCGGTCGTCGCCGACCTGATCGCAGGGCGAACGCCAGATCTCGCTCTGGATGGCATGAAACCGCGCTGAGCGGGAACGCGGCAGGGAGCACGAAACCCGATGGCAGACGCAGCGGATGCCCATCCCGAGACGAAGAAAGGTGGCTTCGTCAATCGTACCGCAATCCCCTTCCGAACTGACGGCGGAGTCGCCGGGCGCGCGCGGATCGGTGTTATCGTGCTGGCGTCCGACCACACGATCGAGCACGAATTCCGGCAGATCATCGATATGCCTGGCGTCGCCTTCTACGCGGCGCGAATTCGCAACGATCCGTCGATCACGCCGGAAACGCTGGCCGACATGGAGTCCCGCATCGCGCCGACCACCGACCTGATTCTGCCCGGGGTGGAACTGGACGTGGTCGCATATGGATGCACCTCGGCCAGCATGGTGTTGGGAGAACAGACGGTATTCGACCGAATCCACGAAGCCCGGCCCGGGGTCGCCTGCACCACACCGATCACGGCGGCATTTGCCGCGTTCGACGCGTTCGGCGCAAGCAATATCGCGGTGCTGACGCCGTACCGGGACGACGTCAACCAGAAGGTCCGCAATTATATCGAGGCGCGGGGCTATCGCGTTCCTGTATTCGGCTCGTTTAACGAGGAAAACGACAATGTCGCCGCCCGGATCGATCTTGCATCGATTCGCTCTGCCGCCATCGAGCTTGGCCGCATGAGCGGCGTTGACGCCGTGTTCGTATCCTGCACCAGCATCCGGCTGGCCACAGTTGCGCGCGAGGTCGAGGAGGAACTGGGCAAACCCGTTACGTCCAGCAATCACGCCATGGCCTGGCATTGCCTCCGGCTCGCCGGAATCGAAGACCAGCAGCCGCAGTTTGGCCGGCTCTTCACGCTACCGCTGGCGTAAGGCTCACTTCATGATCATGACCGAGTTTTCGGCCCGCTCCAGGACCTGGTACGCGATGTCGGTCTCGAACAGCCACCATTTGCGGCGCTTGTTGGAACGCCCGATTACGATGACCGAATAATCGGCGCCCGCGCGAACGATTTCCTCAACGGGCTCTCCGATTTTCAGCAGCGAATCGACGACCTCCGGACCCTCTTCCTCGATCGCCTGGCGCGTCCGCAACAGTATATCGGCGCCCTCAGCTTCGGGCACGGTCTCCGGCACGACCGTAATCAGGGAAATCGGGCAATTGCAGCGGCTGGCCAGGATCGCATCCTTGCGCGCGATATCGATGGCGTTCTCAGTCCCGTCGGTGCAGATCAGGTGGCCGCGACCCTGCTCCAGCTCGCGCGCGACGATCACCGAACAGTGCGCGCGGGCGACCACCTTCTGCGCCACGGCCGGGTCCCAGATCGTCTTGATGATGCCGGTCTGCCAGCGTTCCGAAGCGCCGATGATCAGCAGGTCGTACCCGCCGCCTTCGGCTTCCTCGAGGATGCCGCCGACGATATCCGGTGCGACCTCCAGCTTCAGTGTGACTTTCTTGCCGCTGCTGCTGGTATATACGATCGAATTGTCACCGAGCGGGTCACCTTGCTTGTCAACATGCACGGTCTGCTGCGCCCAGTCGTCGCTCATCAATCCCAGCTCGGTGAGGATTTCCTGCCCCTTCATGAGATGCTTGGTGCCGGGCAGCTCCAGTCCCCATTCCAGCATATTCTCGCGCACCACCCGCGCCTCCAGGCCGCCGGACCGGAGCCCCTGGTCCACGGGCCGCACGAACAGCAGGCAGATATCGGCGTCGACGCCGCCGCCAAGCCGTGCGGCATAGCGCAGGCCTCTGTAGCACTCATCCGAGCCGTCGATGCAGACCAGGATGCGGAACCGCTTTTCGTCCGGTCGGTCCATTCCCGTAATACCCCCCGCGCCCTTACAGCAGCAGCGGCCAGTACATCGCGGCCGCGAACAGAGTAATGATGGTCGAAACGATAACCATTTTCCAGCCGGCCTTCAAAAAATCGGTCGTCCTGAGGTATCCCGACGCATAGACGATGGTGCAGGCTGGCGTGCCGACAACCGTCAGATACGCAAAGGCGGACGACATCGCCGTCAGGAACCCGAGTACCAGTGGATCCTCGCCAGCGACCACCGCCAGTTTCAGGACGATCGGGCCCAGCACCGCCACCGCGGCGCCATTCGACATGGTGTTGGTCACCGCCGTGGTCAGCGCCATCACGGCGGCCCACAGGCCGAAGCCGTGATCTGCGCCCAGCGGCTGCAGCAGGGCCAGGAAACTCTCCGCGATCCACAGCGCAGCGCCGGTTTCCTTCATCTGTATACCGAGCGAGATGACCGCCGCATAGAGAAGCACGACGCCCCAGTTGACGCCGTTGTTTATTTCCTCCCAGCCGACCAGCCCCACCACCAGGAACGCCGCCGCTCCAAGTATGGCAACGATGCCGAGGCCGATGCCGTCGGACGCAAAAATCCAGAGCATTAGAATCACGGCGAAAATCAAGATCGTCGACCAGTCCGAAACCTTCATCGAGCCCTGGTCGGCGAGCTGGGCGCGAAGGCGGACCACCGCGCGGGCGATATTCTTCTGTTTCGGCTTGAAGGTGAAAAACAGTACGGCGGTAACGAACGGCACCTGGATAAGGAACAGCGGATAGGCGAACATCATCCATCGCAAATAGTCGACGGCGTATTTCCAGGTTTCCGGACTGTCCGCATCGTAAAAGAACTGATGCCAGTAACCGATCATGATCGCGTTGCGCGCGCCGCCGGACGGCGTGCCGACACCGGCGATCGAGGCGCCGTAACTGATCGAAAACAGCAATACCGCGGCAAGCCGCCGGACCTGCGCCGGGTCGTCCGACGTCAGGCGGATAAGGGTTACGCCGACGGGCAGCATCATGGCGGCCACCGTGTGTTCACCGACAAATGACGCCAGCACACCCGAGACAAGGGTGATTCCCATACAGACATTTGCGGTCCGCGTCCCGGTAAAGCGCACGATCAGGAAGGCCAGCCGGCGGTCGAGTTTCTGCTTGACCACGGCAACCGCGATCATCAGTGAACCCATGATGAACAGCACGGAGTCGTTCATCAGGCTGCGCGCAACGTCGGACGAAGACCGTCCAAGCAGCAGCACCTCGCCGACGATCAGCAACAGCGCGACGGTCGGCAACGGCACGGGCTCGGTAACGAACAGGATCGTCGCCATGACCGACATGGCGAGTACGATCATTCCCTCAGGCGTCAACCCGTCGGGCAGGGGCAGGTGCAGTATGATCGCACCGACCACAGCGGCAATGAGCAACCAGCGCCGTGCAATCAGATAAGTAAGCCACGCCCGGAAGGGAATTGTGAAAAGGCCGCGCCAACCCTTGTTCAGCGCACCCTGCCCAGTGACAAGCGCCGCACGGGCCGTCCGGAGTAGAGTTCCGTCGGTATCGTGCTCCATGCCGGAAGAACGTCTCCTTCGCGCTAACTGGGAGTACTCACAGCACTTGCTAATATGCGCCGGTTTTCAAGGAATTGAAACCAATCATTCTGTCGCAGGCGCGGTCTATTCCCGTAACGCCCGCCACGGGGCCGGCCTCGGCATGCAAAACCATTAGAAAAAAAAGGAAAATGGTGCCGACGCGCAGATTCGAACTGCGGACCTACTGATTACGAATCAGTTGCTCTACCGCTGAGCTACGTCGGCACGAAGCGACCGGAACATAGGGCCAAGCACGGCCGAGTGCAAGTCGTCCATGGGCACATCATGTGATAGCGCGCACCGTCGTCGGTTCCCGGAACATTCCGGCTCACGTTGCTCCTTCCGTCACGCTGCAGGCACGACCGGTAGATCACCTTCAGGCCGGTGCCGGGGGCTTGGCACTGCCCTGCTTGGGGGACAGGGCCGCCCTGTGTTCCAGCTGCCTGCCGCGATTCGGAGCGGTCGCCGGCGCCGATAGCCGCACTGCGCGGGGCGGCGGCTGCCAGGCCAGCGAGCCGAATGCGTTGCAATTGCCGCAAAGCGCGCTCCACGACCCGGAAACAGCGCCGCAACCGTTGCACACCCAAGCCTCGTCCGGCACGGCCGTGGTGGCCCGTGCAAGCCATTGCCGGGATGCCGCCATGTCGCCGCTCTCCAGCTCCTCCAGTTCGGCCATCAGGCGGCAGACGCGGGCGGTCGGCGCATTGCCCGCGGCGCCGGACAGGTGCTTGCGCGCCTCACCCCACAGGCGCGCCACGAGCGACGCCTCTGCCAGTGCGATGTGGCTTTCCCGGTGGTCGGGCCGGAAACTGAACAGCCGCTGGAAGCGTTTTACCCGGGCGAGCGGATCGGTATCCTCGATCAGAGCGCCATAGGCCGATGCCAGTTCGGGCGTCGGGCCCCGCGCCCATGCCTCCTCGATCAGGCGCACCGCACGCGCGGCACGGTCCCGGGTCTTGAACAGACGCGCCAGCGCAAGAGTGGCGGGGACCAGCCCCGGGTCGAGATCGTGCGCTTCACGGGCCCGGCTGAGCGCCGTATCGAGGTCCCCCTCGGCCTCGGCAAGACGGCTGTGCTCGACCAGCACGGCGGCGCGCCGGCGGCGGGCGTCGCCAGCGGGCAGGGTCTTGCGGCGAATCGCCGTGGCGATGGTTTCGTTCGCGTCGCTCCACAGCGCGGATTCAACCTGGAGTTCGAACAACTGGTCGACGACCCACGCCGTCTCGGGACGCAGCTTGTAGGCGCGTTCGGCAAGGCGCAGCGCTTCCGCCTTGTCGCCGGTCTTTATCGCCTGCATCAGCAGCCCGCGAACCCCGAGGAACGCGGTATCCGGGTGGTCCAGCATTGCTTCGAAATAGCGCCGAGCGGCCGTTTCCTCGCCGCCGAGCTGCGCCGCCTGCGCCGACAACAGCATGGTCAGCGGCGGCTCATCCAGCAGGGCGTCCGCCTTGCGGGCCGCACGGCGCGCCTCCTGTACGTCGCCTGCGGCCACCGCCACCATGCCCTGGGTCAGCGCCTTGTAGCCGCGTTGCCTCCGATTGATGCGCCGCGATTCGAGGAACTGGCCGGGCGCGCGGCGGATCGCACCCCAGAAGCGCGAAACAATCGCTGCCAGGACAATTAGTGCCGCGACGATGAACACCAGGATTCCGACGGACAAATCGATTCGCCAGCCCTGCCAGTCGACGGCGATTCGGCCCGGATACTTCGCAAGCGCGACCGCGACCGCCACCACGACCGCGATTTGCAGGAACAGGTACAGCGCGCGGGTCATTGCGCGTTCGCCCCCGCGCCGGCACGCCCGGCCAGCGGCGCAATTACGCGGCCATAAAGGGCCTCGATTTCACGTTCTGCTGCAAGTCGCTCGCGCACCAGATTGAGCCAGGCATCGCCTTCCGGGCCGAGGGATCCGGTCCCTTCGAATGCGGCGGCGGCGGCGGTGAGATCGCCATGTTCCATCGCGATCTCTGCACGGCTGACCGGCGACAGGTCTCCGTTGCCATCGACCCGGCGAATCGTGATAAGGCCCTTCACACTGTTCCAGACGCTATCCAGCCACCCCTCTTCCTGCGTTCCGGCGAGCGCACGGTCGATCTGGGGTGTGATTTCCACGAATCGGCGACGAAGCGCCAACCGGTCCGGGATGCCGTAATCGGCCCACGGGGCGAGCACGGCCATCGTCTCACTGTCCGTAATCAGAGGATCGTCGCGGCCCAAAGCGTACAGCCGGTCCAGCGCCGAGCGATACGGTTTCCCGCTATCGAGCGCCGCTTCCAACTGGCCGATCGCCAAGGCGAGCGCCGCGATCTTTTCTCCCGTCTGAACGGGCCGCGCCTCCAATTCGGACACGCGCGACCCGAGCCTGGCCGTCACCTTGTCGATGGCGCCGAGCCCGGCCTTCAACGCCCCTTCCTGCGCCTCGACCCCGGACTGCAGGAGATCGATCCGGCCGGCGATTTCGCCGAGTTCCCGCCGCACCGGCTCGGACACCTGGTCCTGCACCGATTCCAGCGCTGCGAGGCGCTGCTCGATGCGGGACACGCCGGACGACAGCGCATCCAGGGATCGCGCAAGATCCGCCATTCTCGTTTCAAGGTCCGCAAGCTGGCCAGCAAAGGCCTGTCCGGCTTCGCCACCGCCGGCCTCGAGGGCGCCGATGCGCCCCTCCATCGTGTCGCTTCGGCTCCGGACATCGCGTTCCAGCTCACCGATGGTTTCCTCTATTTTCGCCAACTCCACGGCAATCCTCCCGATCCCGGCCGGATCGGCGCCTACGATGCCGGCAACGCCGCCCCGGTGGATCACAGGCTCCCAATAGGGGCGGGTCAGCAATGCGAGGGTCAGCCCGACAGCCAGTATCAGCGCAAGCCATGCGACCCGGGTACCGGCTCGCCGTGTGGGAGCCTCTTTGCCCCGCGGGCGCACCGGCAGCGCGGGCTCCTTCGCCTCAGCCGGTTCTGCGGGAGCCGGTTTCGTTTCGGCCGCCTTTGGTGGTGGGCCCTTCCGCGGTTCCGGTTCTGCGCGCTGTGGCTCGGACGATTCCGGCTTGACCGGCGTTGCGGGCTCCTCGCGAGGCGCGGCCGGTTGGGTGGCAGGTGTGATCTCCGCCCGCATCGGCGCCGCGGTCCCGCCACCAAGATCGATTCCGTGCGCTGCGGCAGACTCGGCGATCTGCTTGAAGCGGCCTGCAGGGATGTGGCCACGCTCTTTCCAGCCCTGGACCGTTGTCACGGCCACGCCGAGTTTTGCCGCCATCGGCCGAATTCCGCCGAACCGTTCGATAATCTCGTTGTCCGAAATCGAGGGGCGGCCGCCGGGATGCGCTTCTTCAGTTGTCATTTCTGTCCGTTCAGTCAGTGCTCAGGATGTATCCAGCGAGGCAAGCAGCGCCGCCTGGGTCGGTTCCGCCGCAATCGTCACCCGCTTCCAAGGCAACGCCGCGGCGCGCTTCGCCACGGCGGGACTCAGGCAGTAGGCATTGATGTTCCGGCATGCGTTTTCCAGATTGGCGCTTTGGGCCAGAGTAACAAAGGTGGACGCGGTGCGGGGAGAGAAAAACAGTACCGCATCAATCCGTCCGTTCTTCATCGCGGTCCGTGTCCCGGAGCTGAGCGCTTCCGCCGCATGCGCTTCGTAGATCGGGATGCGATCGACGGTAAATCCGGCAGCGCGCAGAGCGCCCGACAGGTCGCCGGCGCTGACGGTGCCGGCGACCTGGAGCAGCCGGCCATCATACGGCTGGCAATGGCGAATCACGTAATTGGCCAGGGCATCGACGTCGCCGGAGGCACTATGTACGTTCAAGAATCCAGCGTCCCGGCACGCCTGTGCGGTTGCATCGCCCACAGCGAACGCAGGCAGATCGCGGTGGTCGGAAAGCCTGGCGAACGCCCGAACACCGTTGCTGGAGGTGAACAGCAGCCCCTGCACACCCGTCATGTCGACAGTAACGTCGGTCATCCGCTCGATGGTCAGCATCGGCTCATGCGTGACGGCGATGCCGCGCCGGCGCAGTTCCGCATGCAGGCTTTTCGCATCCTCCGCGGGACGGGTAATCAGCGCTCGCATTTCCAACCCTTTGCCACTGATGCAGATGGCCCCCGAAGCCAGAAAACAAATCCGTAGTTGCTGTCGTTAGGTGAAAAACCCCGCCGGCATTCGAGCCCGCAACTCTTCGCCGAGCGCGGTTCCCAATTCCTCGGCATCGTCCGCCGGGCCGGATCGCGTCAGCCGGTGGCATTCGCTGCCGTCCGGCAACGCGACGAGCCCGGTCAGCGTAAGCGCCGATCCCTGCAATTCGGCAAGCCCGCCAATAGGCGTGTGGCAAGAACCGTCGAGCGCTGCCAGCATCGCCCGTTCCGCCGCGATCCGGACCGCAGTCGGGTGGTGGTTGAGGGCCGCAACCGCCTCCTCGACCGGCCTGTCGCCCTTGCGAATCTCGATGCCGACCGCACCCTGCGCCACCGCCGGCAGGATAACGTCGGTCTCGATATAAGCGGTCGCGACATCGGCGTTGCCGAGACGCCTGAGTCCGGCGAGCGCCAGCAACGTTGCGTCGACGACGCCCTCCGCCAGCTTGCGCAGCCGGGTCTGCACGTTGCCGCGCAGCGTCTCGACCCGCAGGTCCGGGCGGCGGTGCAGGATTTGCGCCTGGCGCCGCAGCGACGACGTGCCGATCACTGCCCCGGCCGCCAGTTCATCCAGCGATTTCGCCTTGCCGCTGATGAATACGTCCCGCGGATCCTCCCGCTCGAGCAGCGCGGCGATTGCGGTGCCGTCCGGCAGCCAGGTCTCCACATCCTTCATCGAGTGGACGGCAAGATCGATGCGCCGGTCGAGCAGGGCCTCCTGGATTTCCTTGGTGAACAGTCCCTTGCCGCCGACTTCCGACAGGCGGCGGTCCTGCACCGCGTCGCCGGTGGTGTTGATGATCACGATTTCCGCAGAAACGCCATCTTTCAGGAGACGATCGTAGACATCGTGCGCCTGCGCAAGCGCCAGCGGGGAGCCGCGTGTGCCAACCCTGAGCGTGGAAAGAGCCGTTGTTTTCATGGCAGCAGTGTGTAGCCGTTCGGTCCGGCATAAGGAAGTGGTTTTCGGCTTTCATTGCAGTTCGCGCCGACAACCGGTAAATGCAGGGCATGATCGTGCTGGGTATCGAGACGTCCTGCGATGAAACGGCGGCGGCGGTGGTTGCCGGCGACCGGCGGATCCTGTCCGATATCGTGCTCTCGCAGATTGAGGAACATCGCCCTTACGGCGGCGTCGTGCCCGAAATCGCGGCGCGCAGCCACCTCGACCATCTCGACCGGCTGATCGCGCAGGCGCTGACGGAAGCCCGGTGCGGCTGGGACGATCTGGACGGAATCGCGGCGACCGCCGGACCGGGGCTGATCGGCGGCGTGCTGGTCGGGCTGACCACCGCCAAGGCGATCGCCATGGTCCGCAACCTGCCGCTGGTCGCCGTCAATCATCTCGAAGGCCACGCGCTGACCCCCCGGCTGACCGACGGCATCGATTTTCCCTACCTGCTGCTGCTTGTATCCGGCGGCCACTGCCAGCTTGTGGCCGTGGCGGGCGTCGGACACTACCACCGTTACGGCGGTACCGTGGACGACGCGGTCGGCGAAGCCTTCGACAAGACGGCGGCGCTGCTGCGGCTCGGCTATCCGGGTGGCCCGGCTGTCGAGGCGGCCGCGCGGCAGGGCGACCCGGACCGCTTCGCCCTGCCCCGTCCGATGGCCGGCCGGCCCGGCTGCGACTTCTCGTTCTCCGGGCTGAAAACGGCGGTGCGGCATGCGGTGGCGGCGCTTCCCGGCGGCACCGCGGACACTGACAGCGCCGCCGACCTGGCGGCCGCATTCCAGGAGGCGGTAGCGGACGTGCTGGTCGACCGCACGGTCAATGCGATCGCCCGGTTTCGCGAGGAATTCCCGGCCGGCTCGCATCTTGTCGTTGCCGGCGGGGTCGCGGCCAATGCCCGCATCCGCGCGGTGCTGGCCGCTGCCGTCGCCGCGCAGGGCCTGCGGTTCGTCGCACCGCCCGCGACGCTGTGCACCGACAATGCCGCGATGATCGCCTGGGCCGGTCTGGAACGCTTGCGCCTGGGCCTGACCGATGGCTTCGATTTCGCGGCGCGGCCGCGCTGGCCGCTCGATGGGCTGTCGGTACCATCTGGGGGCGCGCCATGAGCCGGATCGCCGTGATCGGGGCCGGTGCGTTCGGCACGTCGCTGGCCTGCGTGGCGCGGCGCGCCGGATCGGATGCCGTCGTTTGGGCCC
>Ga0224512_10005110_pt1 | contig 10894 bp, 9 predicted proteins | sample SF_May12_sed_USG_4_FD_169103 | JGI IMG/M metagenome (GOLD analysis project Ga0224512, IMG submission 169103) | Sediment microbial communities from San Francisco Bay, California, United States - SF_May12_sed_USGS_13 | ecosystem: Environmental > Aquatic > Marine > Sediment | place: USA: California...
CGTCCCGCCAGGGGATCGCCGGCCCGCAGCATGGCCGACAGCCGGTGGGCGATTTCCAGGGTCACCGCCCCTTCCAGGGCAAGGCCGAGTTCGCGCGCCCGGTGGGGAAAGGGCTCGGCGACCACCAGGAGCCAGTCGACCCCATCGAGCATCCGGTCGAGCACCCGCCTCAGCCCCGGCGTCGTTTCGCCGCCTTCAAGGTCGACCACGCCGGCGCCGGCATCCTCGAGCCATTCCAGCGGCAGATAAACCCGATCGAGCCTGCGGTAGTCGTCGGCGCAGTCCTGGATATGGTTGATCACCTGCAATGCCACGGCCAGCGCATCGGCGGCGACACGGGCCATATCGTCGTTCTCGCCATGGAGATCCAGGATATGCCGCGCGCAGGGGACCGCCGAAAGCCGGCAATATGACATCAACTCGCCCCAGTCCCGGTAGCGGTTCTTGACGGCGTCCTGCTGAAACGCCGCCAGAAGATCGGCGGCATGGCCGATCCCGATATCGGTTGCGGCAAGGCTTTGGGCGAAGGCCTCGGCCGGCCCGGTGTCCACTTCGACGATCACTTCCGCGCCGTTTGTCACGACGGCGCCGTCATCTTCGACCATGCCGGCGCCGATCGCGCGGGCGAAGGCATTCAACCGGGTGCGTTTTTCCTCAGAATCGAGCCGGGGATCGTCGGCGATGTCGTCGGCGGCGCGGGCGAAAGCGTAAAACGCGTGGACATGGGGCCGCATCGGCCGGGGAATCAGCCAGGATGCGACGGGAAAGTTCTCATCGCCCGGGCCCTTGGCCGCCGGACTGAAACGTTCCTCTGCACTTGTCGTGGGTTCGTCCATCGTCTTCCCGTTTCCTGCCGACGATATTTTGCAGGTGGAACCAAGCCGCGGCAAGTCGTCTCACGCTCAATTGTCTATAATCTTGCACCTCACCTAGGGAGGCACCTGGACATGCAACAACGGACGCTCGGTCACGACGGCCTATTGGTTTCGGCAATCGGCTTCGGCGCCCCCACCTTCACCGGCGACACGCCGCCGGGCGGCCTGGAGAACGCCATCGCCGTGATCCACCGGGCGATCGCCCTCGGCATCACCTTGATCGACACCGCCGATCACGGCGACGGCAACAACGAGGTGGTGTTGGGCGAGGCGCTGGCCGGGCGCAGACAGGACGTGGTGCTGTGCTCGAAATTCGGCAATTTGCGCGGCCAGTCCTGGGCCGAGGGCCGCACCGTGGACGGCAGCCCGGAATACGCCCGCAAGGCGCTGGAGGCGTCCCTGGCACGGCTCCGGACCGATTATCTCGACCTCTACTACCTGCACCGGGTCGACCCCGCCATCCCCATCGAGGACAGCATCGGCGGCATGGTGCGGCTGAAGGAGGAAGGCAAGATCCGCCACATCGGCCTGTGCGAAGCCGGGCCCGAGACGATCCGCCGCGCCAATGCGGTTCACCCCATCGCGGCGGTGGAAAGCGAATACTCCCTGATGACCCGCGATTACGAGGCCGACACCCTGCCCACGGTGCGCGACCTCGGCATCGGCTTCGTCGCCTATTATGCGCTCGGGCGGGGGTTCTTCTCGGGTGCCATCACCGCGCCGCCCGACGACAACCGCCGGTCCGTGCCCCGCTTTTCCGCGGACAACCTGCCCGGCAACCTGGAAAAACTTCAGGCCCTCAAGGACATGGCGGCCAGCAAAGGCTGCACGCCGGGCCAGATCGCCCTGGCCTGGGTCCTGCACCAGGGCGATTTCGTCGTCCCGATCCCGGGGACGAATTCCATCGCGCATCTCGAGGAAAACGCGGCCGCCGCCGGCGTCGGCTTGGGCGCCGCCGAGTTGGCCGCGCTCGACGCCCTGTTCCCGCAGCAGGGCGGCCTCGCCGGCGACCGGTTCGACCGCGACCGGTCTTCCGAGTTGAACATCTAACAACGCGCGCCGCCGCTCAGGTGCTGGGTTTGCCGCGGGTCTTGCGCGCCTTCATCCGTTCGGCCTTGCTCATGGCGCGCTCCAGCGATTTCAGTGCCGCGCGCGCCGGCGCATAACCGCCCTGCCGCGCCCGGTCCAACCAGCGCCAGGCGCGGACCCGATCCTTGGGCACGCCCTCTCCTTCGCCATAGAGCAGGCCGAGATTGTATTGCGCCGGGGCCAATCCCGCTTGCGCCGCCTGTTTGAAGAGGATCGCCGCCTGGGCGGGGTTCTTCTCCACTCCCATCCCGCGCTCATACAGCACCCCGAGATTGTAGGCCGCCTCGACATGGCCGGACCGTGCCGCCAGGGTGAACCACTGCGCCGCCTGGGCCGGGTCCTTGGTGCGCCCGCTGCCGGTCTGGAAGGCAAGGCCCAAGCCGAACTGGGCGGCCGTGTGGCCCTGCCGGGCGGCCTTCTCGAACCAGTCGGCGGCGCGTTTGGGATCTTTCCGCCCCTGGAGTCCGCGCCAATGGATCAGCCCCAGGAAATATTGGCCACGCGGATTGCCCGCCTCTGCCGCCCGCCGGTACCAGGCCATGGCATCGCTGTAGCCGCCGGGAACGGGGACCTTCTCCGCCGCCAGTGCCGCGGGAGCGAGCGCCAGAATCCCAAGGCCCAGAATCCCTGGCCATAGGCCGGAGCGCCGCCAAAAGCGGCGCGCCCGGGCGCAAACCATCGGCGAGAATCGCATACGCGCCATCATCCCGCGAGGTCACCCTCGCCCCCAACCCCTTGAAATTTCTTTTGCGGTGAGAATAGCCCCCCAACGGGGGCGGCGTCTATGCGGTGACGTCGATGGCGACGCGGCCGCGCACGCGGCCCGCAAGAACCTCATCCGCCAAGGCCGGCAGGTCGCCCAGCACGGCATCGGTGGTGATCCGTTCCAGCCGCTCCCGGCTCAAGGCCTGCGGGATCCGGTTCCAGGCGGTGCGGCGCTCGGCGATGGGACCGTGGCCGCCCTCGATTCCGATCAGGCGCACGCCGCGGAGGAAGAACGGGATCAGGGAGGCGGTGAAGGTGTTGCCCCCGGCCAGGCCGCAAGAGGCGATCACACCGCGCTCGTCGAGGGACGAGATCACCGTGGACAAGGTGGTGCCGCCGACCGCATCGATGCACCCCGCCCAGCGCCGCGCCATCAACGGCCGCTCCGCTCCGCCTTCCAATTCGGCCCGCGGAATGACACCGGCCGCGCCGAGCGAGGTGAGATAGGCCTCCTCCTCCAGCCGGCCGGTGGACGCCTCGACCCGGTAGCCGAGGGCCGCCAGCATGGCGATGGCCATGGAGCCGAGGCCGCCCGAAGCGCCGGTGACCAGGATGGTCCCGGCATCGGGAGCGATCCCGCCTTTCTCGAGCTCCAGGATCGAAAGCATCGCGGTCATCCCCGCCGTGCCCACCGCCATGGTGTCCCGCGCCGTCCAGCCATCGGGCACCGGGACCAGCCACTCGGCCTTGGCCCGGGCGAAAGCGGCGTAACCGCCGGCGAATTGCTCGCCCGCCCCATAGCCGTTCAACACCACTTGATCGCCGGGCCTGAAAGCGGGCGAGTCCGATTCCTCCACCGTGCCCGCGAGGTCGATGCCCGGCACAAAGGGGAAATCCTTGATGCGGTAGCCCACCCCCTTCACCATCATCGCGTCCTTGTAGTTGATGGTGGAATGGCTGACGCGGATCAGCACGTCGCCTTCGGGCAAGACCGAGCGGGGAACCTCCCCGATTTTGGGCACCGGCCGCTCGCCGCCCTCTTCGAGGAACAGCGCGCGGAAGGTCTCAGGCATGCTCATAACACGGGTCCCTTGCTGGGCGGGCCGATCCCGGCAACCCGCCAATTGAGTGTTTCACCGGCGAGGAACGGCCTGACGGCACCGCCGTTCGCGCCGCCACCGACATCCAGGGACTCGGGAACCGTCCAGGGCGCCCGTTCCAGGATCAGGGTCTCCTCGTTGACCGGCAAGCCGTAGAACTCGGCACCGAAATGAGAGGCGAAGTTCTCGAGCCTGTCCAGCGCCCCCATCTCCTCGAACACCGTGGCGTAGGCTTCCATGGCGACCGGCGCGTTGAAGATGCCGGCGCAACCGCACAGCGCCTGCTTGTCGCCGATGCCATGGGGCGCGGAATCGGTGCCGAGAAAGACGCGCGGGTGTCCCGCCGCGACGATGCGGCGCAGCGCGTCGCGATGGCGGGCACGCTTGAGGACGGGCAGGCAAAAGAGGTGCGGGCGGATGCCGTATCCCAGCATGTCGTTGCGTTCCGCCATCAGGTGATGGGGCGTGACGGTGGCCGCCAGTCGAGCCGGGCCTTCGGTTACGAAATCCACGGCCTCTTTGGTGGTGATGTGTTCCAGCACCACCCGAAGGCCGGGAAAATCCTGCAGCAGCGGCGCCAGCACCCGCTCGATGAACACCGCCTCGCGGTCGAAGACGTCGACATCGTCATCGGTCACCTCGCCATGGATCAGCAGCGGCACATCGAGCGCCTCCATGCGCGCGATCACCCCCCGGATGCGATCGATGTCGCTGACGCCCGACTGGGAATTGGTGGTGGCGTTCTGGGGATAGAGCTTGCAGGCGAACACCACGCCGGCGTTGTAGCCCTTGGCGATTTCTTCCGGATCGGTATCGTCGGTGAGATACAGCGTCATCAGCGGCGTGAACCGGCCTCCGCCCTTGGGCGCGGCGCCGATCCGGTTGCGGTAGGCGGCGGCATCCCTGACCGTCACCACCGGCGGGGCGAGGTTGGGCATCACCACGGCGCGGGCGAACACCCGGGCGGTCGCGGCCAGGACCGCTTCCAGCATGGCGCCGTCGCGCAGATGCAAGTGCCAATCGTCGGGCCGCCGGATGACGAGGCGTTCCTCGCTCATGGCCGCGCCCGCCCTTTCCTGGGTGACGGCGTCCCCATCACGCCGCCTCCCGGGCCCGCGCCAGGAGGCCGCGCGCGGCCCGGTCAACCGCATCGACCGTGAGGCTCCCCATCAAGCAGGTCCTACCCGCCAGGGCGTCGGTTCGGCCCATCAGTTCCTCATAGGTTTCCGGCGTGCGCACCACGGCGCAGAGCGGCCCGAAGGGCGCGTAATGCCTGTCCTGGGTCGGCCCGAACAGGCCCAGCGTCGGCACCCCGGCCGCGGCCGCCATGTGCATCAGGCCCGAATCATTGCCGATGTAGAGGTCCGCCCGCTTGAGGCAGGCATAGGCCGTCAGAAGGGGCACATTGTCGAACACCTCGATCACCCGGTCCGGCGCAAGGGCATCGATAAGGGGGCGCGCGGTTTCCCGTTCTGAAGGCGCGCCCAGGACCATGACGCGGGCCCCGGGCAAAGGCCCGTCGTCGCCGGTGAGCCGCGCCGCCAGCTCGACAAAACGCGCAACCGGCCATTCCTTGCAGGGCCAATTGGCGGTCGGGCCCAAGGCAAGGACCGGCCCCGTCCCATCGGTCAGCCGCGCGGCCTCGGCGTCATGGGCCGGGCCGGTCCACAGGGCGGGCGGCGCCGGTTCGGCCAGATCCAGGACCTTGGAAAGCGCGATCAGCCGGTGAACCGGGGCACGGTCGGTGTAGTACGCGAGCCGCCGCCGGCGCGGCAGCACCATGGTCGCGACCGAGCCGCGCAGATCGACGATCAGGTCCCAGAACGTCGTCACGGTGGCCGCCCAAAGTCCCAGCCAATGTCCCGCCCAGGGCCGCTTTGCCAAGACGATGACCCGGTCCAGGCCGGGAACGGCTTCGAACAAGGGTGCGGCGACCGGGCCGCAGGCGATGGTCAATCGGGCCTCCGGATGGGTTCGGATCAGATGTTGCACCAGCCCCGAGGACAGCACCGCGTCGCCGATCCGCGTGGAGGTCACGAAGAGAATCCGCATCGGGGCGGTTATACGCACCCCCGCCGCCCTTGCCAAAGGCTTTTCCGTCCGCTACCAGATAGACGCCTTGGCGGGCACGCAGTCAGGAGGCCGCCGCGATGTTTCCCATAGGGCAGATGACCTTGGCCGTGCTCGAGGCGCGGGGGGTGATCCGGGTCGCCGGCACCGACGCCCGGGATTTCCTGCAGAACATCGTCACCAACGATGTCACCCGGGTCGGCCCGGCCACGGCGATCTGGGCGGCACTGCTGACGCCCCAGGGCAAGTACCTCCACGATTTCTTCATCATCGAAGTGGCCGGCGCCTTGATGCTGGATTGCGAAAAGGCCCGCGCCGGCGATCTCATCGACCGGCTCAAGCGCTACCGGCTGCGCTCCAAAGTGGAGATCGAGGACGTATCGGCGGATTGGGCGGTCTGCGCCCTGATGGGGACCGATGCCGATGCCAACGCGCTGGTCGGGTTCGAAGGCCGTGGCGGCCCCATCGGCGGCGGCGTTTGCTATGTCGATCCGCGTTACGGCGGCATCGGTGCCCGGGCCCTGCTCCCGCGCGGCGCGCTCGATGAACTGCTCGCCGCGGGATTCGATCAAGTGGAGGCCGAACTCCACGATTACACCCGGCTGTGCCTGGGGTTGCCCGACGGCAGCCGCGACCTCACGGTCGACAAGGCCCTGCCGATGGAAAACGGCTTCGACGCGCTGCACGGGATCGACTGGGACAAAGGGTGCTATGTCGGCCAGGAGATGACCGCGCGCATGCGCTACCGCGCGACCCGCCGGCGCCAGCTCCTGCCGGTCGAGATCAGCGGCGCGGCTCCGGCCCCCGGCACCCCCATCATGCAGGGGGAGAAAGAGGCCGGCGAAATGCGCTCCTCGGCCGGCGGCATCGGCTTGGCACTGCTCCGGATCGATGCCTTGGAACGGCTCGGCACGGACGGCGGACAGCTCAGCGCCGGCGGCGCGGTTCTCAGTCCCCTGCGCCCGCCCTGGCTGGCGGCCCCGTCAGACGACAGCGGGGAGACCGGGTCACCGCAGGAATAAGGAACCCGGCCGCGGCCGATCACGCCCCGCGGTCGCGGGATCTCCGCCATACGACCCAATAGATGCCTGCATTCACCGCCAGCACGACGATGCCGATGACGGTGAAGCCGGCCCGGGGGAAACCGCCCGGGAACAAAATCTCGGGATAGACCAGCGGCAGCAGGTAGTGTTCGACGAAGCCGGTGCCGTAGCCCGCCTCATCCGCCTTCAAGCGGAAGTGGTTTTCCAGATAGGTCAGCGGGCAAACCCAGCCGATCAGCTCGATCCCCGCTCCCCACAAGGCGACCGGCACATGCACCCAGGCGAGCCGGCGCCAGCGCAGCACCAGCAACCCGCCGAGCAAAACGAACAGGATGAAAGCAAGGTGCACGACGACGGTCGCATCGGCCAGGACTCGGTAGACCATGGCTCCATCTTTCGGTTTCCGTTACATCCCATTAGACCTGATCTCGGCGGAAGAGGCCAAGTCTTGCGCCGTCAGCGGCCCCGGGCCCCGCAACCGGGGCGCGCCTCGCGCCGCGCCCTAGCCTTGCCACGCGCCTGGGGGCCTTCCGGCACGCGAACTGGCCAATCGCCGGCGCTTGCGCTAGAAAGGCCTCCCGCCCGCCGCGATCCCCCGGCCGGGCCGCGACCTTGGGCAGGAGAGAATGGAAACCAGCTTTCTGGGCATTCCCGGCATGGATGGGCTGGTCTTTTCCGGGCTGGCTCTGGCCTCCTTCTGCACCGCCTTCTTCGGCATGATCACCGGCGCCGGCGGCGGTCCCATCCTGCTGGCCCTGATGGCCATGGTGATGCCGCCCGCCGTCCTCATCCCGGTGCACACGGTTGTGCAGCTCGGCGTCGGCTCAAGCCGCGTCCTCATGCTCTGGCGCTTCATCCTTTGGCCCACGGTGCTGCCCTTCCTGATCGGCGCGGTCCTCGGCGCCGCCCTTGCGGCACCCATCTTTGTCAGCCTGCCCTCGGCCATCCTGCAGGGCATTGTCGGCCTGTTCGTCCTCCTGGTCGCCTGGGTGCCGGAATTCGGGCGCTTCGGTCCGGAACGCGGGCGTTTCGCCTTCCTCGGCTTCGGCATGACCTTCCTCGCCATGTTCGTGAGTTCCATGGGATCGCTGTTGGCGCCCTTCGTCGCCACCATCAGTCCCGACAGGCGCAACTACGCCTCCACCACCGCCGCCCTGATGTCCATGTCCCACATCGTCAAGCTGGTGGCCTTCGGCGTGCTGGGGTTCGCCATCGGCACCTACCTGCCGTTGATGGCCGCCATGGTGGGCACTGCGGCGTTCGGCAATTGGCTGGCGCGCAAGGTGCTGTTCCGCATGCGCGAAGAGTTGTTCCGCACCATCCTCAAGGTCCTATTGACGGCGCTCGCTCTGCGCCTGCTCTGGGTCGCCGCCCGGGACAGCGGCCTGTTCTAGGATCAATGGGCGATTTCACATGCCTTACGGCCCTGCCCCATGCTAAACACCGCGCCGGCGCGCGAAGCACACGGACTGGAGCGTGAAACGAGAGGAGGTTCGTCATGATAAAACGGCGCGATCCGACCTGGCGGTTCCGCCTCGCCCTGGGGCGGAAAGTGGTCCGGGACAAGACCAAATACCGCCGCAAGGTCAAGCACAAGCCCCGGCATCACCGCCGGGGCTCGTCAATCCAGAAGCCGCTTGAGGCGCCGGACGGGACCTCAGGCCGCAACCTGTTCCCGCATTCCGGGGTCCGCAGCAGCCGCGGCCTCCGCCTCGGCCACGGCCGCCGCCTGCTGGCGCTCCCACTGCCTCTGCCGCTTAAGCGAGGAACGGTCGCTCAGCCAACTGGACGCCAGCCAAAGGAAGGTGGCGACGGCAAGCAGCCCCGTCACCATGAAGACCAGCATCAGCTGATGATCGCTCAGATTGAAAGACAGCACGAAATTGCCGCTCAGAAGGCTGCTACCGGCGACCGGCGTCGCAGCTATGGGGGCGGCGCGGGCCGAAGCCCGGGCCGGCTGCAACAAGGCGAAGCCGGCACCCAGGGGACGCTGGGCCCCTTCGGGAACCTCAAGCGCGGCCGTTGCCAAGGGATCCTCGCCCAACTGCAGCTCGGAACTGGGCTCGATCGGCGGAATCGGGTAGTCGAAGATCACGGTATCGCCGTCGCCATCGTCTGCCGCGGCACCGAGTTGCATCGGCGTGCTGGTCTCAAAGGCGGTGCGTTTCTCTTGCGGCGCAGTCGGTCCCTGGGCGATCGCTCCGGCCAGCGGACCCGCCGAATTGGAGCCGGCCGCGGGAGCCTGACGGGCCCCGCCGCCGTCCGTGGCGGAGGTTGGCTCGAGCCGAACCCGGTCTTTGGCGGCCGCGCGTTCCGCTCCGGCGCTGACTCCGCCGAAGGCGAGACGCCCTTCGCGCCTCACCTCGCCAACCGAGGGTCGGACGATGAGCGGAGTGCCAACTGACCCCTTGAGAGCGGCGGGGACAGCCATCCCGGAGGATTCCGAACTTTCCTCGGACCTCATGAAAGAGACCGACGTCTCCCTGATGGACACATCCGGCGCATCGGCCGGATCGGCAAACGGCGAAATCGTCGTGGACGCCTGAAAACCCAGCGCGATCGCCGAGCCGAAAATAACGACTCCGATCATCGCCGACAGCAGGCCGAAACCGACGGCTGTCATGCCCGACTGTGCGCCACCCAAACGGTACAAGGATGTCGAAAGTTTCCGCAACGCCCGTCTCCCGATACGCCAAACCACTCAACCAAGCCCCGAAAACCGACGGAGCCAATTTGAACTAAATTTGTCTATAACGCCGTTACCTAATATTAACCAACCACATTCGATAGAAAATTTAGTAAAAATGTAGTGATTATTAATATTTGTTAACCTTAATATTTATTAATTTCTTGATCCCCTCGCGCGACGAACCTGGCCGGGACATCCGCTCCGTCGGCGCCTCCCAACCCGCAGCGGCGGCGCGGCATTGCCAATATCCTTGACCCCCAAGACACTGAAATGAGACAATTTTTGAACAGTTAGGGGAAATCTGGGGCGCGCAGGCGCGGCCCGGCCTGATCCCTCGGCCGGGGGAGACACACGCTTCATGACTTTGTTCCTGGATGAACGCAGCGTCGCGGGCTTGATCGACATGGACGATGCCCTCGCCGCCGTCGAAGCCGTGTTCGCCGAGGTCGGCCGGGGCACCGTCACCAACGTTCCCCGGGTGCGCGCCCCGCTGAAGGACGGCACCCTGCGCATCACCGCCGCGGTCCTCCAGGAGCTTGGCTATTACGGGGTCAAGGTGTCGCCCACCACCATCTTCGAATCGAGCGCCGGGAGGGTGTTTTCCCTCTATGCCGGGGATAGCGGTGCGCTTCTCGCCATCGTGCAGGTTTTCGCCCTCGGCGCCCTGCGCACGGGGGCCGCCAGCGGTGTCGCCACCAAGTACATGGCGCGGCCCGAATCCCGCCGCCTCGCGGTGCTCGGCACCGGCCGCCAGGCGCGCACCCAGGTGGAGGCGATTTTCAGGATCCGCCCGATCACCGAAATCCGCGTTTTCAGCCGCCGGGCCGAGAACCGCGCGCGGTTCTGCGCCGATCTCGCCCGCCCCGGGCTGGACCTATCCGGCACCGAGAGCGCGCAAGAGGCCGTGCGTGGCGCCGATATCGTGGTCACCGCGACCACCGCGACGGAGCCGGTGCTGAAGGGCGAGTGGCTGGCGCCCGGCACCCATGTCAACGCCATCGGCGCTAATTTCGAATACCGCCGCGAACTCGACCTCGACGTGGTTGCCAGGGCTGCGGTAATCGCCACCGACGATACGGAGCAGGTCCGCTACGAGGCGACCGACCTCGCCGCGCCGGTCGAACAGGGCATCATCGCCTGGGACGACGTGGTTAATCTCGGCGACATCGTCGCCGGCAAGCGGCCCGGGCGCGGCTCCGCCGACGACATCACATTGTTCAAGTCCTTAGGAGTCGCCTTCGAGGACGTGGCACTCGCCGCGCGCGCCTTTGAAAAGGCGAAGGACCAGGGGATCGGGCAGGAATTGCCCGATCTCGCGGGTTA